>Ga0209345_10001663_pt1 | contig 26193 bp, 22 predicted proteins | sample Cruoilmetagenom7_FD_187294 | JGI IMG/M metagenome (GOLD analysis project Ga0209345, IMG submission 187294) | Oil polluted marine microbial communities from Coal Oil Point, Santa Barbara, California, USA - Sample 7 (SPAdes) (version 2) | ecosystem: Environmental > Aquatic > Marine > Oil seeps ...
TAAACTCCCTTAGGGTCCTTACCCATCAAAACATAGATCTCGTCAACAAGATGAGGACCCCAGTCATAGAGCATCCCACCACCGAATTGCGCTTTGATACGCCAGGGATTTGCGGCACCTTCAATTCCCCATTCAGGCCAACCTTCATCGCAGAAGGTTGCCTTTGATTCAATCTGTAAGAGTTTGCCAAGTTTTCCCGACTTAATCGTTTCCTGTAAGAGTAAGAATTCTCGGTCCCATCGACTGCTTTGGTGAACAAATAAATGTTTCTTATTCTTCTCCGCCGCTATTACCATTCTCTTGGCTGAGTCATATGTTATCGTCATCGGCTTTTCGACGATCACATTTACTCCTGCATTTAAACATTTAATAGTCAGCGCTTCATGGGATTCATGGGTTGTTACAATTACAGCAAAATCAAGATCTTTTTCTTTTTCAAGAAAGACTTCCACATCAGTATAAATACGCATATCGTATTTTTTCTTTAATTCTTCAACTCGCTTTGGGTTCTTCTCACATCCAGCAACCAGTTCTAACTGGTTTTCAGGTGTCATCCAATTGATATGAAATTCACCCATTTTCCCTAATCCGATAATTCCCATTTTCAACATAGCTCTTTCTCCATTACATATTTCTGGTAAACAAAATTAATTCTGTGTTTACTTTCCGCTCACGGGCCCAGTCGAATTTCTAATAATTAATTTTGGATCTAATGAAATGCGTGTTTCAGATTCCGATAAATGCTCTTTATTGATAAATTTGATAAGCATCTGGATGGCCTTTTTCGCCATTTGTTCGATCGGTTGGCGGACAGTAGTTAGCGTTGGTATTGTGTATTGGGACAATTCAATATCATCAAACCCTGTAACAGAAATCTGTCCTGGAACATCTAGGCCAGCATTCTTTATCGCGCTGAGAACGCCCACTGCCATTCCATCATCAGCAACCATAATAGCAGTAGGTATATTTGGTCTTCCAAGCAAAATTTGCGTGGCCTTAAAGCCTCCTTTGAAATTGTTTCTTTCTGCTCGAATAACAGATATAGATAATTCAGGGTAATGCTCTTTTAATTCTATACATGTTATACGTCGTTCACGAATATCTCCAATAGAACCCCCGTCTATAAAAACAAAACTTTTATGTCCTAATTCTAATAGGTGATCGAATACCATGCGTGTTCCGTTTTTGTTATTGCAATTGATACTAGGAATTTGTTCTGCCTGGTCTCCGCGACACATCGTGACAGCAGGATGACCTTCATCAATAACCTTCTTGATGTATTTCATATCATCTCGCAGATCACCCAGGAATATCATCCCATCGCACTGTCTGGAATCTAAAATTCGTGTAATTTGTGTACCTTCAACAGGATCGCTGTGGACATGACCTAAGATAACGTAATACCCCTCTTGTCGTAATCCCAAACTTATTTCTTCAATAATTCCCGCGAAGAAAGGGTCCGCTATCTCTCGCACAATCAAACCAATCAAGTTGGTTTTTTCTCCTCTTAATGCCCGAGCAATCGGATTAGGAGAATAGCCAACTTCTCTCGCAATCTCCTTGATACGATTAGCTGTTTTTTCACTAATTAATGATGAGTCCCCATTTGAACTCAGAACGCGCGACACCGTGCTCTGCGATACACCTGCAAAGACAGCAATATCCTTACCGGTGACTCTTTTTTGATCAGATTTCTTATTCATCTCAATATACATTGTATCATATTTTGCATTCGTATGCTATAATTCGTATGCATAAATATTTCAAAGGTAACAGTAGTTGTTGTTTTTCTTTCCGTCGAAATTGTTAAAATAGATCGTAAAGGGAGTAATTATGGCTACAGAACAAGTAAAGAGTCAAATTCCAATCAAAGATTTTGATAAAATTACGCTTCTTAAAATGTATGAAGGCATGTTGAAAATCAGAATGTTTGAAGAAAGAGAGAAAGATTTAATTCAAACAGAGCAAGAAGGGTTCGCTCATTCTTATGTTGGAGAGGAAGCTATAGCTATTGGTGTCTGCGCCAATCTTCGAGAAGACGATTATATATCGAGCACTCATCGTGGACATGGTCATATGATCGCTAAGGGCGGAGATTTAGGAAAGATGTATAGCGAATTATACGGTAGAGAAGATGGATATTGCCATGGTAAAAGCGGATCACTTCATATTGCAGATTTCGATTTAGGTGTTTTAGGAGCAAATGGCATTGTTAGTGGTGGAATACCTATTGCAGTAGGTGCGGCATATTCAGCACAGTTGCGAGGAACAGATCAGGTTTCAGTTGCCTTCTTTGGTGAAGGCGCAATGAACCAGGGTCTATTTCATGAAGCCGCGAATATGGCTAGTGTTTTTCAAGTTCCCGTAGTTTTTGTGGTTGAAGTTAACCATTGGCAATGTGGTGTACGATATGAAACCGTTTACCATCCAAGTGTAATCAATAATATCGCAATCCGAGCCCAATCCTATGGTTTCCCTGGTGAGAATATTAAAGGGAACGATTTACTTGCTGTTTATAACGCCGCAAAAAAGGCGATTGAACACGCAAGATCTGGAAAAGGTCCATATCTGCTCGCATGCTACACATATCGTGTGGAAACACATTTCATGGGAGATATTGATATCCGTCCAAAAGAAGAAGTGGATGAATGGAAGAAAAAAGATCCAATAACCGGTATTGAATACAGGATGCTTGAGGAAGGAATTTTATCAGGATCCGATATTGAAGATATTAAAGATAAAGTCTCGCAAGAAGTTGAATCCGCGATCGATTTTGCACGAAAAAGCCCAAAACCAAAACCAGAATCAGCGTTAGACCACGTCTACGTAAAATTCCCGTAAAACGGCTTTATAAAAGGAGACCTTACGATGAGAAATATTGAATTACGCGAAGCAATTCGCGAAGCAATGCAAGAAGAAATGCGAAAAGACCCATTACTTTTCTATATGGGGTATGACATTGGTGAATATGGGGGGGAGTTTAGAGTATCAAAGGGGATGTTTGAGGAATTTGGCAAAAGAAGAGTCCAGGATACACCAATTAACGAGAATGGAGAAATCGGGCTGGCTGTTGGTGCAGCAATAACTGGGTGTAAAGTAATTGTTGAGATCCCATTTATGGATTTTATCCCAATGGCTATGGACGCTATCGTTAATCAAGCGGCAAAATTTAACTATACATTTGCAGGCCAGAAATCTGTCCCGATCGTTATTCGGACAGCCATGGGTGGATACATACGCGCAGCAGAACAGCATTCCCAGTGTTTTGAAAACTGGTTTGTACACGTACCTGGACTAAAAGTGATCATTCCATCAACTGGATATGACGCAAAAGGTTTGCTGAAAACCGCGATACTCGACCCAGATCCTGTTATTTTTATTGAACATAAATTTATGTACCCAATGAAATCTGATGTTCCAGAGGAAGAATACTTTATTCCCTTTGGTTCAGCAGATATAAAAAAAGAAGGTACCGACGTTACAGTCATTGCCACATCCTATATGGTACATCTCTCATTGAATGTGGCTGCAAAACTCGAAAAGGAAGGTATATCCGTTGAAGTGGTTGATCCTCGCAGCCTTGTGCCTCTTGATGAGGAAAAAATATTGGAATCAGTCAAAAAGACTAACCGTGCAGTCATTGTTCACGAAGCACATGAACGCGGTGGTTGGGGCGGCGAAATGGCTGCGATCATAGCAGATAAAGCATTCTCATATTTGGACGCACCCATTAAACGTGTTGGTGCAAAAAATGCCCCTATCCCATTCCCAAAGGAACTTGAAGAATTTATTTTACCAAGTGAAGCAAGTATCGAAGCATCAATACGGGCTACGCTATCCTAATAAAATGGAAAAAGGAAAAGCATGATTACCAAAGTTATTATGCCCCAAATGAGTCTTACTATGCGGGTTGGTATCGTCTCAAAATGGTTAAAATCTCAGGGAGAATCAGTGTTAATAGGGGAACCAATTTGCACAGTTGAAGGAGATAAAGCGGCGCTTGATATTGAATCTCCTACAACAGGAGTATTAATGCGGATTGTTGCACAAGAAGGAAAAGAATTCCCTGTTAAACAAATCATGGCGTATATTGGAGACCCAGGGGATGTTATTCTTGACAATTCTTCAGATGATGACATACTTCAAAAAACAATTGTAAATCCGGACAAGAAAACACCAAACCAGAAAGATAAACCATCAGATAATCGCATTAAAGCATCACCAGTCGCAAAGCGATTAGCCAAGGAAAAAGGAATTGATCTTTCAGTCGTCAAAGGCACCGGTCCAAATGGAATGATAGGTAGAGAAGATATTCTGGCGTTTAAGGGAAGTGGGTCACCTCCGACTACAGATGTTTCTTTCAAAGACTTAAATAGCATTGAAAAAATCATTGCAGAAAAAATGTCAAAGAGCAACCAGGATATTCCACATTTCCACCTCTCAATTACGTGCAAATTGGACCAGGCGAATAAACATCGTAAAGATATCAACAAAAAAAACAACAATAAAGGACATCTCACATTGACGGATCTAGTGATATGGTCAGTTAGTCGATCATTGGAAAAATATCCCGATCTAAATTCTAATTATCAGACAAATAAGATCGTATTTTCTAAAAACATAAATGTTGGACTTGCCGTTAATACACCCAATGGATTGATTGTGGTTGTAATTAATGAAGCTGACAAAAAGTCGGTTTTTGAAATTGCTGAAGTGAGAGAATCAATAACTAAGCGAGCTATTGAAGGTAAACAAAGACCGGAAGATATCTCAGAAGTTACATTCACCATTTCGAATCTTGGTATGTTTGGTATTGAATCATTTGATCCTATCATCACACCCGGCCAGGTTGGTATTTTGGGAGTAGGTGCATTAACCAAATCTCTTGAATTAGCTGACAATGGAGATGTGGTTTCGATTGAAAAATTGATACTAACACTAGGATGCGATCATCGAGCGATAGATGGTGTAGCTGGGGCAAAATTCTTATCGGAAATCAAAGATGGAATGGAAAAGTCTACTGAAATGTTCAAGGAGTAATTGAGGGGCATAACAAATTTACAGCAATTTTTTTAAGGAGGAATAATGAAAGAGCTGTTTTCAATAACGGATTCAAACCGGCATTATGGTTGCAGGGTAAATGATAATGTTATCTGGAATGGGATCCATTCAATTGTTATGCAGAATGAATTGCTTCAACTTTTGATCCATGTAGACAAAGGTTCAGAGATAACACAATTCCTATACAAGCCACAGGATATTGATTTCATTTGGCATAACCCCCACGAACTTCATGACCCAGCCAAGTTTTCAACAGCAGCCGGAGATGACGGATCCCCATTTTTTGATCATTGGTCAGGTGGATGGTTTGAGGCAGTCCCAAATGGTGGCCCTGCCTGCGATTACAAAGGTACCCACCTTGGTTTTTTTGCAGAGACAGTGAATATTCCATGGCATTATAAAATTCTTCAAGATGACCCGGACTGCGTAAAAGTGGCTTTTTGGGCGCGAACCTATCGGACTCCTTTCATAGTTAGGAAAACATTGACCCTAAAATCAAATACTCCTGCTTTATTTATTGAAGAACAACTAGTTAATGACAGCAAGGAAGACCTTGACTATATGTGGATGCATCATCCAGTCTTAGGATCGCCATTCTTAGATGATTCTTGTGAGATCAATTGCCCCGATTGTAAAACGACCGTTTGGATTGATGAAGATGGTCCAGGATACAGAATGAAACTAAATCAAGAGGGTAAATGGCCGTTTGTTGAAGGGCTAAATGGAGAAAATGTTGATCTTCGGAAAGTTCTTAGCGCAGACGCAAAAACCATGGATAATGTTTATCTTTCCGATTTTGAGAAACCCTGGGTGAGTGTGACCAGTAAATCTAAACAGCTCGGATTTGGATTTGCATTTGACCCAGAGATGTGGAAATATATTCTACTCTGGCAAGGTTATGGCGGGGGTACTGGATATCCTTGGTTCCACCGAACATACCATTTAGGAGTTGAGCCGTGGTCAAGTTTCCAGTGCGCAGGACTTGAAAATGCTCTTAAAAATAATACTTCAAAGAAATTAAAAGCAGGTGAAAGCGTGAACACCTGGCTTACATTTGTTGTATATGAAAATGAAGGGGAAATCAAAAATATTTCCAAACATGGAAAGGTGGAATTTAATAAATGACATCATCTATAGATACGAAAAAATTGTTCAAATACTGCCAGATCCCGATTGATGAGCTCGAAAATCACCCGGATGCAAAAGTACATTTGAAAATTTACCCAGAAAAAGACGGTGTGCACCGCTGGGCTGCTCAAGATATGGTTGATGAGGTTAATTCCAATAACGAGAAGGGGATTTTTACTAGTTGGATCTTACCATGCGGCCCCACTAAACACTACCATTACTTTACGAAATGGGTCAATGAACAGAGCATCAACCTGAAAAACGTCCATGTTTTTCACATGGATGATAATTTGGATTGGCAGGGAAGGCCGCTTCCCTTGGATCATATGTTTTCCTATGAAGGATGGATGAAAAAGAATTTTTATGACCCAATTGATCCTGCGTTGGCAATACCGGAAAATCAGCGACATTTTCCATCCGTATATGATATCGACGGTATCAGCAGGGAAATTGAAAAACTGGGTCGTGTGGACACCACCTATGGAGGGATTGGCTTTAGAGGCCTAATCGCCTACAACGAAACCCCTCTGATTCCATGGTTCTCCATCACAACAGAAGAGTACAAACAATCGAAAACCCGTATTGTTCCATTAAATAGCGATACCATCATCGCCCTTAGCCAGAGAGCAGCGGGCGGATGTACACATATAATTCCACCTAATGTAATCACCATGGGAATGAAAGACCTACTTTCCGCCAACCGCCTCAGATTTCTTTCTGATACCGGCTCATGGAAAAGAACCATCATTCGCTATTTATTGTTTGGTGATCCAACCATTGAATTTCCGGTAACCTTAGCACAGGATCATAAAGATATAATGGTAGTAGTTGACCGGGATACGGTATTACCAGCATTTGGAGAATAAAATGACCGCAAAAGCAGAAATTGTTGTAGTTGGCAGCCATGCACCTGGTATTTTCATGAGGGTTAAACGCATCCCAAAAGCCGGAGAAACGGTGATTGGATGGGATTTTAATGAACCAAAAGATGGTGGAAAAGGCTCTAACCAGGCCATCGCCGCGGCACTCTTGGGAGGAAAAATCAGTTTTGTGGGTTGTTTTAGCCGCGATCGCATTGGCGAAAAAGGAGAAAAATGGCTTAAAGAAGTGGGGGTGGATACAACCTGGATTAAATATCACGAAACAATTTCAACTGGGGTCGGTTTCAATTTATTAGATGACAATGGTGTTCCAGCAATGGTGACTTCTATAGGTGCTAACGCAGCAATCACTAAAGACTATGTTGAAAAAGCCCTACACTCTATGCCGAATGCAAAAGTAATGCTGACCCAATTTGAAATTCCGATTAATGTAGCTTTGCATGCAGCCAAAGTGGCAAAAGAAATGGGTATGATTTCCATTGTCAACCCTGGCCCCGCCCCAGAAAAACCAATTTCCGGGTTGGATTCAGCAATTATTCTCGTTCCAAATGAAACGGAGGCGCAGGTTTTATTGGGCCAGGAACCTGGGGAAAAATATAATGCCGAGGAGTTGGCCAAAGGTCTGAAAGAAAAATATGGTATACCGGTCGTGATCATAACCTTAGGTAAGAATGGTATCGTAGGAATAGATGACGAGGGTTTATGGAAACATGCAGCGTTAAAAGTCGATGTGGTAGATACATCTGGAGCTGGCGATGCTTTTTGCTCATCTCTGGCAATTGCAATTGTCAACGGGAGATCCATCCGCGAATCATCTGGATGGGCCTGCAAGGTGGCTAGTTTGTCGGTTACTAAGCCCGGTACAATTCCTGCTTACCCAACACTTGAAGAAGTAAATAGGATTATAAAATAAAAATCGCGCTTCTTGTCTAAATTTTTAATTATAGAGATTTCAACTAAAATTTTATTTTCATTTTTCTTCTACAAAACTTATCTCTTGGATTCAAATATGTGTCAATTATACAAAAATGATGCCACACAATGAAGTGCACCCCATTATCCAGAAGTCAGACCGGAATTATGCCTTGTTTTGAAGGCGTTTTATATTCCTTCTCTTGATCAGGTTAGCATTCCAAGAGTGGATGATTTTCATTCAACTTCAGAATATTACGCCACGCCATTTCATTAACTGCATCAATATCCACCTGATATATGACATCACCACCACCCTTCTCTCAAAACCCAATTCTGATTAACTCAGATTCATCTTTATTTATATTGAACCATCTGTCATCTTTGTCTATTGATGTGACTGGTTCTCGTCTTTTTCATTGCTCCTGATCGTTTCTGTATTTCTCTTCAACCACCCTGTCATATTTTTATCTCAATCTGAGGTGAGGTTCTAGCAATCTTAGCCACTTCCCACTTTGGTAAGTCATCCAGGCTTGCGTAGTTTCTCTCACCGACTTGACAAAGTGTTTGCGCTAGTGGTTTTTTATTATCACCCCCATATCACCTCCTTTATCCCCTCAAAATCCCCCTAATTTTTTCAAACTGTCGTCTTTTGTAACCTTTTGTCACCTTAAATATAAACATGACGCACAGGCCTACAAGTTTGCCAGTGGCAGGCTTGTAGCAAAAACCTGTGGTGAGTGGTGATGTCAAGCCCCCAAATTTAGTACCACTCATAAGTAGACACTTTCAAGATTAGCAGAGAATTCATAAGGGGTTTTATTCCCTAATGAAGCGTGAGGGCGAATAGAATTATATTCCTCCAACCAATCAAATGTGATCCTACTGACTTCGCCCTACGAATTGAATATATAAATACATCTTCCCGATACGTGCGGTTGAAGTGTTCAACAAACCCGTTTTGAGCGGTTTTACCAGATTGAAAAAATTGAATGCGAACCGCATGTCTCCACGCCCACCCAGCCATATGATGGGAAATGAACTCCGGTCCATTATCCACTCTAACTTGAGTGGGGTAACCGCGCCCTGATGCGATCATGTCCAGCACCCGGGTAACTCTTGTCACGGAAGAGGGAGCCTTACCGAAGGATTTGCTCATGCAAATATTACAGCCATCAGTGATTAAAATCATCTTTGCTCAACTCAAAATCAATAATCATGTTCAGTTTATTATCTGATAAATCCACTGTGCTTGCTTTATACAAAAATCCCTGAGATAACTATTCCTTTAGTTCCCTTAGTACACAAAAGAGTTATATTTTATCCTCCTTATCTCTTTCATTACACATATGATTTAATTTATAAAAACAGCGAGAGCTTACAATAATCCTCAGATAGTTTTTTAGGTCTTTTCTCCCCTTGCTATTTAGAGCATAATTTTATAAGGAGGATGGATTTATCTGGGATTAATTTAGATTCTTATCTTCGGCAATCTACATTGTTAGCCATTAACTCGCTATTATGATTCAGTTTTTTTCATCTCGCTAACAGCCAAATGAAATTCATTACTGAAGATTAAACTTATAAGAAAGACGGCATATAAAGCCTGGTTTTATGCATCCCTGAACGTTTGGTTATTATGAATTTCCGATTTAGCTACGCAATATATTCGAATACTAAACACAAAGTTATGAGTCTTAGAGCTTTTCTCTAACCTATATTTTTCTAAAACTGGATATTAAGATTTATAACCTCTTTAACTCATAAATGGCTGCTGTTTACATCATATGCTTTTCCTGGAACTTACGCGCCTGGGAAATAATTTGTGCCTGGCGGCGGATATTATAAACAACCAGGGCAACGATTGTTGCGACATAGGGAATGATCTGGACTAACTGAGGTGGAATCTTCAACGAGCCCAGCATATTCGAAAGTGCATCGGCGGAACCAAAAAAGACAGCTGCCAGCAAAGTGCCCATTGGCGTTCGTCCTCCCAGAAACACCGCGGCTAAGGCGATGAATCCTCTACCTGCGGTCATATCGCGCTGGAAGATGGTAAGGTACCCCATTGACATATTGATTCCACCAAGCCCGGCAAGGATGCCGCTGATTCCCAGTGCAATAACACGAGTTCGAACAACATTTATTCCGGCCGTCGAAGCTGCCAAGGAGTTTTCACCAGCTGCACGCAGATGAGTCCCAAAACTCGTTTTGTAGAGTAAAACGGAAACCAGCCAGCTAAGTAAGAAAGCGGCGTAGGTGAGAATATTATGCCCACTAACGATTGTCCCGATCAAGGGAATATCCTTGATGAACGGGATTTGGACATTCGGTAAAGCTCCGCTCATCAATGTGGATGAATTACCTTTATCACCAGTCAAGACATACAGAACAAATATCGTACCGCCAGAGCACAGGATGTTAATTGCCACACCCGCAAGGATAGGGTCAGTCTTCAATATAAGATGGAAATACGCTAGCAACATGGAAATAAGCAAACCGGCAAGCATACCTGCAAGGAGACCTAGCCACACACTATGGGTATAAGAACTGACAAGGACCCCAGCGAGAGCCCCTGCCAACATCATACCTTCAAGGGCTATATTAGGTGCTCCGGAGAGGTCCGAAATCAGACCACCCAGGGCGGGCAAAATCAGTGGAGTGCTAATACGAATGATGCTCGCTAGGAAAATTGCACTAAAGATACTACCCAATACGACTTGAATTGACATAACTCAGCTCCTTGACTTTGGTGTTGGTTTCACGGCAGCTTTACTGCGGCGAGTCTTAACCCGTCGGCGAACTTCCGGGAACATCCTCTCAGCAGTAATTAACAGGATGATAATAGCCTGAATCACCACCACCATCTCCCGTGAAACATCTGATGATCGTTCCATAATGTCGGCCCCAGCGCGCATATAGCCATAAGCCAAGGCGGTAATTGGTACAGCCAGCGGGTTATTGCGTGCCAGTAGGGCAACCACAACACCTTCAAAGCCAAGCCCAGCGGTGATATTAAGAAGCAGCCTAGCATGAACACCCATACTCAGATGAGCCCCCGCCAGTCCAGCAAAGATGCCACTTACGGCGGTTACTAACATGGTAGCTCGCTTGACATCGGTGCCGCCATAGCGCGCAAACTTTATATTCGCCCCCAGCATACGCAGTTCATAGCCAAAGGGTGTACGGTACATCAGGTAGGCAACCACAAATACTGCGATAACCACCACATAAATTAATGTAGTGATGGTAGTCTGATCAACCCAGATATTTCGTATATTTGCCAGGAAAGGTATGTTTGGAAAGAATGAACTAAGCGTACCTTCCGGTGGAAAATAAACAGAGGCCATATACCCCCCTGAGGGTGCTTTTAAGAAATTCGTCAGGATATATTCATATATCTTGATCGCGATTGTATTTAACATCAGGGAGGAGACGATTTCATTTGCCTTTAGGTAAGCTTTCAAGTAACCAGGGATGATTCCTAGCAAAAAACCGGCCAACGAGCCCGCAATGAGTGCTAGGGGAATTAGAAAGTAACTTGGCAGCGGAACAAAAAGTGCTACAACGCCAGACACCAAGGCGCCCACCACCATCTGCCCTTCGGCGCCCAGGCTGAAAATTTCAGCTTTGAAGACCAAGGTAAATGCGAGCCCAAGCAGGGCAAGAGTGATCGATTCCTGAATCCAGTCACCAAATCGATTTAACTTCGTCACCGGGCCGGTTAGAAAACTCACATAAGCCCCAATCGGGTCTTTGCTGAAAAACAGCGTGATTACAAATCCGATCAGCAGGGCAGCAAAGACTGCCATTAGAATGCGAAGGACTTCTTTTTTACTATTAGACCGAAAGATTCGCTTCATAGGTTCGCCCTCATTTCTTCAGGATCCTGTTGCTTCAATCCAAGCATGTAATAACCTATTTCTTCCTCGGTCAGCTCAGGGGTATTCTTGACAATATTTGTAATTTGTCCTTCGTAAACCACGATGATCCGATCCGATATGCTCATTACTTCGCTTAAGTCTGCTGAAATCAGCAATACAGCAGAGCCATCTACCCGTTTCTGTACCAGCTTGCGGCGTACAAATTCAGTAGAGCCTACGTCAATGCCACGGGTTGGCTGTGCAGCGATTAGTATTTTTGGGTTTGAGGAAAATTCGCGAGCGATAACAACTTTTTGCATATTTCCTCCCGAAAGAACTCCTACTGACACAGAACCGTCTGTCGTACGAATATCATATTCTTTAATTAGATCTTTTCCCTGATTAAAAACCTTTCTATAGTTGATCGAAAAACCACGCAGGAAATCTGGCTTGAAATAACGATCAATAATCAAGTTTTCAAAAATTGAAGCTTTTACTGCAACACCATTTGTCAGGCGATCTTCTGGTATATGGCTCAGACCCGATAATCGCACATTGCGTACTGTGGTATTTAATATATTCTTACCATCTATCACGGCCGATCCAGTAGTGGCCATACAAAGCCCGGAGAGCACTTCAGCCAGCTCAGTCTGGCCATTTCCTTCTACCCCAGCAACTCCTAAGATTTCACCATAATACAAATTAAAATCAAGGTTTTGAAGCTTAAGACGGCCTATCTCTGAAATATAGGATAGGTTTTCCACCTTCAACGCCACGTCACCTCGCTGGATAGGCGGGCGATCAATATTGAGGAACACTTCGCGTCCGACCATCATACGTGCCAATCCCCTTCGGGTAGCCTTGGATGTGGGTAAAATATCCACAACCTTTCCTCTTCGCATAACAGTAACACGGTCCGAGATCTCTTTGACCTCACGCAACTTATGGGTGATGAAAATAACCGTCTTACCGCCTTTTACCAGTTTATGCACCGCCAAGAACAATTCTTTAGTTTCCTGTGGTGTAAGGACAGCAGTCGGTTCATCCAGAATCAGCACCTGAGCTCCACGGTAGAGCGTTTTAAGGATTTCAACCCTCTGGCGCATACCCACATTTATGCTTTCCACGACAGCGGTTGCATCCACGTGCAGCCCGTATCGTTTCGACAACTCTTCAGTGGCAAGTACTGCCTCCTCTGCATCAAGAAAGGAGCCCTTGGTGGGTTCATGCCCCAAAACGATATTCTGGGCAACAGTAAAGGAAGGCACCAGCATGAAATTTTGGTGTACCATCCCAATCCCAGCTGAAATCGCATCCCTAGATGAATTGAACTGCACAGGTTTCCCGTCTAGCAGGATCTCTCCGGATGTGATCGGGGTCATGCCATAAAGCAGTTTCATTAAGGTTGACTTGCCAGCACCATTTTCGCCTACCAGTGCGTGAATCTCACCTCGCTCAACCGAAAAATTAACTTCATCATTAGCAACCACCCCATTCGGGTATATCTTGACAATGTCACACATTTCAATAAAAGCCATGCTTCGCCTCTGACTGGGCAGGCAGGTTGTTTGCTCCTACCTGCCCATATTGTTTATTTATGGATTTAATTTATCGCTGTATCGACTACTATATTACCTGCTTCCAATTCAGCTTGGACTAGCAGCATCTTGTCCTTGATATCCTGAGGAGTGTACTTATCATAGTACTCATTTTTGGCAATGCCAACTCCACCTTCTAAGCCACCCAAGATTTCTGAAGTACCATAGGGTAATGTACCTTCGATATGCATTTTGAACGCGCGATAGAGACTGTTATCGACATTCTTCATCATGGAAGTAATGATCACAGCCGCCAAATCTGGGTTTGTGTCTTTTGTGATCATGGCCTGGTCAGAGTCTACACCAATTGCATACGTACTAGACTCTAGAGCCGCCTGGAAGACACCTTCACCCGAGCCACCGGCAACCTGAAAGACAATATCAGCACCCTGTTGGAACATAGCAAGCGCTTGCTCTTTCGCTTTGGCAGGATCGTTCCACCCGCCACAATATTGTACGATGACATCCTTTTCGGGATCCAGACCAGCATCCTTGGCACCGTTTTTAAAGCCAACAATGAAGTCATCAATTACTGGGATGGGTTGAGCACCGACTATACCTAACATGCTTTCAGGGTTCATGCCTGTAAGATCGGATTGGGTCATTAGAGCAGCATAGTAACCGGCTAGATAAGAACCTTCATTCTGCTTGTATTGGACTGAGTATATGTTTCCACAATCACACGATGTAAAGTCCGGGCTTGTATCGTAGATAAAAAACTTTTTATCAGGGTACTTGGGAGCAACCTTTACCAAATAATCAGTGACCGACCACGATCCAACGATCATTATATCGTAATCTTCGTTAGCGGCTGCGTCGATAATTGCAGGCTCCCAACGAGCAGGATCTGTGCCGGCCTCAATGATCTTAACATCAAGACCAAATTCTTCTTCGGCTTGTCGGATTCCACGAACGGCGGAATCAATAAACGACTTATCACCCAATACTCCGTTTACGACATATACAACCTTGATCGCTGCTTCGTCTGAATCCGTGGTCTCTGCAGGGGCAGGTGCACAGGCGGAAAGTACAAATACACCTAATACGAAAACCGTAATTAACAAATAGATCAGCTTTTTCCTTAACATTTTTTCCTCCAAAAATTGGTTTGTTAGTTGATTGGATTACTTGTTCAGATTTTATTCTCTCTTAATTTCACCTCCTTAACGATAAGTTTTTACCGCCGATATCAGCAGTCATTTGCTCAAGAATGTAAATTATTTTTTGAGGTCCAACCTGGTTTGAGTTTGCGTAGAACCGGGATTGACTCGTATTGATCTGGAAGAATCCGGTCCCAATCAATACCTCCCGGCTGGGTTCCAACATCCTTAACTTCGATAATCTCTTCCGGCGTAATAATCCAGTTCAAGAAAGTGTCATGTGGCTGGAGCGGTAGGCGGTCATTATCGACCACCATAAGTGAATGCACAGTGGTAACAATGGGCGTCTCAGGAGAAAGCAACTTAAACTGACGAAGCATGGCAAATTCTAGGTCGGCGAAGCCAGCGCCTTTACCAGTACGCCCTCCGGCGCGTGTTACGGCCACACAACCGGTTACAGCCAGGTCAATCGGCTTCATTTCTTCAAAAGATACCCGCTTACCGATTTTGACGGCGGTTTGCCACTGGGATGCATCTTCAAGAGCAATTCCACGCCCAATTAGATCTTCAGAGGTCAATTCAATAAAACATTTTTCTTCAGCTAGTCGCGGAACTGCCATATAAAGAATCTTGCCATCCTGCAAAGCGCGCAGGCGCGCATGCGATTGGGGTGCATCCGGGTTACATTTGACCACTTTTGCCAGCTTCCATAAAGGCATTTCTGCCAGGCTGGTTGCTGCTATATCAGCACCAACGAAATTTGAAATCCCGCCAAACGGGTTATCTATGGCATCACCACTTTCTTTCAAAGCCGTCCAGATCTGATCCCTTAGTTCGTCCTTTCCAGCATGTCTTCCTACATAATGCGATTTTTCTGAATTTGCCATCTGAGAACCTCTTTCTTTTATAATATTTTTAAGAGTAACCTAAGTGTTTTTTGCAACAACCTTCTTCCGCTACATTTCACTCCATACAACTTCAAATTCTTTTGTACCAAGCTACCCTTTCCAGATAGTAGTATTATTAAGTGGCTCCCAATCCCACACGAACAATTATCGTATCAATCGATTTATCATTATGGTAATTAATTGCATACATGATGGGGTATAAGATATTATTCGAGTAGTGTATTTGTTTAAGTTGTAAAACAGCTTCGTTCTCTTTGATGCATAAACTCGTAGCAATTTCCTCACTTGCAGATATCGCATGGACATGCGTAACTACAGAATTCACTTCATATCCAAATTCCGCAAAGTACTCATACATTGACCAATTCTTATATTTACTTACTTCAGAAAATTCGTAGTTAAGGTTTGGAATTCCCATCGGGATATATTCATTAGATTGGATAACCGGATTTCCGTTTGAAGTTCGTAATCTGGAAATATGCATCACCGGGCTTCCTGCTTGTAGCCCCAAAGACTCCAGGATTTGATCAGATGGAACTTCTTCACGCCAGGTAAAGTTATTTTGGCCCGGAATTCTATTCTGCGCTCTCATTAATTTTGAGGTTCCTAAAACAGATGTGAGATTTGCACGGATTAATTTTTGTGATTGAGAAGAGATAAAAGTGCCGATACCGCGCTGCTTATATAACAGTCCTTTCTCAACCAGGATATTTATCGCTTCTCTTATAGTATTTCGGCTGACACCAATCTGACTCGCTAACTTTGGTTCACTTGGAATCCTCTCGCCCGCTTTTAACAAACCTTCACTTATAGCATGTAGGATATTGTCAATAACCACAGTGGTTATTGAATTGTTGGAAATAGGTTTGATTAAGGTTTCTTGTTGGTTGTTGGACATCCTTCATCCTTGGAAACATTATAACAATTTAAATATTTTTGTCAATAGTTTGTATAGGTTCAATAAATATGGGATACACTGTCAAGCCCCCAAATTTAGTACCACTCATAAGTAGACACTTTCGAGATTTAATGAAAACTCATATCGATAAGTACATTGAATTATTCAAGAATTCTATTTTGTACCCCTATAGAATTTGACGTGACTTGTTCACGTCTTTTACATTGCTCCTGATCGTTTCTGTATTTCTTTCCAAACCACTCCATTAGCATTTTTTATACCATGCTGGGGTAAGGTTATTGCAATCGTAGCCACTTTCCACTTTGTAAGGTCATCCGGGTTCGCGATGTTTCTCTCACAGACTTGACAAAGTGTTTGCGAAAGTGGTTTTTTATCATCACCCCCAAATCACCTCTTTTATCCCTTCAAAATCCCCTGAAATTTTTCAAAATTGTCACCTTTTATCACTTTTTGTCACCCTAAAATAGAAACATGACATTGCGGGGCTCACAAGTCTCCTATAGAGATTTGCGAGGTCTTTTGAGATTATCCATCAGCGGATTACTATATTAAAAGAAGAGATGACGTACCGGGGCTTTCGATTATCCCGTGGAGAGTCGGAAGGTCTTGTTAGACAATCCATCAGATGACGCCTATCTTAATAGACAAGATGACGCACCGGGGCTTACCATTCACCAGTGGTGAGTGGTAAGTAATCATTAATCTCAGAAGCAAATGGACTATGTTAAAAATAAACATGACGCACCAGGGAATCGAACCCTGAACCTACTGATTAAGAGTCAGTTGCTCTGCCAATTGAGCTAGTGCGCCAGGTTATGTAAAAATTATATCGTATCTCATCCCCCTGTCAATCGGGTCAAAAAAAGCGGCGCGGATCCCCGCGCCGCTTGTCATTTTCAATCCTTCTAAGGCGTACAATTGACGGTAAAATTCTTCGGCCCGAACAGCTGATGGTTGGGTTGGTCAATATACAATTTTGCCCATTTCGCACCAGAACTGGTCACGTTCATCGTGTAGTCCACGATCTTTGCTTCCGCCGCATCAAAGGTAACTGACTGGGTCGCCGACTGCATGCCCTCGCTGTCCGTCCAGTAATACGTCACCGTTCCGGCAGCGCTCGTCGTGATCTCTCCTTTTACCGCCACATCCCCCGGGCACCCCATATCGATTGTCTCATGCGGCATATAGTAAGTCACACTCGTCACCTGGAAAAACATCGTTTTCGTCTTTATCCTCACATACACCTGCCCATACTGCTCATCGTCATCTGCCTGCAGTTTCCAGTAGCCGGTGTATGTCCCGGGATCTGTCGGTGCGGTCAGATCAACCGAAATGGTCACCTGGGCGTTTGGCTCCACCGTGCCTACCAGGTTAACCGATGCCGGTCCGCCCATCGCGTCGCCTGTCGCGAACACAAACTTATAATCCGTATTCCACGTGCATGTGCCGGTATTCTTAAATGTCCAACTCTTTGTAAATGTCTCTCCACTCCCAAACTCCGTATCATCCGGGATCGTCTCGCTCACAAATTGCGCCTTATTGCACGGCAGCGGTGTTTGGGTTGGCGGTGATTGCACGGCCGGCTGGGTATAGGTAGGGAGAGGGGTCAATGTAGGCAGCCCCGCTGGAGGGGTGTCTGGCTGCGGTTCCTGCGGTTCCGGCTGCGCATTCAATGCCTGCACAGTTTCTGCCACAGCAGTCGACAGCATATTCGTATCTTGCTCATCCGAGCTGTTAAACAGCGGAAAATTACACGCGGATAACGCCAGCGCGGCAATCAGCACCACAGCAATGCCAGTCTTTTTAACCATCTTTACCTCCAGTTTCTGAGTACCTTTAGTATAATCGCTTAAATTATAGGTGCTTTCTTACTATCTAACAAACTCCGCGCATCTACTGTCCCAACCCAAAATGGGCTGGCAGTGATGCCAGCCCACGTGATCTATTTTATTTGGAAGATTCTACTCGACGATGATCTGCACCCACATCGGGCCGATATCCGCACCATCAGCGGTCTGCAATACCCAGTTTCCGCGGTAAGTGCCCACTGTAGATGGTGCCGTTAAGCTCAGCACAATCTCGACTTCCCCATTGGGTTTTACTTCCACACCAATCGCTTTCGCATCAGGGCCATTCATCTTGTCCCCACTTTCAAAAGCGAGTTTATATTCAGCGCTCCAGGTGCAGTAGCCCACATTGCGTAAAGTCCATCCCTTATCAAAGGCAGCTCCCGGGGCATATTTGGTATCATCGGGTACAGTCTCATATACAAATTGAGCGGAGTTGCACTGCACTTTAGTGGGTTCCGCTTCTTCAGTAGTCACCGGGTCTTCAGTAACTACCGGTTCAGTGGTCTGTATTGGCATAGGCGTGCTCGTCGGAAGCAACGCCAGCGTCGGCACAACTACTTCCTCCTCCGCCTCATACGCAGCAACAGTCTCCGCGACAGCATTTTCTACTTTTTCTGGATCGTCAAATGCAAGCGGAAAATTACATGCGCTCAAAGCAACCGTCAACAACACAACAACCAAAACACTTTTCTTAGCCATAGCTTCCTCCAATTGACTCTTTCTTTCTTATTATAGACTTACACATACCGTATTATTACTTATTATTAGATGCAATTATTGTGCCATACTCGCTGATTCAAGCCAGTTTCCACATATTTTCATTAATATGATGTCTAAGAGAAATCAAGCACATCATCACCCAATCTATTAAATGAGTATATTTAAGATTATATATCGAATATATGTGCGCATAAAATTTTAAATAGATGTTTTTTAGGTATAATGACTGAACTAATAAAAAAAGAGGGTGCGTATTGAAAACCACGATCATTATCCCAACCTATAACGAAGCCGAAAACCTGCCAAAGTTACTCACCGCACTCTTTGATCTACCTTTGGCTGATCTCAATGTATTGGTTATAGACGATAACAGCAGTGACGGTACAGGGCAGATCGCTGATGAATACGCATCCGCTAATCCAAAACACGTGTCAGTTATCCACCGTGCTGGAAAGCTCGGTCTTGGCAGCGCGTATATTCGAGGGTTCACGGAGTTACTCAAGGGTGATTCAGCAGCCATCGGTCAGATGGACGCGGACCTTTCACACGCTCCCAGAAAAGTGCTCGAACTGGCTGCGGCGCTGGAAACCTGTGATGTAGCTGTTGGTTCCCGCTATGTGCCCGGAGGCAGCCTTGATAAAGACTGGCCTTTCTGGCGTAAGTGGCTGTCCACATTCGGAAATTTCTACGCCCGCACGATCTTGCGCCTGCCCATCCACGATACAACTGGCGGTTTTCGCTTGTGGCGTAGAGAAACCTTAGAAGCATTGCCATTAGAACGAGTACGCTCAAATGGGTATGTCTTTCAAGTAGAAATGGCATACGCTGCCCACAAACTTGGCTTTAAATTCAAGGAAGTTCCCATCTATTTCGCGGAGCGCCGCTGGGGAAAATCTAAGATGTCCTTCAAAATTCAAATCGAAGCCGCTCTTCGAGTATGGGCGCTCCCCCGCCAATACCGCGACCTGAAACCGCTTGCTAAATAACCATCCAAGCCTAATCTTTCAACATATCCCCATAGGCGCTCGTCAATCGCTTCCATTCATCAATAGTCAGCATTTGGGCACGGCGTTTCGGGTCAATGCCCACATGCGATAACAGAAGGCCAGCTTTCTCTTTATTCAGCTCAGTCGCTCCCGCCAGCGAATTATGCAGCATCTTGCGTTTCTGTGTAAAAGCCGCTTTCGCCAACCGGAAAAAATGACCTAGCTGCTCATATGGAATTATAGGTTGGTCATACAGATCCACAACCAAGACAGCAGAATCCACCTTAGGCACAGGATAAAAAGCTCCGGCAGGTATGCGGGCTGCGATCTTTGGAAAACCATACACCTGCACGCTCAACGCCAGCAAGCTTAATGCACCCGCTTCCGCACAAATCCGGCGTGCCACTTCCTGCTGAATCGTCAACACGATCACACTCGGTTTAACCGTGCATTCAAGCAAATAACGGATCAGCGCCGATGTGATGTAATAGGGAATATTCGCAGCCACTACATATCCAGGAACATCCATCAGATCACTCACAGGAAGTTCCAGAATATCCCCTTGAACAATCCGCACATTCATAAACTCACGCGTGATTTTCTTTAAGATGGGAATCAACTGCCGATCTATCTCAACAGCGGTCACCTTACGGGCAGCAGCTGCCAGATGGCGGGTAAGATTTCCTAATCCAGCGCCGATCTCTAGTACATCTATATTTTTATCAACATGGGCAGTTTCTGCTATCTTTGCCAGGCAGACTTCATCAATTAGAAAATTTTGTCCCAGCCCTTTTTTTGGCTTGATGCCGTAATCACGCATCAGAGAAGACACAGCCAGCGGCTTAAATATCACGGCAGTTCACCGGTAAAATTCTCCGGCACAGGCGGCAAAAAATACACGGTTTCCGTCCGGCTCCACCCCACATACTGATCTGTCGGGATGAACACATCAATCCACGGTTTACCAACACACCCTGGGCAAACATCCAACACAGTCCCAACCCCATACCCCGGCACGTAAATACTGGAACCCTTCAGGATCGAATACCATTCCGGTGTAACAGCAATCACGCCGTAATACGGCCAGACACCACTGGCAGTTGGACTGCCGGTATCTAAATACGACGTGATGTAAACTTCCATCGCTAACCAATAATCCACTGCACCATCTGAAGAATCAAAGGTCTGTACAAACACATTTCCGCCGTAGGCAATACGCTGAGCAATCGGCGCCTTGGATACCCATTCCGCCAGAATCGTTCGTGACATCTCTTCCCCATTTTCGTAACGCACACGCACAGTGGCAGATTGCATACCATTTTCACCCACCTGTAGCACCTGCTCATCACCCACATTCATCTGCGGGTCAGATACGCGCTCTTCTGTATATGGAATAATTATCTCCTCCGTCAACACTTCTTCCCTCACACGGACAATACGAATTATTCTATCCTCCGGTATCAACTGTTCTGCCGCCGGAACCGAGTAATCCAGAAATTGTAGCGATACGCCTGCTTCCGCCAGCGCTGAGCCAACGGTCACAGAAGAAACCGGTACTTCAACCTCATCCTCAGTAAATTGGATTCGCACAGGTTGGCTGCGAAGCAGAGTGGTTGTCACTGCTTGGTCCAATGGAGTGCTCAGCGGAAGGGAAAGGTTATCGCTTGCTTTCAGAAAGATACCTTGTTTCCATAGTGCTTCTCCCAACGTTTGCGCGCCGGAATAAAACCGAATGCTTTCGTTAGCAGTTTGTATTGTGATCGGAACCGCAGGTTTAAACAACAGGTGCTGCCCATCCTTAGCAGGCAGTTTAAAATCATATGGAATAGGAATGCCGCCGTACCGGACACTGTCATTCGGGAAGATATGAATTCCAGCTTCAAGCAGCCAGTTAGCTGCCAGAGGACTTTCGACCATCACGGTCACAGCTTCATTTTCACCATCCAGCCAAATTTCTGCGCTGATCGGTTCTCGAGAGAGAAAAAAGCTTAGAACAGCCAACAGCGTGCCGACCACAAATAATCCAGCTGAGAGCTGTTTACCAAAGCGTTTAATCAGTTCCATTTTGGAGAGATTTTATCAGAAAAAGAAAAACCCCGTAAACGGGGTTTTTATGCCGAGAGACAGAATCGAACTGACGACACCGCGATTTTCAGTCGCGTGCTCTACCAACTGAGCTATCTCGGCGTAAAGCAACGCAATTCTACACGTTTGCCAATACCTTGTCAAGCAAACCTTAAATATTTGACATCATCCATCCCCAAAGCTACAATGAATGCACAATGGGTGAAATTAAGCTGCATCAGGACCACTTCATTATCGGGTTAACTGGCAATATTGGTACAGGAAAAAGCATTGTTCTTAAAATGCTCCAACATCTGGGCGCATATGGGATTAACGCAGATATTCTTTCCCATCAAGCGCTGAAACCCAATAGCCCTGCTCATGACCAGATTATTCACCGCTATGGCTCATCGATATTAGACACCCATGAGGCAATTGACCGTTCTAAACTTGCCCGCATAGTGTTCGGCAATGAAAAAGCACTTATTGACCTGGAAAATATCCTGCACCCGCTTATTGCAACTGCAGCAGCGAATATGATCCATCACGCCCGCCTGCCTATCATCGTTATCGAAGCAATTAAATTGCTCGAATCTGACCTTGCGAAAATATGCGACAGCATCTGGGTTGTAGATGCACAAAAACAAATTGTTCTTGAGCGGCTCTCACGTGAGCGGGGAATGAATCACGCGGAAATACAAAAACGCCTGTCCCACCAATCAACACTCGAAAAAAAGAGACAACAATCCGATGTGATGATAGAAAATAGCGGTGATGTGTATGAAACATGGCAGCAGGTTACCAAAGCGTGGGATCAAACGAAGCAGAAGAACCAGAAATTTATTGTTTGTATTAAAAAAACATCCGATTTGCTCGCATTTTCGGAAGATTTCCTGATCACTCCTTCTTCAAGTAATTATTCTGCAGTTGAAGAGATTATTTACACAGACAACCAATCTGGCAAAATCATTAATTGGTTGGGGAGCAATTCAAATGTCCCCCACATTCAAAAAAATTATCCGCGGCAAGGTTTCATGTGGCTGATATGCCAGCATTTCCTCTTTGCTATCCCAAATCCACTTGCAAGTGATTGTATTACCATTTGGGACTTATCCCAATTTGCGCTAACCATGTTAGGGCACAACTTTCCTCATTCAGACATTGTTACTAATGATTTTATAAAAGCAGTTACACTAATCGAACAATTTAGCCTTATGCATGCAACCCGGCAAATTATATTCCCAATTGAAGATCATTTAAAGGAAAGGGCATCTTATTTCAGAGAGCGCGGTTATAAGAGTATTCTTTCACAAAATGCAGATATTTCATATTGGAACAAGGCAGGGTACAATCTATATCAGAAGAAAACAGGCAATGATTTCGATTTATTTAGCATACAAACGTGAGTAGAAAGTTATATGAGTGATTCTTTTTCTGAGATTTTATTCCTTATCCAGCGAGTTAGCTGGTTAACGATTATTGACCTGATATTGGTCAGTGTAATCTTTTATGTGCTCCTGGTCGTTCTGCGCGAAACGCAGGCGCGCACACTGATGCGCGGCGTAATCTTTCTGGTCATCATGATCAGCTTGCTGACTACACTAGTCAATCTTCCCGCTTTTTCCTGGTTAGTCAACACAACACTTCCCGCACTCTTAGTTGCTATTCCTGTTATTTTCCAGCCTGAATTACGGCGCGGTTTAGAGCGTATTGGGCGTGCGGGTTCCAGCACATTCACACTGCGCGGTTCAACTACAAACCTGGAAGTTATTAGAGGTATGATCAAGGATGTAGTGAGAGCAGCTTCCCGCTTATCAGCTTTTCGGCAGGGCGCTTTAATCATTCTCCAAAGAAGAGATGATCTATATGAATACGAAAATACCGGTGTCAAAATAGGAGCTCAGGTTTCTGCTGAACTGCTGCTGCAGATCTTCTACCCCAACACACCACTGCATGATGGAGCAGCCATCATTGCAGAAGATCAAATTACCGCCGCTGCCTGCATTATGCCCCTGTCAGCTAGTGGTGTACTTAACAATTCTCCTGAAAGACAAATGGGACTTCGCCACCGGGCCGCTTTAGGTATCTCAGAAACAACAGACGCGATCGCCGTCGTCGTTTCCGAAGAAACCGGCGCAATTTCGCTAGCCCACCGCGGGCGAATTCTCCGCCGCATTAGTGCTGATAAACTGGAAAATGTGCTTATTGCATTCTACAAACAGCAAGCAGAAACCCAGGATCGAACAAATATTATGCATTGGGTTAACAAAGTTATCCACCTGCGAGATAAACAGGAATGAAAAAACCATCCGTTTTTGAACGATTTACCAAGAATCTGCCTTCGTTGATCAGTGCTGTAGCATTGGCTGTCGTAGTATGGGTACTTGCTGTCACCAGCACAGATCCTGTTGAAAAACGAAACTATGGACGAGCTGTACCTATCGAGCTTTTTGGCCTTGATCCTTCATTGGTGATTACCAGCGAAATTCCAGAACAGATCACGTTAACGCTAAGCGCACCTGTCTCCACCTGGGATTCAGAGCTATCATCCTCCAATGTGGTACGCGCAATCATTGATATAAGCGGACTTGTCGCGGGCGATCATTCAGTACCCGTAAATTTGCAAATAGACGCCCAGCCAGTTAAAGTAGAAAGCTATTCCCCCGATGTGATCGACATCATAATAGAAGAGATCTACAGCGAATCATTTAACATTAACCTTGTCCAGCCCTCCAGCCCAGGTATCGGATACGAGGCGGGAAATCCCACACTGAACAAAAAAACTGCTACAGTAAATGGTCCGTCTTCCCTTGTGGATCAGGTAGTTGAAATCCAGGCAGTGCTGGATATCAGCCAAGCAAAAGAAAATATCAATACAGATCTAGTTTTAAAGGCGATTGATGAAAACGGTCTAACAGTCAGCGGTATCTCGATCTCTCCAGAAGAAGTTAATGTACAGATGGACATCACCCAGCGCGGCGGATACCGCAACGTGACTGTTAAAGTTGTAACCACCGGCCAGATCGAAAGCGGCTACCGTTTAACCAATATTTCATCAAATCCATTGGTAGTCACAGTATTTTCCACAGACTCCGAATTAGTCAATAATCTCCCGGGGTTCATCGAAACACAACCATTGAATTTAAGTGATGCCAATGATGATATGGTTGTCTCACTTCCGCTTGACCTCCCATCTGGCATGACCGTTGTCGGTGAATCGACTATCAAAGTCTCCGTATCAATCGCCCCCATTCAAGGCAGCATCACCCTGACCAACCTTCCAATTGAAACCGAGGGATTAGATAAAGAACTTTCTTCCATTTTTTCGCCAGATCGTGTGGATATTATTCTTTCTGGCCCACTACCCACCCTTGACGAACTGATCACAGGCAATGTCCGCATATTTATAGACCTCACTGACTTTGAGGAAGGCACATATCAACTGGAACCCTCTGTTGAGATCAATATTCAGGGTGTTTTGGTCCAATCCCTTCTTCCAGCAACAATCGAAGTTGAATTATCGCCACTAATAACAGATCCAAACTAATAAAAATGGAATTGAAATGACCTTACCTATCGTAGCTATTGTCGGACGCCCTAATGTGGGAAAAAGCACTCTCTTTAATCGTTTAGCAGGAGAACGGCTTGCCATTGTCGATGATACCCCCGGAACTACTCGTGACCGACTCTTCGCTCAAACCGAATGGAACGGACGCCAATTTCACATCATTGACACCGGCGGTATTGATCCCACCAGCGGAGGCGGAAAAACTCCGCTCAGCATATCTTCTGCTGATTTTATACAGGAAATCCGTGGCCAGGCATTAGTTGCCGTTCAGGAAGCGGACGTAATCCTCTTCCTGGTAGATGCAGTAGACGGCCTTACCTCCGCAGACCAGGAAGTCACAGACCTGCTGCGCAGTCGACAAAAAAAGCGGGACGGACAATCAGTTCCGCCAATTTTACTCGTCGTCAATAAAGCCGATAATGTGAATCTGCGTGCTAACGCGTACGATTTTTATTCACTTGGGTTAGGTGACCCATATGCCATATCCGCATTTCACGGAACAGGGACCGGCGATCTATTGGATGCTCTTGTCAATGTGCTGCCTTCACATGAAGAATACATAGAAGATGATTCTATTAAGATTGCGATTGTGGGTAAACCAAACGTTGGAAAATCCAGCCTATTGAACAAGCTTG
>Ga0209345_10001664_pt1 | contig 26178 bp, 29 predicted proteins | sample Cruoilmetagenom7_FD_187294 | JGI IMG/M metagenome (GOLD analysis project Ga0209345, IMG submission 187294) | Oil polluted marine microbial communities from Coal Oil Point, Santa Barbara, California, USA - Sample 7 (SPAdes) (version 2) | ecosystem: Environmental > Aquatic > Marine > Oil seeps ...
TACCTTTCCGAACAGAGAAGTTAAGCCCATTAGCGCCGATGGTACTGCATTTGTGGAAGAGTAGGTCATCGCCTTTTTTGAATCCCGATTCATTTTTTTTGAATCGGGATTTTTTTGTTTTATATTTATAATATTAAATACTCTTTTTGGTAATAGTAAGTATTTACCCTCGTTTAAATCTTAAATAACTTTGCCTTTTATACATATTAATATATTTACCGATAAAATGTTAAAAAGGGAAAAACTGAGTAACCGAAAAAATGTAATTGACGAGGGTATAATAATTGTTTTAAGTTTACAGATTACGCTTGGATCTATTTACCTTAGTTATTACCCTGATGTTATAAGCTTATTACCTAATGCATTTTATTTTTGTTCTGCTAAAAGTTTAGTAATGATACTTATTACTATTGTAAGTATAGCTTTTTTAATAATTTCTATAGGTTATAGTTCTATATGTTTCTATTGTATTAATTCTATTGATTTTAATAATACAGAAAATACTAAACTGAAATTAAAAATAAGTGAGTATAAACTTCAACGTTCAAAAGTATTTCTTTTAAATAGTTTCTTGGTTTTATTTATTTGTGCTCTATTAATTTTTAATATTAATGGCCATATAGAATCTGCATATAATTTTAATTAAGTGGTAAACAGGGAATTAGATTTAGCATGGAGCTTTGTTAATGATACAAATAGAAACGTATTTTTAACAGGGAAGGCTGGTACAGGTAAAACTACATTTTTACATGCATTAAAGATGAAATCCTTAAAGCGTATGGTTGTTGTTGCTCCAACAGGTGTTGCAGCAATAAACGCCAAAGGAGTTACCATTCATTCTTTTTTTCAAATGCCTTTTGGTCCTATTTTGCCAAATGAGGGATTAGGTAATTTATCTGGTTTTAATAGAAAATTTAGTAAGACTAAAATCAATATTATTAAATCGTTAGACTTATTAGTTATTGATGAGATTAGTATGGTTCGTGCTGATTTATTGGATGGAATTGATAAGACCCTTAGGCGATATAGGCACAAAGATTTAGTTTTTGGAGGTGTGCAGATGTTAATGATTGGCGATTTACAGCAACTGTCACCAGTTGTTAAGGAAAACGAATGGGAATTACTGAAACCTTATTATAAAAATGCTTATTTTTTTAGCAGTTTGGCTTATAAAAGTTGTAAAGCTATTACTGTAGAACTTAAACATATTTACAGACAAGATAACCCTAAGTTCATTGAAATTCTGAACGAGATAAGAAACAATAACCTATCTCAGGCTTCTGCAGATGAATTAAATAAAAGATACCAGCCAGATTCGCCAACAGAAGATTCAGGGTATATTTCACTAACAACGCACAACCATAAAGCAGAAGCAATAAATAATCGTCAACTTGAAAAAATTAAAGATGAATCACGAACTTATAAAGCAAATATTGAAGGAAAATTCCCTAAATTCTCTTATCCTAATAAAGAAGAACTTACTTTAAAAATTGGTGCTCAAGTTATGTTTGTAAAAAATGATAGCTCTATTGAAAAGCGCTATTTTAATGGTAAGATTGGGAAAGTAATTTTGTTAGATAAAGATGAAGTAGTTGTAAAATGCCCTGATGATGATTTTAATATTATTGTAACTGAAGAAACTTGGGAGAATATTAATTATACGGTTAATACTGAAACTAAAGCTATAACTGAAAATAAAATAGGTTCTTATACACAAATACCCTTACGCTTGGCATGGTCTATTACCATTCATAAAAGTCAGGGTTTGACCTTTGAGAAAGCAATTATTGATGCACAAGGTGCTTTTGCACATGGACAAACCTATGTGGCATTAAGTCGTTGTAAAAGTTTAGAAGGTTTGGTGTTAAAAAGCAAGATTAATTCTGATCAAATTATTAATGATAGTAATGTTAATTCATTTACGAAGGAAGCAGAAGACAATCAGCCAGATGAATTTATTTTACATAAATCTAGATTGACGTTTCAATTAGAATTAATTTCAGAGACATTCGATTATTATAAATTTTTGTACCCTATAAATCGCATATTAGATATCTATTATAAAAATAGAGGTAGTATTGAAGGACATATAGAAACGCCTCTTATTTCACTTAAAGAAGCTATAACAGGTTTATTAAAAGTTGCAAACGGTTTTAAATCTCAACTTACTACTTTATCTCAAAATGGGAGAGAACCTCAAATAAATAATGAACTTCAGGAACGTTTTGTGAAAGCTATTGAATATTTTTATGAGCAAACAAAAACTAATATAACAGAACCTTTTAATGCCTTTAGTTTTACTACTGATAATAAAGCTCTTGAAAATGATATAAGTAAACATTTAGACACTATTGAAGAGTTAATTGCTGCCAAGTTGCTTTATTTTGAACACTTAGAGAAAGGGTTTAATGTCAATCGGTTTTTAGAGTTAAGAGCTAAATCTATCTTTTTGGCTAAGGATAAACCAAAAAAAACAAGGAAGCCTGTCATAGACGGAACAACTAATGTTGAACTTTTTGAATTGCTCCGTGAACTAAGAAATACCATTGCTGAACGAGAAGATTTAATTCATTATCAGATTTTCACACAAAAGGCTTTGTATGACATGTGTGAAACCTTACCCACAAATAAAAAGGAATTGCTTGCAGTTAATGGTATGGGGAAAGTACGTGTTGAGAAATATGGAAGTGAAATTTTACATGTAATTAGGGAGTATTGTGATGAAAATGATATAGAAGTATCGAAAGAAATCAATGTTTTTGAAGCACCTAAAGTTAAAAGACAAAAAGGAGAAACAAAGAGTATATCTTTAAAATTATTTAAATCTGGTAAATCTATAGAGCAAATAGCTTTAGAAAGAGAATTAAACGCAAATACCATTTTTGGGCATTTAGCAAGTTTTATTCCTTCAGGGGAAGTACAGCCGACAGATTTAATTTCAGAATTACATTATAAAGAATTAAAAGAAATTATACCAAAGCAAACATTTGAAAATATTTCAGATTTAAAACATCAAATAGAAGAGAAGTACTCGTATGGTGAAATACGTTTAGTGCTTGATGAATTAAATAATAAATAAAATGATTTTTAAGTTCTCTTAAAGAGTTAAAGACCAGGTGTGTTGAAGCTTTCTGAAATTTCTAATTTCACTACGTAATATTGGTAGATAATCTTTTCCATTACTGTTCGATTTTTCCAATCGACTGCAATTTTTGTATAATAAATTTGTTAAGCGTCTAACAGAAGCAATATGTTTATGCTTTTTATCACTAAATTTTTCTAATTCAGCTTTTTCTATTTCAGGAGCTAGTGAAGATGATTGTTGTATGATATCTCCAGAAAAATATATGTTTGAGTTTTCTGTACCATCATGTTGTAAAAGTGCTAAATCATGACTCAAATATGTTGAGATACTTCTAGATAAGATAATAATTTCCATAGCCTTTTGATATATAGGCAAGTGGGATAAGTGTGAGGACATATTAGGAATCATTTTTAAATAGCAATTACATCAAAAATAGTGACTAGTTTTGATTTTTAACTTTAGTATTTAAAGTATATTTGTATATTTGATTTAATAATTAATGTAGATTGTAATTTTTCTTTAAAATGAGTTTAGATAATTTAAATTGGAAAATACTTAAATGCTTACAGAGTAATGCGAGATTGTCTAATGCTGAAATTGGAAGGCGAGTAGGAGTTAGTTCACCTGCAGTTTCTGAAAGAATAAAAAAAATGGAAGATCTTGGTGTTATTCAAAATTATCATACTACTGTTTCACCTTTCGAAGTAGGTTATCAATTAAAAGCACTAATAACTATTCGAGCCTTTATGGGTAAATTAAAACCTTTTTTAGAAAAGGTGAAATCTTACGATGAAGTTATTAATTGCTATCGTATAACAGGAAATGAAAATATTGTGATGGAAGTAGTCTTAAAAAATCAAAAGCATTTAGAAGCTTTCATTGATCAATTAATTGTGTATGGAGAAACTAAAACGCAAATTGTGCTATCTCATGTAGTAAAGCACAATCCTGTAAAACCATTAAAGTAAGAATGAATTATTTATAATAATTCATTCTTACTTTTTAAATATTGTTTTAAATAATACAAGAGACCAACACAAACAAGTCCTAAAACACCCATTATTAGCCAAGTTGTATTGAACCCAAAATTATCTACTAGTTGCAGACCTGCATTATGACCAAAAATATGAGCTATAGAAAAAGAAATAGTATATAAAGCCATATACTCACCTTGATTTCCTTTTTTTGCTCTTTGCATTGCAAATGCATTAGAGAATGGAAAGGCAATCATTTCACCAATAGTCATTAATAGCATACCAACAATTAAAATTCCAATCCAAGAAGTCATATCTAAAACAAGAAAACTAATGAGTGTTAAAATAGCACCAAACATCATTAGTCCTGCTTTAGTATATTTAGTTTGTTCTAACCATTTTATTAGTGGCATTTCAAGAACAAAAATAAATAAGCCATTCATTCCTAAAAGCAAACCTATTTCTAATTCGGTTAACTTATGAATGTCTTTATAGTACAAAGGCATAGTCGAAAAATATTGCAAAAAGATAATTCCAAATAAAGTCATAGATGCTAGAAATATCCAAAATGCTTTGTCTTTATAGGCAGATTGTGGATTTTCATTTATAACGGTATCTAATGTTTTTGCTTTTTTAGGATTCAATACTTTTATTAAAAGAAGTGTCGCTAAAATACATGTTATTCCATCTACCCAAAATAAACCACCATAACTCATTGTAGTGATAATTAATCCACCAATAGCAGGTCCAGCAGAAAAGCCTAAATTAATTGCCAATCGTATTAAAGTTATAGAACGTGTTTTGTTTTCTGGTTTGCTATATGCACTTAAAGCAACAAACATTGCAGGGCGAAACATATCTGCAACTAATATAATTACAAATATCCCAAAACAGAACGAAGTAAAGGTGTTTAAATATTGTAAACCGATAAAAAGAATACCAGTAGTTAGTAAACTTCTAACCATAACTTTATAAGAGCCAATTTTATCTGTTAACTTGCCTCCTAACCAAGAACCAACTACAGATCCTAGACCAAAAGCAGTCATAACCCAACCTACTTCAGCTAAAGTAAAATTTAAATCTTTAGTTAAGTACAAAGAAAGAAAAGGTATTACCATGGTTCCAGCTCTATTAATTAATGTAATTAAAGCTAGCCACCATACTTCAGAAGATAATCCTTTAAAAGTGTTTATATAATTATTAAATAGTGTTTTCATTTTTGGTTGGTTTATTAAAAGTAAAAAGTCCGACGTTATCGTCGGACTTTTTTATATAATTTCATTTGATAGTTAAATCACTAGAATACATAGTATGCCCAACTCTTCCTATAAGAGGTGTTTTGTTTTCTACAAATAGTGACGTAATTATTCATTGTTTTTTACTTTTAATGAATCCAAATCTAAACAAAATATTTTAAAGTTGTACTTTTGAAATGTAAAAAACATTAAAATGAAATACTTACTACACTTATTTTTATTGGTATCCATTGCAAGTTGTGCACAAGATAAGCAACCTCTTTTAGGAGATACTGAATTCCAAAAAAAGATGAATGCCGATTTTAAAGACGCTACAAAATCGCCATTAAAAGATAAAGACCGTAAGGCTTTTAAAGGATTGGATTTTTTTAAATTTGATTCTACCTATGTTGTTAATGCAACACTTATTAGAACTCCAGAAGAGAAACCTTTTCAAATGAAAACAACAACTGAGCGAAAGCCAGTTTATGTAAAATATGGTGTTATTTCATTTGAATTAAAAGGAGAAATACATCAACTAAACATCTATCAAAACTTAGAACTGATGACTCAAGATGGTTATAAGGATTATTTGTTTTTACCATTTTTAGATCTAACAAATGGAGATACTACTTATGGTGGAGGAAGGTATGTTGAAGGCAGAATTCCTAGTAATGACAAGCTAGTTATTGATTTTAATTCAGCTTACAATCCGTATTGTGCCTATAATGAAAAGTATTCTTGTCCAATTGTACCTCGAGAAAATTACTTAGACATTAAAGTGGAGGCTGGCGTTAAAACTTTCGCTAAGCATTAAAGCGCCTAACAAAAGTATTAGGCACCTTAATTTTCCTAGCTAACTAAACTTAATTTTTAATAATTCGTTTTGATAAACTACCATTTTCAGTAGTAATTTGTATTAAATAAACACCTTGTTGTAATTGGGATACATTTATTTTTTCAATACCATTTTGTAATTGCATCACCACTTTTCCATTCATATCAATTAGTCTCATCGATTTTATTTTAATATGATTTGGTGTTTTTAGATTTACATAATTTGAAGCTGGTATTGGATAAATATTTATTTCTGAAATTTCTTCAGAAAGAATCCCTAAAGTGCCATCTACTTCAAATAATTTTCTGTCGTATAAAGACCAAGTACCATCAGCATTTAGAACACGAATATGGAGGTAGTGATCACCTTGAGCAATACTTCCAGAAGTTGGAACAACTATATCTTCATTTAAAACATCTCCAGAAACAGTTAATGGTGATGCGTTTCCAAAACCAGGATCCACATCGATAAAATATTCAGCAGCTGTAATTGTAGCGTTGTTAACATCTTGTACTTTTGATATTCTAAAGGTTTTATGTTCGTACATGCTAAAGGTGTCATCTGCATTTTTAACACGAATAAATAGACGATGTGTTCCAATAGACAAACCAGAGGTTGTAATTGCTAAAGCATCATCAAAATTATCTGTGTCAGCAATATCAATTGCAATTCCGTTACCTAAACCAGGATCAGTATTAAAGAAATATTCAACTTCAGTAATATCTGCATTGTTTGTATCTTGAACCTGATAGATTCTAAAGGTTTTATGTTCGTACATGCTATATGTGTCATCTGTATTTTTAACACGAATAAATAGACGATGTGTTCCAATAGGCAAACCAGAGGTTGAAATTGTTAAAGCATCATCAAAACTGTCAGTGTCTGCAATATCAATTGGAGTTCCGTTGCCAAAACCAGGATCAGTATTAAAGAAATATTCAACTTCAGTAATATCTGCATTGTTTGTATCTTGAATTTGATAGACTCTAAAGGTTTTATGTTCGTACATGCTATATGTGTCATCTGTATTTTTAACACGAATAAATAGACGATGTGTTCCAATAGGCAAACCAGAGGTTGAAATTGTTAAAGCATCATCAAAACTGTCAGTGTCTGCAATATCAATTGGAGTTCCGTTGCCAAAACCAGGATCAGTATTAAAGAAATATTCAACTTCAGTAATATCTGTATTGTTTGTGTCTTGAATTTGATAGACTCTAAAGGTTTTATGTTCATACATGCTTGCATCTCCATCAATATTAATAGATCTAATAAATAATCTATGGGTTCCAAGAGTTAAACCTGAAGTAGAAATATTGAAACTTTGATTGATTATTTCAGCATCTGGATGGATATCTATTAAGGTTCCATTTCCAATACCTGGATCTGTATCAAAGAAATATTCTAAACTTGCAATATCTGATTGCGCTAACGATGCCCCAACACAAAAGCAGCCTACTAATAAGGTATATATAGCTTTCATAAATATTGGTTTTTAGTTAGTTTTATTTGCGTTTGCCTTTAAGTTCACGTTTAAAGTTGCTCCAGCTGGAACCATATTATTACTAATTGTCATTTCTGTTAAATATGGTAACAGTGTCGGATATCCTCTCATGTCAAAATCGTAATAACCATTATAAAGTCCAATATCGTTTCCATCTGTTCCTAATGAACCAGACCCAATATTATAATCATTATTCACATTAAAAAGAGGGTCTGTTCCTGAAATACTTACAAATTGTGGATTTGTATTATCGAAGTTTCCACTGCCATTCATTGGCGCTATAGTTGTGCCATTATAACTATAAGATAAACAGTTATTAAAAATGGTTGGTGTGCCACCATTTTGCCAGTTGATTCCATTAAAATTAGAGGTGAAAACAAAAATATTGTTTTGTGCTACAAAATCTATTGGTGAATAGAAAAAAGAGTTCGTAGTTACACTACCAAAAACTACAATGTTATTATTAAATATGGTTGTACTATTAAAATATTGTAGTGCATTTACTCCAGCTTTAATAAAGTTATTTGTCACAGTAGCATTAACACTATTATTTAAATATAGACCAACATTAATAACATTCCCATGGATATTTGCATTTGTAATTCCAGTATGTACATTAATATAATTGTAAACATAATTATTTTCAATAGTAATATTGCTATGAGAACCACTTGTTGCAATACTTCCAGAATTTCCACTGCGTACATATAAACCACTAACTTTTACGTTGCTGGCAGCTATGGTAACATTGTTTACATAACTTTTTCTATCATCGTTTAACTCAGGCGTATGTCCAATTCCATAAACCGTTATTTCTTTAGAAATTGTAATATTTCCATAAGCAGTTATGGAGGGTTGAATATAGATTATGTCTCCATTTGCTGCAGCAGTTTGAGCATTAGCGAAATTTGTAAACATGTGTGATGGTGATGTGTCTACACTAGTATTATTGTCTACAATTAAGACATTCTGTGCTTGTGTTAAGCTTACAACAAGTAAGGCAATAACAAGAATAATTTTCTTCATGATAATTAGGTTTTAGATTTATAATTCAAAAATCCTAATTATTTGAATGCCAAAACATACGTAGAATGTCGTATATTTTATTAAAATTAGTCTTGTTTACTTATTTTACTAGAAACATTCCTAAAAATACAGCTAAAAACCCAACCACAAAACTTGCAATTGTATAAACAGCAAAGCTTGTAAAATCGCCAGACTTTAAAAGAATATGATTTTCGTAGGCAAAGGTGGAGAATGTAGTAAAGCCTCCACAAAAACCAGTTGCCAGAATAAGTGTTTGATTGGAGTTAAGTGCATTGTTTTTTGCTGCGAGCCCTAAAATAATACCAATTAGTAAGCTGCCTAGAATATTGGCAGCAAATGTGCCATAAGGAATTCCAGATTCAGGATTGTTTAAATATTTACCTATAATATACCTAAGAACACTTCCAAATCCTCCACCTATAAATACTAAAATTAAATTTTTCATTTATTCTTTAATGGCAATATATATTTCTGTGACCCAATTTGCAGGATTATGTGTTGTTGTTGGGTCTGATAAATATACTTCTAGCATTGGGCCAAGTTCTGTAAATTCTAATTTATTTTTTGGAGCATAATATACAGTAGCTTCCCAAGCTTCTTTTAAATTACTATAATTACCTTTTAGATTTGTTTTAATAGCTTTGAATGGCTCTAATTGACCAGTTAAAATGTTGTTATCAGAAGTGATTACTTGAGCAGTAGTTGGAATACAGCAAGAGAACATAACTGTATTGTTTACTTCATCCCATTTATGATAATAAACAAATGGTGATCCAGCAGTTGTAATATTGTTTTTTAGAACATAATTATTGACTTCTAATAACATGTCCTGAATGACACTTTCAAAGCTATCCATTTTTGCTGAAGTAGTATTGTAAAGATAAAATCCACCTCCATGTTGTGTTACACCATCAACTTTTATGGAATAGACTTTCATAGATTCAACAATTAATCTATCTAATTTTTCTAAACCACGTTCAAAATCAGGACCAATCATATTATCGAACCCACCTTCCTTTAATGCAGAAGCTTTAAATATAAATGGCACATTATCACTATTCATTCTCCAAGTGACTTCTGTTTTTCCATCTGAAGTAGGACTTAATGTCCAATTAATTTTTGAAGGTTCAAAATCACCAAATTGTAATTCTTGTTTAATTGAACTAGGCGAAACAGTCTCTAATGTTTTTATTGACCCTTTTCCATGAGAATCAACCCAAGTATAAGAACCTCCAACACCTTTTGTTTGTTCACTCAAAGTAATAACAGTTTCTGGGTCTCTTTCAACCCAAGAAGACCATGATTCCCAGTTTTTAAAATCAATGATATTATTATAAATAACTTCAGCTGGAGCATCTATAATTCTAGTTCTTTTAACTTCAAATGAATTAGGTTGAACTGCTATATAAATAGCAAAACCTATAAAGACTATTAAAAGTAGAAATACAATGTATTTAAGATATTTCATTATTGGGTTTTTAGTCGTTTATCAAAGATAATCAATTTTGAACTATCTGAATATATGTATTCAATAGTGAGAGTATTTAGAATGATTTTGATAATTTAAATCTGTATTGCTTTTAAATTTACTTAAAAAACCATTTAATAGAAACTATAAACAGGATAAAACTTATAAAGGCAAGTAATATCCATACACTTCCTTTATAATGTTTTTTATGAAGTTTTTTGTCATGTCTGTAAGAGAAGAAAATAATAATAATAAATACTATAGCAAATAAAATTCCAAAAACTAATTGACCATTTGTAAACATATCCTTAATTTTAGGCAAAATTACAAAACTAAAAAGGATTAGATTTCTCTTTTCCAGTAAATGAAAAATAAATTTTTATGAAAAATAAAATCGACTCAGTAAAAACGTTTCATACTGCATTTAAAATAGGATATAGAGACACGCCAAAAGCAGATTTAGGAATAGAGAAGAATATGCTTAGATATAAACTCATGCGTGAAGAAAACGAGGAATATCTTGAAGCAGCAAATAATAACGATTTGGTAGAAGTTGCTGATGCTTTAGGAGATATGCTTTATATTTTATGTGGCACAATTATAGAACACGGTTTACAAGATAAGATTGAAGAAGTTTTTAACGAAATACAGCGAAGTAATATGAGCAAGCTTGGTGAAAATGGAGAGCCTATCTATAGAGAAGATGGCAAAGTATTAAAAGGCCCAAATTATTTTAAACCACATATAGCAGCAATTTTAGACAATTAAAAAAAGGAAGCATTGCTTCCCTTTTTTTATTTAACCTCATATCTCCAATGATGTTTGTCTTCAGATAAATTGTGTTGTATATTTTGTAATTGTTCTTTAAACATGGAAGCATAAGAGTCTTCTGTATTAGGAATTTCAAATACTTCATTATCATGTTCAAAAGCAGAAATAGGACTTACTACTGCAGCTGTTCCAGCTCCAAAAATTTCTTTTAAACTGCCGTTTCTTGCTGCTTCTTTAATTTCGTTTACGCTTATTGGTCTTACTTCAAAATCTATTTGGTTGTCTTCTGCAAGCTGCAACAGACTTTTTCTTGTGATTCCGTCTAATATCCTGTCGTTATTAGGAGCCGTAATTAGTTTGTTATTTACTCTAAAAAATATGTTCATGGTACCAGCTTCTTCTAAAAACTCATGTGTTCTAGCATCTGTCCAGATAATTTGCTGATATCCTTTTTTTTGAGCCAAGGAAGTTGGGTAAAATTGAGCTGCATAATTTCCAGCTGCTTTAGCAAAGCCTACACCTCCATCGGCAGAACGACTATATTGTTGTGCAAATAACACACGAACCTTTCCTGTATAATAAGCTTTTGCTGGAGAGCAAATAATAATAAAACGATAACTATTTGCAGGAGAAGCTGAAATTGCTGGTTCAGTTGCAATTACAAATGGTCTGATGTATAAAGAGTTTCCAAGCCCAGGTTTAATCCAGTCCTTATCAAGTTTTAATAAATTGGTTAATCCATTAAAGAAGTAGTCTTTAGGGAATTCAGGCATAGCTAAACGAACAGCAGATTTGTTAATTCTACTATGGTTTTCATCTGGTCTAAACAACCAAATTTTCCCATTTTCATCTTTATATGCTTTCATTCCTTCAAAAACAGCTTGTCCATAATGAAACACCCTTGCAGAAGGCTCAAAAGTCATGGCTTGATAAGGCATGATTTTTGGCTGTTGCCACGAACCATCAATATAGTCGCAAACAAACATATGGTCTGTAAATGTTTTACCAAAAGTTAAGTTGTTAAAATCTACATCATGAATTTTAGTGTTACTAGATTTTACTATATCGATTTCGCTATTTGAAGGTTCTATCATTGCATTTGTTTTCTTCTGCGAATTTATAAAATTAAAGTAGTATAAAAAATCAAAATATTTTTTATAAAATTCGTATCTTTGTCTTTAATATTATACTAAAATAAAACATAAGATGAAACGTATTTTAACACTTTTAGTAATCTCTATAGTCTTAGTTTCTTGTAAAAAAAATGTAGAAGAAACACCAGTTGAAACAGAAACTACAACTGAAGTAAAAGAAATTACTTATGCTTCTTTTGGAGATAAAATTGAATCAGATAATGCTCTAGTAGCAGAATTAATGGCTGATAAATATAAAAACATGACTGTTGGAGATAGCATCTCTGCCAAAATGGTAGCTAGAGTGGATGAAGTTTGTCAAGCTAAAGGCTGTTGGATGAAATTGGATTTAGGTAATGAAGAACAAGTCATGGTAAAGTTTAAAGATTATGGATTTTTTATGCCAAAAAATATTGCAGGAAAAGAAGTTATTATTAACGGTAAAGCTTTTGTAAGTGAGGTTTCTGTAGAAGAGCAACGTCATTATGCTGAAGATGCAGGAAAATCTGAGGATGAAATTGCGACCATAACAGAAACGAAACGTACTTATACTTTTGAGGCTGATGGCGTTTTATTAAAAGAAGAATAAATGAGAATTATAATTTTAAGTATTTGTGTAATAATCTGCTTTTTGGGATGTAAAGAATCTGAGAAAGAGACAGAGCCAGTAAAAGAAGATATAGTTTACGATATGTATCAACCTTCTGAAATGGCAAATCTCATGAACGAGATGTATGCGCAAAATTTAAAAATTAAAGAAGATATTTTAAAGGGTAATGTGCCTCTAGAATTCCCACTAGATTTTCTTAAAATTCATTCGGCAGAAATGTCTGAGTTTAAAAGCAGGAACGAAACGTTTCAGAGCTTTTCAAAACTTTTTATTGAAAACGAAAAAGAAATATTTAATACGGAGTCTTTAATCCCGTTAGAAGAACGATTTAATAACACGATTAATCTTTGTATATCTTGTCATCAGACCGAATGTACAGGGCCTATTCCAAGAATTCAGAAACTATTAATTAAATAGATTTTGAATCGACAGATTATCACTACTGCAGATGGTTCAAAAACAATTCAACTTGTAGATTTAAATGAGCAGTATCATTCTATTCATGGTGCTTTGCAAGAATCTCAACATGTTTATATTAAGCAAGGACTACAATATTTTTATAAAAATAAGCAAGAAAAAAACATACCAATTTCTATTTTAGAAATTGGTTTTGGTTCAGGATTAAATGTCATGACGACATTAGTTGAATCCAAAAATGCTAAGCTTCAAATTAATTATGTTGGAGTTGAAGCGTATCCTATTTCTAAAGAAGAGATTCTAGAATTAAATTATGGGATGCAATTTGATTTTGAAAATGCTAAACAATTGTTTCAGGATATCCATTCTTGTAAATGGGGAAAAGCACATAAAGTCACTCCTAATTTCATCCTAGAGAAACAGCAAAAAGACTTCAGCGAAATTATTACTAAAAATACGTTTAATATTATTTATTTTGATGCTTTTGGACCACGTGTTCAACCAGAACTATGGACAGAAGCCATCTTTGAAAAAATGTTTGATGCTCTAAAAGAAGAAGGCATTCTTGTAACTTATTCTGCAAAAGGGAGTGTGAGACGAGCAATGCAGAGTGCTGGTTTTATTGTTGAACGAATTCCAGGTCCTCCAGGAAAACGTGAAATGTTAAGAGCAACTAAGCATTCTGTTAACTAGCAAAACCAAAAAGTGTGTCATTCAGAGCATAGCGAAGGATCTAATGTTTTTAATTGTTTATTCTTAGATTTTTTATCCGTATTTAAAAAAACTACAAAGTTTCGTTAAATCTGTTAAACCTTAATTAAAGTGTCTTTTAAAGGGATGGCAATTCTGTATCTTTAAATAAAAATTGATAATGAGAGTTTTAATTACAGGAGCCACAGGATTAGTAGGTCAAGCAATTGTTGCTCAATGTAAAAAGCATAATGTTAAGGTTCATTATTTAACGACTTCAAAAGATAAATTAGAATTAGAAGATGATTATAAAGGTTTCTATTGGAATCCCAAGTTAAATGAAATTGATATAAATTCTTTTGAAGGTGTAGATGTCATTATAAATTTAGCTGGAGTTTCAATCTCTAATAGATGGACCACAAATTACAAGAAAAAGATAATCGATAGTAGAATACAATCACTAAGACTTCTAAAAACAACTATCGAAAAAGGACAAATCAAAATTGATCGCCTTATATCTGCAAGTGCAGTTGGTATATATCCAGATTCTCTTACAAATTATTACGAAGAAGGTTCGCAAGTTTATTCTTCAAATTTTCTAGGAGAAGTAGTTGAGAAATGGGAAACAGAAGCAAATACATTTTTGAAACTTGGAATTCAAGTTACAAAAATTAGAATTGGTTTGGTACTAGAAAAAAATGAAGGTGCATTACCAAAGTTAGTTCAGCCAATTAAATTAGGTTTTGGAGCAGCTTTAGGTAATGGAGAACAGTGGCAATCCTGGATTCATAAAGAAGACTTAGCTCGAATATTTCTATTTGTTTTAGAAAACAAATTAGATGGGGTTTTTAATGCAGTAGCACCAAACCCAGTAATTAATCAAGAGCTTACTAAGGCTATAGCAAAAACAATAAATAGACCGTTAATTTTACCAAATATCCCAAAATCCTTTTTAAAACTACTATTAGGAGAAATGCATCAACTTCTATTAGAAAGTCAGCGTGTAGGTTCAAATAAAATAGAGGCAGAGGGTTTCGAATTTAATTATCCTAATCTACTACCAGCTTTGGAAAATTTATTAGACTCTTAAATAAAAAAAAAGCCAACTCTTTTGAGTTGGCTTTTTTAAAAGTTAATATTCTATTATCCTTTTTTAAAGGCCGTAATATTTATTTTTAATTCAATGTCATCATTAATAAACTTGTCTCCAAGATTATCAAAAATAGACTTAGAACCATAATTTACTCCCCATTTTGTTCTGTCAATAGTAAAAGTTTCACTTGTTATTAAAAGTTTGTCACCTTCTCCATATACAGTTACAGGAAATGTAATATTGTTTTCAACACCTTTAACAGTTAAATTTCCAGATAGCATTGTTTTACCACCTTCCATAGATTCTACACCAGATATTTCGAAAGCAGCAGAAGGAAATTGATTTACATTAAAAAAGTCACCTTCTTTACCTTCAACAGTTCCTTTTAAATGATTCTCAAGATTTGTTTTGTACTCACCTTCAAGATCTAAAGCAACAATAGAAGTCATATCAATTAAAAAAGTTCCACTTTGTAGTTTGTTGTCTGCCATTTGAAAAACACCAGTATCAATGTTAATAGAACCATTATGTGTTCCTGTTGGTTTAAAACCTTTCCATTCAATTGTAGATACAGAAACATCTGTAACATACTTTTGAGATGTGCTCTCTGCAACAGCTGCAGGTTCAGCATCACTTGTATTTGCTTCTTTAGCTTTTTTACAACTTACAATAGAAACTGTTATTGCGACAATAGTTATAAAATTTAAAAACCCTTTTTTCATAATAAATAATTTTATTTAGTGTTAAGTAACAAAAATAGACATTTGAAAGGAAAAATAAACTTAAAAAAAGATTAAAATTTATTAGTGACATTTTGGCATTTTGATAATAATGGCAGTACTTTTGCCAAGTTTAATTTAGTATTTTAAAAACTAAGAATACGGTTATGAGTAAGAAAGATAAAAAAGCAGATATAACAGCAGATCAAGTAGAAGAGCAAGTGATTAGTCAAGAAGAAGAACAAACCTTAGAGGAAAAACTTCAGGAAAAACTTCAGGAAGAACTAAAACATGAAAAGGATAAATTTTTACGTTTGTTTGCCGAATTTGAAAATTATAAAAGGCGTACAGCTAAAGAACGCATTGAATTATTTAAGACAGCAAGTGAAGATGTTGTGGTAGCAATGTTACCAGTTCTAGATGATTTTGAGCGTGCTTTAAATCATATAGATGAAGATAAAGAAGCTGAAGAACTCCGTAAAGGTGTATTGCTTATTTATCAAAAGCTAATAACAACATTAGAGCAAAAAGGATTATCCATTGTTGAAGTGTACCAAGGAGATGTGTTTAATGCAGATACTCATGAAGCTATAACACAAATTCCAGCGCCTTCTGAAGATTTAAAAGGGAAAATTATTGATGTTGTAGAAAAAGGTTATAAACTTGGCGATAAAATAATTAGATTTCCAAAAGTAGTTATAGGACAATAGAAACGATGGCAAAACAAGATTATTACACCACATTAGAAATAGATAAAAATGCTACTGCAGCCGAAATAAAAAAGGCTTACAGAAAAATGGCATTAAAATACCATCCAGATAAAAATCCGGATAATAAAGAAGCCGAAACTAAATTTAAAGAAGCTGCTGAGGCTTATGAAGTTTTAAGTAATGCTGACAAAAAATCACGCTACGATCAATTTGGACATCAGGCATTCGATGGGAATGGTGGTTTTAGTGGTGGAAGTATGAATATGGACGACATATTCAGTCAGTTTGGTGATATTTTTGGAGGTGGCTTCGGAGGTGGAGGAGGTTTCTCTGGCTTTGGAGGAGGCTTCGGTGGAGGTCAGCAACGTCGAGTAAAAGGAAGCAATTTGCGTATTAGAGTTAAATTAACTCTTGAAGAAATAGCAAATGGTGTAGAAAAGAAAGTAAAAGTAAGGCGTAAAGTTCAAGCGCCAGGAACAACTTATAAAACGTGCGCATCATGTAATGGTTCTGGACAAGTAACACGTATTACAAATACTATTTTAGGACGTATGCAAACAGCAACTACTTGTACTACTTGTGGAGGTGCTGGTCAAACTATAGATAAAAAACCAGATGGTGCAGATGCACATGGTTTACTTGTAAAAGAAGAAACAGTCTCTATAAAAATACCAGCAGGTGTTGTTGAAGGCATGCAACTTAAAGTATCTGGAAAAGGTAATGAAGCTCCTGGAAATGGTGTTTCTGGAGATTTGTTAGTTGCTATTGAAGAAGAAAATCACGCAACTTTGCAGCGTGAAGGAGATAATTTACATTATGATATGTATGTAAGTCTTCCTGATGCTGTTTTAGGTACTTCGAAAGAAATTGATACAGTTACAGGAAAAGTTCGTATTAAGGTTGAAGCAGGTGTTCAATCAGGTAAAATATTAAGGCTAAGAGGTAAAGGAATACCTAGTATTAATGGTTATGGAAAAGGAGATTTACTTGTACATGTAAATGTTTGGACTCCAAAAACATTAAGTAAGCAACAAAAAGAATTTTTTGAAGCAATGAAAGAGGATGAGCATTTTTCTCCGAAACCAGAAAGTTCAGACAAATCCTTCTTTGAAAAGGTTAAGGACATGTTTTCTTAAAATATATTTAACATCAATAAATCCGTCTATTTAGACGGATTTATTGTTTTAAATGGTAACATATTTTAATTAAAAAGAACCTTAGTTTGGCAAAAAACACTATATTTGATATATCACTATTTTAGAATAGTGGTTTTTTTCTTTTTCATAGCAATTTTTTCCCATCCTTAATATTTTTCTTTAAGGGTGGGTTTTGTTTTTTATATAGGGAGAGTAATTTTAGACTTATATTACCAATAGCTTTTCAACATTTAATATCTTTACGTTTCTATTAAAATAACTAACTAATATGAATAACCTATTAGAGGCACATTTAGTTTCTAAAAATTTTGGAGATTTTACAGCACTTAATAAAGTCTCTATTTTAGTTCCTAAAGGAAGTATATTTGGACTACTTGGCCCAAATGGAGCAGGAAAAACGACACTTATAAGAATTATCAATCAAATAACCATGCCAGACGAAGGTCAGGTGATACTAGATGGCGAATCTTTAAAACCACATCATATAAGAGATATTGGTTATTTGCCAGAGGAACGCGGTTTATATAAATCAATGAAAGTAGGAGATCAGGCAATGTATTTAGCTAGGTTAAAAGGTTTGAGTAAAGCAGAAGCTAAATCTAGGTTGAAATATTGGTTTGAAAGATTAGAAATTGGAGATTGGTGGGATAAAAAAATTCAAGAACTCTCTAAAGGAATGGCGCAAAAAATCCAATTTGTGGTTACCGTATTACACGAACCTAAATTATTGATTTTCGATGAACCATTTTCTGGATTCGACCCCATTAATGCAAATCTTATAAAAGACGAAATTTTAAGGTTAAGAGAAAATGGAGCAACGGTTATTTTTTCAACTCACAGAATGGAATCTGTAGAAGAATTATGCGACCAAATTGCTTTGATTCATGAGTCTAATAAAATTTTAGATGGAAAATTAACAGATATTAAAAAGCAGTTTAAAACCAATACGTTTGAGGTTGGTATTAGAACTTCAGATAAAATAATATTAGAACAAGATTTATCGCAAAAATTCAATGTTTCGCCAGCTAGTTTTAAATCTTTAGGCGATGAGTTGATGCTTAATGTAAAGCTTTCAGAAACAGATGTTCCAAACGATTTACTAAGTTATTTAACTTCAAAAGGAGAAGTCTCTCATTTTGTAGAATTAATACCAAGTGCCAACGATATTTTTATTCAATCTGTAAAGAATAATTAGAAATGAACCATTTATCCCTCATTATAGAAAGAGAGTATTTAACGAAAGTTAAAAACAAATCATTTATTGTTATGACAATTTTAAGTCCAATAATAATGATTGCATTAATAGCCATTGTTGCTTATTTATCTCAAATAAATAATAATAAAGAAAGAACCATTTCAATATTAGACGAGTCAGGAATTTTAAAAAGTTCTTTTACAGATACAAAATCTATAAAATATAGAATAATAGAGAATTCTTCTCTTGAAGATGCTAAAAAGCTAGTGGAAGAGAATGAAGAATATGGTTTACTACATATTGAGAATTTTAAAGACATCAATCAAGTTGGTGAACATATAAAGTTTTATTCCGAAGATTCTCCATCACTTACTCTAATGTCTGATTTAGAAAGTAAGTTAGAAAAGCAGCTTACAGATTTAAAACTAGAATTTGAAGGAGTTGATATAGAGAAAATTAAGGCGTCAAGAATGCGAGTAAATATTGCTCAAGAAAGCTTTATAGGAGAAAGAACTTCTAAGATCGATAGTGTGGTTAAATTAATTTTTGGTGGTTTAGCAGGTTACTTATTATTTATGTTTATCATTATTTATGGTAATATGATTATGCGTAGCGTTATTGAAGAAAAAACAAGTCGTATAATTGAAATAATCATATCGTCAGTTAAACCTATACAGTTGATGTTAGGTAAAATTATAGGAACATCATTAGCAGGGATTACACAATTTGTTATTTGGATTATTCTGGGAGGCATATTAATGACTTTAGTCTCATTTGTTTTTGGTATTGATTTTGCACAATCACAATCTGGGCAACAAGAAATTATAAATCAAGCCATGCAAAACCCAGATGTAAATATGGAGATTCAAAATGTGATGAATGCTTTTTATAATCTACCAATTACTAATTTAATTATTGCATTTATTTTGTTTTTTATTGGTGGCTATTTGTTATATAGTTCTTTGTATGCAGCCATTGGAGCAGCAGTAGATAATGAAACAGATACTCAGCAATTCTTACTGCCTATTTTAATGCCATTAATTTTGGCAGTTTATATTGGTATTTTTACTGTAATCGAAGATCCACATGGTACTGTATCAACTGTATTTTCGTTTATACCATTAACATCTCCAGTTGTTATGCTTATGCGAATACCATTTGGTGTACCAATTTGGCAACAAGTATTATCATTAAGTTTATTAGTTGCAACTTTTATTTTTACAGTATGGTTTGCAGCAAAAATATATAGAGTTGGTATCTTAATGTATGGTAAAAAACCAACTTATAGAGAACTACTAAAGTGGATTAAATATTAGACATGAAAGATTTTTTTAAAATTCTAAATGAATCCTATCAAATAACAGATAAGGTTTCCATAAGCATTATGGATGTTATTGTTCTATTACTTGTGTTATTAGGAGCTTCACTAATTTTAAAGCTAATTAGAAGAATTATTACAAGAAATCTTCCTAATAATGATAAAAAGAAATTTAGAGCTGTTTTTTCTTATGCGAGATGGGTAATATATATTATAATAATGCTTGTCACATTTCATACATTAGGTGTAAATGTGACAGGTGTTTTTGCTGCTTCTGCAGCTTTATTGATAGGTATTGGTTTAGCTCTCCAAACCTTTTTTCAAGATATTATTTCAGGTGTTTTTATTCTTGTTGACCAATCTGTACATGTTGGAGATATTATAGAATTAGAAGGAAAAGTAGGTCGGGTAGAAGAAATTAAATTAAGAACGACACGTGCTGTTACTGTAGATAATAAAGTACTAATTATTCCTAATCACTTATATTTAACAAATAGCTTGTATAATTGGACTCAAAATGGCACAACCACTAGAGAAAGTGTTTCAGTAGGCGTTGCTTATGGAAGCGATGTGCAATTAGTTAAGAGATTATTAATTCAATCTGCAAAGTCCCATTCAGAAGTCTTAAACGAGCCTCCACCAATGGTTTTGTTTACAGATTTTGGTGATAGTTCATTAAATTTTAGTGTAGTATTTACACTTAACGATAGTTTCAATGCGAGAATACCTTCAAGTGAGATTAGGTTTGAAATAGATAGACTTTTTAGAGAGAATAATGTTAGTATTCCATTCCCTCAAAGAGATATTCATATTATAGATAAAAAGAAGTAAAAAGATGTCAAGAATATTAGTAATTGAAGATGAAGCTGCCATTAGAAGAGTTTTAGTTAAAATTCTATCTGAAGAGAATGAAGCGTATCAAGTAGATGAAGCTGAAGATGGTCTAGTTGGAATAGAAAAAATTAAAAAAGAAGATTTCGACCTAGTGTTGTGCGATATTAAAATGCCAAAAATGGATGGTGTTGAAGTTCTTGAAGCTGTAAAAAAAATCAAGCCTGAAATTCCAATGGTTATGATTTCTGGACATGGCGATTTAGATACAGCTGTAAACACAATGAGATTAGGAGCATTCGATTATATCTCTAAGCCACCAGATTTAAATAGATTACTTAATACTGTTAGAATAGCATTAAATAGTAAAGAACTAGTTGTTGAAAATAAAATGCTTAAGAAAAAAGTGAGCAAGAATTTTCAGATGATTGGCGAAAGTGACGCTATTTCTAGCATAAAAAGTATGATTGATAAAGTGGCTCCAACTGATGCTCGTGTGCTTATTACTGGTCCAAACGGAACTGGAAAGGAATTGGTGGCTCATTGGTTACACCAAAAGAGTGAACGTTCAAGTGGGCCATTAATTGAAGTTAATTGCGCTGCAATTCCTTCAGAACTTATTGAAAGTGAATTATTCGGACATGTTAAAGGTGCTTTTACAAGTGCTGTAAAAGATCGAGCAGGTAAATTTGAAGCTGCTAATGGAGGCACCATTTTTCTTGATGAAATTGGAGATATGAGCCTTTCTGCTCAAGCTAAAGTTTTAAGAGCTTTACAAGAAAGCAGAATACAACGTGTTGGTAGTGATAAAGATATAAAGGTAGATGTTCGTGTAATTGCTGCAACCAATAAAAATTTAAAGAAAGAAATTGAAGAAAGTAGCTTTCGAGAAGATTTATACCATCGATTAGCTGTGATACTCATTAAAGTGCCTTCCCTTAACGATAGACGTGAAGATATTCCTTTACTAATTGAATATTTTTCTAAAAAAATCTCTAATGAACAAGGAACTGCAAAAAAATCATTTTCAGCGAAAGCGATAAAGATGCTTCAGGAATACGATTGGACTGGAAATATCCGAGAACTACGTAATGTGGTAGAAAGACTTATTATTTTGGGTGAAAAAGAAGTGAACGAAAACGATGTCAAGTTATTTGCTAGTAAATGATAAAAATAAAACTTTTACTTTGCAAGAAGCAACATTATTAACAAGTAGTACGACACTTTAAGAACGACTTAGTAATCAGCCAGAACTTTCAAAATTTTTAAAACCAGAGCATAATTACCCTAAACTTTTTATAATAATGGAAGCGATGCATGAATGGAAAAAAGCTTCTGAAGAAACCACGCTAGGGATGCTTCAGGATTTACTTAAAGATAATATTGAAATCCAAAAACTAATTACTAAGGAACTAAAAGACTAGAAAAATTATCAATTTTAGTTTTTACAATTTCAGGAATATGGTTGTTTTCAACCCAAGTATGTGTATCGCCTAAATAATTCATGCCTAAATAATTTGCAGATGCTTCAAAAGGCATATTAAAACCTTTTACTAAATCATCACTATTACTCGTGCTTATCATGGCCATTTGTTTCCCTCGTAATTGTTTTCCTAAATCTTTGTGGCTTCTAATTACATCAGATATTCTATCAAAAAAGGCTTTCATAATACCACTCATTGTATACCAATAGACTGGAGTTGCAAATATAATGGTGTTATAGTTTTCTATAACTTCCGTTATGGTTTCCATAAAATCATCATTGGCATTCTTATATTCATAATCGTATTGACCAATAGTTTTTGTGTTCAAATCAATTACATCAATTTGATATTTGTCTGCTAAATAATTTACAATTAAGCTAGTGTCTCCTTTGCTTCTAGAACTTCCTTGAATTATAACTGTTCGTTTCATATAATTATTTGTATGACACGAATTAATGCATTTAAAAAGTATGAAATGAGTTTTACTTATAGAAACAATTAATAGTAATACAGAAAATATTGATATCTTTAAAAACAGAATTAATAAATACATTTAGAATTGAAGAAAATAGATCCAAATACGTTTAGAGTAACTCAAAACATTCAGTTAAAAAATATAAGTACTACTTATAATTTAGATGCCAAAAGAAAAGAAATTGAACGAGAACTTGAGGATACAAGAATTAAACTGGCAAAATTACAGGATACTATGTATGCACATGGGAAATATGCAGCTTTAGTGTGTTTACAAGGTATGGATACTGCAGGGAAGGACAGTTTAATTCGCGAAGTTTTTAAAGATTTAAATGCTAGAGGAGTGGTTGTGCATAGTTTTAAAGTTCCTACACCTTTGGAGTTAAAACACGATTATTTATGGAGACATTATATTGCACTTCCAGCTCGTGGAAAAGTAGGTGTTTTTAATAGAACGCATTACGAAAATGTTCTAGTAACTCGTGTGCATCCAGAATATATTTTAGGTGAAAATTTACCTGATGTCAATTCTCTGGAAGATGTTAATGAGGCTTTTTGGGACAAACGTTTTGATCAAATTAATGCCTTTGAAAAACACATAGCTGAAAACGGAACCATCATCTTTAAATTCTATTTACACCTTTCTAAAGAGGAACAAAAAAACCGATTGCTTCGTCGCTTAGAAAAAGCAAATAAAAACTGGAAGTTTTCACCTGGAGATTTAAAAGAGAGAAAACTTTGGGACGAATATCAGGCTTGTTACCAAGATGCCATTAATAGAACATCGAAGCCTCACGCACCTTGGTTTGCCATTCCAGCAGACCATAAACCAACAGCTAGATATCTGGTAGCAGAAATTATACACGAAACCTTAAAGCAATATACAGATATTAAAGAACCTGAATTAGATGATGATGTAAAAGAAAATCTGGAGCTTTATAAAAAGCAACTAGAAAACGAATAATTGTTTTAAGCACTTTTTTATCAACTCATTAACAATTTGATTTTTGTATTAATAGTATCTTTATTTTTTAAAACCTTATTCATGCGATTTCTCATCTTATTATTTAGTTTATTTTTTGTTTTAAACACGACTGCACAAACAGATGCAGACGTTTTAAAAACTATTTATAAAACCTCACTTACAAATGGACAGAGTTACCATTGGTTAGACCATTTGTCTAATCAAATTGGTGGCAGATTATCAGGTTCATTGAATGCTGAAAAAGCAGTTGCGTACACCAAAGAGGAACTAGAGAGTTTAGGGCTAGATAAAGTTTGGTTACAACCAGTTATGGTGCCAAAATGGGTTCGTGGTGCTCCAGAATTTGCATTTATAGAAACAGCTCCTGGTGTTACTAAAACCGTAAATATTTGTGCTCTTGGTGGTTCTATTGCAACGCCTTTTGGAGGCTTAAAAGCTCAAGTGGTTGAGGTTAAAAGTTTTGAAGAACTTGAAACTCTAGGGAAAGAAAATATTGAAGGGAAAATCGTCTTTTTTAATCGTCCAATGCAAGTAGATTTAATAAATACATTTGAAGCTTATGGTGGATGTTCAAATCAAAGATATGCAGGGGCTTATGAGGCAGTAAAGTTTGGAGCAGTTGGTGTTCTAGTTCGTTCTTTAAATTTACGCCAAGATAATTTTCCTCATACTGGAAGCATGACTTATGGAGATTTGCCATTGTCTGAGAGAATTCCTTCTGCTGCTATAAGTACCAATCATGCTAATGAGTTAAGTAGTATGCTAGCATTAAATAAGGATTTGAGGTTTTATTTTAGTCAAACATGTCAGCAATTAAAAGATGTGCAATCTTATAATGTAATAGGTGAAATTACTGGAAGTCAGTTTCCAAAAGAATATATTGTTGTTGGTGGACATCTAGATTCATGGGATTTAGGAGATGGATCGCATGACGATGGAGCAGGAGTTGTGCAATCCATAGAAGTATTACGTTTGCTAAAAGAAAGTGGTATTAAACCCAAACGGAGCATTCGAGTCGTGTTGTTTATGAATGAAGAAAACGGACTTCGAGGTGCGAAAAAATATGCAGAAGTAGCTAAACAAAATGGAGAGAATCATATATTTTCTTTAGAAAGTGATTCAGGAGGATTTACACCTCGTGGTTTTAGTTTCGATTGTAGCGATGCAAATCTCAATCAAGTGTTGAAATGGCAAGAACTTTTTAAACCATATTTAATTCATTATTTCGAAAAAGGATATAGTGGAGCAGATGTTGGACCATTAAAGAGTGATACAAATGTTTTGGCTGGTTTGCGTCCAGATTCGCAACGCTATTTCGATTATCATCATGCAGCGAACGATACTTTTGATGCTGTTAATAAACGTGAATTAGAACTTGGTGCTGCGACTATGGCAAGTTTGGTTTATTTGTTTGATAAATATGGTTTAGCTAAATAGAATATTTAATGAATATTTTTTTTAAAGAAGAACAGAAATTTTCTCAATGGTGGCTTTGGCTTATAATGATAGGACTTGGGAACATTCCAATTTTTGGTATTTACAAGCAATTTATTCTTGATGAAAAATTTGGAGATAATCCCATGTCTGATGTTGGGCTTATTATATTTTCTATATTTATTTTTGGGATAATCGTCTTATTTTGGTTGATGCGTTTGAAGACTATTATTAACAATAAAGAAATTTATGTTAGCTTCTTTCCTTTTGTAAACAAACATATTTTATGGACTGATGTAAAATCTGCAAAAGTGATAAAATATGGGTTTGTTGGATATGGTATTAGAATAGGAATGACTCATGGAAATGTGTACAATACAAGTGGAAATAAAGGCTTATCTCTAAAGCTTTTTAACGGAAAGAAATATTTAATTGGCACTCAAAAAGAAGCAGAACTTGAAAGGGTTTTGAAAAAAGTAACAGATAACAAAGCATTGACTTAAAACTGAGTCAAAATTTTAAAAACACTATTCGGTTTCTTCACTAGATTGATGATTTTCTTTTTTCATTTTTAAATAGCCAGTCACTAAACGTACACCTAATCTTGCAAATAAGATGATAGCAATAACCATAACTATATTAAACCCACTCATAAATCAATCAATTTTAGGCTAAATAATTGTTTTGATTCTAAGTTTATAAAGCATTTAACATTTAAAGTTATCCTAACTAAGAAGTGAATATGCAACTAAGAGTTTTCCATTTTTACGTCATTTAATCCATCCTGTTCCTATCTTATTGTAACTGTTATCTTTTAATTCAACCATAATCCAGTCTTACTTACTTACTTACTTACTTACTTACTTACTTACTTACTTACTTACTTACTTACTTACTTACTCTGTTCTCTTTAATCATGTTTTGGCGAATTCGTCTAAAAAATTTTATCATATACTTAATTTTTTAGTTTCTATTTGTCAGAATTTGTTTTAGGTTCAATAATTAA
>Ga0209345_10001665_pt1 | contig 26178 bp, 25 predicted proteins | sample Cruoilmetagenom7_FD_187294 | JGI IMG/M metagenome (GOLD analysis project Ga0209345, IMG submission 187294) | Oil polluted marine microbial communities from Coal Oil Point, Santa Barbara, California, USA - Sample 7 (SPAdes) (version 2) | ecosystem: Environmental > Aquatic > Marine > Oil seeps ...
AAAGGAACAACGTATACAGATCCAATTGATGGTAAGAGTTTCCGAAAATTTTTACCTTATGGTTATGGTGTTCAACGTGAAAACGCATTGTCACCAAGTACACTTTCGCTAGAGCGACACAGGTTACTTTGGCTGTATTTAAAAAATGAAACTGATTTTTTTTCGAAACCTAAAAAAGTACTTCATATTGCTCCTGAACAATGTTTTTTAAAGTTATTCAAAAATCAAAAGAATATTGACTATACTACGGCAGATTTATACTCACCAATTGCTGATGTGAAGGCTGATATTTGCAACTTACCTTTTGAAGATAATACGTTTGATGTGGTTTTTGCCAATCATGTTTTAGAACATATTACAGATGATAAAAAAGCAATGCAGGAATTGTATAGAGTTCTAAAACCTAGCGGAATGGGAATTTTTCAAATACCGCAAGAATTGGAACGAGAAACAACCTATGAAGATTTCTCAATAACTTCACCTGAAGAACGAAAAAAACATTTTGGACAATATGACCATGTTCGTATTTACGGACGAGACTATTTTGATCGACTTAGAAAAGTTGGTTTTACTGTGATTGAAGTTGATTATTCTAAAACAATTTCTGGTGATTTTATAAAGAAGTACTGTTTAGTAAAAGGAGAAGTTTTGCCCGTTTGTTTTAAATAAATTAATCGTCAAAATTAGCCGATTTATATAATTGCATTTCCCCTTTATCATTCGCATAGATTAAAAATGCTTTTAATGCAGTATTCTCTTTTAAAAATTCTTGAGACTTTTCTAAGCCCATAGCCATAAAAGCAGTTGCATATCCATCAACATCGGCACAGTCTGTTTTGCAAATAACTGAAGCGCTTAGTAGGTTACTCTCTGTGGCAAAGCCTGTTTTAGTATTTATTGTGTGTACATATTTTGTACCATCTGTTGTTGTTCTATACTTTCTGTAATTTCCTGAAGTTGCCATAGATTCATTACGTAACTGGATAGTAGTTGCAAAAGAACGCGAACCATCTTCATTTGGATTTTCTATTCCTATAACCCAAAAATCCCCATGTTGATTTACACCTCTAGCTCTAATTTCACCACCAATTTCAACCATATAATTTTCAATTCCTTCTTGTTCAAAAACACGCCCAATAATATCAACTAAATACCCTTTGGCAATAGCATTAAAATCGAAATAAATTTTAGGATATTGCTTAATTATTCTTCCATTTTTAAGACTTACTTTATCAAAACCAACATAGTTTAAAAGTTCTTTAATTTTTGCCGAGTCTAAATTTTCAATAGCTTTTTCCGGTCCAAAACCCCAAGCATTCACTAAAATTCCAACAGTTGGGTCAAAATCACCATTTGTATTTGTGTAAATTTTCTCTGATTTAAAAAATACTTCTTCAAAAAAATGATCAACTATAACTGTAGTATCTCCTTTATTAATTTTTGAAATATCAGATGTTGGAATATATGTTGAAACCGATTTATTAACCGCTTTAATTAAGCTATCAATTTTAATTTGAAAGTTTAAATTACCCTCTGAAACATATTTAATTGAAAATGTGGTGCCAATAGCGTTACCTTTAATAATTTTCAAATTATTATCCTTTTTTTCACAAGAAAACAATGCTAAAGCTAATAATACAAATAATATGTTTTTCACAGAAATATTTAATAAAAATTTACAGAAGCAAAGATACTAATTTTAATAAATCATAAAATCTTCATAATTAATATTAAAAATGTAAATTCTTAACTTCTTTTTTTTAACTTTGTTTTTGTACTAAATTATATTAAAATATGAAAAAATTATTGGTGATTTTAATTACAACTTCAGTTGTGTTAAGCTCGTGTGTATCCCAAAAAAAATACACGGAATTAGAAGGGAACTTCAATAAAAAAAGTCAGGAATTAGTTGATGCTAAAGCTAATTTAATGAAATGTAGAATTGAAAATGAAGGGAAAATATCTTCACTTGAACAGCAAGTGATTGATTTAAAAAAAGACAAGGAAAAAACATTAGAATATGTTGATAATTTAACTGTGTTGTCTAAATCTGCTTCTGATAATATTAAAGAAACCTTAGCCCAAATGGGTAAAAAGGATGAATATATTACTTATATTCAAAAAGCAATTACTCGTAAAGATTCAATTAATTTAGCGTTAGGATTTAAATTAAAAAAAGTTTTAAAAGATGGTTTGCATGATGATGATATTCAAGTAAATGTTGAAAAAACTGTTGTTTATATCTCTATTGCTGATAAATTATTGTTTAAAAGCGGTAGTGCAACAATTTCAGGTGAAGCAAAAACTGTATTAGGAAAAGTTGCTGAAGTTATAGCTGCCCAACCAGAATTAGAAGTTATGGTTGAAGGGTACACAGATAATAAACCAATTAGTACTGCTGGTATAAAAGATAACTGGGACTTAAGCGTTTTACGTTCTACTTCAGTTATTAGAGTGTTACAAGAAGACTTTAATATTGAGCCAAATAGGTTAGTTGCTGCTGGTAGAAGTGAGTATATGCCGTTAGAAAGTAATGATACTGTTGAAGGTAGATCTAGAAATAGAAGAACTCGTATTGTTTTAATGCCAAAACTTGAGCAATTCTTTGACTTGTTAGAAAACAAAGTAGAATAATAAACGTATTATACATATAAAAAAACCACACTTTAAGTGTGGTTTTTTAGTTTAACTCAACATCTAATAATTGTAAACCTTCGTATTGTAATAAGTATTCCTCATTTAAATTTGGAGGTAATGTTTTATCATTCATATTTCCAATTCCAACACCTGCAAACACAACTTTGGCATTGTTTTTTCTAGCGTGAATTTTAAAAGTTTCCATCCAAACAACATCGTAACTTATTGGTATATCGGAAATCTGAGTTGTTTTGACTATTACAAAATAACGGTGGTTATTTTTATCTATACAAACAAATTGAGGGTTTCTTTTTAATTGACTATTTACAGCAATAAATTCATACCCTTTTGCTTCTAAATCTTTCCCAACTATGTTCATAGCTAAGTTGTGTGTTTCTTGGTCAGTTAAAGGTCTACTCATTTAAAAATTGTTTAAAAAAAATCCGATACAAAGGTATCGGATTTAATTTTATGTTTCAATTTGATTCAATTTATTGATTATCCACCAAAGTCATCAAATCTAATATTTTCATCTGCTAAACCAAAGTCTTCACCCATTTTTTGAACAGCTTTGTTCATTAATGGTGGCCCACAGAAATATAATTCAAGATCTTCAGGAGCTTCATGTTTAGATAAGTACTCATCAATTACAGCTAAGTGTACAAACCCGGTAAAACCATCTCCTTTATCATCATTAACATCTGTTTTATTTACCCAATTGTCTTCAGGTGCAGGTTCAGATAATATTAAGTAAAATTTAAAATTAGGAAACTCTTTCTCTAATTCGTAAAAATGATCTAAATAAAATAATTCTCTTTTAGAACGCCCTCCGTACCAATAAGTAACTTTTCTTCCTGTTTTTAATGTTTTGAATAAGTGATATAAATGAGATCTCATTGGTGCCATACCAGCTCCACCACCAACATATAACATTTCAGCATCAGATTCATTAATGAAGAACTCACCATAAGGTCCTGAGATAGTTACTTTATCACCTGGTTTACGTGAAAATATGTATGATGATGCAACACCTGGGTTAACATCCATCCATCCGTTTTTAGCTCTATCCCAAGGTGGCGTAGCTATACGAACGTTTAACATAATTTCTTTTCCTTCAGCAGGGTAAGAAGCCATAGAATATGCACGTTCTACTAATTCAGCATTTTTCATTTTTAAATTCCAAAGACCAAATTTATCCCATTCAACCTGAAACTTATCTGCAGTTTCATGTTCTTCAGGATGTGCTGTAATATCCATATTCTTAAAGTCAATTTCACATTCAGGTATTTCAATTTGAATATACCCTCCAGCTTTATAACCCATATCTTCAGGGATTTCGACAACAAATTCTTTAATAAATGAAGCTACATTATAATTTCTTACAACTGTTCCTTCCCATTTCTTAATTCCAAAAACTTCTTCAGGAATCGAAATGTCCATATCTTGTTTTACTTTTACCTGACAAGATAAGCGAGCGCCATCTTTTAATTGTTTACGAGTAAAGTGAGGTGTTTCTGTAGGTAATGCTTCACCACCACCAGAATGTACGTGACATTCACATTGTATACATGTTCCACCACCACCACAAGCAGAAGGTAAAAATATTTTCTCAGCACTTAAAGTTGTTAATAATGAACTTCCAGAAGCAACTTCTATCTCCTTTTCTCCATTAATTTTAATTTTTACTGGCCCCGATGGTAATAGTTTTTGTTTTACATATAATAATACTGCAACTAATAATAGTGTTAAAACTAAAAATGCTACTACGGTTGCTACAATTGTACCTAAGGTATTTGCTGCTAATATCATCATTATTCGTGTGTTTCTTTTTCGTTATTTGCTATATCAATAGCTTCTTTTACTACTTCAACTTGTGCAGTTTCTGTTTCTTTAGTTTCCTCTTCACCTCCAGTTAACATTCCACCAAAGCTCATAAAACCTATGGCCATAAGACCCGTTATAATAAATGTAATTCCTAATCCTCTTAATGGAGCAGGTACATTTGAATATCTAATTTTTTCACGAATTGCTGCTATTGCTAAAATTGCTAGAAACCATCCTATTCCAGAACTAACACCATAATTTAATGCTAGCCCTACTGTTTGAATTTCTCGAGATTGCATAAATAATGAACCTCCTAAAATAGCACAGTTTACAGCAATTAATGGTAAAAATATTCCCAATGAATTATATAATGATGGCGAGAATTTTTCTACTATAATTTCTACCAATTGCACCATTGTTGCAATGGTAGCAATAAACATAATAAATGATAAGAAACTTAAATCGTATACTGCATATTCAGGTCCTAACCAAGCTAATGCACCATCCTTTAATATATACGTATCTAATAACCAGTTTAATGGAACTGTAATAGCCATTACAAAAATAACGGCTGCTCCTAATCCTACTGCTGTTGATACTTTTTTAGATACCGCTAAGTATGAACACATTCCTAAGAATGTAGCAAATACCATGTTATCTATAAATATTGCCTTAAAAAATAATTCTAAATGTTCCATATTCTTTAGTTCTCTTCAATTAATGCTTCATTTCTTGAGCGTTGTACCCATATAATTATTCCTACAGTAATTAATGCCATTGGTGCTAATAACATAAATCCGTTATTTTCATACCCATACGCATATACTCCTGTTTTCTCAATAGAATCACCTAACACTTTAAATCCTAGTAATGATCCTGATCCTAATAATTCTCTAAAAAATCCAACGATTATTAAGATTAATGCATATCCTAAAGCATTCCCAATACCATCTATAAATGATCTTAAAGGTCCGTTTGCCAATGCAAAGGCTTCAAAACGTCCCATAATAATACAGTTTGTGATAATTAAACCAACAAAAACAGACAATGTTTTACTTAGTTCATATGCAAATGCTTTTAATACTAAATCAACAATAATTACAAGAGTTGCAACTACAATAAGCTGTGCTATAATTCTAATTTTTGATGGAATTATATTTCGCATTAATGATATTGTAAGATTTCCTAAACCCATTACAAATAATACTGCCACTGACATTACGATAGAGGCTTTTAACTCGGCTGTAATTGCCAATGCAGAACAAATACCTAATACTTGAATAGTAATTGGATTGTTATCTGCTAAAGGGTCTGTTATTAATTTTAAATCTTTTTTTGATAAAAGTCCCATAAATTATTGCTTTAATGTTTTTAAATATGGTAAATACATTTTCAAATCTTTTCTAAGCATTGCTGCTAATCCATCACCGGTGATAGTTGATCCTGCTATTGCATCTACTTCGAAATCATTTTTGTCTAAATTTTTAGGGTCTGAGTTCCCTTTAGATACTGAAATTCCTTTAAATAAATCTCCATCTAAAAAGTGTTCACCTTTAAAATCATCCATAAAAAAACGTTCTTTTATGTTTGACCCTAATCCTGGAGTTTCTCCAGCGTGGTCAAAAAATACTCCCTGAACTACCAGTTGGTTGTCTACAGCAACATACCCCCAAATTGCATCCCATAATCCTTTACCTCTTACTGGAATAATATAATATTGAATATTATCTTTCATTCCCATAAATAATGGTAGTCTACGTTGGTAGTTTTCATTTTTTGCCGCTGCTGTTTCTTTTTTAAGGTCTATTAAATAAGCCATATCATCTTCAACAACATCAGTTCCAGTAATTACAACTTGTTTTGTAATATATGTTGAAAACTCACTTGCCACTTTGTCTTTTGAAACAAACACAACGCTTGTTTCATCATTTTCATTAACACCCATTGCGTATAAAATATTTTGTTGCTTTTCTATACGTTTATTTTCTGTGATTTTACCTTTTAAGGATGATGCTAAAAAAGCTAGTAATGCTCCTACTATAACAACCATTCCGGTTGTGAATAGTATTGTATATAGGTTACTTTCTGTATTTCTTGCCATTTTTATGCTGTTTTTGCTTTTAAACGTTTTAGCCTTTTTTTAACATTTCCTTGTACTATATAATGGTCAATAGTTGGGGCAAATACGTTCATTAATAAAATTGCTAACATTACACCTTCAGGATATGCCGGATTGAATACACGTATTAAAATTGAAATAAACCCAATTAAAAAACCATAAATCCATTTCCCTTTATTTGTTTGTGAAGCTGTTACAGGATCAGTTGCCATAAATACAATACCAAATGCCAAACCACCTATTAATAAATGGTGCCAAAACTCTGTACTCATAAGACTGTAGAATTTACTTCCTTCATTTATCCAACCAGCATCAACTATAGCATTAAAAATAAGTCCCATTACTAAGGCTCCAACAACAGCTGATAACATTATTCTCCAACTTCCTACTTTGGTAAATATTAAGTATAAACCTCCTAATAATATTAATAGAGCAGATGTTTCACCTACTGAACCAGGAACAAATCCATAGAACATATCCCAAGTTGAATACATAATTTCTTTACCTTGAGCTAAACTTCCTAAAATTGTTTCACCTGAAATAGCGTCTGGAGTTCCTTGCATTGCTTTCGCTCCTGCTACCCATACTTTATCTCCACTCATCCAAGTTGGATAAGCAAAGAATAAAAAGGCTCTAATAGTTAAAGCTGGGTTTAAAATATTCATACCTGTACCACCAAAAACTTCTTTTCCTATTACTACACCAAAAATAACTGCTACAGCAAGCATCCAAAGTGGTGTGTCAATTGGTATAATTAGCGGAACTAACATACCTGTTACAAAATACCCTTCTTCAACTTCGTGTTTATTAATAGTAGCAAATATTACTTCTATCCCTAATCCAATAACGTAAGAAACTATTATTAGCGGTAATAATTTTAGAGCGCCAATTGAGAAATTATCAAAATTCCAAAAATCGCCGCTAAAGAATGACATTCCTTCTGGAAAACCATTAGTTGCAACATTTTGTTGAAATCCAACATTAAACATTGCGAATATTAAAACTGGAATTAGAGGTAAAATAACATTCGTCATTGTACGCTTTAAATCATCAGCACCTCTCAAATGTCCTCCTGAATGAGTTGTCTCTTTAGGTGTATAAAAAAGAGTATGGATAGCACCAAATGTAGTTTCCCACTTTGTACCCTTCGTCTTTTCACTAATATTATGTAATTTCTCTTTTAATCCCATAATTTTATCCTATTTCTTTTAACATTAAGTCTAAACCTTTTCTTATAATTTCTTGATGTGGTTGTTTAGAAACACAAACAAATTCAGTTAATGCAAAATCTTCAGGGGCAACTTCGTACATTCCTAATTGCTCCATTTCATCTAAATCTTTATACATACAAGATTTTAGAATTTGCATTGGGTAAATATCTAATGGGAAAACCTCTTCATAATTACCTGTAACAACAAATGCTCTATGTTCACCGTTTGTATTGGTGTTTAAGTCGAACTTTTTATTTGGGAATAACCAAGAAAAAGTTAAGGCTCTTGAAGTTGAAATCTTTTTGAAAACTGGTATTGTCCAACCAAAAAATTCATAATCATCTCCTTCAGGAATTACAGTTACTATATTGTTATAGTAGCCTAAAACTCCTTTTAAATTTTGAGTAGTTCCTGTTAAAACATTTCCGCTAATAATTCTTGAATTACCTTCATTTAAGTTACCATCAACAATTGAAGAAATAGAAGAACCAATTTTAGTTTTGTAATATTTCGGACTTGTAACAAATGAACCTGCTAAAGCAATTATACGCTCAGCATTAAATTTACCTGTTAAAAGAAGTTCACCAATAATTACTAAATCTTGTGGTGCAACTGTCCAAACTACTTCGCCTTTATTTATAGGGTCTATTTGAGCAATTTGAGTACCAACATTCCCAGAAGGATGTGGTCCAGAAACTTTATGCAATGTAATATCACTTAAGCTTGAAAGTGGCGAATTTGATTTTTTCCCTACAGAAACATGAACTTCACCAGGGGTTAGTTTGCTTAAAGCTGTAACTGCTGCTTGTAATTCGTTCTCTTTTCCTGCTAATACGTAATCGCAATCAGCAGCTAAAGGTGAACTTGCATATGCAGAAACAAAAATGGCTTTAGGTGTTTTTTCAGGGTTTGCAATTACAGCATAAGGTCTTTGCATAATAAATGGCCAACAACCTGCTGCTAATAAATGACTTTTAATGGCATCAGCTTTCATTTCTTTTGGGTCTTTCGTTCCAAAATCAAAAAATTGTTGTTCTTTATCAGCTTGAATTTTAACTGCTAATATTTTTCTTTTTTCACCACGTATAATATCAATTACTTCACCACTAACTGGCGAAGGAAATTTCATTTCTTCATTAGCTTTATTAAAAAGAACTGTTTCACCAGCTTTTAATTTTGCGCCAATTTTTATTGATAATTTTGGAATAATACTGTGGAAATCTTCAGGTTTTAATGTGTAAACATTACTAGATGTAGCATTTTCGGTAATTTTCTCGGATTCACCTTTTAGCTTAATATCTAAACCTTTTTTAATTCGAATGTCTTTTGACATATTTATAGTTTATTTAATAGTCGTTGAAAACGGTGCAAAAATAGCAATTTCTAGTATAATTTTTCCTTTTTTTAACAATTTTTTCTGTAACATTTATTATCCTTCTTTGTCAATTTTAGTTTTAGTACTTTTACAGTTGACCTTTTGGTATAAAATTTGTTGATTCATCTGATAAATAAACTGTTGTTACCTTGAAAAAATATCTTTTCCTTTTCATTTTTGCGTGTATTATTCAATTAGGTTTTTCACAATCTAATTTTATTGAGCCTAATTATATTAAAACTATTGTTTTTAAACCTACAGCTTCAAATAGTTACGCGCCAATTATTAAACTTGGCGAACGGATAAATTTATCTTTTGATGATTTAAATGCTGATGAACATGATTATACTTATAAAATTGAACATTGTACGTTAGATTGGCAGGTTTCAAACTTATCTGAATCTGAATTTGTTCACGGCTATGCTGAAGATAGAATTAGAGATTATGAAAATTCTTTTAATACGTTGCAACCTTACACAAATTACAGATTAAGTATCCCAAATGAAGATACTAGAATTAAAATATCAGGTAATTATATGTTGTCTGTTTTAAATGAAGATGAAGAACTAATTTTTAAACGTCATTTTGTTGTGTATCAACCAAAAGTTACTGTTGGTGTGGCGGTTTATAAAAGTAGAGATATTTCAACTATAAACACCAAACAAGCAGTTGAATTTAATATCAATCATCCAGATTTTAGAATTAACAGTCCTGATAGTGAAATAGTACCAGTATTACTTCAAAATAACAACTGGAAAACTGCAATTTCAGGTTTAAAACCACAATTTTATAGAGGTACACAACTGTTGTATAAGTATAATAAAGAAACTAGTTTTTGGGGAGGAAATGAGTTTTTATATTTAGATTCAAAAGATATTAGAAGTTCTACATTAAATATTGCTACAGTAGAGTTGGGAAGAGATTTGTACAATACGTATTTATACACAAATGAAGAACGAATAGATTTACCATATACCTTATTTCCCGATGTTAATGGGAATTTTATTGTTAGAACTTTAAATGGTGATAATAATAATACTGATGCAGATTATAGCTGGGTTCATTTTTCATTAAAAAGTCTCGAAAACCTTGAAGGGAAAAGTATTTTTATTCAAGGAAATTTTAATAATTGGGAGTTAAACGAAACAAATAAACTTCAATATAATTCAGAATCGGGTTTATATGAAGCTTCCATATTATTAAAACAAGGATTTTATAACTATCAATACGTCACTAAAGATAAGAATGGCGTAGTAAGTAATCATGATATTGATGGTTCTCATTACCAAACTGAAAACGATTATACTGTTTTGGTATATTATACGAAGTTTGGAAGCAGATATACGCAAGTAATAGGTGTTGGTTTTGGTAATTCAGAAAAAATTAACAATTAACTTTTTAAATTTAGTATATTTGAGTTTAATAAGAAAGTAGTAAGTTGCTATGGTACAACAAGTAACAAATGGTATAAAAATCTCAGTAATATCTAATTTTGAAGGCACAAGCTATCGAAATTACAAGTTGTATTATGCGTTTAGTTACCAAGTTACTATTGAAAATCAAAGCAATGAAACAGTACAGCTTTTAGAGCGTCATTGGAAAATATTTGACTCATTAAATACTACAGAAATTGTTGAAGGGTCTGGCGTTATTGGAAAAAAACCAATTTTAAAACCATCACAAATACACACGTATACTTCTAACTGTTTTTTAACTTCACCAATTGGATCAATGAGTGGTTTTTATAATATGGTTAATTTTGCTACTACAAAAACATTTAAAGTTTTTATCCCTACGTTTCAATTAATGGTTCCTAATATTAGTAACTAAAAATGAAATTTAAACTTATCAAATTCAAACCCAAAAAAAATGTTATTCAAACGAAAGGTTTGGAATGTTTAAATTGTGGGCAACCATTAATGGGACAAGAAAATTTCTGCTCTTATTGTGGTCAAAAAAACACAACAAAAAAACTAACTTTTAATAATTTCATAAGCAATATATTTTCAGGATTTACATCGTATGATTCTCGTTTTTGGAAAACTTTTATTCCGCTTTTAACAAAACCAGGTAAAGTTTCAAAAGATTATATTGAAGGTAAAAGATCTCGGTTTGTAAATCCTTTTCAACTCTATTTAAATGTTTCTATTCTCTTCTTTCTATTGTTAGGAATTACAACTAAAATAGATGAAAATAAAAACCCTGTTAATAACATTATTGAAAACACTAAAAATTTAGATTCAATAACTCAAAAAGGGACAAAACAGCTTGATTCAATTATAGAAAATGCTCAAGAACAACTTGTAAAAGGCAACCCAAAAGATTCAACCAAAGCGAAAGTAATTACAGATTTTGGAGAGGCATTTAAGCTTATTGAAAAAGAAAGCAACCAATCTAAAAAGGAATTTACATTAAACATGTTGTCTGATTCTATTAGTAATTCAAATGGCTTTTACAGTAAAATTCAAAAATTTAGTAATTACCATAAAAAATTTCCTGAATACACAAATTTACAAGCATTAGATAGTTTAGGTTATGAAAAAACATTTGGGAATAAATTTTACTATCAGCAGGTTATAAACATTACCAAAAAGATAGAGCAAGTACAATCTGACGGAGGAAAAAGTTATTTTAAAACCCTTACCTCTTATATTTCTATTTCTCTTTTTGTTTTCTTACCAATTTTTACACTGTTTTTAAAAGCCGTGTATTTTAGAAGGAAATTTACCTATATGGAACATTTGGTTTTTGTTTTCCATACACAAACTGTAGTATTTTTACTATTTGTAATTTATTATTTATTAAACTTATTTGTAGAAATGGAATCTACTTGGTGGGTAATTATTCTTTTGTTTTTATTGTATTTATATAAGGCTCTACGTTATTTTTATGAGCAAGGAAGGGTTAAAACAGTTGTTAAATTTATTATTTTAAATAACTTTTATTTATTTTTAGGGTTTATTGGTTTTGCAATAGTTTCAATACTTTCATTTATTATTGGTTAAAATTTAGAAAGTTTTTTGTCTCCATGAACAACATCTTCATAGAGCATTTCAATAGCGTTATTTTCTTTTTTTACTGAAGTAATACTAACAGTTTCAACATAAGAACGTTTCATTAAAATTGATTGCTCTTTATCGCCAATTTCTGAATGATGAAAATTTAAAATTTCTTTTTGATTAAATTTGTTTTTAGTAGTTGTAATCCAATTTTTAAACCATTGTTTTCTAACGTGTTTTATTTCATCAGTGTACAGTGTTGATGAAGACCAAATTTTAGGTTCATTTTTAAGTTTATTGAAATGTTTTTTTTGTGAATCCCAAATTAATTCATGCAAACTTAATTGTTCTTCATTCCAATCTACAATTACCATTGTAAATGGTTCAACACCTTCTAAATCAGATTTTTTAATATAATTTTTAAAGTTTGAAGTTTGCAATATTTCTTTTCCAATAACACCTCTACTTTTTTTATAAGTATCTTTTTTTATGTGTTTGCTAAAGGCTCCGTTTAAGATACAAATTAACCTATTTTTAGAACTTGTCCCAATCCAAGTTCCTCCTGCTATTTTATCCTTCGGAAATAACATTTCAATATTATTTTCTTTATAAATTGAAGGAGGCAATGTTTCGCGTAATCGTTGCTCATCTCTGTTAGAAGTTAAAATGAAATTATTGTTCCTTAAAGGAAGAAAAGTAACGGTACACATGCTATTAAAATTAGTATATTGAGTATTAGTTTACTGCAAAAAATGCAAAACCTATTTTGTAACTTTGCAAGGCAAATTTAAACAGAAAAACTTAAAAATATAATATAATGGCTTCAGGATTTTACAAAGTACCAAAAGCAGTTAACGAGCCCGTAAATTCATACGCGCCAGGAACTCCAGAACGTAAAGCTTTATTAGACACCTATAAAAAAATGTACAATGAGCAAGTTGACATTCCCTTTTATATTGGTGGTAAAGAATATAGAACTGGAAATACTGTAGATATTCATCCACCACATGACCACAAACATACAGTTGGAAAATATCATACAGCTGAAAGAGAACACATAGAATTAGCTGTTGAAAAAGCTGCTGAAGCACGTGTAAAATGGGCTGCAACAAGTTGGGAGCACAGAGCTGCAATTTTCTTAAAAGCAGCAGATTTATTAGCAGGACCCTTTCGCTATAAAATGAATGCTGCAACTATGATTGCACAATCAAAAAACGTAATGCAAGCTGAAATTGATGCTGCTTGTGAATTGGTTGATTTTTTACGTTTTAACGTAGAATTTATGACTGAAATTTACACCAATCAACCACAATCTTCTCCTGGTATTTGGAACCGTATGGAATACCGTCCGTTAGAAGGTTTTGTATATGCAATTACACCATTTAATTTTACGGCAATTGCTGGTAATTTACCTGCAGCTCCTGCAATGATGGGAAATGTTATTATCTGGAAGCCTGCAAGGTCTCAAGTATATTCTGCACAAGTAATTATGGAATTATTTAAAGCTGCTGGTTTACCTGATGGTGTTATTAATATGGTTACAGGTAATTCTGGAACTATTACAGATGTTTTATTAAACAGCCCTGAGTTTTCAGGTGTTCACTTTACGGGATCTACACCAGTTTTTAATAGTTTTTGGGAAACTATTGGAAAAAATATGAATAATTATAAAACGTACCCTAGAATTGTAGGTGAAACAGGTGGAAAAGATTTTATTTGGGCACATCCTTCAGCTAATGCACAAGAAGTTGCAACAGGAATTTCAAGAGGAGCTTTTGAATTTCAAGGTCAAAAATGTTCAGCTGCTTCAAGAGCTTATTTACCAAAAAGTTTATGGGGAGATATAAAAGATTCTGTTTTAAAAGATTTAAAATCATTTAAAATGGGAACTCCTGAAGATACTTCAAATTTTATTAATGCAGTTATTGACGATAGAGCGTTCAAAAAATTATCTGGTTACATTGAAGAGGCGAAACAAGACAGTGATGCTGAAATTATTGCAGGTGGTGGTTATGACGATTCTGTTGGGTATTTTATTGAACCAACAATAATTGTGACTACAAACCCACAGTACAAAACAATGGTTAATGAGTTATTTGGCCCAATTATGACTATCTATGTTTATGAAGATGACCAATGGGAAGAAATGTTAGATGTTGTAGATAAAACTAGTGAGTTTGCATTAACAGGAGCCATTTTTAGTGGGGATCGTTATGTTATTGATATAGCCACAAACAAATTAGAAAATGCTGCTGGTAACTTCTACATAAATGACAAACCAACTGGTGCTGTTGTTGGCCAACAACCATTTGGAGGAGCAAGAGGTTCTGGAACTAATGATAAAGCTGGTTCCGTTTGGAACTTATTACGTTGGGTTAGTAACCGTACAATTAAAGAAACGTTTGTAACACCTACAGATTACAGATATCCATTCTTAGGAGAATAAAAGAAGTACATACATATTAATCAAAAAACTCGCCTTTCGGCGAGTTTTTTGATGTACTAATTGTTTAAATAAATTATTATCCTTTTTGTAATTTATCAGCATTAGGTAATAAACCAACTAATTCTTGAGGGTTATGAATTAGAACAGGTATATGTTGCGGACAAATATAAAATTCGCTTTCTTGATAATAAAATTTTGTAACAGGTGCTTCAGTAGATGATGTTTTACACACCAAACATTCTTTAACTCCACTCATAATTGTTTATGTTTAATTTAAGACAAAATTACCTTTAATTATTTATTAAAAAACTAACATTTGTCATAATTTTAAATTTTATGTAATGAGAGTGTAATGGATACAACTTTCATACAAATTAGTCGTTAATCATTTAAACCAAATATTTTAATAATATATTTATTTAATGAAAAAAATAATTCTTTTCTTTTTTTTAATTTATGGAGCAATTAATGCCCAAAATAAAGCTCATAACGGTTGGGATTTACTTGATAAACCAATTAAAAGAGCACATTGGAGTTGGCAAAATTACGCGCTAAAAAGTAAATTAGAACAAGATGCATATTTAGATTTTTGTTTAAATAAATCTATTTCAGATATTTATATGTTTTGTATCCCTTCATGGAAAAGTAAAACACTTCAAAAGGGTGAAATTGCTTCTGAAAAAAATCAAGAAAAAATTGCAAACTTCATTAAGAAAGCAAATAATAGAGGTGTTAAAGTTTGGGGATTATATTACAGTTTTTTAAAGCCAAAGTTTAAACCCAATGGAAAACCCGATTTAAGAAAATCTGGTAGGCAAAAACATTCTATTGATTATATGGGAAAAACTTCTGAAAACGAACATATTACTGCAGCAAAAACTATTATGGATGCTGTTGGAAAATTCAATTTAAAATACCCAGAAGGTGGTTTTCATGGAGTTCAATTTGACCAAGAACCCAGAAGTAAAGAATATTTAGTACCGTATTTAGAATATTGTGAAGCTGCAACTAAAAAAGTTGAAGAGTGGAATAAAAAATTATTAAAAAATAACGCAAGACCTTTTGTGCATTCAGCAGCGTTAAGACCAAGTTGGGTAAGTAGAACTAAAGTTACTTGGAACGGATCAAATAATTATGTTGCTTATCACTATATGTCATTTTCAAAACATGGTGCTTTAATGAATTATACCAGTAATAATAATAGATTTATTAAGTGGGCAAGTATATTGCTTAAATGGGCTGACGAGTTTGGTAATGATAAACTTGTTGCAATAGGAGTAGAGACAGATAATATAGTTGGAAAATGGAAAACTGCAAAAGATGAAACGTATTATGATGAAATTGCAAAAGAAAATAGAAGAACTCGTTTTAATAAATTTGAAACCGACCTAGACAAAGCTGAACAACAATTTTTAAAGTTTAAATCGTATGATAGAATAGCCATTCACGCTGCTGGTTATATTGAGCATTGGTTTAAAGGGAAAAGAGATTTTAAAATAATAGGAAGAGCGCCTAAAAACACATTGTTTTCAAATTTAAAAGATGACGCATCTCCAAATGCAATTATTATTAAAAACTAGTTGATTCTACTTAGATTTTGTTGGTTTATATTTTAAAGGAATATGAACAACCTTTTTAGTTTCAAAAAAGTCTTCTTCAAAAAAACCTGTTAAATTAAACTGACGAGCTTTAGGAAAGTTTGACAATTCGTCAGTTAAATCCCCACCTTTTAAATATAAAATTCCGTTTTGTAATTCGTGACGCTGTTTTTTAGCTACTTTGGTTTTTACCCACTTCGCAAAATCATCCATTTTGGTAACAGCTCTACTTACAATAAAATCAAATTCTCCTTTCACTTTTTCAGCCCTAATGTGTTCAGCCTTTACATTTTTCAAATCAAGAGCAGCAGCAACTTCATTTACAACTTTTATTTTTTTTCCAATTGAATCTACCAAATAAAAATTAGTTTCAGGAAATAAAATAGCCAATGGTATACCAGGGAAACCGCCACCTGTACCAACATCTAACACAGATGCTTTAGGTTGAAATGGTTGTACTTTTGCAATTCCTAATGAGTGTATTACGTGACGTACATATAATTCATCAATATCTTTTCTTGAAATCACATTAATTTGAGCATTCCACTCAGCATACAATTCCTTTAGTTTAGAAAATTGATTTATTTGAGTTTCAGATAAATTAGAAAAGTATTTTAATAGTAGTTTCATGGAGTAAATTATTGTGGGCGTAAAATTACTTCTTTCAAAATTAAATTAACAACTTTTGATAAAATGTTATATTTTTTGTAAAATTTCTTCTTCAGAATAGAATTGGTGTAATTTTGGCATGTATATTTGTTATATATAATTAAAAATATGATTAACAAGACAATACATTTTTCTAGAATTGACAAAGCGAAATTCTTTAGAACGCTAAACAAAAGAGTTAATTCTTACTTTAAAGAAAATCAAATTAAACGAACTGGTAACTGGAAGCTATATTCCAAAGCTATTATAATGTTTGCTGTATTTTTAGTGCCATTAGTTTTAATTTTAACGGTTTCTATGCCACAATGGGTATTGCTTTTATTAACAGTTGTTATTGGAATTGGAATGGCAGGTGTTGGAATGAATGTGATGCATGATAGCAATCACGAATCTTTTTCAAGTAAAAAGTGGGTGAATAAATTAATGGGAAGTAGCATTTATATTTTAGCTGGAAATGTGTATAATTGGAAAGTACAACACAATGTTTTACACCATACATTTACAAATATTCAAGGACATGACGAAGATATTGATGCTGGTAGAATTATTCGTTTTTCAAAACATTCCAAATGGTTAAAAATCCATAAATTTCAAAAGTACTATTCATTTTTATTGTATGGATTATTAACTATAAATTGGGCAATTACTACTGATTTTAAACAAATGCACAGTTATTTAAAACGTAAACTTTCTTATGGGAAATTTCCAAACCCAACAACAGAATGGACTGTTTTAATTATAACTAAAATAGTGTATTACTTTTTATGGATTGTGTTGCCGCTTTTAATATTAGATATTGCTTGGTGGAAAATATTAATAGGTTTTTTTGTAATGCATTATACTGCTGGTATTATTTTAAGTGTAATTTTTCAATTAGCACACGTTGTGCCTTCAACGGAAATGCCTTTACCAGATAAAGAAGGAAACTTAGAACACACCTGGGCAGTTCATCAATTATTTACTACTTCAAATTTTGCACCAAAAAATAAATTTGTTTCTTGGTATACAGGAGGTTTAAACCATCAGGTTGAGCATCATATTTTTCCACATATTTCTCATATTCATTACGGAAAAATAGCCAAAATTGTAAAAGAAACAGCATTAGAATTTAATTTACCATATAACGAATATAAAACTTTTCAAAAAGCGCTTATTGAGCACTTTAATCAATTAAAAACGTTGGGTATTAAGCCTGCGTACGTATAATTTTTATTTTATGAGCAACCAACTATCAGACAGAATTAACAGTTTACCAATTTCAGCAACTTTAGCAATGGCCGCTAAAGCAAGAGAATTAAAAGGACAAGGAAAAGACATTATTAGTTTAAGTTTAGGCGAGCCAGACTTTAATACACCAGATTTTATTAAAGAAGCTGCAGTACAAGCTATCCATGATAATTACAGCTCATACAGCCCAGTTGATGGGTACTTAGATTTAAAACAAGCTATTTGTGCTAAATTTAAACGTGATAATAATTTAGAATACCAACCAAATCAAGTGGTTGTTTCTACAGGAGCTAAACAATCAATTGCAAATATTGCAATGGTTTTGTTAAACCCAGGAGATGAAGTATTATTACCTGCACCATATTGGGTAAGTTATTCAGCAATTTCAATTTTAGCAGAAGCAACTTACAAAGAAATTCCTTCAACAATTGAAACAGATTTTAAAATTACACCTGAGCAATTAGAAGCGGCAATTACACCTAAAACCAAGTTAATATTTTTTAATTCCCCAAATAACCCAAGTGGTTCAATTTATAGTGAAGAAGAATATAGAGCTTTGGCAAAAGTGTTAGAAAAACACCCTAATATTTATGTTCTTTCAGATGAAATTTATGAACACATAAGTTATGGTGAACCTATTTTTAGTTTTGCAGCTATTGAAAGTATGTACGATAGAACAATTACAGTAAACGGAGTTGCAAAAGCATTTGCTATGACCGGTTGGAGAATTGGTTATATTGGAGCGCCAGCTTGGATTGCAAAAGCGTGTAATAAAATGCAAGGACAAATAACTTCAGGAGCAAATAGTATTGCGCAACGTGCAACAATTGCAGCTTTAGAAGCGCCAGTTTCTAAAATACAATATATGGTTGATGAATTTAAAAACCGTAGAGATATGGTTTTGGAATTACTAGGTGCAATTGATGGTTTTGAATTAAATATTCCAGGCGGTGCGTTTTATGTTTTTCCTGATATTTCAGCCTTTTTTGGAAAAGAAATTAAAGGACATAAAATTGAAACTGCTTCAGATTTTTCTATGCTTTTATTAGAAGAAGCAAATATTGCTACAGTAACTGGAGAAGCGTTTGGAGCACCAAATTGTATAAGAATTTCTTATGCAGCTTCTGAAGTTCAATTACGTGAAGCGGTTAATAGAATTAAAGAAGCTTTAAGCTAAAAGAAACTATATAACATAAAAAATGCCGAGCAATTTGCTCGGCATTTTTTATTTCTTTTTAGATATATCAAAATCGTAACTTAAAGCTACATGTAAAATGTCTTCAGATAAATACTTTCCTTCACTTTTTTTGAAGTAATTTCTACCATAACCTATCCAAACTTTAGAATTATCAACTAATTTATAACCAATATAAGCATACAAGTTATTTTGATCAAAATCTGGTTGTGATAAGCCGGTTTTAAATTTAATTCTTAATTCATTAGAAACTTTCCCTAAGATATAGTTGTTGTTTTTTAATTTAAATAAATTAAAAGCTGCAAGTAATCTGTACCTAAATCTTTGAGCGTATGCGGTACCATCAATTACATTTGGAGTAACTTCAGTATTAATAACATCTTTAAAACGAGATTCAAAAACAAATCTATTAAAAAAACTGGTTTTACCTACTGATGACTTTAATGTAATGTGTTGCCAAAACCTGGTTTCATCTTTAGTTATAGAAGCATGAGTAACTCCATTAGGGTAGCCTCTAAAAAAAGCATAACCCAAACCCACAGTAACATTGCTGCTAATTTTATAGTTTAAACTAGGTTTTATGAATATAGCTTTTATGTTATCTGCAAAATCAATCCTTCGCATTTGAGATACATTTCCAAAGTACAATTTATCAGATAATTTTACTTTGTTTGTAAACGTAAACCAAGAGCCAGTTTCTTTTAAAACCTCTGTTTGTGCGTTGGTATTTTGTATAGCAATTAAAAGTGGGAGTACGAAAAATAATTTTTTCATTAGAATACTATATTTTAATAGTTGAGATTATTAAGTGTACAAAGTTACTTAACATCATTTCTTCAAAAATCATTTTTCTTCAATTTTTAAAAAAACGTTTTAGTAATTTAAACGAACGTGATTACTTTCATTATCTTTATCAAAAAAATAATTTAATGAGCCGTTTAATAGTTTTTATTTTACTAATAATTATTACTAGTTGTACAAGTCAAACTAAACAAAAAATGTCAAAACATCTATATACAAATAGTCTAATAAATGAAACAAGTCCGTATTTATTGCAACATGCACATAACCCAGTAGATTGGCATGCGTGGAATGCTGAAACACTTGAACTTGCAAAAAAAGAAAATAAACTAATACTAATATCTATTGGTTATTCTTCTTGTCATTGGTGTCATGTGATGGAACATGAATGTTTTGAAGATGAGGAGGTTGCGGCGATTATGAATCAGAATTTCATAAATATTAAAGTTGATAGAGAAGAGCGCCCAGATATTGACCAAGTTTATATGAACGCCGTACAGTTAATTACAGGTAAAGGAGGTTGGCCTCTAAATTGCATTACTTTACCTGATGGAAGACCAATTTGGGGAGGAACCTATTTTCCGAAGAAAAATTGGATAAACGCATTAACTCAATTGGCTGAATTATATGCTGAAACTCCAGAAAAAGCAATTGATTATGCTGAAAAATTAACTGAAGGAGTGAAAAATTCAGATTTAATTCCATTCAATAATACTACTGAAGGTTTTAGCACTGAAGATTTAAAATCAGCTGTTGCAGAATGGAAACAAACCATGGATTTTGATTTAGGCGGAAGAAGAGGTGCTCCTAAATTTCCAATGCCAAATAATTATCAATTTTTATTGCGTTATGCAATTCAATCTGAAGATAATGAAATTTTAAACTATGTAAATACATCACTAACCAATATGGCTTTGGGTGGAATTTACGATCAAATTGGAGGAGGTTTTGCACGTTATTCTGTAGATAAAAAATGGCACGTTCCACACTTTGAAAAAATGTTATATGATAACGGGCAATTGGTAAGTTTATATGCGGAAGCTTATCAAGCAACTAAAAATGAATTGTATAAAAATACGGTCTATCAAACACTTCAATTTATTGAAAGAGAGCAAACTTCTAGTGAAGGTGCTTTTTATTCATCATTAGATGCAGATAGTAATAATAAGGAAGGTAAATTAGAAGAAGGTGCTTTTTATGTTTGGACAAAAGAGGAGTTAAAATCAATATTAAAAAACGATTTTGAGTTGTTTTCAGATTATTACAATGTCAATAATTATGGTTTTTGGGAACATGATAATTATGTATTAATTAGAAAAGATAATATTGCTGCTATTTTAAATAATCATGCAATTTCAATTTCAGAATTAGAAGCAAAAGTTACTTTTTGGCAAAAAGTATTATTAAAAGAGCGGAATAAAAAGGATAAACCAAGGTTAGATGATAAATCGCTAACTTCATGGAATGCTTTAATGTTAAAAGGATATATAAACGCATATACCGCCTTTAATGAACAACATTTTTTAGATGTAGCTATAAAAAATGCAACATTCATATATTCAAAACAATTGCAAGCTAGTGGAAATTTAAATCATAATTACAAAAATGGTAAAAGTACCATAAACGGATATTTGGAAGATTATGCTACGGTAATTGATGCTTATATTGCTTTATACGAAGCTACATTTAATGAAACGTGGTTGAACACAGCCAAACAGTTAACCGATTATACTTTTGATCATTTTTATGATACAGAAAGAGCTATGTTTTATTTTACTTCAAATGAAGATCCAAATTTAATTACACGTAAAATGGAAATTGAAGATAATGTAATTCCAGCTTCAAATTCTATAATGGCAAGAAATTTATTTAAATTAAGTCATTACTATTCTAATAGTTACTATTTAAAGGTAAGTAAACAAATGCTTGCTAATGTAAAAGATAGAACTCAAAAATATGGATCAGGCTTCTCAAATTGGTTGCAATTAATGGCTGATTTTTCAGGAGATTATTATGAAATAGCCATTTCAGGTGAAAATGCTTTTGAAAAACTTCATGAATTAAATGAAAATTACATTCCTAATAAACTAATTGCCGGAAGTATAAAAAATAGTAAATTGCCATTAATGGAAGGGCGTTATAATGAAAGTGAAACTTACATTTATATTTGTGTAGATGGTGCTTGTAAACTTCCCGAGAGTGATACTGAAAAAGCGTTAAATCAAATAAAAGTCAAATTTTAAAAATGAAAACTCTACAAGTATTTTTTGTTGCATTAGTTGCATTTGAGCATATTTATTTTATGATATTAGAAATGTTTTTTTGGGATAAACCAAGAGGATTGAAAGCCTTTGGATTAAAACTTGAAGAGGCAAAAATATCTAAAACATTGGCTCAAAACCAAGGGTTGTATAATGGGTTTTTAGCAGCTGGACTTATTTGGTCAATAATAGATAAAGAATATTCAATGCAAATAGGGCTATTTTTTTTAAGTTGCGTTGTAATTGCTGGGATAGTTGGCGCTATAACTACAAAAAAAATAAAACTATTTTATGTACAGGCAATACCCGCAATTATTGGAATAATATTAACATTACTTATTAAATAAAAACTATGGAATATCAAAAGTATTTAGACATTGCTTTATCGTATATTGAAAAATATGCCATGAATTTAGTAATTGCAGTTCTTATCTTAATTATTGGATTGTGGTTAGCTAAAAAAATTGTAAAAATCACTAAAAAACTAATGAAAAAGAGAGGTGTTGACGTTACACTTCAAAAATTTATAGGAGACTTAGTAAGCTGGATTTTAAAAATATTAATTTTTATTACAGCTATTTCTCAATTGGGAATTGAAACCACTTCATTTATAGCTGTTTTAGGAGCTGCTGGTTTGGCTGTTGGTTTAGCACTGCAAGGTGCATTAGCTAATTTTGCTGGTGGTGCTTTAATTATGATTTTTAAGCCCTTTAAGGTTGGCGATTTAATTGAAGCTCAAGGTCAATTAGGAGCGGTAAAAGAAATACAAATTTTTGTAACCAAGCTTACTTCACCCGAAAATAAATTGGTGATTATTCCAAATGGAATTTTATCAAATGGAAATATTATAAATTATACTGAAGAAGGTAAATTACGTGTAGATTTAACTTTTGGAGTTGGATATGAAGAAGACATAAAGAAAACTAAAGATGTTTTAATGGAAGTTATGTTAAGTAATAAAAATGTACTGAAAGATCCTGTACCAAGTGTAAATGTCTCTGAATTGGCAGATAGTTCTGTTAATTTTGCTGTTCGCCCTTGGGCAACTCCTGAAAATTATTGGAATGTGTATTTTGGAATTCTTGAAGAAGGCAAAAATGCGCTTGATAAGGCGGGTATTGAAATACCATATCCTCATCAAGTTCATATTCGTAAATAATATTATATTTGTACTTACAATTTTTTAAAATTAAAAATAATTAAACGCAATGAAAAAATCTCAATTAATACTACTAATAACACTTTTAACCTATTCAACTGTTTTTTCGCAAAAAGGAAATTCAGTTAGAAATGCTATTTCTGATATCTCTGATGTTTTTAGATATAAAAACCCTAATAGCAACTACAAAAATTATGAAGGTGACCCATACCTTAATAATGATTTTATACTAGGTACTATTAATAATACAAATGAACAAAAGATTTATAGTTTTCAGATACGCTATAATATTTATGAAGATAAAATTGAAATTCAAAAAGAAGATAAATCTATAGTTTATTTAGCTAAAGAGAATTATTTTGATGTACTAACTCTAGGTAAAAAATTTATTTTAAAAACGTATGAGGTTAAAGGTGAAAATAATGAAGGTTATCTAGAATTACTACTTAATAAGAATAATATAGAACTTTATAAAAAACACACCAAAACTTTAATCCCCGCTAAAAAAGCTAAATCCTCATATGAAGAAGATAAACTTGCTAGGTTTAATTCAAGTGAATCATTTTATTATAAATTAGGTAATAGTAAAATTATTTTACTTCCAAAAAGCAAAAAAGATTTTTTGAAATCTTTTAGTGATAAATCAAATGATATTGCTAATTTTATGAAAGATAATAAATTGAGAAAATCTAAAAAAGAAGACCTTATAAAGATTCTAGAACATTATTCAACTTTATAGTAATTTACTTCTTAGGTTTTATAGCTACAAAATCTTTTAAATAAAAAGGCTCAAAATAAGCGACATCTTCGATGTCGTTTTTTTTGTGCTTATTAAAAGATAGTTTTGACATTTCATTGGCTGAAGGTAATTTCTCATCAACAAAAATAGCATTTTCATGCGTAATAATTCCTTTGCATTTTTCAACGCCATCACCAACAAAGTATACTTTTTGCTTATTTAAATAAGTACTAAACGAATCTTCTGAAATAATTTCAGCTTTTACTCCTCTATTTATTTCATTTTCAGAATTAAATACAGCACTATAAACTTCCATTCTTCTTGCATCTAACAATGGAATAATAAGTCCTTCAGAAATTGAAATAGACAATGCCAACGCTTGCAAAGTATCAATTGCTATTAAAGGTATATCTAAAGCAAAACACAAGCCTTTTGCTGCCGAAACTCCAATTCTTAAACCCGTATAAGAACCTGGCCCTTTACTAACGGCTATGGCTTCTAAATCTGTTAATTCAACTTTAGCCTCTTCAGTAACTTGTTTTATAAATTCATGTAATTTTTCAGCGTGTGAATAATTACCATTGTTTAATTCTTTTAAAACAATTGTTTTACCATCCTTAGCTAAACTTACAGAACAGTTTTTTGTTGCAGTTTCAATGTTTAATATATAGCCCAATATTCTAGTTTTAAAAAGCAAAGATACTTAATTCAATAGCTATAAAATAAAATATCCAACGTAAAACGCTGGATATTTAATTAACTATTTGTGTAATAATTAGTCAAGTGTAATAGGTTCTCCAAAGTAGAATTTTAATACTTTAGTTTTAAATATATAGTCATATTTTGCTCTAATTATTGCTCCTTCAGCATTCACAAAACGATTACGAACTTGATCAAAATCAAATTGTGTCATTGCTCCTAAATTATAGCTTTCTTGTGCGTTTTTAAAAGCTTCTTTTTGAGCAATAAGAGATTTTTCAGCAGCTACATATGTTTTTGCTGCTGCTTTTGCGTCATAAAATGCTTTTTGAATAGTTTGTTGTAGTTGTAATTTTTGATCTTCTAAGCCAAACTTTGAAATCTCGTAATTAATTTTTTGTCTATTTACATTAGATTTCGTTTGGTTTCTATTAAAAATTGGAATATTTACATTAAAACTAGCTCCATATCCTAATAAATTATCAAGTTGAGTCAAAAATGGAACATGAGAATTATTTTTAAGATTAAATCCATATCTTGTTCCAATATTAGCACCCGCACTAACTGAAGGTAAATAGGCTCCTTTTGCAATTTCAACAGATAAGCCAGCCGATTCAATGTCTAATTGGGCTTTTTTAATTTCTGGCCTGTTTGTTAACGCTTTCTGGTAAACTTCATTAGGACTTTTATATAATAAAGAAACAGAAGGTGATTCTACATCAATAACTTCAACATCAAAACCAACAGGTTCAACTTGTAATAATTGAGCTAAATCTAACAATGCTAAATTTAACGTATTTTCAAAAGAAATTACAGATTGCTCATCACTAGCTGCTGTTGATTGTGCGTTTAATAAATCTCCTTTAGGTTTCACTCCGGCATCAAATTTTGCTTTTGCATTTTCAATTTGCTTTTTACTTATTTCAAATTGAACTTTAGCTACACTCAAATTTTCTTTAGCAAATAACACATTTAAATACGTATTTACAACAAACAAAGAAATGTCGTCTTGAATTTTTTCTAAATCCAATTCACTTCCTTCAACGCCTAATTGAGCTTGTTTGTAGGTGTTTAAATTTCTATACCCATTAAATACTGTTATTCCAGAGTTAATTCCGAAAGAACCACCAAAGTTAGTTGTTGATGATATGCGAGTATTTAAAACAGGATCTATTAATGAACCAAAACTTAAACTACCACCTGTTGATGCATTTAAATT
>Ga0209345_10001666_pt1 | contig 26174 bp, 20 predicted proteins | sample Cruoilmetagenom7_FD_187294 | JGI IMG/M metagenome (GOLD analysis project Ga0209345, IMG submission 187294) | Oil polluted marine microbial communities from Coal Oil Point, Santa Barbara, California, USA - Sample 7 (SPAdes) (version 2) | ecosystem: Environmental > Aquatic > Marine > Oil seeps ...
CATGTAGAAGGGCAGGCAGAGGGGCAGGCAGGGGGCCAAGCTGACTGGAAAATGATCTCGAACCTCCCTTATTCGGTGGGGACCCGTATCCTTTTGGATATTGTGGTGAAGGTCCCCCAGGTCAACTCTTTTCTTGTGATGGTCCAACGCGAAGTGGGAGAACGCCTTGTGGCCCAGCCGGGAATGCGGGCCTATGGGGCATCAAGCGTGAAAGTTGCCCATTTTTGCACTGTGCGGCTTGAGGGAAGTGTGCCTCCCAGCGTTTTTTATCCGCGACCTGAAGTGGATTCTGTGCTGGTGCGGTTGGAGCGGCACCCGCGTTTTTCTCCCACGCGCGAGGCTCCCCCTGCATCTCTCAGGCGTGAGACCGGGAGTAGTCACTGCGAGAGCGGATCGGGAAGTGCCCCTTCTTCTGGATCTTCTGCTGGGCTTTCTCCTGGATCTTTTCCGGGACCTTCAGAGGCGAAAGCGGCTCTGCCTGAAGCCGAAAAACCAGCAGACAGTTCGTTGGTGTTTGGTGAGGCAGAAGAGAGTGTGAGGGCTTTTTTTCGTGTCGTCGACGCCGGTTTTGGGCAACGGCGTAAAACTCTACGGAAGGCATTGCGGGCGGTTTTCCCGCTGCAGCAGGTGGAGGACGCCTGTGCAAAGGCTGGTATTGACCCACGGCAGCGGGCAGAAACCCTGTCTTCTGCAGATTTTTTGCGGCTTTCCCAATTCTTGCAGTGAAGTGCAGCAGCGTCGACACAGCGTCGACACAGTATCGACACAGCGTCGCTCTGCTGGGGTGGGGAGAGCGAAGAAAACTTCCCGGTGTATTCTGTTTGAGACAAGACGAGACAAGACCAATTATTCCTGCATATACCCTGCTGAGGAGCCATGACGCTGCGACTCCGTGCGTACGCAAAAGTGAATTTCTCTCTGGACGTGGGACGGTTGCAACCTGATGGTTACCATCCATATACGTCGATTGCCGCTTCGATCGGGGTATTCGATGAGCTATTCGTAGATTTTGCGCCGCCGGGGACTGGGATCTGCGTCACTATTGACACCGGAATTGTAGATAGTTTGGCGACGCGTGGCTTTCAGGTTGTGGCTGACGCGCTGGAATCCAGTACAGATGTGCAAATTCGGATTGGCAAGCATATCCCCGTGGGAGGAGGTTTGGCCGGAGGATCGGTGAACGCTGCCGGAGCAATGATCGCGGCTTCCCGTCTGCTTGGTCCTCCACCTGTGCCTCTGGTAGAGCTCGGCGTGAAGGTTGGGACCGACGTGCCCTTTTGCGTGACGGGCGGTCATGCCCGGCTGTTCGGTCGGGGCGAGCTCGTCGAGCAGCGACCCCCCTTGCCTCCTTTTGGCGTTCTGCTTGCCGTGCCCCCGCTTGCAGTGTCGACTCCGGCAGTTTACGCGGCCTTCGATCAGGACCCTGTGCCTGCCTCGCCGGTTCCTGTGCCCATGTGGCTGACAGATCTGCTTCCCGAGTGCAGTTTCCGCAACGACCTTGCCCCTGCTGCCTATCGTGCTGTTCCGGCTTTGTGGGACTGGAAGGAAACTCTGGAACGAGTTGTCGGACGCCCTGCCCTCATGACCGGCTCAGGTGCCGGTCATCTCTGTTTTGCCGAGTCCCCCCAGGATCTCTCCCCCTACCTGCCTGGCCTCCGTGCCGCCGGATTTGCCGTATGGATTACCACCCCTGTTCCCGTCGGTGTAGAAGTCCTTGTCGCAGTATGAGCCCGCAATGCGCCCCTTCCTCAGCCTTTTCGGCAAATCCCGGATGCCGGATGCCAGGTGAAGGGAAGTGCCTGGAAACAGGTAGGTATGGAAGTAGGTGAACCAGTCCGGGGAAGCGGGGGGGGGTCAAGTAGGCGGGGGAGGCAAGGAAGGTGGGAGTCGGGGTGTCTGCCCGCCGGTTGGCATAGCCTGCTGCCTGGGATCGCGCCACAATATGCAAACGCAAGAGGTCAACATATTCGGCGCGCCCAACGAGGCGGAGAGCGGGAAGGCACGCAAAGTCGGAAATCCTAGGGGAGAGCCGGTAGACCGTCGATACTTTCCCGGTTCATTTTCGCTTGGTATGCAGGAACATCCGTGAATTTCATGGCCGTGGGAAGTTCCTCACGCTCTGTTGCAAATGTGTATTGCGGAGTGCCGAAACCACAGGAAGTAGAGACCCGGGAGATCTCGACAATAATGATGCTGCGTGTGCCAGGCTGAGGGGGAAACTTCTCGATAAGGTCATTGAATTCCGGGTCGTTCGGCAGGCTGGCACGCCCTTTGCCATAGATCCGCACAGTCAGGGGATCTCCCTTGAAAGCACAAAACATCAGTGTGATGCGACCATTTTCCCGCAGGTGCGCAATAGTCTCGGCCCCACTGCCCGTAATATCGAGATACGCCACATGCTGCTCGTCAAGCACCCGCAAGGTATCGAGTCCTTTTGGCGACAAATTTATGTGAGCGTCAGAGCCCATCGGAGCCGTAGCCACAAAAAACATATGTTGATCGGCGATGAAGTCAGCAATTTCCGGGGGGCAAGATGAGTAAGTATTTCCCATTGCTTCTTCTCACTGTGTGTAAGGTCCTTGACTGAGTTTCCTACGCTTTTCTACGCGTCTCGCAAATACGCGCGTCGCAGGACAAGCAGAAAGAGTCCCTGGTGCGATTATCTCCTTACAGTGTAGGAGGCCAATCGCGTGTGTCGGACATGTTGAAAAAGTGTAGAAGAAAATTCAGTCCCCATGTGAATATAGAGAACACTTTCCGCCTCGTGACAATCATGCACCCCAAGACGTCCCCGCAATCCATCGCCAGATTTGCTGCTTTTTTCGAGGCTTCAATCTACGCGTCGAATATTGTGACAGTAACTACATGTATTGAACAGATGATCCGATCACCGCTCAGCACAGCAGGACTCACGACGAATGGTTTTCACGGGGTGGTGCAACAGCGGGCGCGATCCTCTCCTCTGCCTGTGAGTCTGCTTCTGCGGGGGACCGAGGCTGAAGCCGTTGAGGTTGTACAGAGCGACTGCGAAGGGCAGACTCGACGCGGCGGGCAGCCTTGTCGGGATCCTCGTGTTCCCAGATCCGTACAACCGTCCATCCGGCTTCGGTCAGGATCTGGTTCGTTTCTGCGTCTCGCTCCACGTTCCGGGCCAACTTCGCCTCCCACCATTTGGCATTCGAGGCGGGCATGGTGCCGTGTTCGGGGCAACGGTGCCAGAAGCAGCCGTCAATGAACACGGCAACATGCAGGCGGGTGAATACGATGTCCGCCTTTCGGCGGAGCCCTTGCAGCGGTGCACGATCCACTCGAAAACGAAATCCGTCCGCGTGGAGTTGACGTCGGATCGCGATCTCGGGCGCTGTGTCCCGGGTGGATTGCCTGCTCATCCTCTTGCTCACTGCATCGCTTGACGGGATGGGACGTTTCACTCTTCCACTTTCGCGCTGTCGACCGGTTCTTTGGCCATCGAACACCTCGTCAAAGCTCTGCCGGATTGCAGCACCGAAGCGTTCCGTCATCTGTGCCTGAGCCCGGAACCAGTTGACAGCGCGCTGAAGGGAAGTGTCCGCAACGCGCCGAGGGGAAGTGTGCGCCGGCATTAACCGGGCCTGGGGGCAAACGCGTGCTCATGGACATACTTGGCAATCGCCACTCCGAGAAGCGGCGGTACCGCATTCCCGATCTGGCGGGCGATCTCGATCTTCGTTCCCTCGAACACGTACCAGTCCGGAAAAGACTGAAGACGCGCGCCTTCCCTGTGGGAGATCACCCGATTCGCTGTGGGATGCAGGTATCGACCCTTCTCCGGTTTGAAGAACTCGGTTCGGATGGTGCTGGAAGGGCGCTCCCACCAAAGCCGGCCCATGACGTCGGTGGTGCCCGTCGACTTGTTGGCCCAACACGCCGGGGTGATATCCGGTCGGTTCCGCATCAGGTCGAACCGATTCCCGCCCGGCGGAATGGACCGGTAACGCTCCAGTGACTTCTGCGTCGGTCGGCGACCGAAGTGAAGATGCTGACCGTCTTCCGTGAAATAGGGCTCGGTCCCCTTCGTGCGAGAAGGCAGATCACCAATCGCCTCGCGAACCGTGACATGCGGCCGCTTCTCAGGAGAGGCAGGACCCCGGAGGGGCGGAGGCGGCCATGGCAGGTCATCCTCATGGTTACGCACGGCAACGAGAATCCCGCGCAGTCGAGTCTGGGGGACGCCATAATCAGCAGCGTTGAGAACGCCATAGGCCGGCGTGTACACGGAGAACTCCGGATCAGTCTCGAGGAGATGAAGAAGCTCCACGAACTGCGCTGATCGCTGGAACCCCCGAACGTTCTCGATAACGAATGCCTTGGGGCGTATCACCCGTACTGCGTCAAGGAAATGCTTCCAGAGCCCGTTGAGCTGGGCGCGACTCAAGTCGTCGCGATCACGGCCAAGAGGACTGAAACCCTGACACGGCGGGCCACCAACGACCAGATCCGCCTCGGGATACTCAGGGCCACACTCGATGTCCCCGGCGAACACATCACATCCGAAGTTCCGCTCGAACGTCCGCGCTGCCGCGTGCTCATGCTCAACAGCAAATACCGGCAGGTACCCCAGATCGGCCAGATGAAAGCCAAGACTCAATCCGCCGGCCCCTGCGAATAGATCAATACTTGTGATTGACAGTTGGAATCTCCTTAAACATCGCCATTTATTTACTTGTCCTCGGGTACCGTATAGCCGCTCCACCGATGTACTCAGTTATGCCGGACGGAGAGATGACAACGACATTACACAGAGGGTATAACAGCCAATGAAGCACCGAGGCGAACCCTACGGGAGCAAGCGTGCACATGCCGGCGGTTCCGGTAATATCCCCGGCTAGGTGTAGTGCCACTCCGCATGCTGGGGGGAACACTAGGGCGAATAGGATATTTCCCGCATTTTCTGCGCTGTTGCCCTGTCGAGGGGTTTTCTGCGTGAGGTTGCTCTGGGTTTGGGGAAACTCGCGCAAAATTTACTCGCGCAAGAGCCTCTGGTGGGGGGGAGAAGTGGCGAGTCTGAAGAGTGGTTGTGTGTGTCGGGTTTAGGGTTCTTCTTGTGTGTTTGTTGCGTTGTTTGTTTGGGTGGAGGGGAAAAATATGAGGTTGGGTCTGGGGGTTGTGGGGTCGGAATCAAGCGGGGTGTGATGTGTTGTTGGGCTGTTTGTTGAGTTGAAGGGGGGTGGGGGAGTGGTTGTCTGGTCTGGGGTTGGGGTGGGCTGTGTTGAGATTTCGGGGGGTGTTTCTTTTTCTGTCGAGGTGGTGTTGTCGTCTTTGGTGGGGTCGGGGTCTTTGCCGAGTTTGTCGGAGAGGCCGAGGAGGAAGTTGGCGATGAGGGTAAGGGTGAGTTTTATTGCTTGTTCGATGGAGCCGCTCAGGGCTTTCATGCGACCGTTTTCTCGGATGTCGTCGGAAACGTCGGTGATGGTGGTTTTTGCGGCGCTCAGGCTGCGTTCAATGGTTGAGGTGACTTCTTCCATTGGAGTCGGAGGAGTCGGGGGAGACGAGGGGGGAGATGGGACTGGAGCTTGTGTGCTGGATGCAGGGAGAGGGGGGATTTTTGGTGTTGGGCTCGTGCCGGTTTCTTGTGTGCCGGTGGCAAGCTGGGCTTGAGTTGTGAGGTTTGCCTCTGGCGGGCTTTGGCTGGCTTTTGGGGCTGTTGCTGCAGAGATCTCGTGTTCGGTGTCGGGTGTGCCATGCGTGCCGGTAATGGATGTGATGGTGTGTTCTGAGGACTCCTGGGGGGGTGGCTTTGCGTCGTTGCCCCTGGCGGCTTTGGCTGTTGCGTCTCCTGTGTCATCTTTTGTCTCTTTGTAGGCCTCTCTGAAGTTCTCGAGGATGTTGTTTCCCAGGGTGCTCAGTTCTTTGGTCACGGTTTCCCAGGCATTTGCGACCTCAACCCATTCGGTTTCCTTGCCCTGTTCGCTCATGGGGTTTCTCTTTTCTTGGAGAGGTGTGCAGCGTTTCACGCGGGGGTTCTTCTGCACATGGAACGTCCTCTTTACGAGAAGAAGCGTTTTCTGGGGTGTTTTTATGGTGTGTGTGAGGGATCGGCCCCTGTCGAATAAGTAAGCGAGGAAGGGGCAAGGGAATGCGAGAGCGCACAGGAGCGCGAGAACAGGTGCTGTTCTCGATATGCTCTGGGCGTTTCCCGGAATCACGGGGCCGCTGCTGTCGTATGCCGTGAAGTGCTACGGTGGCAGCGGCAGTGTCGAGACTCTTCGGAATTATGCCGATGAGGCGAGGAGAAGTGAGGTAGCACAAGAAAAGTCCCAGGTCACGTAGGTGTCTGGGAAATTTCTGTTCGGAGCGCCTCGTTCGTCTTGTATCCTATGAAGCCCAATCCGGGGTGGTGTAATAGGCAGCACACATGGTTTTGGTCCATGCAGTCAGGGTTCGACTCCTTGTCCCGGAGCAATAATGCAGTTTGACACGCGATTCCTGTGATCCCTGCTCTTTCGGAGGCTTACAGTGTCCACGTCCCTGGTTGCAGTTGTCCTTGGTGCGGGTCAAGGTACGCGTATGAAATCGCGTGTCCCAAAGGTTCTACACCGAGTGTGTGACCGCCCCATGCTGGCATGGGTGGTGTCTGCTGTGACCGGCTTGCATCGAGAAACGCCAGTTGCAGAAATCGTGGTGGTGGTGGGGCATCATGCCGATGAAGTCACTGCTTGTGTCAAGAGTATGGACTCACCTGTGCCGTTACGCGTTGTTTTGCAACCAGAACAGCTGGGCACAGGTGATGCGGTGCGGTGCGCCCTTGGTAAAGTGGCGTCCACCTCGTCGGCCGTTCTGGTTTTGCCTGGTGACATGCCGTTAATCCAGGTAGAAACCTTGCGTCGTATGGCCGAGGCACATGAACGCGAACACGCGCAAAGCACCCTTTTGACTGCGCGCTTTGCGGATCCGGCGGGCTATGGGCGTGTCGTGCGCGACGCTCAAGGCGCGGTGTTGCGCATTGTGGAACATGCCGATGCTTCTCCGGTGGAACGCAAGCTGAACGAGGTCGTGGTGAGCGCCTATATGTTCGATCAGAAATGTTTGCGTTCCGAAATAGCTGACCTGACGTCCGATAATGCCCAAGGCGAGTTGTATTTGCCGGATGTGATCGAGCAAATGGCCTCGCGGCTCGCCTGTGTGGAAACTGGCGAGGAGGAGGTGCAAGGGGTCAATGACCGTGTGCACCTCGCGACAGTGGAACATGCGATGCGTCGCCGTCTGAATGAGTATTGGATGCGACAGGGAGTGACCATGCGTGACCCTGCTGCTACTTATGTGGGTGGTGCGGTAGAGCTGTCGGCAGATGTGGAACTTCTCCCCGGATGCCATCTCGAAGGCACGACGCGGATAGGGGAGGGCAGTCTGCTCGGTCCTGACACGCGGGTGATTGACAGTGTGATTGGGCCTGACTGTTCCTTGAGCTATTGTGTGGTGCGCGAGGCAGAACTCGCTGCAGGAGTGCAGGTAGGGCCGTATGCCAGTTTGCGGGGTGGCAGCACGCTTGCCTCTGATACGCATATTGGGTCTTTTGTGGAGACAAAATGTGCCCGTGTGGGTGCCGGATCGAAGATCCCTCATTTGTCGTATGTGGGTGACGCCGTTATTGGAGAAGACGTCAACCTCGGAGCCAACACCATTACGTGTAATTGGGATGGCATTGCGAAACATGAGACCGTGGTGGAAGACGGCGTGCGAACGGGAACAGGAACGCGCATGGTCGCGCCTATCACCATTGGCCGGCATGCTTACACTGGGGCTGGGGCAATTGTCACGCGGGACGTTCCGCCGGGATCTTTGGCCAAGGGCATGCCTGCGCGCCATGAAGAAGGTTGGGTAGAGCGTAACCGACCGGGAGTTCTGCAAGGCAGCCTGTCGAAGAACCTTGTCGAGGATCTTGCTGACCAGTGATGTTCCTCACTGGTCAGTGGGTCAGCATACGGTAATTGACTTGCGAATATGCCCGGTGAGGGAAGCCCCGAGTATCTTTAGGGCCGCGAGGGGCGTGGCTTCGAGTAGGGAAAGCGGTCGAGTGCATGCACCGAAGGCGTGCTGGAGAAGACGGGTGTGAAGGCAGTTTTCTTTGCCGGCTTTTGCCTGTCCGGTCGAGTGTGTGCCGGTGTCTCAAAGCAGGACTGAACGAGTGCATGTTTTGAGGAAACTCGAGTGCTGAGGACTTGTGCGGCCTTTCGCGGATTTGCGTGACCCTGACGTGCAACGTGAAGAGCTGTCTTGGGCAGTGCTTATGCTGTTTTCCGGGTATCTTTACTGTAGGACATTCTGTGTGATGGATCCGTCAGGCGTAGATGGAGGAGACGGTGGAAATCGCCATTAAACGGACTCTGCAAATTTATTCAGGACGGTCAAATCCTGCTTTGGCTGCCGAAATTGCCCGACAACTGAAGCAACCTTTGGGTGATGTTGACCTTGCCCAGTTTGCGAACGGTGAGATTTATTGCAGATTTCAAGACAGTGTTCGGGGCGCTGATGTCTTCGTCGTGCAGACGCATTCACACCCAATCAATGAGATGATCATGGAACAGCTCATCATGATCGACGCGTTGAAACGGGCGTCTGCCAAGAGGATTGTTGCGGTATGCCCTTACTATGGGTATTCACGGCAAGACAAGAAAGCATTGGGGCGCGAACCAATCACGGCACGAATGGTTGCCGATCTCTTTCAGGCAACCGGAGTCGATCGAGTAATCTCGGTGGATCTGCACACAGGGCAGATCCAAGGGTTTTTTAATCGTCCTTTTGACCACCTTACTGCGCTGCCCTTGCTCGCGGAATGGGTGCGCCAGGAGATTCAGGAAGACGTCATTGTGGTCTCTCCTGATGCCGGACGTGTGAAGATGGTCGAGAAATTTGCGTCAGAGATCGAATCTGATGTTGCCATTCTCTATAAGCGGCGCAGCGCCAAACTGCATAATGTGTCAGAAGCACTTGCGGTCGTTGGCAATGTGTCGGGAAAAACATGTCTTCTGATTGATGACATGATTGACACTGCCGGGACCATATGTGGGGCAGCCCGTCTTTTGAAGGAGCATGGAGCAGGAGATGTGTATGCGCTTGCGACGCATGGCATTTTTTCTGGCCCGGCAATTGATCGTTTGAAAAACGCTCCCATAGAGACAGTGGTTGTGACCGACACCATTCCTGTCGCTCCCGACAGTATGTTTGACAAGCTACGTATCCTGTCGGCTGCGCCCATCATTGCTTCGGCGATCCGGGCTGTGTTCGAGGATGCATCTGTGTCAGAAATTTTTCGAGGATACAACCAGGTGTGACACGCGCGTCACACGTCGACAACCGGCGTGGACGCCATGCTGTTTTCGCCCAAATGACATATTGTTCTGGGCGTGACGCACAGGTTTTTTCGTGAGGGAGGCGCAGGTTTGCGATGTCTCCTGGGTTCTCTCGGATACGCTTATTCGCCTTTTTCCTTGCTTTTTTGAGGGACAATGCTGGTTTTTTGGCAATGCTGTTGCCTATTCCTTTTCGCTTCCTCCTTGGGAGCAGCTAACCTCAAAGGGCTGCCCTGTCGCTGTTTTTTCCTCGCGGCTTCTCGCGGCGTGACTCCATAAGTTTTGATGTCTTTTACGACTCGAGGTGCCTATGGCTGCCGAAGTCATTCTCAATGTACGTTCTCGCTCTAAAGAAGAACTAGGTTCTGCTGCTTCGCGTCGCTTGCGCCGGGCAGGGGAAGTTCCTGCCACGATTTACGGGCAGGGAGAGGCGTCTCGCAGCGCCGTGGTCAACGCGCGAGAACTGCGTCAGGCTTTGACGACAGATGCCGGAGCAAACGTTCTTATTACGCTGTCTTTTGATGATGACAGCACCGACTTGGCAATGGCCCGGGACCTGGTGCGTCACCCCGTGCAAGATATTTACACACATCTGGATTTCTTGCGGGTATCGCGTACCGAGAAAGTGACCGCTGAGGTGATGGTGCACATTGAGGGCGAGCCTATTGGGGTGAAAGAAGAGGGCGGTATCATCGAGCAGCAGATCCATGCTGTGCAGGTGTTGGCTCTGCCTGGCGATGTGCCGGAATCCCTCAAGCTCGACATTGCCGATTTGCATGTTGGCGATCAGGCCATAGTTTCAGATATTTGTGTACCAGACAGTGTGGAAATTCTGAACGACCCTGGGACAGTGATTGTGAGTTTGGTCACGACCCGTGCCGTGGTTGCAGCACTCGAAGAAGAAGGTGGCGAGGAAGCCGGCGAGGATGGAGATGGCGAGGCCGCTGCCGAGAAAGACTGAGCCCGAGGCTTTCCTGTGCGCTTTCGGGGACTGACGTGTGATAGCGTGGGCTGTCCGCTTTTTGCGGCCGGTTCTGCGCTTTCTCGCGGTCTCTCCCGGCAGGATCTTCAAGATCAAAAGTGGCCTGTCGTCCTGGTTCCCCTGCATTCTGAGCAGTTGGGTCTGCTATGGGGTTAGGTCGGAAAATGCATCGTTCCGAACGCCGCGATCCTCCTCCTGACGCGTTGATCGTTGGATTGGGGAATCCCGGAAAAGAATACGTAGGGACACGCCACAATGTGGGCTTTGCTGTACTCGACATTCTTGCGGCACGGTATGGTGCCTCCTGGCGTACAGGGAAACAACGTGCGCTCGTGACAAAGTTTTCCTACGCGGGGAAGACGCTGTTTTTCGCGAAGCCGCAAACCTATATGAATGTTTCGGGAGAAAGCGTGAAGGCGCTGCTCCGTTTTCATGAGACGGACTTGCAGGATTTGCTCGTTGTGTACGACGAACTCGACCTTCCCCTTGGTACCGTGCGTTTGAAGCAGGGTGGGGGGACTGCCGGGCATAAAGGCGTGGGGTCTGTGCTCGCGCTTTGTGGTGGGCCAGATTTTGCGCGAGTGCGTGTGGGAATCGGCAAGCCTTCAGGGCAGAAGGCAGGGATGGCCTATGTGCTCAAAGGCTTTTCCCCACGCGAACGAGAAGAGGCGGATCTCGCCTTGGAAAAGGCTGCTGACATAGTCCTCCATTGGGCTGAACATGGGATGGCAGAGACCCAGCAGGCCTTTCACTGAGGTTTTTCAGGTGGATGAGGTTTGTCAGAGTACTTGTTCCTGAGGTGGCTTGTTTGCGCTTTTTCTTGTGGGTTTTTTCGACGCTGTGATGGTCTGGTTTTGTCGGAAAAAGACGGCGAAAATCCGCAAGCAGTTTTTTTTCTTTGGAAGCAGGAAATATGCTTGATTTGGTAAATGTCTGTTTTTTCAGAAAATGCTCGGCAAAAAGCGGTATTTGAAAAAACTGCTGCATCATTGTGTTCGGGGGGACCGTGTGAACGCTATCGTTCTTATTCTTCTGCTCGTTCTGCTTGCCGCGTGTGTTGTGGGGGTTTTCCTGCGCTTTCGTGGGCGTCATGGAACGATGCACACCGGTCGCTTCGGTCGCTCGATCAAAGTCTTTTCCATGTCCTGCAAAAGTGGATGGACGCACTCCCTCGCCTTTTTCAAGGGGGTTTTTCGCTCGAAAGAGCACCGTGAAAGATTGCGAGAAGAAGCGCACGCAAAATCGTCGGCGGAGATCGTGCAGACGCTGGGCAACATGAAAGGGGTAATGATGAAGTTTGCCCAGATTATGTCGTTTGCTGTGGACGGTCTTCCCGAAGAGTTGCAAAAACAGCTGCAGACATTGCAAAGCCAAGCTCCTCCTATGAGTTATGCCATGGTGGAACAAGTCATCTTTGAAGAGCTGGGAGCTTCTCCGGACAAGGTTTTTGCGAAGTTTGACAAAATACCTGCTGCTGCCGCTTCGATCGGGCAGGTGCACCGAGCTGTCCTGCCTGATGGTACAGAAGTCGCGGTGAAGGTGCAATATCCTGGGGTTGACAAAGCCATACAGGCAGACCTTGACAACGCGGGCATGATGAACTCGTTGGGCAAGCTCCTGTTTCCGGGACGAGACACAGAGCCGATGATGGAAGAGCTTGCGGCACGTGTGAGCGACGAGCTCGACTATGAAATCGAGGCGCGTAACCAGCAGATTTTTGGTGATCTTTACGAGGGGCACCCCTACGTTGTTGTTCCTGCTGTACGGAACGACTTCTCGACAAAACGTGTGCTCACCATGGAATGGGTTGAGGGTGTCAGTTTTTCTGAGGTGATTGAGCGACCGGGGCCTGAGAAACAGGAATTGGCAGAGAAGCTCTACCGCTTTGTTTTCGATTCTCTCCAGCGCCATTATGTGTTTAATGGGGATCCTCACCCAGGCAATTATCTTTTTCTGGAAGATGGACGCATTGCCTTTTTGGACTATGGGTGTGTGAAGTATTTCTCTCAAGAGGAGATGGATCGGAACCGGGAATTCGTGCGCGGTATCCGTGACAAAAAGGGAGTTGACTTCGTTCAGACCCTGGATGAACAGGGTTATCTCACGAAAAATGCCACGGACAAGGTGACCCCTGAAGAGATCTGGGATTACTTTCTCGAGACTTGGCAGCAGATCACGGTGGACGTTGAATGGCATGTAACCCAGGAGTGGGTAAATGCCAGCACCATGAACCCCTTGATGCAGGTCGGAGTGATGCGGCGCTTGCAGCTTCCTCCCAGCCAGCTTTTTCTTATGCGCATCAACATTGGCTTGAATGCCATTTTTGCGAAGCTCGATGCCCGCATCAACTTCTATCAGATGAGCATGGAGTATGCGGAAGGTGCACCTCCCCATACTCGTCTTGGAGAAGAGCTTGCCGTGTGGCGGGCCTCGCGCGGGATGGGCGATATAGCTCCTTTTTCCATTTTTCTTGGAAAAGACAGTCCGGTCGGTGACATAGTTCAGAGTTGATAGCGTTGGAGTTTGGCCCTGATTCGCCGGGGCGAGCAGTCCGGGACAACAAGAAAGACATTTCCTCGTTGAGTTGATGTGCTGTGCGGTCCTGCGGATTTTCGCTGGGATACTGGCGGAGGCATTATCTTGGGGAAAGGATATGCCAAGTTCTTTTTCTCTGATTGCGGAAGAGTTTCTCGTTCTTGCAGACTAAGATGACCGAGTTTCGTGGTCCTGATTCTGATTTTTTTCTCTCGTGTTTGTTTCTTCTGAGGTGCCTGAGGTGTTTCCCCTGGGGTCGCTTTTACGTATTGTGAAACGCCATCCTGTTGCTGCACGGTTGCATACAGCCGCTGAGCGCGGGACGGCTCTCACAGTAGCCGTCCCCGACTGTTTGCGCGCCCTCTGGCTTGCCGCCTTGCCTGAACAGGTCGGCCGTCCTGTTGTTGGGCTTTTGGCGACAGACGCCGAAGTGGAGCGTGTCAGCGCCGATATCGCGTGTTTCCGTCCGCCTCCTTTGATCCTGCCTGCCTGGGAAACCCTGCCCTATGAGCATGTATCTCCTTCGATGGAGACCATGGGCTCGCGTCTTGCTGCCTTTCGCGCGTTTGCCGGCGATTCTCCTCCTCCCCTGACGCTCTTGCCTGCACGCGCGCTGTTGCAGCGTGTCCTGCCTGATGTGTCGGATGTGCCGGTCATTGAGTTTACTGTTGGTGACCGTATCGATTTTGATGAGGTGCTTGCTGCTCTTGTCGCCATGGGGTATGAGCGTTCTTATTTGGTAGAAGCACGGGGGGAATTTGCCGTTCGTGGTGGGATCCTCGACATTTATCCTGCAACGTATGTACAGCCTCTGCGAGTCGAGCTTTGGGGCGACGAGATTGAGGCGATCCGGCAGTTCTCCGTGTCAGACCAGCGCAGTGTGGGGACCTCGGACAAGGTGGAGATTTTGCCTTGTCGTGAGGTCCGACCAACTGCTTTTCTCCGAGGCCTGGCGAGTCGCCTCTCTACACGGAAGACGGGACCAAGAGGGGGAATCGAGGCTTTTGCCAAGCTGGCAGACGGACAGTTTTTTCCTGGTATGGAATCCTGGTTGCCCTGGTTGCTCGACGAGTTTGTGCGTGAGGACGCTGCCAGGCAGAAGCACGCTTCAGGTCAAAAGAACGGGCAGGAGAACAAGCAGGGAGATGATGTTGGTCCTGGGGGTGCCGAGGTGGATAAGACGTTTGTTGCCGCCCACCTGCCTCCGAATGCGCTTGTTGTCGTGTGCGATGCAAAACGCTGCCGTGATCGCTCCCTGGATTTGCAGCGTGAAGAAGAAGACCTTGCCGATGCTCTCTCGGAAACCTGGCAATTACCTCATATTGCAGAACTTGGAGCTCTCAGTCAGGGTGGCGGAGCGGGCGACGTGCTCGATCCCAGGGACGCCCGGACGGATGTCAGTGGCAGGAACGGCGCGAGGAGTAGGCCGGGAAGAACGAGAGGAAAACTGATAGGGGATGTTGCAGGTGTTCTCCCTGTGCAGTCCCTTTCTGAGTCGATCTCTTTGCAGCCTGGGGTGCCTTCTCTTGTGCAGCAGAGTGGAGGCAGTTCCGGAGAAGTACCTGTTCTCGTAGTCCAGGATACGAGTATTGAGCTTGATGCCGGTTTTGCGGACGCGGTGCCGGACGGCAACCCGGAGAGGTTTTTTCCGCCCCGTCTTTTCCTGGATCCCGAAACTGCCCTGAATGCGCCTGACCTCCTGGTGTGGCAAACGCCTGCCATCCCTGACTCGATGGATACTCTGCAGTACCAAGCTGCTCCGGCCATGTCTTTCCACGGACATTCCGAGCAGCTCGCCGAGCATCTCAAGCAGTTTCTCGCGGAAGGGATGCGGGTCGTTGTCGCTTCCGATGGGGAGGGGGTGCGCCATCGCCTGCATGAGACTTTGCAGGCGGAGGGGTTGACTTTGCGAGAAGTTGACGGGCCTTTGGACCTGAGCGCTCCCGACCGGGGAGTCATGGTAGTGGCCCCGTTCAGTCGGGGTTTTATTTCTCGAGAAATCGGCCTTGTCGTCCTTGCTCCGTCTGACCTGGCGGGGCGGCGGCGTGTGCACCGTCCTGCGCGTACGATGCGGCACCGCAAAGGTGTATCGGGTGCTGTCTATGGTGATCTGCGAGAAGGCGATTATGTGGTCCATTACCAACATGGGGTTGGTCGTTTCTCAGGCATGGCTGAACGTGGTATTGGTGGGGTCACGCGCGAATATCTTGTGCTTGTGTACGCCAAGGATGACAAGCTTTATGTGCCGGTCGATCAGGTGGACGCGGTGCGCAAGTATGTTGGGGGCGATACTCCCCGGCTTTCGCGTTTGGGCGGAGCAGATTGGGCGCGTGCCAAGGGAAAAGTCCGCAAAGCGGTGGCAGAGATCGCAGACGAGCTTGTGGAGCTGTATAAAACCCGTCTTTGTGCAAAGGGTCGTGCCAGTTCTCCAGATGGGGAGATGATGCAGGATCTGGCGGAGTCCTTTCCTTTTGAGGAGACGCTGGATCAGCGCAACGCGATTTCAGTTGTGTTGCAAGACATGGAGTCCGCAGTGCCGATGGACCGTCTGGTGTGCGGGGATGTGGGTTTTGGGAAAACTGAAATAGCGGTACGGGCTGCGATGAAAGCCTTGGCAGATGGGCGCCAAGTTGCAGTTTTAGTGCCGACAACCATTTTGGCCCAGCAACATTTTCAAACGTTCTCAGAGCGGTTTGCGGCCTTTCCGCTGCGGGTAGAGATGCTTTCGCGCTTTCTTACTTCTGCCGAACAAAAACGTGTGGTGGCAGATACGGAGCTTGGCAAAGTCGACATTCTGGTCGGGACGCATCGTCTTCTCTCTCAGGATATTGCCTTTGCCGATCTGGGCTTGCTGGTTGTGGATGAAGAGCAACGTTTCGGGGTGAAGGCAAAAGAGCGCTTAAAAGAATTGCGCTTGAATGTTGACGTGCTGACGCTGACTGCGACGCCGATTCCGCGCACGCTGGAATTTGCCCTGACGGGCATTCGTGACATGAGCATGGTGACGACACCCCCGCAAGATCGTCAGCCTGTGTTGACCTATGTGGGGGAATTTGACGAGCAGGTAATTGCCGCTGCAATTCGGCGTGAGCTCTTGCGTGACGGGCAGGTGTTTTATGTCCACAATCGCGTGCAGTCTATTGAGCGTGCAGCGGCTGCGGTGCAAAACCTGGTTCCCGAAGCCCGTATCGGTATCGCGCATGGACAGATGCCCGAAAGTGTGCTCGAAAAGACGATGATGGCTTTTTTGGATGGGGAGTATGACCTTCTCTGTTCTACGACCATTGTGGAGAGTGGCCTCGATATTTCGCGTGCAAACACGTTGATTGTGGAACGGGCTGACCTTCTTGGCCTGGCACAGATGTATCAGTTGCGAGGACGCGTGGGACGTTCTGAGCGGCGTGCGTATGCCTATTTGTTTTATCCGGAGGGCCGTATTCTCACGGAAGAGGCATACGAGCGTCTCAAGGTCATTGCGGAACATCAAGACCTTGGCTCCGGTTTTGCCATTGCCATGCGTGACCTGGAGATACGTGGGGCGGGAAATCTTTTGGGGGCAACACAATCCGGTCATATTGTTGCAGTGGGCTTTGACCTCTATTGTCAGCTTGTGAACGAGGCAGTGGCTGCTTTCAAGGGTGAGACTGTTGTTGAGCCTGCACAGGTAAGGATTGATTTGCCTGTCGAGGCATATATCCCGGATTCTTACATGCCAAAGGAGTCGTTGCGGCTTGAGGCATATCGGCGATTGGCGGACGCTGCAGATGAGGAAGGCATTGCCGATGTGCGTGACGAGTGGGAAGATCGGTACGGTCTTCTCCCAGAGGAAGTGGACCGATTGCTGGATCTCGCCAAGATCAAATTGCTTGCTTTGTCGGCCGGAGTGACAGAAATTCTTTTTGTTCGAGACCGAGTGACGTTAAAAGGCCTTGTTCCTACTGGGTCGAAACGCATGCGCTTTCATCGTTTACACCGAGACGCGGTGATCAAGGAAGAAGCCAAGACGCTGGTGGTTCCCTACCGGAACCCTGCGCTTATCGGGAGAGGCGCAGGGGCCAGGGCCACTGTTTCGGGGAAACATGTGGCTGGTTGGACTGCTGACTTGTTGCAGGAGCTGAGCTGAGTCATGAAACGGATCGGGCTTTTTGGGATTGCTTGTTTATTGCTTTTCTCTGCATGTTCGCAAACGGAAGCTTATGCAGCTCGTGTTGCTGGAGAAAGCATTACGCAGGATGATCTATTCGAAGAACTTCACTTGTATCAGGAAAACCCTGATCTTTTCGCAATCCTTTTCTCCGATACGTTTTTGTATTCCGGTAAGTTCGTGAAGAGCGAAAACCGTATTCCGTCCCAGGCGGTCGCGGCTGTGCTCACCTTGCAGATCCAATGGGACTATCTGGTTCCTGCTGCATTGGAAGAGCTTGATGATCCAGTAAAAATAAATGAGGAGAGGCGTACTGAAGTCGAGAACCGTCTCAAAGAAATACTGGCCGACCGGTTTGACGAATATGACGAAGAGCTCATTGACAGAGTGGTTGCGCGCAGGGCCCTGATCGATGCGATGAATTCTGATGCAGGCATAGCCTTGATCCACGCTTTTTATGATGCGCACCCGGATCGTTTCGATACTCACTACTGTTTTGAGGGTGTGGCAGTTGCCACGAAAGAGCGGGGAATGGAGGCCCGTCGCCGCTTGCAGGAAGGGGAAGATCTTGTCACGGTGCACAATGAGTTCTCGTTTGATCCCGCGGTGGGAACAAATTTTGACTGCGCTTTCCCTGTCCAGATCTATCGATCTTCGCCCGAGTTTTTTCATTTTTTGCCATCCCTCGAAGGTGGCGACTATGCACCACCTTTCCAGTTGGGCGAGTTCTATCCTGTGCTCAAGGTGGACTCTGCAGAGCCGACTGTGCTCTCCCCTACGGTTTTTCCCGATAACACTCTGTTGGGAAGCGCGATCTACGAGGAGTTCTTTTTCTCTTTGTACGAGCCATTTTTCAATTCCGAAGCTCCGCTGGAAGTGCAGATAAATCCTCGTTTTGGAACATGGCTTCTCAGAGGCTCGGAATCCCAAGTGCAGATGCCCGATGTTCCTCTCCAGACAGGCGAAGAAGGCCCAGCTCCTGGCTTTGTTGAGGGTGAGGGTTTCTTCCCGGACGCGGTGCTGCCTTTTCCCGAAGGCGGCGATCCTATCGATGCCGACTTTTTGGAAGGGGCGATTTTCTTGCCGGATGGCAGTATCGCGCTCCCTGATGGGACGATACTTCCTCCGCGCTCCCCTGTTTCCATACCGGGAGAGGAACCCGTACTGGAAGAAGAAGATGGCGGGAACGATTCTGCTCCTGAGAATAATCTTCCTATACCTCTTCCTGGGCCATGAAATCCCCGAAAATCTCCGCCGGAGTCGAGACCAAGAAAGATGCAGAGTCCCAAGGGCATATCGTGGTTGTCGGTCTTGGCCCTGCAGGCTGGAGGCAGCTTACGGTAGATGCAGTCGAGACTGTGCAGCGTGCGACAACGCGTTTCTTGCGGACGCGACACCATGCGGTCGCAGCAGACTTCACTGCGCGGGGCCTGTCGTTTGCTTCTTTTGATCATTTCTATGAGGAAGCCTTTTCGCTCGATGCTGCCTATGACGCGATGGTGGAGGCATTGCTGACTGCCGCGCTGGCCGCAGGGCCGACAGCTGCGCCAGTGTGCTATGGCGTACCGGGTTCCCCTTTTGTGGCAGAGTCCACCGTGGCACGTCTCCAGACGGCTGCGCCCGCTCGGGGAGTACGCGTGAACATCGTGAATGGGCTTTCTTTTATTGAGCCTGTGCTTGCAGCCGTGCGAGTGGATCCGCTGTCGTGCGGTCTTTTTGTGGCAGATGGTCACCGTCTTGAGACACAGCTGCTTTCGTGGCAGGTGTCAGCTGCCACGCGTCCTGCGCTGCTTGTGTCCCAGCTCGATACCAGTCATCTTTTGGCGGAGGCAAAGCTCACCTGCCTTGAGTACTGGCCGCCCGAACATCCCGTGGCGCTTGTCTTTGGCGCGGGTTCTCCTGAACAGGAAGTGCACCATGCTGCGCTCGCCGAGATTGATCATGGTCAGAATGATCCTGGACATCTCGCGTGTCTCTGGCTGCCGGCATTGCCGGTAGCTGAGGCAGCAGACGCGAAAGCGGAGTATGGCCGAGGGGTGGGGGCACAAGACGCCGGGCGCGTTGTCGCGACTCCTGTTGCACTGAGCTCCCAGGAAGTTCCCCAGGGCATCTTGTCGGAGCGTGCACCGGACATTGCACTGGATACTTCACTGGACAGTTCGCCAGAGGAAGGGGCTGCTGTCGAGGTGGTTACGTTTTTTCACACGGAGATGCCTTTTCCTGTGATGGAGACACATCGTGCGGCAGGCAGTGCATTTGCCCGTCTCGTTGCCTTGCAAGACTATTTGCGGTCTCCTGGAGGGTGTACGTGGGATGCCGAACAGACGCACCACTCTCTTGTGCCTTATCTGCTCGAAGAAACGTATGAGGTCCTTGAAGTGCTTGAGGCTCTTCCTGCGAGGGCGCCCTTTCCGCCTGACGACGGGGCGGACAACCAGGAGGGGGTCGGAGCTGACGGGGACATGTCACCCGAAGAGCGCGTGCAATCGCAGGCCTTTACTGCACCTGACTCTGATGAGATACGGCAGTATCGCTTGCTGGAAGAAGAACTTGGGGATTTTCTTATGCAAGCAGTGTTCCATGCTCGCTTGGCAGAGGAAACGGGGGCGTTTGGCATTTCTTCTGTATGTGACGGGATCGTGGCCAAACTTGTGTCCCGCCACCCCGCCGTTTTTGGGGTTGAAGTTGCCGATTCGATGTTGCCCGTACGCGAGGAAACCGAGGTTCTGGCTCCCAGGCCGGAGACGGCACAGGCTCTGCTTCCACCGACTTCCCCAGACCCTTTGCAGATGTGGGAGGAGCGCAAAAAACGCGAAAAGCCGAGAGTTTCGGCTCTTGGTGATGTGCCGCTTCCTCTTCCTGCCTTGACACGTGTGGCAAAGCTGCAAAAACGTGCGGAGCGTGCCAGTGTAGAGCGTTCTGGTGTGGAAGTATTCCCCGGTTTTGTGAAGAGTCTTGCTGTCGTGCGTGCTGCCCTTGCGGACATGGCGGAGCTGGTCGACACGGCCTCGTCTGCCGAGAAGACGGCTCGTGCAGAAGAAGAGCTCTCTGGCGTGCTTGATGTGCACGTTGGGCGTGCGCTTTTTGCTTTGGTTGCTTTGGCGCGTGCCGCGGGGGAGACTGATCCTGAAGGAGTTTTGCGAAGATATGCCAGACTTTGGGAGTTGACTTACCGAGAGCGAGAAGCTCTCGGGGAAGAACCTTCCTATTTTCTGGGTTTCTGAGGTTTTTTGGATTCTCTGCGTCTTTTCTTGGGTGTCTGTGGAGCGCCCTGGGGGTGATTGCCTGTACCATCTCTGCATATTCGCCTGCGCGCGCGTTGCGGCTCACAGAATGGTGCTGGTGCTCAGGTGGTTTTTATGAATGATGATCCCGTGGCATTGTGGAGACCTTGCATGCAGAGAGAATGTGTGGAAACAGCAATTGTCGGAGTGCACGGTCGAGAAGTGCTTGACAGCCGCGGTAATCCCACGGTCGAAGTTGAAGTGGAATTATCAGGTGGGGCTTTTGGGCAAGCTATTGTTCCGTCTGGAGCGTCCACAGGTGCGCATGAGGCTGTGGAATTGCGCGATGGTGACGCCCGTTTCGGTGGGAAAGGCGTGCAAAAAGCTGTTGCGCATGTCAATAGTGAGATTCGTGAAGCTCTTTTTGGAATTGATGCTATTCGGCAGCGTGCTGTTGACGATTTGCTCTGTGATCTCGACGGAACCGACAACAAAGCGCGTTTAGGTGCAAACGCGCTGCTTGGCACATCAATGGCTGTCGCGCGTGCTGCGTCTGCTGCTGTGGGCTTGCCGCTTTTTCGGTACCTGGGCGGTCCGAATGCTCATCTTCTCCCTGTTCCCATGATGAATATCCTGAATGGGGGAGAACACGCTGCCAACAACGTTGACATTCAGGAGTTCATGATCGTTCCCGTTGGTGCTCCGGGTTTTGCAGAGGCATTGCGGACCGGGGCCGAGGTGTACCACGCGCTGAAAAAAGTACTGCAGTTGAAAGGTCTGGGCAGCGGGGTAGGAGACGAGGGAGGTTTCGCTCCTGACCTCGATTCGAATGAGGCTGCCCTCGGTTTGATTATGGACGCGGTGGCAGAAGCTGGATATGAAGCCGGCCAAGACGTGCTGCTTGCCCTGGACTGTGCGGCCACCGAATATTACGAAGATGGCGTGTACAACCTTGCAGGGGAAGGGCGCACGCTAACTCCTGTGGAAATGACAGAGGAATTGGCGCGCCTGTGCGAAGAGTACCCAATTGTTTCTATAGAAGATGGGATGGCAGAAGACGACTGGGAAGGATGGAAGACGCTTACCGAGAAGATTGGGCATCGTGTACAGCTTGTGGGTGACGATCTTTTTGTGACCAATGTGAACCGACTACGTCGTGGGATCACAGAAGGAGTTGCGAACTCCATTCTTGTGAAGGTGAACCAGATCGGGACTGTCACGGAGACGCTCGATACCATAGAAATGGCCCAGCGGTCTTCTTACACCACCATGATTAGCCACCGATCAGGTGAAACCGAAGATGTCACTATTGCCGACTTGTCGGTGGCCGTGAATGCCGGTCAGATCAAAACGGGCGCTCCAGCTCGTACAGATCGCGTGGCGAAGATGAACCAGCTGCTACGGATCGAAGAAGCGCTTGGTGCGCAGATGCGTTATGGCGGTATTGACGCCTTTCCCCGCTGGAGCTCCTGATGGTAATGCGGCGTTCTGCTTCTTCTCCCGAAAAGACTCCAGGGAAGAATGTCCATGGGTCCTCGGGAAAAAAACCTGCGGCAAAGAAGCCCGGGCAAACTGAGAAAGCCGCGCAGTCGCTTCGTTCTCGTGTGAGCGTGCCGGGCGCCGTAAAGAGTGCCGGAAAGGGCGCTGCAAAGAGTGCGGCAAAGGCAGGGTCTCCCGAGGCTGGGGGGAAGCCAAGTGGGGAGAAATCGCGAGCGAAGTCTGAGAAGTCCGCCAAACCTGCGAAGTCCGGGCGAATTGAGGGAGCCGCGCAGTCGCTTCGTTCTCGTGTGAGCGTGCCGGGCGCGGGAAAGAGCGCGGCAAAGGCTGCGGGAAAGCCGGAATCTCCCAAGGTTGCGGGGAAACCAAGCGAGGAGAAATCGCGAGCGAAAGCCACGAAGGCTGCGAAAGGTTATGTCGCCCCGTCTGCTGCCGCGAAGCAGACTCCAGCGCGGACACAAAAAAAACCTCGCCGCAAGTTCCCTTTGCGCCGGCGTCGTGTCGGGAAAGGGTCGGCTTCCTCGCTGAGTCTTGCTGCTGTGAGACAGTTCTCACTGGGATGGCTGCAAGAGCTGGTGCAGCAGTGGAAGGGGAGTGACGAAGAACGCCGCTTTGTGCAAAGAGTCCTGGTGCGACGATTTGTGATGGGCACGGTTTTCTTGTTGGGAGCAGGACTTTTCTTTCTGACTACATTGATGCGTCCGGTGCGTCAGCTTCTTGATCAACAGCAGCGTATTGAGCGAGTACGAGAACATAATGAGTTTTTAGAGGGAGAATTGATAGAACTTCAAGACCGTCGTGATGCGCTTTTGCAGCAGAGCACGGTTGAGCGTCTCGCCAGAGAAGATCATGGTCTGATTTTCCCTGGCGAGAAGCGGGTTTTCATCTTGGATTCCGGGGCACAAGATGCCCTGGAGGAGAAGGCTGTAGTAGAGGGGAAGCAGAGTATTGCGTCCAAGAGTGGATAAGGCGTGTGTAGCAAGTCTGAGAAGTGGGGTTGTTCTTGGCAGGAGTCTGGAAGATGGTCTCTTGCCGGGGGGACTCGGGGTGACAAGGGATATGGCGGGAAAGATCGGCTCTGAGGAAAGAGCAGTTTTAGGACGGAGATGAGAAAAAGCAATGGAGCCCTCGAACCGAAAAGACCGCGCAAAAAAGAGGGTTGGAGAATATGCGGCCTCCTTTGTGGAGGACGGGATGGCAGTGGGGCTTGGCACCGGGTCGACCGCGTATTTTTTTATTCTTGCTTTGGCAGCGGCACAACGCGAGATTGTTTGCGTTCCCACTTCTGAGCAGACCCGTGAGCTCGCAGAAAAAACAGGACTTCGTCTCGTGCCGGCAGGGGACGTGGAAAAATTGCATATCTGTGTGGACGGTGCAGATGAGGTTGACCGGGGCCTCAATCTTGTAAAAGGGGGAGGCGGGGCGCACGCTCGAGAGAAGATAATCGCGACAATGGCAGATCACTTTATTGTGGTTGTGGACGACTGCAAAATGGTGGAACGCCTTGGTGCTTTTGGTGTGCCTGTAGAGGTACTGGCCTTTGGCCAAGCAATCGTGGCAAGACGTCTGCGAGAGATGGGCGCGACGGATATTGCCGTATGGGAGGATTTGTCAGATAATGGAAATCCTGTGCTCAACGCGGCGTTTCCTTTGATTGATGATCCTGGGGAGCTCGCGTGTGCAATAAGTCAGCTTCCCGGTGTTGTTGAGCACGGTATTTTTCCGGCTCGTCTTGTGTCACGTGTTCTTGTGGCTGGAGAAAAAGGCATACGGGAACTCGTGCCTTCCTCGGTCTGACTGCTCTTTGTGCTGCCCTTTGTATTGTCGCAATGACAGTTTTGGGGGCTTGGCTGCCCGTGCTTGCTCCCACTGCCTGAAAAACGCCTGCAATGGATTATCTGTAGGCAGATCTCCGCCGAGCGAGGGTGCCAAGGCCCTTGCCCAAGCGCGTATTCCACGGATTTTTCAGCAAGACTTTTCTCAAGCTGAAAACAAGCGCCGTGTTTTCAGCCCTGCGTTCTCTGGGAAGGTTCCCGGAACGCCTCTGGGAAGGCGCCCCTGTGGCTCTCTCTAGAAGAGGCTGAGTCGTGTGCCCTCTGTTTCTCGAAGCTTTTCCAAGGGGATCTCTACGCAACGGATATCCTGGCTTTCGGCGAGGACCTTTGCTTGGGGTTTGATCTTGGTGGCGACATAGAGTGCGCGTAGTGGGGCCAAGAGAGGATCGAGCGAAAGGCGATCTCTGTAGCGTACAAGTTGTTCGACGCCGGAGATTTCTCCGATGCGTTTTACTTCAATGACCACAGTTTCTCCTGCGGTATCCCGGCAGAGAAAGTCAACTGGCCCAATGTCGGTGGGATACTCTCGCCGGATCAGGGTGAGACCGTCTTCCATCATGTTGAGCCGATCGCGCAAGAGCGCTTGGAGTTCGGCTTCTACCCCGTCTTTTGCGAGACCGGGATCTTCGCCCATATCGATCCGGTAGTCGGACAACACTTCGTGCAGGGTGATGTCGAGCCGTTCCCCCTTTGCTTTTGTGACGGTGATTTTTTCTTCAGTTTCAATGATCTCGCAAGGGGAAGACATCCAGTTCAAGGGCTTGTAGGCTTTTGTGTCGCTATGCACTGCAATAGAACCGTCTGCTTTCAGAAGCACAAGGCGGATTGCGGGGGGAAGATGCGCTCCGAGCCTTCCTTGGTACACCACTTCGCATTTTGCGATGAGCAGTCGCATATTGATCTCTCGTTCTTTCTGTTGTGTTTGTTGGGGTTTTTTGCACTCCAACAAGAAAAAGTTCCGGTTATATGCGCGAGTAGCGCACACGAGTCATATAGGTGAGCGATCTGCGATATGGCATGAGGCGGTATTATTCTGTGCGCGCGGGAGGCTTCTCGTTGTCACACCATATTGAGTTGGAAGGAGAAAAAAAGTGCCGCGCGGTGTGCTAGCCTAGCGCCGTTTTTCGGGAAAAAAGGGAGTTTTCTGGGTTTTGTGAATGTGTCTCGGGATTCCTTTGCTGCAGGCTGTCTCCACCGTTGTCTCCACCGTTGTCTTCTCCGTTGTCTTCTACTGAAAGAGTAGATGGCAAGAGAAGACGCGCCCAGCCTGGTTTTTTCTCTTCTTCGTGTTCTCCGGTTGCTTTTTTCTGTTGTAGATGATCGGCTTTGCTGCCTGACGTGTTATTCGTGAGGGGAGCGTGTTGTTGACGCTGTTGCAACCAGGGAAGAAACCTCTGGCCAGGAAGAGGATTGGCCACAAGTTCTCCTTGTACACAGTCACACTTGAGCTGAAGCAGCTGGCGTAGATGTTGGGGTTGTCGGACGTTCTTGACGACCACTGCAGACCCGAGCGCATGGGATAGGTCGAAGACCGCTTCGATGAGAGGAGCGTTTCCGTCTTCAATCAGCTGGGAGATAAGCGAGATGTCGATTTTGACCGCGTCAATCGGGAATTGTTTTAACCGATGGACAGAAGAATAGCCGAGGCCAAAATTGTCGATACTCATGCGAATCCCAAAGTTTTGTGCTGCGCGCAGCGCGGCAAGAATGGTTTCAGGGTCGCTCATGAGTGCTGTCTCTGCGAGTTCGAGACAAACTGAGGGGGGATCGATTTTCGTCCTCTCGAGTGTTTTTTCGAGGTTTTTCACGAAATCTGTATGGGCGAGCTGTCGAGCAGAGACGTTAATCTGCATGGGGATCGGTTTTCCTCCTTCCCATGTGCTACTCCACTTCTGTGCCTGTTGACAGGCTTCTTCAAGTGTCCAATTGGCAATGGGAACGATTAAGCCGGTTTCTTCTGCGAGATTGAGAAAGGCCTCTGCTTTTTCGACTTTGTCTCCCGGCGGAGCCCAGAGAACGGTGGCTTCGACGGCGCAGATCTCGCCATTGTGCACTTTTACCACTGGTTGGTAGCGCACAGTGAACTCGCGCTGTTCCCATGCTCGTCGAAGCGAACGTTTTTTCTCACGCTGATGAGAGACAGAAGAACGAAGACGGGCATCAAAGATTCCGACCTGGTTTCTTCCGCGTTGTTTCGCGTCATACATTGCGAGGTCGGCTTTGCGTAAGAGCTCTTCCGGGGAATCTTCAGGATCAGTTGTCAACGCGATGCCGATACTCACTGTTGTCGTGCATTCTTCGCCTGCAGCCTCGAAAGAGGACGTGAGCGCGCGACGTAAGCGTTCTGCGGCATAGCGGGCGTCTTCGGGGCCCTCGATGCCTTCCATCAAGACTGTGAACTCATCGCCGCCGATCCGGGCGACGGTGTCGTCTGGACGCACGACTGACTGCAGGCGGTTCGCGGTATCAGTTAAGAGACGGTCACCTGCCGCGTGGCCCAGGGTGTCGTTCACCGTTTTGAAACCGTCGAGGTCGAGAAAGAGCAGTGCAACCCAACTTGGGCGCCGGCGGAGTCGTGTGAGCGCGTGGGTGAGATGCTCCAAGAAGAGGCGGCGGTTCGGGAGCCCC
>Ga0209345_10001667_pt1 | contig 26162 bp, 18 predicted proteins | sample Cruoilmetagenom7_FD_187294 | JGI IMG/M metagenome (GOLD analysis project Ga0209345, IMG submission 187294) | Oil polluted marine microbial communities from Coal Oil Point, Santa Barbara, California, USA - Sample 7 (SPAdes) (version 2) | ecosystem: Environmental > Aquatic > Marine > Oil seeps ...
GATACCGATAGAACCTCAAACGGGATACGGCTCACTTGGGATAAGATTATGGGCTCAAGATTCCAGATTAAGACCACATTCAGGGATACGGAAATCGACAAGGAAAGAAGCGGAATGTCGTTGGCGTGGTTAACCCCTGCCCAGCGAAAGATGTTGCGCCGTGATGGTGACTTTTTTAAGACGGAAGTCCTGTATCGTTTTAAGCTAACGGATGAACATCGGCTTGCCCCTGCCTTTATCTATACGAAAGAAGACCTTGACGGAGATGCAATGAGCGTGGATACCTTTGATTTCCAACTAACGTATCTTTACGCAAGGGACAGAATCTCTATGATCGTCAATGGTTTGATTGGCACATCGGAAAATGACAAGCGAAATCCCATTTTCAGGAAAAAACAGGAAGATGACCGCTACGGCGCTTCGGTAGCCGCCTATTATCGCATGCCCGATTGGAAACCCATGGGATGTCGAGCTTTCAGCTTTTGGGGAAGGGTTGCATATTTCATGTCGGATGCCAATATCAGTTTCTATGAAACGGAATTCATTGGCGCATCTGCTGGCGTTATGCTGAGGTACTAAGGGCTCGCGCAAAAATAACGTTACATTTTGGCATTTCATCTTCAAGTCATTTTTGGTGGATTTTAAAGACCAAAAACTTTGAAATAGTCCACTATTCCTGCCTGCCCTGTGGAATGCGAAGCTTATTCCTCCGGGGCGCCTTTTGCTCTTCACATAATATTCCAATATTAATCTAAATCTGAGCGGCAAAATGTGAATTTATTTTTTCGCGAACCCTAAGTAATGATACGATTTCTTCGGCGGGTACCGGTCTGCTGATGAGAAAGCCTTGAATCTGGTCACAACCCTGCTGACGCAAGAATGTGAACTGGTCTTCCGTCTCTACTCCCTCTGCAATCGTCGTCAGGTTGAGACTCCTCGCCAGGGCGATTATTGCCTTGGTGATGGCCGCGTCATTGGGATCAGTCAGGATGTCCTTTACAAAACAGCGGTCGATCTTCAAGGTGTCAAGCGGAAAGCGTTTCAGATAGCTCATTGAGGAGTAGCCCGTGCCGAAATCGTCGACCGACAGCTTCAATCCGGTTTCTTTCAGTCTTCGCATCGTGGAGATGTTATCCTCCACGTCCTGCATGAGGATGCTCTCGGTTAGCTCCAGTTCCAGGTATTGCGGGTCCAAACGAGTGGCATCAAGGATATGTTGCACGGATTTGATAAGGTCCTGTTGTTTGAACTGACGCCCGGAAAGGTTGACCGACATAAGCAACGGGTTGAGACCGGCCTGTTGCCAGGCCATTGTCTGCGCACATGCAGTTTGCAACACCCATTCCCCGATGGGGACAATAAGTCCGGTTTCTTCTGCAACGGGAATGAACTCTCCGGGGGGTACCAGTCCCATCTCAGGATGTCCCCAGCGCACCAAGGCCTCGAGACCGACGATCATGCCCGTGCCGGCCTTTACCTTCGGCTGGTAATGCAGCACGAATTCGCCTCGTTCCAGAGCTTTCTTCAGCTCGGACTCCATTGTGAGCCTTTTTAATGTCCGGGCATTCATCTCCTCCGCATAGAATTGGAACTTGTTTCTACCCGCATCTTTGGCGTGGTACAAAGCGATGTCTGCCTTCTTTAACAGCGTGTCAACGTCTTCGCCATCCATGGGATAGAGGGAGATCCCCATGCTCGCTGTTATGATGAGTTCCTTGCCATAAATCTTCACTGGCAGAGACAGGTTATCCAGAACGCGTTTTGCTGCTGTGGCAGCATGCTCCACCTCGGTGAGTCCGGTGAGCAGGATTGTGAATTCATCACCACCCAGCCGTGATAAGGATGAATCCACCCCTTCTTCGGCATGCGACTTGGCAAGAATGTCCGAGCCACGAATGTTTTCATTGATCTGTTTGGCAAATATTTTTAAGAGTTCATCTCCGGCAGTGTGTCCCAGTGTGTCATTGACGCGTTTAAACTGATCGAGGTCCAGGTATAAGAGGGCCACCTTTGTCCCGCATCGTTGTGCGCTGACCAATGCACGACCGGCGTATTCTTTAAACATCTGCCGGTTGGGCAGACCGGTTAAGACATCGTAATAGGCAAGGTACCTGATCTTCTCTTCGGTCTTTTTCCGCTCTGTGATATCCTGCGCGGTGCCATGCATACCGATGGGCTTACCGCTCTCATCGAAAACCACTTCCGCCTCTTCGTGAACCGTGCATTCAGTGCCATCCGGCAGGACAATCCGATGGTCGACACTGTATGGCTCATTCTTATACAAAGCCTTGTCAACAGCGTTTGCAATGTGTGTCCGGTCCTCCGGATGCACCAGGCCGAGGGATGCCTCGTAGGTTCCGGTAAATGCCTGCAATTCAAGACCGAAGATGCGGCAGGCTTCCTCCGAAAAGTGGAGTTCGTTGGTCACAATATCCCAGTCCCAGTTTCCAAGACGGGCAATACGTTGCGCCTGAGACAACCGAATTTCACTCTGGCGCAAAGCCCGAAACGCATTTGTGGCTCGAACCAGATAGTGTACTCGCTGTTTGAGGATCGGCCAGTTGATGGGCTTGGTGATAAAATCCGTAGCGCCGACCTCATAGGCCCGATCGATCGACTCAACGTCGTCGAGGCCTGTGACCATGACCACCGTCGCATCCTCGCCTCCGGGCATTTGCCGGAGCTTTGAACAGGCCGTAAACCCGTCCATTTTCGGCATCTTCACATCCATCAGCACCACATCGGGATGAACGCGTTCAAAAGCGGACAAGGCTTCAACACCGTTTTCGGCCTCTTCTACCCTCAGACCTCCTTGTTCCAATGATTCACGCATCAACAGGCGCATCGCCATGTCGTCATCAACGACGAGGATAACGGGCTCCTGTTGCTTACGTTGATCATTATCCATGGGTTGCCCCTTCAAGTTAGCGCCCTTCGGGCTAGCTGTTGGCTGTCGGCTGTTAAGCCGTTAGGTCTGATTGGCTTACCAGCTGTGAGTGGTTAGCACGATTAGTCAGGAACTAATTGATATAATTGACTAAAAAATGGGATTTCCTATACAATCAAGTTCTTCTTTCAGCGCTGCCTGCGTTAGCTTGTCTTCAACTTTGATGCGATCAACCAACGAACCTGCCGAACCTGCCTGTCCTTCCCGTCCCATGTGCTCCAGCTCCTTGCACAACTCCGCCAGTTTAACCGCGCCCAGGTTGGCGCTGCTGGATTTAAGACTGTGGGCCGCCTCCTGTAAAGAGGAGCTATCGCCCCGGTCTATGGACTCGATAATGGATTGCATAAGGTCTGGTGAGTTTTCCAGGTAAAGATTGATGATCTTGCCCAGTATATTAGGTGAACCGGGCCTCTGCAGCGCTCTGATCTTGTTCAGCGCCCCTTGTTCCAGCAGCTCTCCTGTATCTTCCTCTTCGTCCGGCGCTGTTAACGGCGCCATTGCCTTTGATACGGCCGATTCTTCATGCCGGCCCACCAGCCACTGTGACAACATCGCACGCAACTGATCCTGGGCGAAGGGCTTACTCAAATAGCCGTCCATGCCCGCGATCTTACACTCCTCTTCAACACCCTTTTCAACATTCGCAGTTAAGGCGATAATCGGAACATGACCACCACCGCTCTCGATCCCCTCGCGCCTGCGGATTTCTTCAGTAGCTTCAAAGCCGTCCATGTCCGGCATTTGGCAATCCATTAACACCATGTCGTAGCTGTCCACGGATATCTTGTTAACGGCCTCACTTCCGTTTCCCACCACATCCACCCGGCACCCCATAAGTTCCAGCATGCTCAGGGCAACTTCCTGGTTCACGGGGTTGTCTTCAGCCAGCAGGATGCGAGCGTCAAATACCGCTGTAGGCATGCCTTCGGGCTCCCTCTGAGTTTTAGCCAAGGGTGCGCCAAGGATGGTCATCAGGCAGTCATAGAGTTCAGACTGGCGTACCGGTTTAGTCAGGTAACGACGGATTCCCACATCCGCCGCCCTGGCCGATTCTTCGTCGAAAGCGGCAGAGCTGAGCATTACCAGATCTATTTGAGGGATCCGGGGGTCGTCACGCAGCCTGCGTGCAAGCTCTATTCCGTCCATGCCGGGCATGTGCCAATCGAGCAAGGCTATGTCGTAGGCATCACCCCTCGCTACGGCGGCTCGCAGCATCTCCAGGGCCTCCCCGCCGCTCTTCGCCGTACCATTACGCATCCCCCAGGCAATCACCTGGTTGTGGAGTATCTCCCGATTGGTGGCGTTGTCGTCCACGATCAAGACCCTCCTTCCGCTAAGGCCTTTCCGTGGAAATGTGGCGGTATGCGACTCCCCGGTCTGGCGCGCCAGTGGGACAGTAAACTGGAAAGTGGACCCCTTACCAGGTTCACTTTTCACTCCCACCTCTCCACCCATCAACTCCACCAGTTGGCGGGAGATGGCCAGGCCAAGGCCTGTGCCGCCGTATTTACGGGTAGTGGAGCCATCTGCCTGGGAGAAGGGATCGAAGATCCGTGCATGGACCTCCGGTGCAATGCCTATGCCAGTATCCTTAACCTCGAAACTGAGGCGAACCTTATCGTCGGTTTGCCCGAGCGCCTCAACCCGCACCACCACCTCACCCGCGTCGGTGAATTTAATGGCGTTGCCCACCAGGTTCATGAGTACCTGACGCAGGCGATTCGAGTCCCCCTTTAGCGCCACCGGAAGGTCAACGGGGAGGACCGCAGTCAGTTCCAGCCCCTTGCCGTGTGCCCGATCTGCCAACAGCGCCGCAGTCTCCTCCACCAGGTCGCGGAGGTTGAAATCAGTACTTTCCAGATCCAACCGGCCGGCCTCGATCTTTGAAAAGTCGAGGATTTCGTTGATGATTCCAAGTAGAGATTCGCCGGAACTCATGATGGTCTCAGCGAAACGTCGCTGTTTCCCAACTAAATCCGTGCCCAGCAACAGCTCCGTCATGCCCAGAACCCCGTTCATGGGGGTGCGGATCTCGTGACTCATTGTGGCCAGAAACTCGCTCTTTGCACGACTCGCCTCTTCAGCAAGTTCCCTGGCTGTCAGGGCTTCGTCTATCGCGTCTTCGAGTTGCAGGTTTTTATCTGATAGTTCAGCGGTACGCTCCTCCACCTCATCTTCGAGGTGCCGGTGGTGAGTTTCAAGCTGAACATCACGCTGCTGCACCTCGCTGAGCATTTCATTGAATACACCAACCAGTTCGCCTAACTCGTCGTTACTCATCTTATTGACCCGGGTGGAGTAATCTTTTGAAGACGAAACGGACTTCATGGCTTGAATGAGTTTCTGCACAGGGCCGGAGAAGACCCTCTGCAGTCTGTAGGAGAGGAGCATAACCAGGAGCAGGGAAATCGATATGATCATCCCCATGATAATGAAATAAGCGCCCAGTATTTTGTCAATCCTACTCATATCATCAACCATATGAATCACACCGATGCGCTCACCTTTCAGTGCAACCGGCCGGAGAAGATGGAGATAACCATTATGGTCATATTGGATCATTTTACCATTCGTTGAGAGACCGCCTGCAACAGAGCTCAAGTTGAAAATTCCTTTTGATACCTCCGCGTCAAGTTTATTATGAACCGCTTGACCGGTCGCGTATTGAGCGAAGACACGACCCTTTCTGTTATACAGATAGGCCGCAATAATTCCCGGTTTGGTCCTCAGTGCGGCCAGGGTTTCCTCTGCGGCTTTCGCGTCATTGAACGCCAGGGCCGCTGCGCTGTTCCAGCCAACAACATCCGCCAGAGATGACAACTCTTCGGAAACTGTGCTTCGCGCACTGATACATTCGCTAACGACCATTGCCGAGGTTGCCAAAAGCAAGGCAAATCCGGCGGCCAGGCCCATGATAAGCGTCAGTTTGGTTCCAATAGGCATATCGTTGAATTTCCACTTCACTTGAATTCCTCCCCGTGCGATCCACTTACGATGGTCGCCAATTTTAAGATCCTGGAGCTTATTTTCAGTCCCGCCTGCTGTGCGGCGTCCGGGTTCACTTCAAAGGTTATCCTGTTTTCCGTCCTAATGAGGTTAACGATGCCGCCGGCCTCGGTAAAACCTGTCATTTCACCAATGGTCAATACAGGTTTCCCTTCAACGGCTGCAAAGATCTTTGGCAAACGGTGCCTGTCCGAACCACTGACAAAGAGCAGATCACAAACACAAAATTTTCGCATACGGCGAACTCTCTTTACAACAATGCGGCGTCCTTTGACACCCTTGCCTTCTATACCTGCAAATGCCTCCCAAACCGCATTATCCCCAACAACACAAATAATAAAGGTCTCCGGGGAGTCGGCAAAGGCATCGGTGGGCCAGTCCGTAAACCTGGCAAAATTGAGGACCAATGCAGCTTTCACGGAGTATTCTTTAACTGTTCCGGCGCAAATGTCGGCAGGCAGACCGATGCTGATCAGCAGACACAGCATCAGCAGGCAAACACGTATTAGTTTTTCCATGAAGTCCGTAATCATGCTTTTCGGGTTTAGACAGGATCAGAAGTGCCAGGTAAGCTTTCCATACACACTGCGTTCGATCTCGGTTGGCAGGGTGAAGCTCTCCTGCACGAACTCAGGGTGTTTGTCGTCCAGCAGGTTCTGTCCCACAACGGAACATTCTACATCTTTATGTGGCCACCAGGCCAGTCTAACGTCAAAGGTGAGATAATCGTTGATATCAACCAGTGACATCGTGTTGCCGCTAACAGTTTTGACATCGTCTACATAACGAAGCCAGATATCCAGATCGAGGTCGCTGCTGAGATTTATGGCCGAACGCAGGGAGACCTGGTGTTGGGGGCCGTCAGAGTTTTGTGCTTTGTCTTGTGCGTTGCGTGTGTCCATATCAGTTTCGAGGTAACTATAGGCCAAGTCCCACCGCCACCAGTCGGCGGCTTGCCAGACCGTCGCCAGCTCGACCCCATAGATCTCGCCCTTCAGCTCGTTGTCGAACCATAGCGGTTGCTCGATAGATACGCCGTCAAATACGGGCAGACCCAGTTCAGAGCTGCGAAGCTTATCGTAATCATGGTAAAAGACAGTAAAATCCATTGTCAGGGATTTGGCGGGCACAACCCGATAGCCCAGCTCGTAGGCCAGCAACTCTTCCGAGTCATAGTCTGAATCGCCCACAACGGTCAATACGATGGGTGGATCAAGGGGCAGTACGGCGGTAACGACCTTCCCATTATGCTCTATACGGGACGGTGTCCGCACGGCCCTTGAAACGGCCGCCCAAAACTTATGCTTTGGGTGAGGAGCCCACAACAGCCGTGCGTTCGGCTGGATCTCGAACTCGGAGTCGCTGAAGTAGTTGTGTTCAAACTTCGAACCCAGCGTCAGCCATAACCGTTCTTTAATGAGGGTAATCTCATCCTGTAAGAATGCACTGAAAAGCTCGTCACTGCTGCTGTCCGGATCCATGCTCAACACCAGAGAATTTGAGAAGTCGTCACTGGTATACCGATATCCCAGCCCCCAGATGATGTCATGTCGATCTCCGGCCGCAAAACGGTGCTGGAAGTCTATGTCGTAAGTATCACGAATCTCGTGCTCGAACTCCTCATCGCGATCGGTCCGGTCGTAATACATCTGTAAGGTAAACTCGGATGTGGGGGACAACGTGTGTTGCCAGTGGGCGACCACGTTCCAGCCCTCCACATCGGCTTTGTCTTTGAAGGTCTGCGAGAAGGGCGCAGTCAAGGTCGGCAGCTCTAATGTCTGGTTGATATTGCCCTTATAAACATCCCCCTGAACGGTCAGGGCGTCGCGGCCGGATAACCGCGAGTCCACCCGGAACCCGCAGCGCAACATATCCCAATCATCGCCGGCATCTCCACCTTCAAGATGGACGAACTCATCCCGTTTAAAGCCCTTGGCATACACGCGTCCATAGGTACCTTCCCCCAGGGCCATACCATAGCGAGCCCCAGCAAAGGCCCGTTCCTTATTGCCGCCGCCCAGAGCAAGAAGCCCTCCCTGGGTGTCAGCCGCGTGTTTGGTGATGATATTGATGACCCCGTTGACCGCATTCGCGCCCCACAGCGTAGCGCCGGGCCCGCGGATCACCTCGATCCGTTCCACGTCTTCGAGCAGCGTATCCTGCACCTCCCAGTAAACACCGGAAAAAGACGGAGTATAGACGGTGCGACCATCGATGAGCACCAGTAGCTTGTTGGCAAATCGGCCGTTGAAACCACGGGAAGTAACGGCCCATTTGTTCGAATCGATGCGCGCCACGTTTATACCAGGGACCATTCGCAACGCTTCAGGGATACACGTAGAACCTGAACGTCTCAGGTCGTCACTGGTAATCACGAATATGGCGGCAGGGGCATCAGACAATGACTGTGCCTTTTTCGATACCGACGTAATCTTGACATTGAGGAGATCCTCCAGGCTGAGATCGAGGATATCCTCCTCGCTCGCCGGGGTAAACGATTGTTGACCCGCCCATACGGGGACGCCGCAGAACCAGAGGCAGACCGCCAGGCAGAGCGAGAGTTTATTAATACTGGAGATGTGCAACAGACGAATAGCGTCCATTTTATTCCCCTTCTTAAGGGTTCGCGCAAAAATAAATTCACATTTTTGGCGCTCAAATTTAAGTTAGTTTTGGTAGACATTAAAGAGCAAAAAACGCAGTAACTATTCATCTCTTCTAACGACCAATATTGAGCATTCCTTCGAAGTTGTTATCGGAAGTATTTTCAGAAACTTTAGGGCGTTGCTCTTCTGTCTCGAAAAAAAATCCACCCTAATATAAAGCACATAAGAGGTTTCATGTTTACTCTCACTGTTCAAATGCAAAGGCAAATGGAGAAGAGAACCCGCCGGAATTTGTTTCGATGCAGTATTGTGGCTTCTGTCTGAGTTTTTTCACAGGACAATCTGAAATAATATATTCTGCCGCTAAAAGGCCGCCAGGGCCGGCGAGGCAGGCGCAGGGTTTGCGGTTGTGGCCGAAGAAGTAAGGAATTTGGCCTTAAGATCTGCCAAAGCGGCGTAGAGCGCCGCTGATCTCAAAGACTTTTAGCCGGATATCATCATCGTTTTGTATGGATGTGGGAGAATGCCTCGCTATAGTGTCCTTCAACCGGAATCGACAAGATTACAGCCTGATTTTGGCATAATTCCTGCATGAGTTGAAATTGTCGTTCTTTCTTTTTATTCATAAACTGTTTTCTTATGTTATGGAATCGTATTGATCGGGACTGTTTTGGAAAAGGGTTTTCAGATGTTTAAAACGCGGGGGAAACCTGATGAAACATAAAGTATTGTTAGTGGATGATGATGCCAGGTTCCTGGATGCATACAAGCGAGATTTGAAGGACGAATTTACTATCGTAACTGCACTGGGAAACGCGCAGGGGTTGGCGGAGATCAATGATCAGGGACCCTATGCGATTGTTGTTTCAGATCTGAACCTGCCGGGGATGAATGGGGTTCAATTTCTCTCCCGTGTAAAGGAGATCTCCCCTGAAACCGTGTGTGTCCTGCTTGCAGGACAGAACGATTTGGAAACAGCCATTAAGGCCATAAATGACGGAAATATTTTTCGATTTCTTACAAAGCCATTTAAGCCCCATGTACTGGCAAAGACAATCAATGCGGGATTAAGGCAATTTATCAAAAACTGTCAGGCAGCCCAAAAGATTGAAAAAGGGGTTTCGCCACTTTCGGTAAAAAAGATTTTGATTGTGGACGATGATCCCATTGTCCGATCCATACTGTCAAGCGCTCTTAAGACTTATACGGAACTAGGGGTACTGACTGCCGAGAACGGCAAGGTGGCTGTCAAACTCCTGAACATTATCAAAATTGATCTGGTAATAACCGACATGGAAATGCCGGAGATGAATGGGGTGGGTCTTTTGTCAGATATGAATAAAAACCACCCTGAAATCCCTGTCATCGTTTTGACATGGTTTGTAACAAAGGAGATAGAAACAAAAATCAAGGCCCTTGGCGCCCCCCAGTACCTGGAAAAACCCATTGATATTAATATTCTTACTGAGATGATATTTCAGGAGCTGAATGGCGGAGCAGGGGGGAGGATTCGCGGAATAAGCATTGCTGCTTTCCTGCAGCTTGTAGAGATGGAAGAGAAGACATGTACTCTGACGGTTAAGTGGAACCACAGGGTAGGGTATCTCTATTTTCTGAAAGGTGGTCTGATTGGTGCTGTGACGGAAAATCTGCGGGCTGAAGAAGCGGCATATCGAATAATCGGGTGGGAAAACAGCGCAATAGAAATTGAAGACGTGTGCCGGAACAAGAAAAAAGAGATTAACAAACCACTTATGCTGATATTGATGGAAGCCAACCGACTGAAAGATGAGGAAGGAGCAGGAATCACAGCGGCATATGGTTTTGATGAGGAAATAAACGGTGTGCTGTCTGTTTAATACACGTGTCAGCAGCCGGCTCACGAATACCGATATCCGCTCACATTAGACGAAACCACAACCCAGCGCCAGCCGGCTCTTATAGCAAACAAAAGGCCGTGACCGAGAAGAGGATTATGCGTTTTCAAGTTTCTGATAATCAGACAATGAATACGAAACCGGACAGAATAGAACCAGCTTCAAACGTGGCATCATTACTGATAAGTGAAGGTTTCGTGACAGAAGAGGACATTGAAAGTGCCCTTGAGATACAGAAAAAGGACACGGAAGAAATAAAAATGCCCTTCAGCATGATCCTTGTCAATAAAGGGTTTCTGACCAAACAGGATATTGACCGACTGATGGCACATCCTGAAATCCAGCTGGATATCGAAACACTGATTCTGGAAAACGGGCTGATTGACGAACAGGGGTTGTTCGACTGCCTGGGGACAAAGTCTGAGGATCAACAGATTGGCGACGTGCTGGTCAAAGAGGGCCGCATAAATAATGATGAGTTGGAAAATATATTGAACAAGCAGCTTGACGGGATCAAACTGGGCAAGCTCGCTTTAAAGCTCAAGATGATATCGGAAAAAGAGCTCGAGGAAGCATTAAAATTCAAACGGTATAGAAGGGCTATTGGTGAAATCCTCTGCGATTTAAACCTGATTACCCTGAGCGAGTTAAACCTCGTTTTTCAAAAATACAACAAACATCTTAAGCTTGGTGAAATTCTTTTACAGCAGGAAATCGTCGACGAGGAAACCCTTGACAAAGCGCTTAAGGAGCAGAAGTACAAGGGCGAGACACTTGGCAAGATTCTTGTCAGAAAGAGCCTTATCAGTGTCCATCAACTCTATTTTGCATTATCCGTTCAGTACAATATTCCGTTTCACGATCTTGACGGGTTTGTTTTTTACGAGAAACAGAAGATTGCACTTCGCGATATTGTAGGCCGGAAATATGCCGAAGAAAATTTGGTCCTCCCGCTGTTTCTCAATGGGAACAACCTAACGGTGGCAGTGTCAAATCCATCAAGGGTATGGGTGGCAAATGAGTTGAGATCGAAATATAACCAGTTCAGAATAGCCTGCGTTTTGATAAGTGATGAGAAGTTTGAGCAGCTTTTCGCGATACTCTACGGAGAAATGTTGGACACTTCCAAAGAATTGAATAAGGATGAGAGAGCGGATGTCACAAAGACCGTCAAATCAGTAATATCGGATCTCGAGACAGACAGGATTCTGATCAACAATTTGTACGAACGATATGAATCTCTCAGGGAAAAGATCGGGGGCGAATTTCCCAGGTCGGATGCCCTACTTTTTAGAGAATTTATTGAAGATAGCTATAAAGACATCTGCCACAAGTTTCACTGCAACAGTGTGTCTTTTTATGTGGAGGCCGGAAGCGACCAGGTTGAGATACTTGCTGCGCCGTTGATAGGCAATACTTCATCTCCTGACGTCAGGTCGACCAATGAGGAGGCATCATGGCCCGGGTAATTACAGTCACAAGCGGAAAAGGCGGAGTTGGAAAGACAAATATCAGTGTCAACCTCGCCCTTTGCCTGGCCCGCCAGGGTTACCGGACGTGCCTTTTTGATGCAGATTTAGGCCTTGCCAATATCAATATTCTTCTGGGACTCTATCCGGAACATGATTTGAGTGATGTAATCCTGAATGAGAAGACTGTCGACGATATCATAATTAAAGACTACAAAGGGATTGACATTATCCCCGGAAGCTCAGGCATAGAAAAAATAGCGGATCTTGATCCGGAGAAGCTTGACTACATGATCAGGTCATTTTCCGAACTTGATGGTGAATATGACTTTTTTATTTTTGATACTTCTGCGGGCGTTTCAAAGAATGTTATTTCTTTCTGTATGACTTCTTCGGAAGTCATTTTGATTGTAACACCCGAACCCACTTCATTGACCGACGGTTATGCGCTGCTGAAAATCTTATCATTAAACGGATTCAACAATTCCGTCATGGTCGCAGTAAACCAGTGTAAAAATATACAGAGCGCCAGAATTGTATATACAAAGTTCAGAGAAACAGTGGAAAAGTTTCTTCCCGTCAAGGTGGCGCCTCTCGGCGCAGTTATGCAGGACTCAAATGTCGTCAAGGCCGTAAAAGATCAGAAACCATTTGTTTTTCGTTACCCAAATTCGACCGCCTCGATTTGCATAAAAAAGATGGCAAGGCATCTGGTCAAGGAAAAGGCTACTGATAGCGAGGTTTACGGCCTTGAAACTTTCTGGACAAGATGTTTGAAGGTTTTCAAAGAACCTTTACAGCTTACGGGTGCCAAGTCTGTTAAGAAACCTGAGGAATCCAAACATGATGTGCCGGATGAAAAGGCAGTCATTGATCAACATCCCGCTGAGAAAAAGGCATCGTTATCCGGGGTGGTTGAGATATCATCGTCTTCCGAACAGCGTCCTCATCACCAAATTATTGAAGACGGGTATATGGCACAGGAAATCCGTCCGCTGTTGGAAGACCTTGTAAAAAACGTTTCATCAATGTCGCAGGATATTGGTGTAATTAGAAAAGCTTTAGAAAATGGGCGGGGGGAACACACCGAAACAGAGCTGCCTACTGAAGAAACAGTCAATAGTGAGGCGACAATCATTCCGCTTGATTTTGAAGCGTTTCTCAAACGCCGTGAATATCGTTAGGGTAAATTCGGCATATTTTCGATGTAATCAAGCAACTCGTCTGCAAGGCCCTTGTCAAGATCTTTAAGAATATCATATTGTTCACGCGCGTCACTGTTTTTACCAAGAGTCAGATACGAAAGACCTAGAATGTGATAGGCCTCAGCATAATCGGGTTTTAATCTGACGGCCTGTTTGAGTGCCTCAACGGCCTTTCCCGTGTGGTGAAGTTTGGCATAACAAACACCCAAGCTATAAAAGGCTTGTGCATACTCAGGTTCGAATTCCAGGGCCCTTTTGAACGGCCCCACTGCATCGTTATAACGGCCGAGTTCAACATAAGAGATTCCCAGGTTGTAATAGGCCTCTGTAAAATCGGTTTCGATTCGCAAGGCCACTTTGAAACTTCTAACAGCCTCTTCCGTCCGGCGAAGTCTTGAATAGCATATCCCCAGGTTATAGTGTGCCGGAGCGTACTCCGGATTGATTTTTATGGCCTTTTTGCTTGTCTCTATTGCCTCTTCATAACGTTCAAGTTCGACATAACAAACCCCCAGCTCATGGTAGGCCCGGGCATAATCGGATTTTAACCTGATGGCCTGTTTGAGGGCCTCAACGGCCTTTCCGGTGTGGTGAAGTTTGGCATAACAAACACCTAAATCATAATAGGCTTCTGCAAACTTGGGATTGAGGGTTATGGACTTTTTGAAGGGCGCCAGTGCCTCATTATAACATTCAAGCTCAACAGAGCAGCGGCCCAGATTATAATAGGCCTGAGCATAATCAGGTTCGATCTTCAGGGCATTTCCGTAGGCCTCAATTGCTTCACTATAACGGCCGGCTTTGGCATATGAGTCCCCCAGCTTGAGGTGTGTTCCGGCGTCATCGGGTTTCATTCGCACGGCCTGCCTGTACGCCTCTATCATAATGTCAGGGTCAAAAAATAAAAAAAGGACGATAACAACGGAAGACAGAAAGGCAATCACAGCCCTTGGTGCGCCAATCTTACTATGTTTGACTGTGATGCCGCCGTCACTGTCCCATACCGTGGACCCCCTTGTTTTTATTCTAAAGCAGGCAACAAGCGCGGTAATCGGGGCGATAAAAAAAACACCCATACCCATGCCATTGCACCAGACCGAAAGACTTCGTCTCAGAGCGCTCGAAAATTTTGGTTTCAGCTGGAAGATGTCTACTACAGCCGTTCCTAATACCCATTTTCCGGGTGTTGTCCCGAACATACTCAAAAGGCCAGCCTCCGGAATAATCCATGCAAAGGCAAGAATTACGGGAATGAACAACACGCGAAATTCGGTTTCGGGAAAGATATTATCAACACCTGTTAGTTTCAAAAGAAAAGCAAAAAACAGATAATCAATGATCCTTGAAAAAAAACGTATCCAGGGCCGCAATTGAGATTTCTCGGTTGTTTTTCTTTTTGAATGAAACAGAGCGCCTATTTTGGATGCCCCTTTAAGACTACCATCTGATCTGCAACTTCCGAGTGAACGGGATGCTACACCGTGACTGGGCTCGGATTGCCGGACCTCCTGTTCCGTAGACAAAAATGACAGGACTTTCTCATATGCCTGGTTGACTGTCTTTAATTTTTCCTCTGTCTTTTTTTTCAGCCGAGGATTAGAGGCGAAGCGGTCCGGATGCCAGACAGCTGCCAAATCCTTGTAAGCCTGGTTCACATCATCTATGGAAGCGTCTGTGTCAAGTTCAAAGATTTCAAAGCATTGCCGTATGTCCATTCGGACCTCTCGTGGAGAGTGATGTTGCCTTCTCGTAATGCAGGAAAGAGTAGAGGAATCAGATTTGCTTGTCAAAAATATTCAGATTTCAATCCAGCAAAGAATCCGAGTCCCTCAATTTGAGAAACCTGTTTTTCGACGTGTCAGCATTTTTCTATAAGGACCTGGTGGATTCAGAAGATTTGCAAAACGCCAATTTATGATTTCCAATTTGCACCATATGATTTATGGATAGTTTCGATCCAGTTATTTTTTAAAATTTGTTGTTATTGTCTTCTCCATTTTCGTGGTATATTATAACAATATGATATAATTGATAAAAAAATATAACTTGCCCGGTCTGGGGTCAATATCAAAAATTATGGCCTAATCCAATAAAATTTGGCATCTATAAAAAGACATATGTTCAGCCCGTCAATGGTCAATTCCATTGGCAAATTGCAACAATTTAAGCGGCACGCCATTCTCTCTCATACCCAGGACAGACGCGCAATCTCTACAATCCATTGATATTGTTGGAATAATATTATTTTTTACATTGGATGTGGTTGTGGCATAAAAATTGCTAGGTTTTCTACTGTCTAGCATTTCGAAAGGATAATGGGGATATCTTTTTTTCTAAAGGAGGAGGAAAATTGTCGGAATTAGCTATCGATGAAAGGGTGTCAAACGAAAAGAAGCTCTCAGTTGTAAATAAATCGACTGAATCAAAGTCAAAAAGTCAGCACAAGTTTAAGGACATCATTGGCCAGAGTGGTAAAATGGAAGAGGTATTCAGTCTGGTTGAAAATGTGGCCAACAGTGACAGCACGATCATAATTAATGGAGAGACAGGGACCGGAAAAGGGTTGATAGCCAGAGCAATCCACAAATATTCGCAGAGAAAAAACAAACCCTTTATCCAGATAAATTGTGGCGCTATCCCGGAAAATCTACTTGAAAGTGAATTGTTTGGACATGTCAGGGGCGCCTTTACAGGTGCAACCTCGCCTAAACAGGGCAAGTTCGAAGTGGCTGATGGGGGAACAATCTTTCTGGATGAAATCGGGGATATGAGCCCTGATCTCCAGGTAAAAATATTAAGGGTACTTGAAGAGAAGGAGTTTGAACAAGTAGGCGGCTGTAAGACAATTAAAGTCGATGTAAGAATTATTGCAGCCACTCATCGAGACCTGGAAGAAGAAGTCCAAAAAGGGAACTTCAGGGAAGACCTGTTTTACAGACTTTTTGTAATTCCCATAAACCTTCCTCCGTTAAGAGCGCGCAAGTCGGATATCCCTCTCCTTATTTCTCATTTTTTGAAACAATTTAACGAAAAGAACAGCCGGGATATTGAAGGAATTGCCGAAGAGGCCATGGAGATTATCATGAATCATTCCTGGAAAGGCAACGTAAGAGAACTCAAAAATATGGTCGAAGGGCTTGTGGTCTTAAAAGGGAAGGGAGAGATCACGCCAAAGGATCTGCCAAAGAGGCTTACAATGAAAAATACATCTGTGTCATTACCCCAGATGGACATCACACAGGAAGGAATATGCCTTAGCACGGCAGTAAGCGAGTTCGAAAAAAATCTCATCGTGCAATGTCTGGAACAGACCAAATGGGTCAAGAAACAGGCGGCAAAGCTTCTGCAGGTTAACAGAACGACGCTTGTGGAAAAGATTAAAAGACATCAACTGGCACAGGCTTCCTGATATATTGACGGATAGGTCCTTTCGATGGACATAAATACAAGCGTCAACTAAATGACGCGGGGAACTACCTATTTGACAAATAATTTCAATTCCCTACCACTTCTGTTTTCCTTCAACACCGTTTGCAGTCCTTACATGCTTTCAATCCTGTCCTCTCATTAATACAAAATGACAGTTATTTATTTGTAAACAAGGGCCGGAAGGTTTCACGGTTTGTGAATGTCGACTGTCAGATTGGGTTCATATTTATTTAAAGGTTATCGGTTTCGGTGTAAATGGATAAAAATTCCAACTGGTTGTGGCTACATTCATTCCTGAATTAATTTGAAGACTCACTAGAGAAGAGCAAGTCTGTTTTCTGTGAGAAGCAATTAATGATAACGCCAATCCTGCTATTCTTTCCCCTTTTCCCTTCTCATCTTTTTTTATGCACAGATTCACAGCGATGGCATAGTTCTTGCCAAACATGTACCTGTATAAAAATTGCTCATCAGTAAATGAACCCAGGGTAATCATTTCAGGAAAATATTAATGGCTAACCTCGAATTTGTTGAAAACGAAAATATAGCTGACATTCGCCTTTTGAACCAGACCATTGAATCTTTTAACGGGGCTGCTTTCAAGTTTGAGACCTACTATCGGCATCTGGAAGAAAGAGTCAGGGCGCTGGATCTGGAATTAGAGAAAAAGAACAGGGAGTTAAAAAAGAATCTGGAAGAAAAGGAGGAAGTGAAAAATTATCTTCGCAACATTCTTGAAAGCCTGACAACCGGAGTTGTTGTTGTCGACCTGAAGGGTTTGGTCACCATTTTTAATCGCGCGGCAGAGAAAATCACCGGACTGAATCCTGAAAATGTCAGGGGTAAAAAGTTTGACAAGCTTTTTATTTCGAGCCTTTTCCCGAAACTTAATCGAAAGACAGGGTCCTCAGCGGAAATTGGGCAAGGCATGGAAATTGAGACAGAAATTTTGCTCCGAGGAAAAGATGTACGCCATGTCAGCTTATCCACATTCCCCGTGAAAGATCAGCATGGAGAGAAGATCGGGACGGCGCTTACCCTGCAGGACATAAGCCGATTGAAAAAACTTGAGGAAAAGGCGAATCGCACTGACAAGCTGGCAGCCATGGGAGAAATGGCAGCTGAAATCGCTCATGAAATCCGGAATCCCCTGGGGAGCATTGAGCTTTTTGCCACGACTCTGAAAAAGGATCTTGAGGGATTTGGCGGTTTACAGAATCTTGCGGATCACATTTCTTCAGGGGTCAGAAGCATGAATCGCAGCATATCAAATCTCCTGATGTTCATCAGGCCGAATCAAAAATTCGAGTTTCAAATTACAGATATCAATTCGACACTTGATGATTCTTTATTATTTTCCAGAGATCTGGCTGTATCCAACAGCGATATCGAGGTTATTACCCGGTATTCAAAAGAGCCTCTAATAGTCAATGGTGATCCTGAACTGCTGAAGCAGGTAGCCCTTAACCTGATTTTGAACGCGGTCCAGGCAATGCCCGATGGCGGAAGGTTGACAGTTTCCACAAACAAATTGAAAGGCCGACAAAAAGATTCAAGTATTGTAGAGATCCGACTTTGTGATACGGGAAATGGCGTATCCAGGGCCGATATGAACAAAATATTCGATCCTTTTTTTACCACAAAGAAAAAAGGGACGGGACTGGGGCTGGCGATTGTCCACAATATCCTGGAAATTCATGGTGGTGATATTGATATCGAAAGTTTAGAGGAAGAAGGAACTGTTTGCAGGGTTACGCTGCCTTTGTGGGAAGGAAAAAATGAAAGGTAGGGATATGCAGACACAGTCAATATTAGTTGTGGATGATGAACCGGATATGCGGGCAGCGCTCTTTCATGCCCTGACTCGCAGTGGATACCGTGTTTCAAGCGCCTCCAGCGGGGTTGAAGCACTGGAGAAGTTTAAAAGTCAGGATTTCGGCATGGTCATCACCGACATGAAAATGCCGGAGATGTCAGGAATGCAGGTTTTGGGGGAGATAAAGAAGATATCTCCTCAGATTCCGGTGATAATGATTACTGCATTCGGAACGATCAATAATGCTGTTGAAGCCATGAAGGAAGGTGCGTCCGACTATATCATCAAACCTTTTTCCTCCGAGACACTTGAAGGAACGGTAAAAAAAGTTTGCGAGAAATCAAATAATCGCGTGCATGGGGAAATGCAAAAGGTCAGGTCAAGAGACAGCACAGAAGGCAAAAAGATCATCACTCAGGACAAAGGCATGTTAAAGATTCTTGACCTTGCAAAAAATGTGGCGCCAAGCAACAGTACAGCGCTTATCCTGGGTGAGAGTGGGACCGGAAAAGAGATGCTGGCATCGTTTATCCATCAAAACAGTGGCCGGAGTGATCAGACATATATTGCAGTTAACTGCGCTGCCCTGCCTGAAAATCTGGCAGAAAGTGAACTGTTCGGCCATGAAAAAGGTGCGTTTACAGGCGCTGCGAACAGAAAGCTGGGTAAATTTGAATTGGCTAATCAAGGCACGGTCGTGCTGGACGAGATAAGTGAGATGCCCATGCCTCTTCAAGCTAAACTCCTGAGGGCACTTCAGGAGAGAGAGATTGACAGATTAGGCGGCAGCAGACCGGTTTCAATTAATGCCAGGGTCATTGCTATCAGCAATGTTGACCTGAAAAAGGCTGTCAGGGACGGAAAGTTCAGGGAAGATCTTTTTTACAGAGTAAATGTCATCCCTTTTACGATTCCGCCCTTAAGGGAAAGGACGTCTGACATACCTTTACTGGCAAATCATTTTCTGGAAAGATACTGCTCAGTCAACAACAAAGAATTAATGACTGTTGCTGAAGAAAGTATTTCTCTCCTTTCGAAATGTGAGTGGAATGGGAATGTGAGAGAACTTGAAAATGTTATTGAAAGAGCAGTTCTCATGTGCAGCGGGAAAGTCCTTTTGCCAAAACATCTGTTTATGGATGAGCCTGAAAGCAACGGAAAAAAACCTATCCCTTTTAAGGTTGGCACATCAGTAAAAGAGATGGAAAAGGAGTTGATTTTTAAGACGTTGGATGAGGTTGATGAAAATCGCACCCAAGCGGCAAAGCTATTGGGAATCAGTATCAGGACTCTGAGAAATAAACTGAGCGAATACAGGCTTGAACAATAATGGGTCGCGCACGATGCGGTGCAAAAAATCGATCGGCGAAAACAATTTCATCTTGACGCGTAATCGTTCGACGTTTTTGCAACCAAAGGTTTATAAGGGCGCTGAACCAGGGATGAGAACTCTGAGAAGGAAGAAATATCCGGTTGAAAGTAGGCAAGCCTTGCCCAATTGGTGTCATAAGAAGAATCTGTCTAATAAGGCCGGGCAACAAAAGGACAGTAAAAACAACGAGATTTCAAAATGTTGCGACAAGGTCTGTTAGCAGGTACAGCGCTTGGTACGGTATTTGCTAGACAATAGGGTGCGGAAAAAAACAGCAACGGATTATTCAAAAAGGAGATATCCGAAGATGGGCTCAGAGGGAATATTCAGTGGAACAATTTCCATTCTGGAGAAAAATCTAGACCTAAGGTCCGTGAGGCACAACCTGATTATTTCCAACATCGCCAACAAGGACACTCCCAATTACAAGGCGTTTGACCTGGCTGTTGAAGAGGAACTCCAGAAACTGACGGGTTCACAGGAGGACGTAGGACTTATGAAGACACATGCAGCGCATCTTCCTGTTGGCAAAGCAGGTGAGAATTACTCGGGTGTTACAATTACTTCCTCCTCACATGGGTCCGCACAGAATGGCGACGGCAATACTGTGATTGTTGAAGAGGAAATGACAAATCTGGCGGAAAACAACTTGCTGTACGGGACAATGGCCCAATTGATACGCAAGAAATTCCAAGGTCTGAAATTTGTTATTCAAGGAGGAAAATAAATGAATTTTATTGATGCACTCCATATCAGCGCTTCCGGACTCACCTCTCAAAGGCTCCGGATGAATGTGGTTTCCAGTAATATTGCCAACAGCCACACAACTCGCACACCGGAAGGAGGACCCTACAAAAGGAAGGACGTGGTTTTTTCCTCCCACCCCGTTGGAAACTCTTTTCAAGATATGATGAACTCTCAGATGAGTGACAAACTATCTGGAGTGAGAGTTGTAGATATCATAGATGACCCGGGGCCACCTATATTGAAGTATGATCCCCAGCATCCTGATGCAGATGCAAAGGGATTTGTGCGCCTGCCAAATATTAATATGATAAAAGAAATGGTCAACATGATGTCTGCCACCAGGAGTTATGAGGCAAATGTAACGGCTGTTAAAGCAACTAAAAATATGGCCCAGAAGGCCCTGGAGATAGGAAAATAGAAATGAAAGAGATAGTAATTCAAGACACTCTTAAAACATTGCTTCCATCGCCCTTTGATGACAAACAACAAAAGGATGTGCAGGGGGAGAGCTTTGTTTCTACGTTAAGCGCAGCAATAGGCGACGTGAACAAGCTTCACCAGGAGGCGGACCGGGCAGTCCGGGAGTTGGCCTCAGGTAAAGATAAAGATATCCATAACACGATGATTGCCCTCGAGAAAGCGGCAGTCTCCTTCCAGTTGATGATGCAGGTTCGCAACAAGATTATCTCCGCCTATGAAACCATTATGCGCATGAATGTCTAAACTGAAAGAAGGGAAAAATGGCTTCAAAACCACTTGATATTTTCACCCAGATAAAGACCTTGTTCAAAAATCTCAGTGCAGGCAAGTCAATTGCACTGCTAAGCCTTGTAGGCGCAACCATAACGGGTTTAATCTTTATGATAATATGGACTGGCGCGCCTGATTTCCAGCTTCTTTATTCTAACCTGCCGCCGGAAGATGCAGGTGAAATAGTGGCCAGGCTCAAGGAACAGAAGATCCCTTATGAAATCTCTTCAAACGGAAAGGCAATCCTGGCCCCGAAAGAGATCATATACGAGACCAGGCTGAGTTTGGCAAATGATGGTTTGCCCCAGGGCAGTGGTGTTGGTTTCGAGATTTTTGACAACACAAAACTCGGGATGACGGAATTTGTACAAAATGTAAATTATCAAAGAGCGCTGCAGGGAGAATTATCGCGAACCATAAACGGATTTGATGAAGTGGAAAGCTCAAGAGTTCACATTGTTATGCCGTCAAAAAATCTGTTCATTGAAGATGAGGAACCGCCGACGGCCTCAGTCGTATTAAAGCTCAGGCGAGGACGGCGGCTAAGTGAGGCCCAGGTGCGGGGAATTGTCCACCTTATTTCGGCCAGCATTTCTCAGCTCGCTCCAGAAAATGTCACAATCGTTGATAACTACGGAAAGATGCTGGCAGGATCTGAAGATAAATCAAGCATTACGCAACTCAGCTCAGACCAGTTCGAGTATCAGGAAAAAGTTGAGAAGGGTCTAGAAAAAAGAATAGAAACGATGCTGGAGAAGGTCCTGGGTCCCGGCAAGGCTATCTCCAGAATATCGTGCTCGTTTGATTTCAGACGGCACGAGAAAACAGAAGAAATATACGATCCAAACGGTAAAGTAGTTAGAAGTGAACAGGTCCTTAATACGGTTACCAATACATCCGGATCAAATGCGATTGGTGTCCCCGGGGTAAGCAGCAATATTCCGGCTGAAGAAATAGAGCCTCCCAGGGCTGTGGTCGAAACATCCGGAAAACCCAAACACCAAAAAGAGAACAGGACTGTGAACTATGAGATAGGCAAAGTGACCAGCCATACCGTTGAACCACTCGGAAGGATAGAACGGATATCTGCGGCCGTTGTCATAGACGGCACTCACGAGCTTGTCAAAGGTGAAGAAGGCGATGAGTGGACATATACTCCCAGAAGCCAGAAGGAGATAAAGAAGATTGAAGATATCGTGAAAAGAGCAATTAATTTTGACGCCGAAAGAGGAGACGAGATAGAAGTTGCAAATATTCCGTTTGAAGCAGCTTCGATGAAAAAGGGAGAAGAAGAAATAATCGATGAAGGCTGGCTGTCTAAACTTGAGCAGCATAAAGGTTATTTCAGATATGTTTTTCTAGGTGTTTTCCTGCTTTTCTCTTTCTTATTTGTTGTCAGGCCTCTGGTCCGATGGTTGACTTCTGCTCCATCCGGAGCTGCTGAAATGCTAAGGCAGCTTCCGATGACAGTTGAAGAAATTGAAAGGGGGTATGGTGAAGGTGTAAAGAGTCTTCCGTACAGAGACCGCGCCCTTGCAATGCTGACAGGAGAGGAAGAGAGCACCATGTCGGTGGCCCGCGAATGGCTCAGGAACAAATAATTAATATGGATCCTAATAACTTACCAGGCCCTTTGAAGGTCGCAATACTCATTAAATCAGTAGGTGAAGATGCTGCGCAAAAGATCTTGGCTGCGATGAATGACAGCGAAAGAGAACTGGTCAGAAAGCATATGTCTCAGCTTGGAGAAGTAGCTCCGGATCTGGTGGAGAAGGTGGCAAAAGATTTCACCGAGAAGGCGGAACAAAAAAAGGCGCTGCACCTGAAAGAACAAGCCGGACCCGGGGAAAACGGTGAAGAAAACTCAGATGACTTCAATCCAGGGTCAATAAATTTATCCGCAATCAAATCCATGGAGCCTGACAGCCTCACTAAAATGATAAAGGATGAATACCCGCAAACGATTGCCATAATCCTTGCTAATCTTGAACCCGATGTGTCCAGCGAGGTCCTGTCCAGACTTCCTGACGAGATAAAACCCGATGTGGCCATAAGGATTGCCAAACTGGATAAAGTTGTATCAGGGATGATTGAAGAGATTAACATTACCTTTTCTAATATTCTTTCCGAAAAGGATTCCTCCAAGACAGAGGAAGCCGGGGGTGTGAGCCGTCTGGCTGATATCTTGAACCAGATAGACTCTGAATCATCGGATCTTATTTTAAATGAGATGGAAGAAAAAGACCCGGAACTGGCAGCCCAAACAAAACAGGGCATGTTTGTTTTTGAGGATCTTGTACTGGTCGATGACAAAGGACTTCAGAAGCTGCTCAGAAGCGTTGAAACCGGTGATCTTGCGGTGGCCTTAAAGGGTGCCACCGAAGGGGTGAAGGGAAAAGTTTTTAAGAATATGTCTGAGCGTGCGGGTGAAATGGTGGCCGATGAAATTGATACGATTGGGTCTGTCAGAATGAAAGACGTTGAGAAAGCACAACAATTGATTACAAAGATAATTCAGGATCTGCACCAGAGAAATGAAATCATAATCGCCGGCCGCGGAGGCGAAGAACTCATTGCATAGTTTCAATAAAAATGAGCGGTCAAACCAAAGTCAGCCTGTAAAACCATATTGCTTTCCGGACATGCCGATCGGCTCTGCGGTCGAAGAAAACACGAGGTCTGAAAATGATGTCTTTCAACGCATCAATTTTGACGAGAGTGGTAAACTGCTTTCCGGAAATTATGTGACGAACACTGATGGTTTTGAAGATGTAAGGGCGGATGCAAAAGAGATTAAAGAACAGGCCTACATTGAAGGATTTGAAAACGGGGAGCGGGAGGGCCTGGAATCGGTGAAAATCAGTCTTGAGCCGGTACTGCAGCGCCTCAACCAATCCATTGATGAGCTTGAAAATGCAAAAAAAGAACTCCTTTTGAGAACTGAAAGGGAGGCGGTGGAACTGGCATTGGCCATTGCAGAGAAAATTGTGTCGCACGAAGTCAAGACAAACAGGGAAGTTATCCTGAATGTCGCACAAGCGGCACTAAAAAAAATCGTTGATCGTAAGAAGATTAAAATCAAAGTCGCGCCATCGGATTTTCAATTTTTAAATCATGCCAAATCGCAGATTCCCGGTCTTGAAGAACAGTTTGAGAAGGCAACATTTGAAGAAGACAAATCAATTATGAATGGTGGTTGTGTCATCAAGACAAATCTGGGGGATATAGACGCCAGGATTGAAAAACAGTTTCAAGCCGTGGAAGAGGCCTTTAGATCAGAGATCAAGAAATTAAGGCTTGGAGGCTGAAAATCAGTATGGAGCCGGCAATAGATCTATCAAAATATCATATGATTTTAAATGCCTCAAACCCTATCCGGGCAAACGGCGCTGTTACAAAGGTGGTTGGCCTGGTTGCTGAGGCCCACGGAATAGCGTCAAGGTTGGGGAGCGTTTGTGATATCTACCCCAAAGGGGATAATCCTGCCATAAAGGCGGAGGTTTCCGGATTCAGGGAAAATAGAGTCCTTCTCATACCACTTGAGGAGACCAGGGGAATTGGTCCCGGAAGTCAGGTAGTGGCCAGGGATCAAAAGGCGCTGATCGGCGTAGGAGAGGGCCTCCTGGGAAGGGTAATCGATGGCCTTGGGAACCCGATTGATGGCAAGGGGCCAATCCGTATTGAAAATGAATATCCAATATACGTAAAGCCCATCAACCCTTTATTAAGAAAACGTATAAGCAGACCACTCGATATCGGGATCAGGGCAATTAATGGCCTTTTGACCATTGGATGCGGCCAGAGGATCGGTATTTTTTCCGGTTCAGGTGTCGGAAAAAGTGTTTTACTTGGGATGGTTGCCCGTAAAACAACCGCTGATGTGAAAGTGATTGCACTGATAGGTGAAAGAGGCAGAGAAGTAAATGATTTTGTAGAAAAAGAACTGGGAGAAGAAGGACTGAAAAATTCAGTGGTCGTCGTAGCCACCTCTGACCATCTTCCGTTGATCCGGATGAGAGGCGCATTTATAGCAACAGCCATTGCAGAATACTTTCGGGATCAGGGCAGACAGGTAATTCTGATGATGGACTCTGCGACCCGGTTTGCCATGGCACAACGAGAGGTAGGTCTCGCCCTGGGTGAACCGCCTACCACAAAAGGATATACCCCCTCAGTATTTACATTGCTGCCAAAACTTCTGGAGCGGGCTGGAACCTCTTCCGGAAAAGGATCTATAACCGGCCTTTATACTGTACTGGTTGAGGGTGATGATATGAACGAACCGATTGCAGATGCGGTGAGATCCATTCTGGATGGACACATTACCCTGAGCAGGGAAATTGCAGTCCAGAATCATTATCCGGCGATTGATATGTTAAACAGCACAAGCAGGGTTATGGACGAGGTCACGACCTTGAAGCACAGGGAAAATGCAAACCGGTTGAAAGGGGCCCTGGCTACCTATAGAAAAAAAGAAGATCTGATAAATATAGGAGCATATTCGTCCGGCAGCAACCCGGAAATCGATTACGCTATCGGGATGATCGACAGGATAAACAGTTATCTGAAGCAGGGGATCGATGAAGATGTTAATTTTGAAGACAGCGTGCAACAGCTTGAAAGTCTGTTAAATTAATATATGTGCCGGAAACAACATGTACAAGTTTTCTCTGAAAGCAGTTTTAAATCACAGAAGGTTCATTGAAGAAAAGCTTCAAAAGGAGCTTGCCCAACTTAAAGAAATTTTCGGTAATGAGCGGAAAAGACTTTCGGATTTAGAAAGGGCCAGGAAGATTTTTTCAAAGGAACTGCAAGACAAACAGCGGGAAATCATTACCGTCTCGGAAACACTGTTGCATGTCAGATTCATTGAGCAATTATCAAGACGTGAGGATCTACAGAAAAAAAAGGTTTTAAATGCCGAAAAAGAAGTCGAAC
>Ga0209345_10001668_pt1 | contig 26153 bp, 20 predicted proteins | sample Cruoilmetagenom7_FD_187294 | JGI IMG/M metagenome (GOLD analysis project Ga0209345, IMG submission 187294) | Oil polluted marine microbial communities from Coal Oil Point, Santa Barbara, California, USA - Sample 7 (SPAdes) (version 2) | ecosystem: Environmental > Aquatic > Marine > Oil seeps ...
TATTGCTAAACAAAAAATTTCGCCTCCGCGGGATAACCAGATCTATTTTTTTGGCTCCCTATGTGGCGCCGATTGTCAGTGTGGCGTTCGTATGGCGCTGGATCCTTGACCCTCGTCCTTCCGGTGTTCTAAATGATATCTTAATGCGTTTAGGTTTGATCGATCTTCCAAAGGCGTATTTGGCAACACGCGGTTTGGCTATTTTGCTTGTGATAATCTTCCAGGCTTGGCGTTATTTCCCTTTTGCCATGCTGATGATCTTGTCCAGGCTGCAAGCTATAGATGGAACTTTATATGAAGCTGCCGAGGTTGACGGGGCAAACACATGGCAAAAATTTTTACATATCACAATACCTGAGCTACGTTATGTTTTAGGGGCATTATTTCTGCTGCGGTTAATTTGGACATTTAATAAATTTGATGATATTTATTTACTAACAAGCGGGGGATATGGTACCAATGTGCTGCCTGTTCTAACCTATCAATTCAGTTTCAAGCTTTTTAATTTTGGTGTAGGCGCGGCAGCAGCGATGATCCTTTTGGTTGTATTAGCCGTATTCATGGCGCTGTATGTTGGAATTGTAATGAAGAAAATTGAGGAGTAATCGATGGATACTGAACGCTTAACGATAATCGAGCATATGATGAAATGGTTTAATTTGAAACGTTTAATTTTTGCGATCGTATTAACCTTTTTTCTCATCAGTGTTTTATTTCCGTTCTATTGGATGGTTAGCTCGTCATTTAAAAGTTATGCAGAAATTGGCGGTAGAGAAGCGGTATATATTCCAAGTGCTTTAAGGTGGGATGCATACCAGGAGCTCTTTGATGTGAACAATCCGGCTTTTCAGAATTTTCTCATCAACATCATTAATACGATCAAGGTGGCTGTACCAACATCATTAATTGCTGTGTTTCTATCAGTATTGGGTTCATATGCAATCGCCCGCTTGCATTTCCGCGGAAAGAACTTTTTGTTAAATGGTATTCTTTTAGTTTACCTATTCCCCGGGGTGTTATTAATTATCCCGCTGTTTGCTATGCTGGCTCGAATTGGAGATGTTATCGGGTTTAATGTTCAGGATAACCTGGTAGTTCTGGTTCTTACCTATCTGGCACAAACTCTTCCGGTTGCGCTGTATATGCTCACAAATTATTTCAGGACAATTCCGGATGAGATTGAACAAGCAGCTTTAATTGATGGTTGCAGCCGATTTGAGGTTATGTGGCGAATCACCCTTCCACTTGCAGTTCCAGCGCTTATTTCGGTTGGAATTTATACTTTCATGATCGCCTGGAACGAATTCCTTTATGCAATGGTGTTCTTAAACGATCACAACCTTTTCACTATGCCGCTTAAAATTAGTACAATTTTTAACGATCCAGATCCGCGTCCCCATGTAGTCATGGCTGCTTCAACAATTATGACAATTCCGATTATTTTGCTTTTCTTATTAATGGAGCGCCACTTAACGGAAGGGCTTACGGCTGGAGGAGTAAAAGGATAGAAGGTTTTATTCAACTAGGATAAATCAGCCCTATTTAATGCATAGCAGTATGGCAGTATTGTTATTATTAATTAGGGCTGCAATCTAAGGAGTAATATAAAAAAAATATATACATCATCCATGAATATTTCTTTATCTAACCATGAGTTAGAATTAATGTGGATGGGTTTTTAATAGTTGAAATGTTAGGATAGCGTTGACATTAATCTTTCTAACAATAAAAATCGAAAGGAATATTAAAAATTGGTATATGTATTAGGAAACAATACTCCAATAACATAAATCAAAAAGACAAATTATTCATGAGCAACATTGGTATTTTCCATTACAAGGTTGGCGGCACTGATGGTGTTTCTTTAGAGATTAACAAATGGAAAAAAATATTAGAAGAATTAGGGCATAAGGTCTTTTTATGCGCTGGTGATCTTGGGGGGATCCAAGGGACTCTTATTCAAGAAATGTACCACCACACGCCCGAAGCTGAGTGTTTGAATCTGAACACTTTTAAATCTCTGACTAATTTTTCTGATAATACTGAATATACCAGCGCATTAGAAAATTTGTCTATCCAGATCGAAAGTAAGTTAAACAAATTCATTGAAGGAAATAATATTTCATTGCTGATTCCAGATAATATCTGGTCAGTTGGCGCCAATCCAGCTGCTGCTGTAGCTCTGGCCAGATCGTTAAGAAAATATGATCTCCCAGCTTTGGCTCACCATCATGATTTTTATTATGAGCGCCTTGATGAGCTTGTATTAACGTGCCATACGGCGATCGAAGTAGCGGATAAGTACCTTCCGCCGCGTGATGTAAAGATTAAGCATGTAGTGATTAACAAGATCGCTCAGAAAGAACTAATGGAGCGAAAAGGTATTGCCTCAACTGTTGTACCAAATGTGTTTAATTTCAATGGGAGAAGCTGGGAACCGGATGATTACAATAGAGATTTTCTCAATCAAATTGGTTTAAGGAGAAATGATGTCGTTATCCTTCAAGCTGTACGTCTTGTACCCCGCAAAGGAATTGAATTGGCAATTGATCTGGTGCGTGCCCTAAATAAACCAGAAAGAAGAGCGAAGTTGAAAGAACATGGCTTATATGACGGTAGGGCTTTTAAAGATGAATCGCGGATTGTGTTAGTGCTTGCTGGTTACGCAGAGGATGACTTAACGGGCGGATATATTGATGCTTTGAAAGAGAAAATTAGGCGAACGGGTGTGGATGCACTTTTTATTGAGGATAAAATTGAGGACAGCCGTTTGTTTGATGGAGATAAAAAAATATATTCATTATGGGACTCTTATGTGTTTGCTGATTTTGTAATATATTCGAGCTTATGGGAAGGATGGGGAAATCAGTTATTGGAAGCCGTTTATGCTTGTTTGCCTACCGCAATTTTTGAATATCCAGTATATTTATCTGATATAAAAGACAAGAATTTTCGCTTTGTTTCTTTAGGTTCACGGATAGATGGAAAGGACGATTTGGGATTAGCTTATCTTGACAAACAGATAATTGAAACATCCGCAGACCAAATTATTGAATATTTAATTGATAACAATCTACGTAAGAAGGATACTGAACACAACTATTCAATTGGAAAAAAGCATTACTCTTACACATCTTTACATCGATATTTGGAAAAATTGATTTAATAAACAGGAAAAGTATGAAGAAAAAAGATGACTTATTTAATCACCTGGAATTTCTTTACGGCAAAGACACTGCTGTGGATTTACACCGTGTGATTAATGAAGTAATCATTAAACAAAAACACCTTACCCCTCCCAGAGGGACAGAAATTGCTTTCAGCCAGAAAGATACAATTTTAATAACGTATCCAGATATTGTCGGGAATACTAATAAGACTCCACTAAAGACACTGGGAACTTTCTTGTCAAAATGGGTATCAGAAGTGATCAGCACTATCCATATATTACCCTTTTTCCCGTTTTCATCAGATGACGGTTTTTCTGTCATTGATTACAAACAAGTGAACCCTGAATATGGAAATTGGGAAGATATCGGTAAACTGGGTGAGAACTTTCAATTAATGTTTGATGCTGTCCTTAATCACATATCCGCAAGTAGTTTTTGGTTTAAAGGATTTTTAGAAGGGGAGAGTAAGTATCGGGATTTTTTTATTACTATTGAAGAGGACGAAGATCTGGGTGATGTGTTCAGGCCGCGTGAGCTTCCATTAAAAACACCTGTGGAAACTTCCACGGGCAGGGAGTTTGTGTGGACAACTTTTAGCTCCGATCATATCGACCTCAATTACCAAAACCCGCAATTGCTTTTGGAAATGATCAACATTTTGCTTTTATATGTTTTGAAGGGGGCAGACTATATTCGTTTGGATGCTGTCGCTTATATTTGGAAAGAGAAAGGCACAAATTGCATTCATTTACCACAAGCACATAGTATCGTACAGATATTCCGCATAATATTTGACAAAGTAGCTCCATGGGTAAAAATTATCACAGAGACAAATGTGCCCCACGAAGACAACATCAGCTATTTTGGGAATGGGGAAAATGAAGCCCAACTGGTCTATAATTTTTCGCTTCCCCCATTGGTTCTGCATGCTTTCCATACTGGAAATGCGGAAATTTTATCTCGATGGGCGAGTTCTCTTGTAACGTCTTCCAAGAACACTACTTTTTTCAATTTTCTGGCATCCCATGATGGAATTGGTGTCATGCCTGTCTGCGGGATTCTTGAAAAAGAGGAAGTTGAAGCGATGGCAAACAGGGTTAAGCTTTTGGGGGGCAGTGTTTCTTATAAGAATAACGCTGATGGTACGAAGAGCCCTTACGAATTAAATATCAATTATCTGGATGCATTATGCGATCCGCAAAAATCTGATGAATCGGAAACAATAATTACGAAGCGATTTCTGGCTTCTCAAGCGATCATGCTTGCTCTAAAAGGGATTCCGGGGATTTACTTCCATAGTTTATTCGGTTCACGTAATTGGATAGATGGATTGAGTGTCACTGGAAGAGCACGCACGATAAACCGCGAGAAATTGGAGGTTGAATCACTTGAAGATGAATTAAACAGAATCGGGTCGTTACGCAGTCTGGTATTTTCAGGTTACGAGAATCTGCTCACCAATCGAAAGTCCAATTCTGCTTTCCACCCGAATGGAGAACAAAGTGTTTTTAATCTACATAAAGGTGTTTTTTCCGTTTTACGAACTTCTCCTGATGGGGAAACAACAGTAATTTGTTTGCATAGTGTCTTGGATAAGCTACTGGAAGTGAATATTCTGCTCGCAGATCTTGGCATTGTTCATGCCGAAAAGCTTATGGATTTACTGAGCGAAAATATTTATATTGTCGATAACGATACGGTGACTATTAGGATGGAATCATATTCAGTTCTGTGGCTCAATGTTGGGTTTACCAATGACTAGAAATTGATTAATTATTGCAAAGTGGGTATGCGGCACTTGAGTGAAACTTATAAATATATCTAATAGAATATCTAGAGCAAAGAGTGAAGAACAATCACACAGCAGTGTTCTTTTTCCCTTATAATTTGCTTTCTGGTATCTTATGGATAAACAGATCAGCAGGCAATTCTTCAATAAAAAGGCATTCCATTGGGATGAAACTGTACGAAATAATGACCCCGTGAAGCTGCGAATGATGGCAGAACGGCTTTCGTTCCCACCGGATGCGCGGGTGCTGGATGTGGGGGCAGGGACCGGGGTGTTTGTGCCGTATATATTGTCCAGGCTGAATGGAAACGGGCGTGTTGAATGTGTGGATTTTGCTTTCCGAATGTTGGAGATAGCGCAAAAGAAGAATGGAAATGAGGGTATTGAGCACGTGTGCGCAGAGATCGAAACAGCGGGGTTTGCCAGCGGGATATTTAGTGCAACGGTGTGCTATTCTACTTTCCCGCATTTCCACGATAAGGCGCGGGCATTGGAGAACATTTACAATTTGTTGGTTGCAGGCGGGAAGGTGTCCATCTGCCACACTGCAAGCCGGGAGGAAATCAACAAGATCCATCAAAATATCCCTGACTTGAGGGATCACTTGATTCCGGAGGAGGGCGCGATGCGGAAAATGCTGACAGCAGCGGGGTTTAGCGAGGTGGTTATCACAGATGACGTGGAGTATTACCTGGCGGAAGCAAAGAGACCGTTTATAAATTAGCGAATTGAAAACACGTAGGAGTTATAAGTATGAACAAAAGCATTCTTATAAAAAATGCAAGGGCAATCGTAACTTGCGATGCAGATGATAAGGTCTATTATGACAGCGATATTTTAATCAAAGGCCCGAAAATTATTCGTATAGGAAAGGCAATTCAGGAGACGGTTGAAGAGGTAATCGATGCGAGTGGTAAGTTCGTATATCCTGGCTTGGTAAATACCCACCATCATTTTTTTCAGACTTTTATTAGGAATCTTATAACTATTGACTATTCGAATATGTCGGTTCTTGATTGGATTGAAGAAATATATGAGATATTTAAATATGTTAACGCTGACGTAATTTATTATTCCTCTCTTGTCGCAATGGCTGATTTACTCAAACATGGTTCTACAACAGTTTTTGATCATCAATATTGTTATCCTCGATCCGCAGGTAAACAACTGGTTGATCGACAGATGGATGCGGCCGCTCAACTTGGTATACGTTTTCATGCAGGCCGGGGAGCTAATACATTACCTAAAAGCGAGGGAAGTAATGTCCCGGATGAAATGGTTGAGTCCACAGATGAATTCTTGCAGGATTGTGAACGGCTTATAGGTACATATCATGATCCAAATCCATATAGTATGCGCCAGATTGTTATCTCTCCCTGCCAGCCAATTAATTGTTATAAAGATACTTTTATTGAATCATTAAGGCTTGCGCGAGACAAAGGTGTTTATCTGCACACACATCTTGGAGAAGGTGAAAACTCTGCAATGGTTGAACGTTGGGGAAAAAGAACACTAGAATGGTGTGAAGATATTGGTTTTGTTGGTCCGGATGTGTGGGTTGCACATGGATGGGAATTAACCCCGGAGGAGTATAGCGTGATGGCAAAAACAAAAACCGGACTTTCTCATTGTCCAGCGCCCGCTATATTGGGTGGATTTCCCATTATTGATATTTTGGCAATGGATAAGGCAGGGATGCGTTTGAGCCTTGGATGTGACGGTTCAGCTACAAATGATGGATCAAGTTTGCTTGATTCACTACGAATGGCTTATCTTATGCAGGCTTTTCACAGTAAAAACAGAGGTGGATCTCCATCTTCTTATGAAATGCTGAAAATAACAACGATTGGAGGAGCTGAGATGATGGGGAGAAAAGATATTGGAACATTGGAACCACAAAAGGGGGCGGATCTTTTTATGATAGATACTGAGAGATTAGAATTATCCGGTACTCTACATGATCCATCAAATCTCATAGCCAAAACGGGGGTTACCGGAACCGTGTGGCTTACTATGGTCAATGGAAAAGTTGTTTACCGTGATGGTGTTTTACTGGGGGTGGACGAAAAACAATTAGTAAAAGACGCTGAAAAAACTTGTACTCGTGTAATTAGAGATCAAAGCTCAACATATAGAATCTAATTGGAATGGAATTTAATCCCTTCTTGATAACTGAAAGGAAGACTATCTCAGAAGCGGTGAAATGGGGAGCGGTAGTGGGAGTAATTGTGACAGTGTGTAAGGGTACGCTACCCGCTATGCCCTGACGCGATTAATTGATGGTATTTCTGAAAGTGAATAAATAAAAACCACAAATATTGTGAGAATTTAAACATCTATCAATAAAAAAAATACATGGAGGAAACAATGTCCCATACTGACCGAGACCCCTGGGTGAGCGTAAAGACATATCATGGATTTCCCGCGGATCAAGTGATCTCTGCCTTACAGAAAGAAATTCGGCGAGGGAATACGGAGAATGCTGTCCTACTGGCATATGAAATGATTATTACAAGCCCAACGATGGAAGATTATATGTGGTACCGATTGAAAGTGATCTCAGTGGAAGATATTGGCTTTGGTGCAGTGATGGCGCCGGTTGTTATTCAAAGTTTATTTGAGATGACGAGCGCATGTGATCGTGCGATTGGTGAACGGCGGCTGTTTGCTGTGCATGCGGTACGGTATTTATGCGGATGTGATAAAGATCGCTCGAGTGATGAAATGGTCAACTGGATCATCCATGCGATCGAGAATGGCACTGCAAAACCAACTATTCCAGATTACGCGTTGGATATGCATACGGCGGAAGGCCAGAAGAAAGGGCGCGGGCGGCGGTATTTTTTCGAAGAAGCATCGAAGATCATCCCTGAGTTGGCAGGTCGAGACAAGACTTATTTAGGGCGTATCATGAAAATGTTGGATGATGGGGAATTGGCTGACTGAGTAAATTGGTAATGCAAATGGTTGATATAACCCCTTGTTTTGAGGTTCTTTGGCGTTTTTTAGAAATCATGTTTGTGATACAGAGGACATTACAACCTTTGTTTTTGAAAAAAAAAGATCGATTGAGAAAAACTATTTTCTTACATAGCTCGTATATATTTTAGATAAAGGATTATATTAATTTTGTTAAAATTAGTATTATAGATAAGGAAGGAAAATAATGACAAACGAAAAAAGCAAAAAGAATGAAGATGTTCAAAATAAGCCCTCGGATGACGGAAAAATAATTGGCAAAAAATCCAGTGATACCATTGATAAAATGGCGGAAGGGGCAAAGAAAGCCAGCCAAAAAGCTGAGGTTGCGATTGATAATATAAAAGAGGGTACAAAGAAAGCTGGAGAGAAAGCTGAGGTTGTATTTGAAAATGTTTCAGAAGGCGCAAAAAAGGCCAGCGAAAAAGCAAGCGATGTGGTTGATAATATCCTGACAGGCATGAAAAAAGTTAGCGATAAGGCAACTGACGCAGTTGAAATTTTTGAGATTAAACGTGAAATTAGTCAATTAGAGAATGCCAATGAAAAAATTGCCCCCCAGATAGGCAATGCAGTTGTGGCTCTTTATAAGGAAAAAAAGATCAAAGATCCAACGCTTGTGGCGTTTTGTAAAGAAATCGAAAAGAATAACAAACTGATCAAAGACAAGAGAGCGCAGATCGAAACAATTAAAGAAATTGAAGCTGAATAAAATATTAGGATTCAATCGTACAGTGCAGCATTGAAACGAAGGTAATAAAAATGTACGGGAATCCATAAGCACACGGAAGTAACTTTAAAGATCAGATTTACTAACTAAAAGAACCTTATTCATTCAGAGGTTCTTTTTTGGTACATTATTTTTCTAATAGGGCTGGACATTTTCTATAATTATTTGAATTGGTGATTGTATAATACTAAAAAATAATGATACAAGAAAATTTCATTGATCATCAACATATGGAAGGATGTACACATGCGAAGAATTGGGATTGCCGGGTTTCAACATGAGACGAACACATTTTCGAACACCCCTACTCCAATGGAGAACTTCCTGAACCAGAGCGGGTTTTACCCAGAACTGCTTGCAGGGAAAAAAATGCTGCAGTTCGCAGAGGAAAAAGTTAACATAGCGGCAAGCGGCTTTATGGCCAACGCGGAAAAGAATGATTTTGAGATTGTGCCGCTGGTGTGGACCGGGACAGAGCCATCGCAGCCGATGAAGATAGATGTGTTTGAGCACTTGATGGAATTGATCGAGAAAGCAATCGTTGAGAACCAACCCTATGATGGAATTTTCCTTGATTTGCATGGGGCAATGGTATATGGGAATCTGCAGGATGGGGAAGAGGAGATCCTGCGGCGAGTGCGAACCATAGTTGGGGATATTCCTGTTGTGGTTTCATTTGATCTGCACGGCAATATTAACAAGGAGAGCTTTGATTTAGCAACAGTGATGGTGGGTTACCGCACATATCCGCATGTGGATGGATTTGAAAACGGACAACGATGCGCGGCTGTAATGAACTATGTCCTGCAGGGGGGAGCACTCTATAAGGCTTTTCGCCAATCACCATTCTTGATGCCCGCAACCACGCAACCAACAACAAAAGAACCAGCAATATCCTTATATGCACTGCTGCCTGAGGTGGAAACATGGGATGGAGTGATTTCCGCGACAATCATGGAAGGATTTAACGCTTGCGACTTGCCGCATACAGGACCGTCTGTATTTACTTATGCGGAGGATCAAGCTGCGGCTGATAAGAGCGCGGATTTCCTATTGGAAGAGATGTTGGAACGGGAAGAACAGTTTTCGGTAGAAATGTATCCACCGGAAGAGGCAGTAGAAAAGGCACTCCGAATGGCAAAGGGGATAGATAAACCGGTAATCCTGGTGGATGTGCAGGATAACGCTGGCGGCGGCAGCCCATCGGACACGGTTTGGCTGCTGGAAGCGATCGCGAAGAGGGGTGTAAAACGGGCTGCAGTGGGTGTGATTTGGGACCCGAAGGCAGCCGAAATAGCGCATGCAGCCGGAGAAGGTGCACAGGTGCGGATTGCTTTAGGGGGGCATTCATTGCCGGGTCATATACCTTTTGAGGTAAAATATACAGTTGAAAAGCTGCACGATGGGGATTTCCTTGGAACGGGACCGATGGTAAAGGGGCGGATGCTGAACCTGGGAAAGATGGCACAGCTGCGGATGAATGATATTCGCATAGTGGTTTCAAGTGATCGCATGCAGGCACTGGACCAATCGCTGTTTCGGGTGGTGGGAGTTGAACCGGGTGAAATGGATATCTTGGTATTAAAAAGCGCGAATCATTATCGGGCGGACTTTGGTTCAATCTCGGGAGGGATCATCAACGTGGACGCGCCGAGCGCGATCCTTGAAGATCCGAGTAAAATCGCATATACATGCCTAAGGGAAGGTGTGCGATTGAAAGGGAAGGGGCCGGAATTCCATAAAAACTAAACAACCGAATCGAATAAGCCAACCTTAAAATATTGTTTTAATCTTAAAAATTACCTGAATCTATTGACTTTGAGTAATTTTTTTTGTATAGTTAAAGTGTTCAGAACACATGAAGACTTACCGTATCATTTGAAATGAAAATGGAAAAAGGTCCAATCGTACCAGTTCATCGAAGGCAGATATCTTCCGCGACGATCGATCGAATTCTTTCGATGATCAGCGAAGGATTTTGGGAACCTGGAGAGTGTTTGCCCCCACAGAGAGAATTAGCGAAATCTTTAGGTGTCGGGATGTCTACCCTACGGGAGGCGCTGCAGTCCCTGCAAACGATGGGCGTGTTGGAAATGCGGCATGGGAGCGGCACTTATGTATCCAGCCAACCGTTTACCGCATACGGAAAGATCATCGATGTGTCAGTTGGTTTAGCCAGCTTGGATATGGAGATGTTCTTTGAAGCTCGCGGAATCATTGAGAGCGGGTTGGCGTACCTCGCGGCACAGCATGCGACTGATGAGCAGATTAAGGAGTTATTTGATATTTTGGATGGTGAACTGGAATATATTGACGAAGAGCACAGTGATCTCTACCACGACCTTGACCTGGATTTTCACCGCTTAATCTCTATGATGGCAAATAACCAATTCTTAATGCAAATTAATGTGTCGCTTTTTAAGGTATTGGATAAACTTTTCAGAATTTTACCGCTCACAAAAGAAGGCTGGCGGCTTCATTTTGCTGTGGCAGAAGCAATTCGCGACCGATCTCCGTTTGAAGCATCGGAAGCGATGCGCACATTGATCGAAGCTTCTTCCGCGAGATATCTGCCATATATGAAAATGATGGCTGAGAAAGATAAAAGTTGATTATCTGAGAATAATTACTGAGTATCAAAGAAACAGAAACTAAAGAAGATTAAAGAGGAAACACTGTGAAAAAAGTATTGATCAATAAACCGATCCATCAAGATGCTATCAAAAGATTATCTGAAGAAGTGGAAGTGCTGATGCCTTTTAAGGCTTCTCCCGCAGAAATCACAAAGATGCTGCCGGATATTGAAGGCATGATCCTGTGCGCGGGGATGAAAATGCTCGCGGATGAAATCACGCTGGCAGAAAAATTAGAGGTGATCGGGCGGCATGGTGCCGGGTTGGACATCGTTGATATTGAAGCAGCGACAAAACGCAGATTACCAGTAGTATTTACCCCACTGGGGCCGACAGAATCAACTGCGGAGCACGCATTTATGCTTATGATGGCTGCCGCACGGAAATTAGCGTATCTTGACCGGGAAATTCGCACGGGTAATTTTCATATACGCGACCATGTGATTGGATATGAGCTGTTGAACGCGAAAGTAGGATTGGTAGGTTTTGGTAATATCGGCAAACGATTCGCGGAGATGTGCCGAGACGCACTGCATATGAAGGTGTACGCGTTTGACCCATTCATTGGAAAAGAAAAAATTGAGGCATGGGGCGCGATTTACCAAAGCGATGTAATAGAAATGGCGCGAGAAGTGAATGTGATCTCCCTGCATGTGCCTTCAACGAAAGCAACATACCACCTGGTTAATGCGGATGTACTTGAAGCGCTTGGGCCAGGTGGTTTTTTGATCAATGCATCCCGCGGACCAGTGGTTGACGAAGTGGCTCTGGTCAAGGCGCTGCAGGATAACATGATTGCCGGGGCAGGGCTGGATGTGTATGATCCAGAACCACCCAGAAACGATAGCCCTCTATTTGCTTTGGATAATGTGGTGCTTACACCACACCTGGCAAGTTTTACTGATCGGAGTAGGCATCGAATGGGGATGATGGTAGTAGAAGACGTGTTATGTGTTCTTAGAGGTGATATACCAAAATACCAGGCAAATCCTGAAGTGTTTAATTAACTGGAAAAATAAAAGGAGAACGATCAAAAATGAAACCTAATCCACTACGGTTGAAGTTAGAAGCTGGAGAAACTATCTACGGCACAATGTCACAGGATTCACGGTCGCCTTCCATTTCACTGATCATGGAACAGGCAGGGTGTGATTTCATGTTCTTTGATATGGAGCATGGGCCAAATGACATCGGTGTTGTTACAGATTTGGTTAAGGTAGCCCGTGGGACAAAAGTGGTTCCGCTTGTACGTGTTCCTGATGACCTGTACCATCTTATGGCGCGTGTGTTAGACGCAGGTGCGATGGGAATCATGGTGCCGCGCGTGGAAACGCGGGAGCAGGTTGAACGGATCATTGAAAATACGCACTACCCACCCATAGGAGTCAGGGGGTGCTCTGTACCGAAGGGGCATAATGATTTTATTCCGCAGAATGTATGGGAATTTACGGAGCAGGCGAATAGAGAGCCGATGATCATCCTGCAAATTGAGCGAGAGAAAGCAATCGAGAATATTGACGAACTGCTTTCAGTGGATGGTGTGGACGCATGTGTTTTAGGTCCAGTGGATCTGAGCTTGAGCATGGGTATACGAGATAAGGATGTATTAACGGTATTAGAACCATCCATCCAAATTGTTCTGGATTCAGCGAAAAAGCATAAAGTACCGTGCGGAATACATATCGGCAACCTGGATTGGCTGATCGAGTGGAACAAGCGCGGGATGCAGATAATCTGCTATTCAAACGATATTGTTTTCTTGAGAAATGGCGCAACCATGGGTATCAGTAAACTGCGTGAAGCAGCGCGCAAACACACATAATAGAAAATTTCAGGAGATATAAATATAAATTTATATAGCAAGAGCGTAAAGGAGGTAGACATAATGGAAAAGCTACTGATCAAGAACGGCCTGATAGTGACTATGAACCCGGACAATGAAGTGATCCGAGATGGGTCGATCTATGTTGAGAATAACATTATTAAAGAGATCGGGCCTGATACAAAAATTTCCAATAAAACCGGGGCAAAGGAGATTGACGCACACGGGAAAACTATTATCCCTGGAATGATAAGCTGTCATAATCACCTTTACAGCGCGGTAGTTCGCAGCATACCATATTCAGGATTCGAGTCACCAGATTTTTCGTTTGTTTCCTGGATGGATCGATTCTGGCTGCCGCTATTAGAGGACAAGGTGGACCAAGAGGTGATGTACGCCGGTACTCGTGCGAACGTGCTTGACCATATGCGCAGCGGGATCACAACCACAACAGATACTGCCGAAGGTTCCTACGCGCTGCCGGGCGCACTTGACGCAGTAGATGACGCATGCATGGAAACAGGAATCCGCGCTGTGCTTTCTTTTGAGACGACGGGCCGGATCAGCGAGAAAAACGCGGCGATGGGCTTGCAAGAAAACGTGAATCATATCAAAAAAACACGTGAACGGGATTACGATCGAATCACAGGTCGAATTGGAGTACACACAACTTATACATGTTCCACTGACTTATTGCAAGAAGTAAAAAAAACAGCGGACGAACTAAAAGTTGGTTATATGATGCACCACCTCGATGATCGCTATCATCATTTTGATACCTGCAGGCGGTTTGGGAAACGTCCCACCCGCTACCTGGCAGACATTGGTTTTCTAAGTCCGAACCTGATATTGTTCCACTGTAGTTATATTGACCAATGGGCAGATCCGCCAATCTTTAAGGAAAATGATGTAAAAGTAGCCCACAATTCAGAATCAAACGCGATATTTAGTTTTTGGCCGGATATGCTGCATTTGATCCGAGAAGGGGTAACCGTTGGATTGGGCACCGATGGACAGACATTTAACTACTTTGAGGTGATGCGAACTGCGCAGATGATTCACCGTATTAAATATGAAAATCCGGAATTGATGAAAGATGAGCAGGTGATGCGCATGGCGACAACTGAAGCTGCCAGAGTGCTGCAGTTGGAAGATTCAATTGGCTCCCTGGAAGTTGGAAAAAAAGCAGATATTGTACTACTTCGGGACCGCTCAACCGTCCCTGTTTTTGAGGTAAATGCGCTTAATTACATTGTCAACACCTGTGAAAGAACTGATGTTGATACAGTCATTATTGATGGTGAAGTGCTTATGGATAATGGCAAATTTACTAAAGTTGATGAGGAAGAAGTATACGCAAAATCCAAAGAACAAGCGGTAAAACTCTGGAAGATAAATGATTGGCCGCTTCCGTAATGGACGAGTAAAAATAAAAAGAGCCGATAACAGAACCTAACCAAGGAGGTGTGTAAATAAATAATTGAGTGTGAAAAAAGATCATAAAAATCGGTTAATAAAATATAGTCAAGGAGAGATTTAAAAATGAAAAAACTTTACAAAATTTTTATTGGATTGCTGGTATTGACACTGGCATTCACTGCCTGCGCTCCTGCAGCTGTTGAAGAACCCGCAGAGGTTGAAGAGGTTGTTGAGGAAGTAGCAGAAGTAGAAGAAGTAGTTGAAGAAGAACCACTGACGATTGCGCTGGTTCCCGCAGGCCGGATTGGCATGGAAGGATTCATGTATCTGGCAGGGCAAGGGTACAAGAAAGCCGCAGCAGAATTTGGCTTTGAGGAAAGAATCCTTGAGAGTGAAGTACCAGAAGAATGGGAGCGCAACGTCCGTACAGCCGCGCAAGAAGAATATGACCTGATTGTTGGTATTGGCGGTACAATGTCGGATGCTATAGCAAACGTTGCTCCAGATTTTCCGGATATCCATTTCGCGCTGGTTGACTCGTATCCAGGTGGTGATAATGTAGTTGGGTTGATCTCGCAGGAGCAGGAAGGTTCCTTCCTGGCAGGCGCTCTGGCAGCGGCAATGACATCGGACACATCCCTTGAAAATATGAATGAAGAAAAAGTCATTGGTTTCGTTGGTGGTATGGATGTACCGAGCGTTAACCGCTTCATCAGCGGTTACAAACAGGGTGCTGCATATATGAGCCCTGGAGTTTCGGTAGTAGTCTCCTATATAGGATCGTTCCGTGATCCCGCAAAAGCGAAAGAACTTGCCTTGGCAATGTTCCAGAACCAGGATGTTGATATTGTTATGACAGTCAGCGGTTCTTCCGGTGATGTAGGCGTTTTTGAAGCAGTCGAAGAGACAGGCCTTTACGGAATCGGTGCGGATATCAATTGGGATGACACAGTACCTGGACAGATTTTAACTTCCGTCTTGAAATATACTGACCACGCGGTGTATGATGTGATCGCCCGCGAATTTGCCGGTGAATTTGAAGCTGGTGAAATCAGATATGGTGTTACATCTGGTGTTATGGACATCACTGATATGTCAACAATGGGAGATGCCATCCCGCAGGAAATTCGTGACAAACTTGCTGCGATAAAGGATAAGATCTCCAGCGGCGATATTGTTGTAGAACGCCCAGAATAAAAAATTTGAACTAAAAACGGGGCCTTTGTCCGGGAAAAAATGATCGAATCATTTGCCGGGGAAAGGTCCCAAAACAAATCAGCACTTATATTTTTAGTATTTAATCCATAAGATTGGTGAAAAATCATGGCAGAAGCAATTGCAGCCGATAATATTACCAAAACTTTTCCAAATGTCACGGCCAATGATTGTGTGACCGTTTCGGTCGAAGAAGGGACCATTCGGGCGGTTGTTGGTGAGAATGGCGCTGGGAAAACTACATTGATGAAAATTCTCTACGGGTTGTATCAGCCAGATTCTGGAACGATCCGTATCAAAGGAGAGGAAATAAAACTTTCCAATCCCAGAGATGCAATTTCGAGAGGAATTGGAATGGTACACCAGCACTTCATGCTGGTGCCTTCATTTACACTTGCGCAGAATATTGTGTTGGGAGTTGAACCAAAAAAACGAATATTCATTGATGAAAACCAACTTAACGAGAGCGTCCAGCAGATTTCTGAAAAATATGGTTTTGATATAGATACGCAAAAATTAGCTGTGGATGCCTCGGTTGGTGAACAGCAGCGGGCTGAGATATTGAAGGCATTGTACCGCGGTGCAGACATTCTTATTCTTGATGAACCCACCGCAGTTCTTACTGATATGGAAACAAAGGAATTATTTGTAATGCTCCGCAATTTAATGAAAAGCGGAATTACCATTTTGTTTATCAGCCACAAGTTAAGGGAAGTCCTGGAGATTTCCGATGAGACAACCGTTATGCGCAACGGGAAGGTTGTGGGCACTGTGAAAACGAGTGAAACTGATAGCCATAAATTAGCGGAGATGATGGTTGGGCGTGACACAATCGGTGGACGTATTCGCACTTCATGTGATGTGAAAGATGCGGTCTTAACCATTGAAAATTTAAGTGTGTTGGATTCCCGTGATTTACAGGCTGTGAAAAATGTCAGTTTAAAGTTATGCAAAGGGGAGATCCTTGGGGTTGCGGGTGTGGACGGAAACGGCCAGGAAGAATTTGTTGAAGCGATCATGGGCTTAAGGCCTAAGATTAAAGGAAAGATTACCATTGACGGGAAAGAGATTCAGGATCTTTCTACACGCGGGATCCGAGAATCTGGAGTGGCATTTATCCCTTCTGACCGGTATCGGTCAGGGATCGCAATGGATGCGTTAATCTGGGAAAATATAATCGCCGGGGACTATTATTCTGAACCCTTCTCCAACGGCCTATCTCTTGTGATGAAAGAGGTCCTTGATACTTCTGAGAAACTGGTGAAAAAATTTCAGGTATCCACGCCTGGCTTGAAAGTAAAAACCGGCAATCTCTCGGGCGGGAACATTCAACGGGTAATCGCAGGAAGAGAATTAGGATTAAAAGAAGCGAAGGTGGTGATTGCTTCCCAGCCTACGCGTGGAATTGATATTGCAGGCACAGAGGCAATCAGGCAAATGCTCCTTGAATACGCAAACCGCGGCGCAGGAGTGTTAATACTATCAGCCGACCTTGATGAAGTGTTAGCTTTAAGTGACCGAATTGTTGTTTTCTATGAAGGAGAGATATCGGATGCCGGGTACTGGGATGAAGATATCCGCTCGCGAGTTGGCCAACTCATGACCGGCGGTGAAGGAGAAAACAATGCTAAATAAATCCCAAAAACCAACTGAAATACCGATTTACAAAAAAATCATTGTGGGAGCTGGCACTCAGATCGCGAATTACATCATCATCCTATTTATCTCAATCTCTATTGGGGCATTGGTGATATTTTTGTCTGGCATGGATCCACTTACTGCTTATTTAGCGTTGATAAAAGGCGCATTTGGCAATTGGATCAAAACTGCTGACACATTGGATCGCTCAACAGTGATGATCTTAGCGGGTATCGCAGGTACACTTGCATTCAGAACAAATGTAATCAATCTCGGCCTGGAAGGGCAGTTATATATCGGCGCCTTCGCGGCTGCGCTGGTCGGTTTTTCTGTCACAGGACTATCGAAGGCAGTTCATATTCCTTTATGCTTACTAGCTGGAATGCTCGGTGGGGCCATGTGGACTCTACCGGTCATCTATATGAAATTACGCTGGAATATCACTGAACTAGTCACGACCCTGATGATGAATTATATTGCTATCCGATTTACCGAATATTTAATCGCTTTTCCTTTTAAAGATCCAACCGCGCGTTTAGCCGGTTCGCCGGTTTTAGAAGCGAGCGCTCGACTCCCAAAACTTATTCAGGGCTCCACATTGAATATTGGTTTTATTATTGCTATTGCTACAGCAATATTCAGTTTTTGGTTCCTTTTCAAGTCTAAAACTGGCTATGAGATGCGGATGGTTGGGTTGAACAAGGACTTTGCCGCTGCATCTGGAATCCCTGTCAACCGCAGTTATACACTCGCAATGATGATGAGTGGGGCGATTGTGGGATTGGGTGGTGCGATCATGATCACAGGATTTTTTGGTAGATTCCTCGGCTCATTCTCGTCGGGTTATGGATGGGACGGCATGATGATTGCGCTGCTTGCTCAGAATCATCCTCTGGGTGTAATCCCGGCTTCTTTATTTTACGGCGCATTAGCGAATGGCGCTCTCGCCATGCAGTCAGCAACCGGTGTCCCACAAACTGTGGTTGTGATGGTCAAGGGGACGGTTATGTTCTTTGTGACAGTCATGGTATTCGTCCGCTTTATTAGAAGGAGACTCACAAAATGGGTAACTTAGATTTTGGCAGCATCTTTACACTTACATTATTCGCGGCTACGTTCCGTATGGCAACGCCGATACTCTTCGCGACGATGGGTGGGATTTTCTCAAGTCAATCAGGTATTTTTAATGTCGGGCTAGAATCTCTTCTGATCATCGGCGCCTTTTTTGCTGTGGTTGGAAGTGTGAAAACCGGCGATCCCATGGGCGGGCTGCTTTTCGCAGTAGTTGCCTGCCTTATTGCTACCCTTATTTTTGCTTTGCTCCATCTTGAGTTGAAAGCCAACGCGATTATAGTTGGATTGGCAATGAATATTTTTGCCGCAGGCATGACGAACTACTTGCTGGTGGAAATGCTGGATGCAACCGGGGTTTACCAATCTGATCTGATCATCGGGTTCAAGGAAGTTCAGATACCCTTTATTAAGGATATTCCATTTTTAGGCGACCTGGTCAGTGGGCATTTCCCGCTGGTATATGTTGCGTTTCTGAGTGTTTGGGCTGTCTATTTAATTCTTTATAAAACCCCATTCGGTTTTCATCTGAGGGCAGTGGGTGAAAAACCGCAGGCAGCTGAATCAATTGGTATTAATCCCAAGAAAATGAAATATTTTGGATTACTTGTCAGCGGCTTGATGAGCGCTTTTGGAGGAACTTTTTTATCCTTGTCCTACCTTAATCTGTTTGCTGAGGGTATGACTGCAGGACGCGGGTGGCTTGCGCTGGCTGCTATCAATTTCGGCGGGAGCAAACCAGTGCGCAGCTTGATCGCGTGTCTGATATTCGGCTTCGCAGATGCGTTGGCAGTCCGTTTGCAGCAATTCGGTCTTCCATCGCAGATCGTGTTGATGCTGCCATACGTATCTACTTTAATCGTCTTATTATTTTCAGCGATGTCGGATGAACGCAAGAAAAAAATGGCTGCTTCTAAGCATAAAAGATTAAACACAGCTAAAGCATAGATCAATAATAAAGAAATGGTCTGAAGTCACTGCGATTAAAAAAAATAAATTGACTCGAATTATTTGCAAGCAAATCATATTGAGAGTTTAGAACTGGAGAAAATGTAAGTGAAAATCATTGTGCTGGGAGCCGGCGGATGGGGGGCGCTTGTGGGAGCTTATCTGGCTGGTGCGGGGGCAGATGTGACCCTTCTTTTCCGAAGGCAGGCACATGTTGACGCAATTAAAAAGAACGGCGGCCAATTATTAATTCAAAAACCTGAAGGTAATATATCTGTGCCTGTAAATGCAACGGTAAATCCTGATGAAGTGAACGATGCGGATTTGCTGATCGTTGCGGTCAAGAATCACGATACAAAAACAGCCCTGCATAGTATTCGGCATGTGAAGGTGAAAGCTGTCGCTTCTGTTCAGAATGGATTGGGGCATGGAAACTTACTGAAAAAGATCTATCCACAGGCAGAAATCTTACGGATTGTGAGCCGGGTTGCAGGGTCGCTGATTGATTACGGCAGTGTGCGGAGGGGGGATAATGATTTTCCTACCTGGATAGGGAATCCATTTCTTGGAATCACACCATTTGCGGAAGAAGTATCTGCATTATTTAATGAAGCTGGGCTTCCATGTAAGGCATCCGAAGATATTGAAGGGGTTGAATGGTGCAAGGTTGTATGGTGGACTCCCTCCTCGATAACTGCTGTGATGGCGAGACTTCCACAAACTGAGGTAATGCAATCGCCTGATTTTGCTTATTTAATGGTGATGATCACTCGCGATATGGTTAGAGTAGCCAACTCATTGGAAGTTGAAATAAAGGATTACCCGACAATCGAGGTGATGGATAGGTGCACAGGAAGCATTGAGGAAGGTGTGCGGAATGTGATTCGGCATGGGAAGGAATGGGAAGACCGAGGAGGAAAAGGATACAAACAGGCGATGCTCCTGGATATCGAACGGGAACGTAAGACTGAAATTGAAGAGACCGGTGGGTATATTTGGCGCATTGCGAAAGAGAAGGGAATTGAGATCCCATATCTTGATGCGGGATATCGGATCATACGCGGTCTGGAGATCCGATTTTAATGTTAATTGACGCGCATGTCCATTTATGGACTCAGGATCCAGATAAATATCCATGGAGCCCTATTGGGGGGTATATTCCGGTAAAAAGCGCACCAAAAGAGGATTTTCTTCGTTTGATGGATCAAGCAGGCGTGGATCGGGTTGTGGTTGTGCAGCCAACTCCCTATGGGTGGGATAATTCTTATCTTATGGATGTTTGTTCAGAAGAGGGAGACCGTTTCAAGAAGATTGTATTGGTCGATCCGGATTCGCCATCTGCCAGTGAGGACCTGGAGAAATTGGTTGAAAAGGGTGCAGATGGGTTGCGGATAAACTTGCATCTAAAACCGATTGAAAAATGGGAAAATGAAAGATTTATATCGCTGATTGATACTGCCCAGGCTTTGGAGATACCGATTTGTTTTCAGCTAACACCCGACTATTTTTCCTTGATCCGCAGTCTGGCAGTTCGGTTTGTGAACATTAAAATAGTTCTTGATCATCTTGGAAGACCACGAAAGGGGAGCTGCCTAAAAGATGAATTATTTGACGGATTATTAAAATTAGCAGAATACAAATACATTTTCGTTAAATTATCAGGATTGAACTATTTCTCTGAGGAAACTAAACCATATCGAGATACTTGGCCGCTTCTGCGCGCTGCCAAAGAGGCATATTCAGCAAAAAGGTGTATGTGGGGATCTGATTATCCTTTTGTAAACGATCATTGGTCTTATGAAGAGCAATTAGATACCCTTAAGAAAGAGTTGGGATTTAGTGAAAGTGATCTGGAATGGATTCTTGGAAGAACGGCAGAAACTATTTGGTGGAGTGTTTAAATAAACAAAATGGAAAAAATGCTGATAATTAATAATGGTAAAGTCTGGCAGGATGACGGGCTGCGGGAAGTTGATATTTATATTCAAAACGGGAAAATAAAAGATTTGCATCCCGCAGCTAAAAATGGAACAGATTCTTTCCCAATTATCAATGCTTCCAATTGTTATGTTTTTCCTGGAGGTGTGGATATCCACGCGCATATTCAGGATGGGGCGGAAACTTTTTTCTATGGAAGCAGTTCAGCTGTGAAAGGTGGTACAACAACTGTATTAGACATGCCGCCCTTTAAAACTGTAACGAATAGAAAACAATGTGAGCAGAGAATTCGGTGGGGAGAGGGCGAATGTGTCAGTGACTTTGGGTTAACCGGAGGAATCATTATTGGTCTGGAGGATTTAGAAAATCTGGATGAAATCCGTGATTGTGGCGTGCGTCAGTTTAAGGTGTTTATGCTGTCAAAACCTCCTGTAGAAGTGTTGTGGAGGTCAGTCCAGTTTGCCGCTAAATCTGGTTTGCGGCTGGTTGTGCATATGGAGGAGCCAGATCTTTTAAAGAAAGTTGATTGGGATGATCCGCTGGGTTTTCCGAAAGCCAACCCGGCAGAAGCAGAAAATGTCGCTACCGCGCATTTGTTGGAGATGGCTCGAGCGGCGGGGGCACCTATCCATGTGTGCCACGTTTCATCAGCGCGTACTGCGGAATTAATTGATCAGTATAAGGGTTGGGGAACTGATGTGACCGCGGAAACGGCCCCTCATTATCTCATTTTAAATGAGGATGTTTTCTTTACACAACCTGACCGAGTTGTCGTTACGCCAGCCCTGCGTAAAGAAAAAGATAATATGGTTTTATGGCAAGCGTTGGAAGATGGAGTAATTGATGCAGTCATTAGTGACCATTTTCTAGGAGCATTGCCCAACCCAAACAGGGAACGCCCGTCTGCGAAGGATGCCGAACCTGGTATTGCTGGTTTGGAAATGACGCTGCCGTTGGTGTTTGACCAAGGAGTAGCCGCTGGAAAGATATCATTGAAACGGTTTGTAGAGATACTATCTACTGCCCCCGCGAAATTAGCGGGCATCAGCGATCGAAAGGGGAAGATTGAGAAAGGGATGGATGCGGATTTGGTGATATTCAACCCTGAAAAAACCTGGGAAGTACATAGTTTGGGAGAAGGATCGAGAATTTCAACTTTACCGTATGAGGGTTGGCAGCTTAAGGGAAAAATTGAAAAAACTTTAGTGCGGGGTAAAGTGGTCTGGGACGGAAAGAAAATTGTATGTGAGCGTGGATGGGGAAAATATATTCCTGCCAATAATTTTATTATTGAGAATAATCTATCTGGAGAATAAGATATGGCAATTGATCTTTTGATAAAAAATGGAACAGTGATCACGATGGATTCTAAACGGGAAGTTATTGAGCGGTGTGATGTAGCCGTCGATAATGGCAAGATCGTCGATATCAAACCAAAAATAACTCTTCAAGCAGAAAAAACGTTGGATGCTTCAGGGTGTGTTATCAGCCCGGGTTTTATCAACGGGCATTCACATGTATATCAGTCTTTGATCGAGGGGCTTGGATATGATATGCATTTTAACCCATGGAATTGGCGATTTCTGTTTCCGGTGGTTTCGCAGATCACGCCAGAGGATGCCAAAGCCAGCGCGACATTGGCCGCATTGGAAATGATCAAAAATGGTGTTACAACCATCTCAGACCACTGGTATCTGCACACTGATATGGAGAATATTTATCAAGTCACAGATATTTTTGACCAATCCGGTATGCGTGCACAAATGGTATTTGGCTTCCTTGATGAAACTTTTGCCGGTGTCAAGAGCGATAGTGATGAGATGACGATGGTCAAGAGTGAGGACGTTCTAATCGATGAAGCACGTAAATTCTATGAAACATGGCATGGTAAAAAACGAACGACTGTGGCTATGGGGCCGGGTTCTACAGAAGATATCAGCGAGAGCTTGATGTTAAAAGTGGTTGCGTTAAGTAAAGAACTTGATATTAATGTCAGCACACATGTAGCAGGTTGGATTGAGATTAACACTTATACCATCCGCCAATTTGGTGAGCGTGATCTTGAGCATTTCCACAGTTTGGGATTGACCGGGCCAAAAGGGGTCATGTTCCATGCTGTATGGCTGTCTGATCGAGAGATTGAAATTATGGCACGAACAGGGACAAAAGTTGTTCACTGCCCAATTGCAAACGCTTATCTAGGGTACGGCATTTCTCCTATCAGCCACTTCCTGAGCCGTGGGATAACTGTTGGGCTTGGTACTGATGGAGCTGCCAGTTATACATACGATATGTTGGAGGTTGCGCGTACAGCGGGAATGCTGCAAAAAGCGTCCAAATTGGATGCTGAAGCGGTGACGGCGGAAGAGCTATTGGAAATGCTTACCATCAAAGGGGCAAAAGTCTTAGGTATTGACGATGAGGTTGGTTCTCTTGAAATCGGTAAAAGAGCAGACATGATCGTGGTGGATTTTAAAAAGCCGCATTTGCTTCCTGTGGGCAGATGGCTTCCCAAACTAATCTACAGTGCAAGGGGAAGCGATGTAATACATACCATTGTTGATGGTAAGGTGCTGATGGAATCAGGAAGAGTTATCTCTTTGGATGAAGAGAAAGTGCTTGAGAGATCACTGGCAGCCCGAGAAGGTCTGATTGAACGCGCTGGTCAGGAAACAAAGGATTTGCTTGCTATGCCGTGGCCCAAAAGTGGGCCAGCATGGCGTTCCCTCGTGAAATAGAATGGTGATGATGGGTATTACTATTTGGAAGGAGATAACTCAATGGAAGGAATAACCATAATTGTAAACGGAAGTGAATTGTGTGTGAAAGAGAAATTTCTCGAATGGCCATTGGTTCGTTTCTTAAGGGAAGAGCTTTATCTAACAGGCACGAAGCAGGGGTGCAACAGTGAGGGTGCTTGCGGTTTATGTAAAGTGATCATTAATGGCAAAGCTAAAATCTCGTGCAAAGCAATAATGGCTGATCTTTCGGGCGCGAATATCGAAACAATCGAAAACCTTGCAGTTAATGGAAGCTTGCCGCATCCATTATTACAGACGGTCATTCAGGATGGAATTTTCCAGTGTGGGTTCTGTGCGCCTGGAGCGATCTTGTCTGCCAAGGCATTATTGGATCGGAATTTAAATCCTACACAAAAAGAAATTGAAAGGGCAATATCAGGTGTTCTTTGCCGATGTGCTGGTTTGAACCGAATGGACCAATCAATAACTCGCGCCGCAGCTATTCTGCGAGGAGATGAAGATAGCACGTGGACTGAAGAAGATACGGCAAATGAATATATGATGTTGGAAAAACTTACCGGTAAGCTCGTATTTACTGACGATTTGAGATTTCCGGATATGTATTATGCAAAAGCTCTTCGTGCAAATGTGGCACATGGGTTGGTAAAGAAAGTTGACTTTTCTAAAGCGGAAAAGATGGAAGGAATCATTCGTATTCTAACAAGCAAGGATATTCCAGGTGAGAATGTGTTTGGGCTGATCGTTCCTGACCAGACGGTATTTTGTGATCATGAGGTTCGCTATGTTGGAGATACATTAGCTCTGGTGATTGGTGAAACGGAGGAGCAAATAGAAGCCGCATTGCAAGCGATCATAGTAGAAATAGATCCGCTTCCAGTTATTCGCAACATAACTGACGCGCTGAAACCTGACGCGCCGGTCCTCCATTCACGGTTAAAGGATGTGTATCCAGATATGCCCAATGTACTTAAACATTTCCACCTTTCTAAGGGAGATATAGAAAAAGGTTTTGCGGAAGCTGACCTTATATATGAACAATCATATAAAGTTCCTTTTGTTGAACATGCATATATGGAAACAGAAACAAGTGTTGGAAAGCTTGAAGAGGATGGAACTGTAAAAATCTATGTTGGAAGCCAGGGACCCACAGATGACCGCTACCAAATCGCGAAAGTACTTGGAGTGGATGAGGAAAAAGTGCAAATTGCTCATATGTATATGGGGGGCGGTTTTGGTGGAAAAGAGGATATTTCCGGGCAGATTCACGCCGCGCTGGGTGCAGTAGTGACTGGTAAACCCGTGAAAGTTCATTGGGACAGAAAAGAATCTTTGTTTGTCAGCTACAAACGGCATGCGGCTGAAATGCATTATAAAGTTGGCGCTACAAAAGATGGACGCCTAACTGCCGCCGAAATTACTGCATACGGTGATACAGGCGCTTATGCATTATCCGGAGAAGCAGTTCTTTTTAGGATGATGGCGTTTGCCTGTGGACCATACGAGGTCCCTCATGTTAAGGTAAATACTTATGCAGTGCATACCAATAATATCCCATGCGGCGCTTTCCGCGGGTATGGAAGTCCGCAGGTGACATTTGCAGCAGAAAACCATTTTGAGCATATGATCCAAGAATTAGGGCTTGACCCGATAGAAACCAGATTAAAGAACGCGTTGGATTTTGGAAAAGCAACCATTACGGGCGATGTCCTGACAAAAGAGGTGGGTGCAGGCATGGTTGAATGCCTAAATGCGGTGAAAGCTGAGTTAGCAAGAACCGAAATGCCGAAAGTTAAAGCAAACGAGAAGCTAGGTGTGGGAATTGCCTGTGCGTATAAGAATGTGGGACTGGGAGCTAATATCCCGGATCAAGCAGGAGCTCTTGTTGAATTGGAAAAGGATGGCAAACTCCTTGTGCGCCACGGTGCAGCGGATATGGGGCAGGGTTCCAACCAGGTAATGGCTGTGATTACTTCACAGGTTTTTGGTATTCCGGTCTCAGGTATCCGTGTACACACCGGAGATACGCGTTTTGACCCACA
>Ga0209345_10001669_pt1 | contig 26140 bp, 21 predicted proteins | sample Cruoilmetagenom7_FD_187294 | JGI IMG/M metagenome (GOLD analysis project Ga0209345, IMG submission 187294) | Oil polluted marine microbial communities from Coal Oil Point, Santa Barbara, California, USA - Sample 7 (SPAdes) (version 2) | ecosystem: Environmental > Aquatic > Marine > Oil seeps ...
ATTTCCGCCTCAGCCGACCATCCTTTCAGCAGAAATTGGATGGATGAGCCGACAATGCTCTCGGCCTCGGGCCGATCAATGACCGTCAGCCCCGGCGTGTCGCGCAGACCCGCTTCAATCACCCCGTAGCGTTCATTCCACCGTGCCGCCTGCTCTGGCAACCTGCGCAACTGCGGGCGCAGCACTGCGGCGCGCAGATTGTCCATGCGGCCCGAGATATTGGGCGTCTCATAGCGGATCGTCTCAAAGGTCTCCGGTCCGGGTGCTGCCTCATGGCGGTCATAGAGCATATAGGACCCCGACAGCATAATCGCCCGTGCTGCGACGTCAGCGTCGTCGGTGATCAGCAGCCCGCCCTCGCCCGCGTTGATGTGCTTGTAGGTCTGACAAGAGAAACAGCCGACCTTGCCCTGCGTCCCCGAGGCTTTGCCGTTCCACGCCGCCCCCATCGTATGGGCGCAATCCTCGATCACCGTGATGCCGTGCGCGTCACAAAGCGCCATCAGCGCATCCATATCCGCCAGATGCCCGCGCATGTGGCTAAGCAGCAGCACGTCCGCCTGATCCGCCTTCGCCGCAAGATCATCAAGGTCGATGACCAATTGCTCCGTCACGCCGACAAAGACCGGCACCGCGCCAAGCGACGCAATCGCCCCCGGCACCGGGGCCAGCGTGAAGGCATTGGTCAGCACCCTATCGCCCGGCTTCACCCCCACCGCCCGCAACGCCGTAGACATCGCATAACCTCCCGAGGCCACTGCAAGGCAGTATTTTACCCCCATCATCGCGGCAAATTCCTGCTCTAGCAACGCCACTTCGGCAATCTCACCCGGCGCGGTGTTGTAGCGGTGCAACCGCCCGCTGCGCATCACCGCCACCGCCGCCTCGATCGCCTCTTCGGGGATCGGCTCTTGTTGGGTGAAACTGCCGGTGAAGCATTCGTCCATCAGGCAACCTTGCCGATGAGCCGCTCCACAACGCTCGGCAGGTCGGCGAAATCATTCAACAGCGCTTCGGGCTCCAGCGCGGCCATGTCGCCACCGCCGGGGCCAAAGGTGACCAGCACGCAGGGCACCCCCGCCGCACGTGCAGTCTTGCGGTCGGTATCGGTATCGCCGATCAACACACATTGCGCCGGATCGCCGCCCGCGCGCCGCGCGGTTTCGAACAAATGTTCCGGGTCGGGTTTCCGCACAGCCAAACTGTCTGCCCCCAGCATCGCGCCAAACGCCTCGCGCACGCCCAGCTTGGTCAGCAGCAATTCCGCAAGCGCCTCGGGCTTATTGGTGCAGATCGCCACGCGGTAGCCTGCGGCCTTGAGCGCCACCACCGCCTCCATCGCGCCGGGGTATAGGATCGTATGGGTGTCGATCTCGCGCTTATAGGCGTCGAGCAGCATTGGGTAATAGCGGTCGATGGTCTCGGCATCCTCGGCCCTGCCCAAACGTTGCATCCCCAGCGTCAGCATCGCCCGCCCGCCGCGCAGCGCGGTGCCCGCATCCTCAGCATGAACCAGCACATCGCCCGCGCCCATGTCGCGAAAACAGGCGTTGGCGGCCGCAATCAAATCGCCAGACGTATCGGCCAGGGTACCGTCGAGATCAAAAACCACAGTCTTCACAAGGATACTCCCTTGGCGGAACCCCGCCCTGCATGATGCGTTCGTGTTGCAGACCGCAACCTAGTTTGATGGGCGGTGGCCTTGCGCCTTTGTGCGAAGCGCGTAAAGAGAATGCAAGCTGAAGGACAAAGAGATTTACATGGAAACTGCACTGATCATCCTCGCCGCAGGCAAGGGGACACGGATGAACTCGGACCTGCCAAAGGTACTGCACCGCGTCGCTTCCGCCCCGATGCTGGAGCACGCGATGGCCGCAGGCGCCACGCTGGCACCCCGCCATACCGTTGTGGTCGCAGGCCACGGCGCCGATCAGGTGCGCGCCGCCGCGACAGCCTTTGACGAAGACGCGCAGGTGGTCGAGCAGACCGAGCAACTCGGCACTGCCCATGCCGTAGCCCAAGCGCGTCCGGCGCTCGAAGGTTTCGACGGCATGGCGCTGGTGCTCTACGGCGACACACCCTTCGTGCAGCCCGAGACACTTGAAAAGATGCAAGAGGCGCTCAGCACCCATGACGTCGTCGTGCTGGGGTTCGAGGCCGCTGACCCCGCCCGCTATGGCCGACTGGTGATGCAAGGCGACACGCTGGAACGCATCGTCGAGTTCAAGGATGCCAGCGAAGCAGAACGCGCCATCACCCTGTGCAACTCCGGCGTGGTCGCCTGCAAATCGGACCTGCTGTTCGACCTGATCGACAAGGTCGGCAACGACAACGCCTCCGAGGAATACTACCTCACCGACATCATCGGCCTCGCCCGCGCCGAGGGCCGCAGCGCCACCGTGGTGACCTGCGCCGAGGCCGAGACCATGGGCGTGAACTCCCGCGCCGATCTGGCCCGCGCCGAGGCTGCCTTCCAATCCCGCGCCCGCGATCTGCTGATGGAGGACGGCGTGACCTTGATCGCGCCCGAAACCGTCTTCCTGTCCCGCGACACCTATATTGGCCGCGACACGGTGGTAGAGCCAAACGTCGTCTTCGGCCCCAATGTCACCGTCGAATCCGGCACCACCATCCGCGCTTTCTCACACCTTGAAGGCTGCCACGTCTCACGCGGCGGCGTGGTCGGCCCCTACGCCCGCCTGCGCCCCGGCGCGGAATTGGCCGAGGACGTGCGCATCGGCAATTTTGTCGAGGTGAAAAACGCCCAAATTGCCGAAGGCGCAAAGGTCAATCACCTCAGCTACATTGGCGATGCCACCGTCGGCGCGCGCAGCAACATCGGCGCGGGCACAATCACCTGCAACTACGATGGCGTGATGAAACACCATACCCATATCGGGGCGAATGCCTTTATCGGCTCGAACACCATGCTGGTGGCGCCAGTGTCCATCGGCGAAGGCGCGATGACAGGCTCGGGCTCGGTCATCACCTCAGACGTGGAGCCGGACGCGCTGGCTCTGTCTCGCGCGCCGCAGGTTGAAAAGCCCGGCATGGCACGCAAGTTGATGGACATGTTAAAGGCCAAAAAGGCCAAAATGCAGAGGGGCAGCTAAGATGTGCGGAATTGTCGGTGTGCTGGGCAACCACGAAGTGGCCCCAATCCTTGTAGAATCCCTCAAGCGGCTCGAATACCGCGGCTATGACAGCGCTGGCATCGCCACGCTGAACGACGGCAAACTCGACCGCCGCCGCGCCGTGGGCAAACTGGTGAACCTGTCAGACACGCTGGTGCACAACCCGCTGGCAGGCAAATCCGGCATCGGCCACACCCGCTGGGCCACCCACGGCGCGCCGAGCATCACTAATGCGCATCCCCACCAGGCGGGCGCGGTGGCTGTCGTCCACAACGGCATCATCGAAAACTTCCGCGAATTGCGGGCCGAACTGGCCGAACACGGCGCAAACTTCGTCACCGAAACAGACACAGAAACCGTCGCCCTGCTCACCCAGCACCACATGAACCAAGGCGCCGACCCGGTCACCGCCGCCAAACAGACCCTCGCCCGGCTCGAAGGCGCCTTCGCACTGGCCTTCCTCTTTGACGGCCATGACGACCTGATGATCGCGGCGCGCAAAGGTTCGCCGCTGGCGATCGGCTATGGCGAAGGTGAGATGTTCGTCGGCAGCGACGCCATCGCGCTGGCTCCGCTGACCAACAAGATCGCCTACCTCGAAGAGGGCGACTGCGCCGTGATCACCCGGACCTCGGTTGAGATCACGGACCAAAACGGCACCCTCGCCAACCGCGCCGTCAAAACCATCGAGATCGACAGCACCCGGATCGACAAGGCTGGCCACAAACACTTCATGGCCAAGGAAATCGCCGAACAGCCCGCCGTGATCGGCACCGCCATCGGCAAATATCTGACCCCACTTGGCGACATTGAGCTGCCGGGAGATGAGATCGACTTCAACGATTTTGACCGGGTCATCATGGTCGCCTGCGGCACCGCGTCCTATGCCTGTCTGACCGCGAAATACTGGTTCGAACAGATCGCCCGCCTGCCTGTCGAAGTCGACGTCGCCTCCGAGTTCCGCTACCGCGAACCACCCATCCCGCCGCGCACGCTGGCGGTTTTCGTCAGCCAATCGGGTGAAACAGCCGACACCCTCGCCGCTCTGCGCTATTGTGAGGGCAAGGCCGCGCGTATTCTGTCAGTGGTCAATGTCCCCGAAAGCTCCATCGCCCGCGAAAGCGATGTGGCCCTGCCGATCCATGCGGGCGTCGAAGTCGGCGTGGCCTCGACCAAGGCCTTCACCTGTCAGTTGATCGTGCTTTACATGATGGTTCTCAAAGCCGCCCAAGCGCGCGGCCTGCTGGACACAGAAGCTTTGGCCGACCACGTATCGGGCCTGCGCGGCTTGCCCGCGATCATCAGCCATGCGTTGGAAAAGAACGACACGATGCACGCTGCAGCACTCAAGCTCTCGCACGCCCGCGACGTGCTTTTCTTGGGCCGGGGCCAGATGTACCCCCTCGCGCTCGAAGGCGCCCTAAAGTTGAAAGAAATCAGCTATATACATGCCGAAGCTTATGCATCGGGTGAACTTAAGCACGGCCCGATTGCGCTGATTGATGAAAATGTCCCGGTGGTCGTGATGGCCCCCCGCGATGCGCTCTTCGACAAGACTGTCAGCAACATGCAAGAGGTCATGGCACGCAAGGGCAAGGTGATTTTAATCTCGGATGCCAAGGGCCAAGCCGAGGCGAATGACGGCGTTTGGTTCAGCATTGAGATGCCTTCCGTGCCAGATGCCTTGGCCCCAATCCTCTATGCGATCCCGGCGCAGTTGCTGGCCTATCACACCGCCGTCGCCAAGGGCACGGACGTGGACCAGCCGCGTAACCTTGCGAAATCGGTCACTGTCGAATGACCCTTGATGAAGCACTTGCGGAACTCCACGCAGAGGCCAATCCGGCCCGCGCAGAAGAGTTGCGCCGCTATCATAAGGCCGAGCGTCTCTACCTCGGCCTTACCAATCCGCAGATCAACGCGCTCGCACAGACTTGGCGCGAAGCTCTGGATGTGCCGGGCCGCGTCGAACTCGCCGATGGTTTGTGGCAGTCAAATATATTTGAGGCCCGGTTCGCCGCCGCCAAACTGCTGACCCAAGCGCGTCTGCGGCCCGACGATCACGCCGCATGGGCGTTGATTGCTAGTTGGACGCCTGATTTCGACAGTTGGGCAATTGCCGATCATGCAAGCATGGCGGCCCAAAAACGTCTGATAGCCGATCCTGCCCGCCTAGACGAAGTTGAGGGATGGATCGCGTCAGATCACCTCTGGACCCGCCGCGCGGCGCTGGTCTCGACCCTGCCTTGGACAAAACAGAACAATCCCAAACCGCACGAACTGGCGGCCCGCGACCGCATTCTTGGCTGGGCCGCGACGTTGGTGCCGGATCACCGTTGGTTCATTCAAAAGGCGATTGGATCATGGTTGCGTGATCTGTCGAAACACGACCCTGACCGCACCCGCGCCTTTATCGACGCGCATGGCGCAAAGATGAAGCCTTTCGCAGTGAAAGAGGCGCTACGTTTGCTCAAGAAGGCTGAAGGCTGAAAAGTCAGTTCAAAGCCGGATGCGTCGTGCCAGTGATTGAATGGCGCGGCGCATCCGACCTAGCGGGCGTTCTTCGCAGTCCCTTTCAAGCGCCTTGACAAAACTATAAATATGGTTTTATCAACGATAGGATGGAACATACCTCTGCCGCCCGCTCGCTTGCCGCACTCGGCCATGATGCCCGCCTAAAGCTTTTCCGCTTGCTGGTAAGAGTGGGTCATGAAGGGCTGAATATCGGAGCGATCGGTCAGCATCTGGAGATGCCCGCGTCCACACTCGCCTATCATCTGAAAACGCTGGTAGACGCGGGGTTGGTGACACAGGAGCGACGAGGACGAGAGATTGTGAACTCTGTCGATTTCGATGCCATGCATCAAACTATGTCGTTCCTCACGGCGGAATGCTGTTCAGGGGTCAAACTGACTCGAAAGGATGCCGCATGATGTATAGGCAATTTTTTTCACCTCAAAGAAACTACAAAACTAAGGATTTGGATTATGGCTGAAGTTCCCTTCACCTCCCGCCCTGGTCGCACGGAACGCCTTGTTCAAGTTTGGCACAACGAAAAGGTGTGGCTGGTCTCGGCGGGCATTCTTACCCTGCTGTTCATCTTTGCGCCGCAACTGGGCATCACGACCATTGGATTCGTCGCGCAGAACCTTGCCAATGTGGCCCCCTTCCTCGCGCTTTCCGTTGGCATCGCTGCCTATGCCGGGGCCACGGGGGCCGACGGGCTGATCGCGCGCGCTTTTACCGGATCACCGATGGTTATGATCCTGATTGCAGCGGCTGTCGGCGGGCTGTCACCCTTTTGTTCCTGCGGCGTGATCCCGTTGATCGCTGCGCTGTTGGCGATGGGTGTGCCGCTTTCTGCGGTGATGGCCTTCTGGCTGGCGTCTCCGGTGATGGACCCTTCGATGTTCATCCTGACCACTGGCCTGCTGGGATTTGAATTTGCGATTGCGAAGACACTGGCCGCCTTAAGTCTGGGTGTGTTAGGCGGCTTGACCGTCCACTTTCTGTCTCGCTCGGGCGCCCTGTCCGATCCTCTGCGCGAGGGTGTGGGGAATGGCGGTTGTGGTGGTGCGAAGGTTCGCACAGCTCAACCCGTCGTCTGGAAATTCTGGAGCGACCCGGCGCGTAACGCTAAATTCTGGCGCGAAGGCATTAAGACGACGTTCTTTCTTGCCAAATGGTTGACCCTTGCCTTCATTCTCGAAAGTTTGATGTTGGCATGGCTGCCTGCCGACCTCGTAGCCCTTGCCCTCGGCGGCACCGGTCTTGCCCCGATTGGCATTGCGACGCTCGTCGGTGTCCCTGCTTACTTAAACGGCTACGCGGCGTTGCCCTTGGTCAGCGGCCTGATCGGGCAAGGCATGGCGCCCGGTGCAGGCTTGGCATTTCTCGTGGCAGGTGGGGTAAGCTCGCTGCCTGCGGCGATTGCCGTCTGGGCTTTGGTCAAGAAAGAGGTGTTTCTCCTCTACCTCGGCATTGCGCTTGCTGGCTCCTTCGCAATCGGTCTGTTGTTCCAGCTTTGGACCGCGTTTTGAAAAACTGCTGAGGGGGGAGGTAATCCCCCCTCAAAACGCTTACCCAGCTGCGGAGACCTCGACAGTTGTCAGATCCGTCAGCGACGCCCCAATTAACCGCAGCGCTGGCAATGACATTCGGCTGCCAGCTGTCGGCGGCCCCTCAATCGGGATCAACGTCACGGCAGCGGATTTCCCGTTGGCAGGGTTGGTCACCCGACCCGGCATTTCATTTTTAACCAAAGGCGTCTTTAACCAAAGCCCCGGCTCGGTCGCGCTGCCAAGGCTGGCAACGGTTTTCCCGAGCGACGCGCCCACGCTCACAGGCGCTTGGGTCGCAGCTTCGCGCTCTTCTGCGGTTGTGGTGTCCAGACTGTCGGCGCTGTTGGCGGCAGAGGTTAGCGTCGGCGTCGCAGCGCCCTCGGCATCGGCTTGAGGCGCGGCGGCCTCACTGGGCGCAGGCGCGGTCGCGGCATCAGACCCGTCCCCCCCTAGCCCCAAGCGGTCGGCGAAACTGCCACAGCCCGTCAGGGCGGTAGCGGCGATAAGCGGGAAAAGAATGCGTGTCATCGTATCAGCCTAGCTCTGCACCGCGGCCTAATCAATTGCCCAAATGTCGCTTGCCCCGCCGTGGGCGGACCATTACCTATGGGGCATGACAGCACCCCTTATTGACCCTTTCATGCGTGCGATTACCTATCTGCGCGTCTCCGTCACAGACCGTTGCGATTTTCGCTGTGTCTATTGCATGTCCGAGAACATGACCTTCTTGCCCAAGAAGGAATTGCTGACACTCGAAGAACTTGACCGTCTGTGCAGCAACTTCATCAATCTCGGCGTGGAAAAGCTGCGCATCACCGGGGGGGAGCCTCTGGTGCGGCGCGGGATCATGACATTCTTTGATGGGATGAAACGGCACCTCGACAGCGGCGCTTTAAAAGAGCTGACGCTGACCACCAATGGCAGTCAGTTGGAACGCTTTGCGGACGATCTCTATGCCGCAGGGGTGCGCCGGGTGAATGTCTCGCTCGACACGCTGGACGAACAAAAATTCGCTGACATCACCCGCTGGGGCCGCCTGCCGCAGGTGTTGCGCGGCATCGACGCAGCGCAGCGTGCAGGGCTGAAGATCAAGATCAACGCCGTGGCGCTCAAGGGCTTTAACGAGCCGGAACTGCCGCGCATCACCGAATGGTGCGCTGAGCGCGGGATCGACCTCACGTGGATTGAGGTCATGCCGATGGGCGATCTGGGCAACGAAGACCGCTTTGGCCAATACTGGTCACTGAAAGACGTCCGCGCCCGCTATGCCGAACATTACACCGTTACCGATCTGGCTGAGCGTACCGGCGGCCCGGCCCGCTATGTGCGGCTGGAAGAGACAGGTCAAAAGATCGGCTTTATCACCCCGCTGAGCCATAACTTTTGCGAAAGCTGCAACCGCGTGCGGGTCACCTGCACCGGGGAAATCTATATGTGTCTGGGCCAAGAAGACGTGGCCGATCTGCGCGCCCCGCTACGCGATCACCTCGACACAGACCTGCCGCTGCAAGAGGCGATCCGCGCCGCGATTGACCGCAAGCCGAAAGGCCATGACTTTGACTATTCGCGCCAGCGCATCGACGGTCAAATGCCGCGCCACATGAGCCACACGGGCGGCTGAGCCCGTGGCGGCGCCGCTTCTCTATCAGGCATGGGTTGCGGCAAGCGCTGCAATTCTGCCCTTCGCCGCACGGCAGTCCGTGGCCAAGCTTCGTCGTGCAGGCGTCGACGTCCACCGCGCCCATGAGAAACTCGGCCACGCCAGTCAACCCCGCCCTCAGGGTAAGCTGATCTGGTTTCATGCGGCTTCGGTCGGGGAAAGCCTGTCGGTGCTGGCATTGATTGACCGGATGGGCCGCGCCCTGCCCGAAGCACATTTTCTCATCACCTCGGGCACCGCCACCTCGGCCCGGTTGGTCGGCCAGCGCCTGCCCCCGCGCACCCGCCATCAGTTTGCCCCGCTGGACGCCCCCGGCCCGCTCAAGCGTTTTCTCAGCCACTGGCAGCCTGATGCGGCGCTCTTTGTTGAAAGTGAGCTTTGGCCGCAGATGCTCCGCCGCGCACATGCGCGCGGCACGGCGATGGCGCTGATAAACGCACGCCTGTCCCAACGCTCCATTGCGCGTTGGCAAAAACACCCGGCACTTGCGCGCTATTTATTCGGCGTTTTTGACCTGATCCTGACCCAAAACGACGCGATGGCTGAGGCAATGGTCGCGATCAACGCGCCCGCCGAGCGGGTGGCGCGGGGGATCAACCTCAAATCCATGGCCGGGCCGCTTCCTCAGGATGAAGACGCGCTCTTTGACGCGCGCGCCGCCCTTGGCCATCGGCCTGTCTGGATCGCGTCCTCTACCCATCCGGGCGAAGAGAAAGCGGTGTTAGAAGCACATCGGCAGTTGCTCGAACGTTTTCCAGATCTTTGCCTGATCCTTGCCCCCCGCCACCCAGAACGCGGCGGTGAAGTTGCCGAACTCATCGGCAGCGCTGGCTTCAATCTCACCCGTCGTACGCGGGGCGACATCCCGGGAGAAGAGGTCTTTCTGGCCGACACGCTGGGCGAGTTGGGCACTTGGTATGCGCTGAGCGATGTGGTGTTCCTGGGCGGCTCGCTGCACCCCATTGGCGGGCATAATCCTTACGAGGTGGCCCAGGCGGGCGCCATGGTGCTTTCGGGCACCCATGTCGCCAACTTTGCTGAAACCTATGCCGAGATGGAGGCTGCAGGCGCTGCGCGGCTGGTGGCAGGCACAGAAGATCTCGCTGAGCGGGTCGGAGATTTGCTTAGCAATGACATCGCCCGGGCCAAGGGTGTGGCCTCGGCAAAAGCCTATGCCGAGGCGCAGGCCGACAAGCTGGACAGTATCGCAGATCGGCTAATCTCCGCCCTGCGCTTGGACGGAGCATCGGACGATGCCTGAGCTTTTTGTCACCAATTACAATTCAAATTTCACGGGCGTCTCTGCGACAGCTGCCAATGTGGTCCGACAACAGGTTGCGCGCCATGATCTGGCACTGGTGGGGCATCCCCTGCCCGGCTGCCCGCCCCCGCTAACCCGTGCAGCGGCGGCGCGGGTGACGCGCAACCATCCGCCCCTAGACCAGCCCTTTGCCATTTGGCACGTGCGCCGCAACCCCGAGATGCGCAGCGCGATCTGGCTGCGGGACGTGCGCCGCGCACCGATCAAGATCGTTTTCACCTCTGCCGCACAGCGGCTGCACTCGGCCTATCCACGCTGGTTGATCCGTCAGATGGATGCGGTCATCGCCACGACCGACCGCGCGGCAGAATTTGTCCCCAACGTGCGCGCCGTGGTCCCGCATGGGGTCGATACCGATGTCTTTACCCCCGCGCAAAACCGCGCGTCTGCTTGGGCTGGTCTGGGTTTTGGCGGCACCCATGGCATTGCGACCGTCGGACGCATTCGGCCAGAAAAGGGCACCGATCTATTCGTTGATGCCATGCTGCGCCTGCTACCGCAACGCCCCGGCGCGGTAGCGCTTGTGGTGGGCCGCGCAGGCGGCAAGCATGAGGGGTTTCTGACCAAGCTGAAAGCGCAGGTCGCGGCCGCCGGACTGGCGGATCGGCTGCTGTTCATCGGGGAATACCCAGCCACTGAACTGCCCAAGCTGATGCGCGCGCTGTCGCTGGTGGTCCAGCTGCCGCGTTACGAAGGCTATGGCATGGTGCCGCTCGAAGGGCTTGCTTCGGGCGTGCCATTCGTGGGCAGCGACGCGGGCTACTACGGTGCCTTCTCAGATGGAGGTCGCGTGGGTCAAATCGTGCCGCAGGCCGCCCCTGATGCCGCAGCAGAGGCCGCGATGGCAATGCTTGCGCGCGAAGATCAGACCGACCTTGGCCAGACCGCACGACAGGTGGCGGAAAACCGTTTCAGCGCGCGGACCGAAGCGGATGGGATCGAGGCGGTCTACCGCGACCTTTGGAAGCGCGGCTGACACTTTTAGATAGATAGACAAAGACGCGCCCCGTAATCGGGGGCGCCTTTGGTGTTTGCGGTCGCAGCTTTAGGCCGCTGGCATCCGCTGCTCAACGATACCCGCCCACCAGCTACAGCCCGCCGGGATCGCATCGTCGTTGAAGTTATACTCGGGGTGGTGCACCGCCGCCGTATCGCCGTTGCCGACCAGAATATAGGCACCGGGGCGTTCTTCGAGCATGAAGGCGAAATCCTCGCCGCCCATGACCAGCGGCGCTTCGACACAATCGCCCGAGACAGACCGCGCCACGTCAGCGGCGAATTCTGTCTGCGCATCGTGGTTTACCATGACAGGGTAGTTGCGCGTGTATTTGACCCTGGCTGTCGCGCCAAAGCTGGCCGCGATGCCCTCGCAAATCTCGGTCACACGCTTTTCGGCCAGATCGCGCAGATCGTTGGACAGGGTGCGCACGGTGCCCTGCAGGTTTACCCGCTGCGGAATCACGTTAAACGCTTTGGAGGAGCTTTCGATCGATGTGACCGAAACAACGATATTGCCAATCGGATCAGCGTTGCGGCTGACGATAGATTGCAACGCGGTGATGATATGCGCGGTGACAACCATCGTGTCGATCGTCTCTTGTGGCTTAGCGGCGTGACCGCCAAGGCCTTCAACCTCAATTTCCATCAAGTCAGTCGCCGCAAAGAATGCGCCTGGGCGGATGCCAAAGGAGCCTGTAGGCATGCCGGGCCAGTTGTGCATGCCATAGACTTCTTGGATGCCCCAACGGTCCATCATCCCGTCGTTGCACATTTCGCGCCCCCCGCCGCCGCCTTCTTCGGCGGGCTGGAAAATCACCACGACTGTGCCGTCGAAATTGCGCGTCTCGGCCAGATATTGCGCCGCACCCAGCAGCATGGCGGTGTGGCCGTCATGGCCGCAAGCATGCATGGCATCGGGGGTTTTGGAGGCATAGTCCAGCCCGGTCTGTTCGTTGATCGGAAGCGCATCCATATCGGCCCGCAGCCCGACGACCTTGCCCGAGGCCGTGGACTTGCCCTTAATGACGCCAACCACACCGGTGCGGCCAATGCCTTCGACGACTTCGTCACAGCCAAAAGCGCGCAGCTTGTCGGCCACAACGCCAGAGGTGCGGTGTGTTTCAAACAAGATTTCGGGGTTCTCGTGCAGATCGCGGCGCCACGCGGTTATGTCTTCGTGCAGTTCGGCAAAGCGGTTCTTAACGGGCATTTGGGGATATCCTCTGGGTTGAAAATTGGCCCTGCATTTTGTGCAGGCGCATTTATCTACGACATGCTTACGCCCTTGCCTGCCGGGCCTCAACCACCTGCGCGACGCATGAGCGTAGAGACGGGGTCGCGGCCTCCTCTCCGTCGCCCCGCACTGCCGTTAAGGCCCACGCAACATGGCACGATCCGTTTACAAATAAACGCACAGGTCTGTGGTCAGAGCGCCGGGCCGAGGCGGATGAGGCTGCCATCGCTAAACCGGTCAGCGCGGAATCTGTGCAGATCATGTCCCGGCGCGTCGCCCATCACCATCGCTGCAAGCACACGCCCCATGCCCGGGCCAATCCCAAAGCCATGCCCCGACATTCCCGTGCCAATAATGAGCCCCGGAATTTGAGCGCAATGATCCACCACGGGAACGATATCAGGCATCACGTCGATCATGCCGGCCCATGCACTGCGGGCCGTCACCTCTGGCAAACCGGGGTAGCGCGCGGCGAAATATTTAAGCGCTTTGCGCAGTTGTCGGTGATCCGGGGTTGGGTCAAGTATGCGCATCTTCTCGAAGGGGCTGGCGCTGTCTGCCGCCCAGCGGCGTGGGGTGGTCCATGCATCGGGAAACCCTTTTGGCGCAGAGACCCGCAAACGCTGACCGAAGGGATTGGCACGCAATTGTGGGAGGTAATGGCGAACCGCCCGAAGCGCATCAGGGCCGATATAAAGGTCCGGTGCGCTCTGTGGTGCTAGGGTATAGCCGCCATCCGCACGGCGGCGAAAGGCGAGCCTGTCATCGACGGCGGCGCCATTATGAATATTGGGAAGCTCATTCGTCGCCACCACGGACTCGCGCACCGACAATTGTGGCAGGCTGACCCCCTGCGCCCGCAAGAACAACGCGGACCACGCGCCGCCTGCCAAGACGACTGACGAGCAGCGGATTGCCCCTGCTTCTGTCACCACCCCCGCCACCCGGCCCGCGGCGAGGTCGAGCTTGCGCACCGCACAGTTTTCGATGATCCGCACGCCTTCCTTGACGGCCAAAGCAGCGAGGGCTGGCACCGCGGCCCAAGGCTCGGCGCGCATGTCCGATGCTGTGGTCAGGGCACCTGCATAGGCCTTGCTTGCCCCCGGGAATGCCGCTGCCGTTTGCTTGGCATCCAACAACCGACTATCCAGGCCATTGGCCTGCGCATGGGGGAGCCATGCGGCGAAGGTTTCCAGCTTGGCTTCGGTTTCCGCAAGATAGGTCACGCCGCCTTGGTGCAACCCGATGTCGCGGTTCAACTGTGGCGCCAAATCGCGCCAGTGCTGCGCGGCCTCTACCATGATCGGCAATTCATCAGGGTCGCGCCCCTGCTGGCGGATCCACCCCCAATTGCGGCTGGATTGCTCGGCGGCAATGCGGCCTTTCTCGAGCAGCGTCACCTGTTTGCCCGCACGGGCCAAAAACAGCGCAGTGCAAACGCCAATCACCCCACCTCCGATAATCACCACCTCCGAGGTCCGGGGAGGTGTGCGGGGGTAGGTGACAGGCGTTGCGAGAGTGATGGGAAAAGACGACATGAGGCGGCCTGTATCCTTGGGCCGCGCGGGCAGCATCTGGCGGCCAGTTTAGTTGCAGATCAGTTTGCCGGACGACAGAAGGCGACGCCCCCTGCCCCCCGGCCTAGCCCTGCAACCGGGTCAGCAACCTGCGCATAAAGTCATGGCCGGCCTCGAATTGCGCGACCTCGATATACTCATTCGGCTGATGCGCCTGCGCGATATCGCCCGGCCCGCAGATCACCGCGGAATAGCCCGCCTCTTGGAACTGCCCGGCCTCGGTGCCGTAGCTCACCTTGTGGCTGGCATTGTCGCCGGTGATCTGTCGCACGATCTGCTCGGCTTCGCCTTCCTTTTCGGGCTGCAAAGCGGGCACGTCAAAGCGGGTCGAGGTCTCGATATAGGTCTCGGGCACAATCGCCTGCATCTGCTTTTCCACCTCGCGCACTTTCTTGAGGTAGGCGGTGCCCCATTTGTCTTTGTCTTCGCCCGGCACCACGCGGAAATCCATCGCGAATTTGCAGTCTTTGGCGGTGATGTTATGGGCCGTGCCGCCCTCAATCACGCCGACATGGGCGGTGGTGAAGGGCGGGTCGAACATCGCGGCGGTCTCGGTCGGTTTGGCCGCCATATTGTCGCTGTTCACGTCATTAGCCCATTCGATCAGCTTGGCCCCCGCCATGATCGCATTGACCCCGGTGTGCAGCAGCGAGGAATGCACCTCAAAGCCCACAAGATGGGTGTTGAAGCCGATGCCGCCCTTATGCCCGGTCACCGCCTGCATGGTCGACGGCTCGCCCACGATCACAGCAGAGCCTTTGGGCACCACGCCCTGCATCGCTTGGATCATCGGCGGGGCACCGGTGCAGCCGATCTCTTCGTCAAAGCTCAGCGCGATTTGGAGCGGGCGTTTGACTTGCGCGTAATGCGCCTCGACCAAGGCCCAGATCGCCAACGCGTCAAAGCCCTTCATGTCGCAGGTGCCGCGCCCGTAGTAGCGGCCATCGCGTTCGGTCACGGTGAAGGGGTCACTCTCCCAAGGTTGCCCGTCGATCGGCACCACATCGGTATGGCCCGACAGCACCAGCGCCCCCTCCTCCCACGGCCCCGCATGGGCGAAAAGCGCATGTTTGGGCTGCTCGGGATCAATATAGCGGTGGCTTTCAATGCCGTGGCTGGAGAGATACTCGGCCACCCAGTCGATCAGCGGGATGTTGGTATCCCGCGAGACGGTGGGAAAGCTGATGAGTTTGGTCATCAACTCGAGCGGCGTGAGGCGCGTGGTCACAGTCGGTATCCTCCTGATACGGTCAGCACCTCGCCTGTGATGGAAGATGCGTTGTCGCTTGCCAAATACCGCACGGCGGCGGCGATGTCATCGGCTGTTGCGAGCCGCCCCAGAGCGGTCAGCGCAACGAATGCTTCGGTGAGTTCCGCGTCACGGGGCGCGTCGGGGAGGTTAATCGCCCCCGGCGCCACGGCGTTTACCCGGATGCCACGGGGGCCGAGTTCCTTGGCCATGGCCTTGGTCCAAAGGTCTAACGCGGCCTTGCTGGCCCCGTAGAGCGCCGCACCTTTTGGGGGCAAAACGGCGTTGACCGAGGAAATCCCCACGACCGCCGCCCCCGCGCCCAGATGGGGCAAAGCCGCTGCCAGCAGCCCATGCGGGGCGAGCACATTCACGTCAAAGATATTGCGCAGGGCGTCAGGGTCCGCGCCTTCCACCGGCGACGGCGCGATGACGCCCGCGTTGTTGACCAGCACGTCCAGCCGCCCGAACCGTTCGATAATGGCCGAGATGACCTTCGCGTGGCTGGCGGGGTCGCTTAGGTCGGCTTTGATACACAGTGCATCTTCTGGCAGCCCATCGGGCGCGCTGTGCAAATGGGTGATCGCGAGATGGTGATCGCGGCCCAAATCAAGAGCAATGGCCCGCCCGATCCCCCGCGCGCCACCGGTTACAAGCGCCACCTTTTTGGACATCGGGTTGGGCATTGTGCTTTCGTTCAGTAACCGCTGTCAGTGATCAGCACGTGGTGCCCCGGCTCTACTTCCTTATAGACCGAAGGTTCGGGCTCATAGGTCGTGGGGTGGATCGGCGATGGGATCGGCTTGAAATTCAAGTCCTTCTCAGCCTTCCGGCGCCGCGGATCGGCGATTGGGACCGCCTTCATCAGCGCTTGTGTATAGGGGTGCTGCGGGTTCTCGAAGACCCGCTGGCGCGAGCCAAGCTCAACGATCCGGCCCAGATACATCACGCCGACCTGATGGCTCACCCGCTCAACCACCGCCATGTCATGGCTGATAAAGAGGAACGACAGTTCCATCTCGGCCTGTAGTTCCATCATCAGGTTCAGCACCTGCGCCTGCACCGATACATCAAGCGCCGAGACCGCCTCATCCGCGATGATGAGCTTGGGGTTCAGCGCGAGCGCACGGGCGATGGCGACACGCTGGCGCTGTCCGCCCGAGAGCTCATGCGGGAAGCGGCGCATAAAGCTGCGCGGCAATTCGACCCGGTCAAAGAGCATCTCAACGCGTTTGGTGATTTCCGCGCCCTTGAGGGTGTTGAAGTTGTGGATCGGCTCGGCCACCTGATCCGACAGGTGCATCTGCGGGTTGAGCGAGGCAAAGGGATCTTGAAAGATCATCTGCATATCAAGCCGCGCCGTGCGCAGGGCTTTTTGATCAAGTGACATGATGTCGACGCCATCAAGGTTCACTTCACCCGACATCGGCTCAACCAGCCGCAGAATAGAGCGGCCCGCCGTCGATTTGCCGCAGCCGGATTCGCCGACGAGGCTTAGCGTCTGGCCTTTGTTGATCGAGAAGGACAGGTCTTCGACAGCATGCACGTTGGCCACGGTGCGGCGCAGGAAACCGCCCTGCACGGGGAAGCGGGTGGTCAGGTTTTTGACCGACAAAAGCACCTCATCGCGCCCTTTAATGGGAACGATCTCTTTGTCCTCGGTGCCCAGAAGCTTCATCGGCTCGGGGTACGGTTTGCCGGTCATCTCGCCCAGCTTTGGAACCGCTGCCAAAAGCGCCTTAGTATAAGGATGCTGCGGGTTCTCGAAAATCTCTTCGACCGTGCCTTCTTCGACCTTCTTGCCGCGGAACATAACGACGACGCGGTCGGCCATCTGCGCCACCACCGCCATGTCATGGGTGATGAACATCACCGCGGTGCCAGTCTCGCGCTTGAGACGGTCCATCAGGGCGAGGATCTCGGCCTGAATGGTCACGTCGAGGGCGGTGGTCGGCTCATCGGCGATCAGCAGTCGCGGCTCGCAGGCCAAGGCCATGGCGATGACCACCCGCTGGCGCATCCCGCCCGAAAGCTCATGCGGATATTGCTTCAACCGCCGCTCCGGCTCGGGGATGCGGACCTGACGCATCAGTTCCAACGCGCGGGCCTCGGCCTCCTTGCCAGACATGTTCAGATGCAGGCGCAGACCTTCGGTCATCTGCTTGCCGATGGTAAAAACTGGGTTCAGCGCGGTCATCGGCTCTTGAAAGATCATGCCAATCTCATTGCCGCGAATCCGGCGCATAAGGCTGCCACTGCTGGCGGCGAGATCAACAGTGCCTTTTTCCCCGCGCTCAAAAAGGAGGCGACCGCCTGCAATTTCACCACCGCCGTATTCGACCAGCCGCATCAGCGAGAGCGACGAGACCGATTTGCCCGAGCCTGATTCTCCGACGACGCAAACAGTCTCGCCCGGGTTGATGTGGAAGCTGACATCCTCGACGCCCACAACAGGGCCGTCTTTGGTCTGAAATTCAACGCGCAGCCGTTCAATCCGGGCGATTGGCGTCTCGTTTGTGGTGTCCAGCATCTGTTTCCCTGTTATTTTTCTTAAGCGGAATTGCCTGACGCTACGGCGAATAAGGAGAGGCTGTCAAACCGGACTGTTGAAACAAGCAATCCGCATGGAATTTAGCCCAAGCCCGTGATGTCGGCTCTTGCAATTCTTGGGAAACCTGTTTCGATACGGCCCATGCGGTTTGGTAGAATGCGTTGAGCGGCGACAGAATTTTCATTTCTTTATGGGGATTTAGACGACGCTCTCGCACCACATCCAAAGCGACAACCCTAAGGCAGGGGGAATCCTGCCATCAAAAAGCGGCACGCGCACGTGTCCAACATGGAGTAAGTTATGAAACTAAAGACCCTATTGATGGGGGCCGTGGCATCCGCCGCTTTCGCCCCTATGGCCCTTGCTGAAGGACATGAAGGCGAGCGCGGTCGCGATGGTGAAGTCAAGATTATCTATTGGCAGGCGCCCTCGATCCTGAACCCCTATCTGTCGTCAGGCACCAAGGACGTCGAAGCCTCCTCGCTGATCATTGAGCCGCTGGGCCGCTACGACGAAAATGGCGGACTGGTCCCCTACCTCGCCAAGGAAATTCCGACGCTGGAAAACGGCGGCGTGAGCGAAGACCTCAAGACAATTACATGGACGCTAAAAGAGGGTCTGGTCTGGTCCGACGGCACCCCCTTTACCGCCAATGACGTCAAGTTCACCGCAGACTACTGCATGAATCCCGAAGGCGGCTGTGCGCAGCTGGCCAAGTTCGAGGGCGTGTCTTCGGTTGACGTGATCGACGACCTGACGGTCAAAGTGACTTTCTCCGAGCCGATGCCAAACCCCTACGGCCCCTTCATGGGCGGCCAGTCCCCGATCATTCAGGCGGCACAGTTTGCTGATTGTACCGGTGCAAAAGCGCCAGAGTGCACCGAGGCCAACTTCAACCCCATCGGCACGGGTCCGTTCAAGGTTGTTGAATTCCGCCCCAACGACGTGATCACCATGGAAGCCAACGAGAACTTCCGCGAGGAGGGCAAGCCTGCCTTCTCCAAGCTGACCTTCAAAGGTGGCGGCGACGCGACGGCTGCGGGCCGTGCCGTGATGGAAACAGGCGAGTTTGACTACGCTTGGAACCTCCAGCTGGCACCCGATGTCATCTCGAAAATGGCCGAAGGCGGCAAAGGCACACCGATCTCGGCTTTCGGTACGCTGGTTGAGCGTCTTGAGCTGAACATGACGCATGCCTCCCCCGATCTGCCAGAGGGCGAGCGTTCCACGGCCAAGCATCCGCACCCGATCCTGAGCGATGAAAAGGTCCGTCGCGCCCTGTCGATGGCGATTGACCGTGAACTGCTGGTCGAAGTCGGCTACGGCCAAGCGGGTCGTGCAACCTGCAACATGGTGCCCGCGCCGGAGCTTTATGCCTCCGACAACACCGACTGCCTGACCCAAGACATCGAAGGCGCCAAGGCGCTCTTGGACGAAGCCGGCTGGGTTGACAGCGATGGCGACGGCATCCGCGACAAAGATGGCGTGAAACTGGAAATCCTTTACCAGACCTCGACGAACGCCGTGCGTCAGGATTTCCAAGCGCTGATTAAAGATTGGTGGAGCCAGATCGGTGTTGAAACCGAGTTGCGCAACATCGACGCTTCGGTCTTCTTTGGTGGCGACCCCGGTTCGACCGACACATTCCAGCGTTTCTATGCAGACGTTGAAATGTATGCCAACAACTTCGACGGCACCGACCCGCAAAGCTACCTTGCCCAGCGGACCTGCGCCAAATTCCCAAGCCCTGAGACCCAGTGGCAGGGCGAAAACATCAACCGCTTCTGCAACGAAGAGTATGATGCGATGGTGGCCGAGCTTGGCCGTACCGGCGAAATGGAAAAGCGTGGCGAAATCGCCAAGAAGCTGAACGACATGCTGACCAAAGACAGCTACTCGATCCTGCCCTTGGTGGATCGTGGTCGGGTTTCGGCGGCCTCCAACACCCTAGGCGGCGTGATCCTGAACACATGGGACTCCGAGCTGTGGAACGTTGCCGATTGGTACCGCAAGAAGGCAGAGTAACATCACAAGGGGCGCGCGGCTTGTCCTGCGCCCCACCGATGGCTACGAGGGGTGTGTGCAAGACGCGCACCCCTTTTCACCCCCACCCACAGACTGACTTACAAAGGCGACGCCCATGTTGACCTTCACCATCCGACGACTTCTTTTGTCGATCCCGACGCTTTTGTTTATCAGCCTGGTGATTTTCCTGCTGCTGCAACTCGCCCCCGGCGACCCGATGGCCCAAGTGCCGCTGACGGTCCCGCCAGAGGTGAAGCAAAAGATGCGCGAGGCGCTTGGGCTTGGGCAACCGATCCACATCCAATATTGGAAATGGCTGGTGCAGGTCTTCTGGATTGAGCCGCAGGTTTTCATCGACTATCTGACCAACCGCTCTGCCCTCTTTGGCTGGCTGCCAGACACGGCCCTCTCCGAAGGCAAACTGCGCGTGATCTCTTGGCAGACCCGCTCGCCGGTGATGGACATCGTGGTCCAGCGTATGCCGCAGACCCTGTGGGTCGTGGGGCTGAGCTATATCGTCGGCATCGTGATCGCCATTCCGATTGGTATCTATTCCGCCTACCGCCATTATTCGGTGTTTGACCAAGCCGGGACATTCATCACCATGATCGGCTTTTCGATCCCGCCGTTCTTTACCGGGCCGCTGCTGATCGTGATCTTTTCGGTCTATCTGGGCTGGCTGCCGTCCATTTATGACACGACCCATGTCGTGAACGACTGGGCCAGCTTCAAGGTGCAGTTCTATCAGATGATCATGCCCGTCATGGTGCTGGCACTGCAAACCACCGCCCAGATCAGCCGCTACATGCGCGGCGCGATGCTCGACAACCTGAACCAAGACTACGTCCGCACCGCCCGCGCCAAGGGGTTGAAGGAAAGCGTTGTCGTCATGGTCCATGTGCTGCGCAACTCGATGATCCCGGTGGTCACCGTGATCGCACTTGGCATGCCCGCAATCTTTGGCGGCGCGATCATCACTGAGAACGTCTTCAAGGTGAACGGCATCGGACAGCTTTTGCTGACCGCGCTGCGCGCCAATGACCTGCCGATGGTGATGACCCTGACCTTCATCTTTGCGGTGTTGATCGTTCTGTTCAACCTGATCGCAGACATCCTGTACGGCCTGCTTGACCCGAGGATCCGTTATGACTGAGCAACCCATTCCCGCCAGCCCCGTCGAAGCCGACCTGGAGTTCATGAAAGCCCTGCAAGACAAGGGCCCGCAAAAGCCGCCGCGCAGCCAATGGCGCGATGTGTGGGGCCAGTTCCGCAAACACAAAGGCGCGCTCTTTGGCGGCTCGTTTCTGATCTTCATCACGCTGGCGGTGATCTTTGGCCCCTATATCTGGGACATCGACGCCAAGAAGCTGGACATCCGCAACAAGGACTGGCGGCCCATTTATACGCTGCTCTGGGATGGCGATGCCAAAGCCGGCTGGATTCACCCCTTCGGGACCGACCAGCTGGGCCGCGACATCCTTGCGCAGATGCTCTTTGGCGGGCGCGTGTCGATGGCCGTGGGCTGGCTCGCTATGGCGCTGGCGCTGATCATCGGCACCGCTGTGGGCGTGTTGTCGGGCTATTTCAAACGGCTCGACTTCTGGCTGATGCGCTTTACCGACCTGATCCTCAGCCTGCCGATCCTGCCGCTCGTGCTTTTAGCCGTGACGCTCTTTGGCCAGCCCCTGCGTTCGCAGTTCGGGCCTGAGGGCGGCATGTTCATCCTGATCGTCTCGGTCATCAGCCTGACATCTTGGATGCAGACCGCACGGATCGTACGCGGCGATATTTTGGCGCTGAAAGAGCGTGAGTTCATCCTTGCCGCCCGCTCCATCGGCACTACACCGGGCAAGATCATCCGCCGCCACCTGCTGCCCAATGTGATCTCACCGATCATGGTCTCTGCGACACTCGGCCTTGCTACCGCGATCATTACCGAAAGCGCACTGAGCTTCCTTGGCGTCGGTTTCCCGTCGGACTTCCCAACATGGGGCAAGCAACTCGCCGATGCGGTCGACCGGATGCAGGAGTTCCCCGAGCGGGTCATGCTGCCGGGAATCGCGATCTCGCTGACGGTGCTGGCGGTGAACTATCTCGGCGATGGGTTGCGCGACGCGCTGGATCCGCGCATTCGCGGACGCTGAATGAAATAAGACTGAACGGCCCCCGGCGACCACGTCGGGGGCCGTTTTGGTTCTGCGCTGTTGGCCAAGGCCGAACAGAATTAGCGGAAATTTCCGAGAGATAGAACATCGTTCTACAAGGCCGGGCACCTCCCCGCATCACATCGCTTGATTAACCCACGCCCTCGCTTCAAATAGGAAATAATTCCGTTTTTGAGGGTTTTTGTGATGTTTGAGTCCTTCGGCTTTGAAGAGACCACGGCGAAACAGGCGTCTGTTCTGCTGGCGGCTGTGATCGGTCTTGCTTTTGGTGTGCTGGCGCAGCGCACGCGCTTTTGTTTCCGCCGGAGCCTCGTGGGCGATGACCGCCGCCAAGCGCTCGGCATCTGGCTCACCGCGCTTGCACTCGCCGTCATCGGCACGCAAGCCGCCGTCCTTGCGGGGCTGATCAACTTCGACGCGCATCGCTTTATGGTCAGCGAGGTGCCCTTCCTTGCCATTGCCATTGGCGGTCTGCTCTTTGGCGCGGGCATGGTGCTGACGCGCGGCTGTATCTCGCGCCTTACTGTCCTGACCGGCGGCGGCAACTTGCGGGCCGCCCTTGTGGTGCTTGTCTTTGCCGTGGTCGCCCATGCGACACTCAAGGGCGTATTGGCCCCGCTGCGGGTCGCCCTTGGCTCCGTGACCGTCGATATGGGCGCCAATGTCAGCCTTGCCGCCCTGCCCGGCGGTGCGCTGCTTTGGGGCGGGCTGATCGCGGTGGCGGCGCTGGTCTATGCACTGCGCTCGGGCAACCGTCCGGGGCAACTGGTCATGGCGGCTCTGCTCGGCCTACTGGTGCCTGCAGCATGGGTCGGGACCGGGTTTATCCTGCTGGACGAGTTCGACCCCATCGCGATGGAGAGCCTAAGCTTCACTTCCCCCGCTGCGGACTCGCTGTTCTGGACCATCGCCAGTTCTTCGATCCCAGCGGGCTTTGGCACCGGGTTGCTCGGCGGTGTACTGGTCGGCGCTCTGATCGCCAGCCTGCTCTTTGGCGAGTTCCGCTGGCAGAGCTTTGACGCACCCCGCCAGACCGGGCGCTATATGTCAGGTGCGGCGATGATGGGCGTCGGCGGTGTGCTGGCCGGTGGCTGCACGCTGGGCGCGGGGCTGTCGGGCGTGCCGACCCTGTCCGTCGCGGCCATTGAGGCCATCGTCATGATCGCTCTGGGCGCGCTTGCCATGCAGGCGTTGCTCAGCCGATCTTCCGCCGCAGACGCCGCAGTGTCCACCACACACCAAGGACTACCGGCAGAGTAACAATGGCGGTCAGCACCCCTTTGCTGACCTCCAACTGCTCTGCCAGCGGGTAAAGCAGATAACCGGCCAGCGACACGGCATAGTAACTGATCGCAACAACCGACAGCCCTTCTACCGTATGCTGTAGCCGCAGCTGTAGATCAGCGCGGCGGTCCATGCTGGCGAGGATCTTTTGGTTTTGTGCCGAGCGTTCCACATCCACCCGCGTCCGAAGAAGATCGGCGGCCCGTAGCGCGCGTGCGGCGAGTGTTTGCAGCCGCGTTTCGGTGGATTTAACCGTGCGCATGGCAGGCTCATAGCGGCGCATCATGAACTCTCCAAACCCCTGCCGCCCCATAAAGCGCTCTTCGCGCAGGGCCGAAATCCGCTGATAGACAATCGCCTCATAGGCCCCGGTGGCAGCAAAGCGGTAGGCTGTGTCGGCGGTCAGGGCTTCGAGCGCCACAGAGACATCGAGCAGTGCGTGCAACGTCTCTTCTGCCGCCGTTCCTGCCCCACTGCGCATGGCCCCCATGAGTGTTGAAAGCTGCCCATCCAAATCGGTCAGCGCCGGGGCCATGCCCCGCGCTTCCATGAACCCCAGCATCGACATCGCTTTATAGGTCTCAATTTCACAGATTCGCTGGACGATGCGGCCAATCCGCCGCTCTCCGGTGCTGGTGTCTGTGAAGAGTGCCAACCGCATATGTCCTGCGGGATCGATGCGGAAGTCACTGGCAACCACTGCCGCGCCTTCCAGCACCTCGGCCACGGCGAGGCTTTCAGGGACAAACCAGTCTTGCAGGTGGCCCGCTATCTCGGCGTCATCGCCGGGCTTTGGCAGGACGACCACAAGCGCAGATGTAATGCGCTCACCCTGTACCGCAGACAGCCAACCTTTGGGAAAGACCTCGAAGTCCGACGCCGCAAAAGGGGCCGCGCCGCCGGGGTGGGCAATAACCGTATATGTCACAAACTCTGTATGCTGTTCCCATTTAAGGGTGAAGCGCCCCATTTCTCCGTAGTAGTGCTTGGCCTGTGCATCAGCACGGGGCGCACCGTAATGTTCCAGCAGGGCATTTAGCTCGGACTTAGGGTCAACGCCCGGCGCGAACTTCACCGCGAGAAATGCCACCCGAGATGGTGCAGCAAGCTGTGGAAAAGGGCGCGCGTGCATCTCGCCGGTCAGAGCAAGTCGCTGTGGGTGGTCTTTGATCGGGGCCATGTGAGGTTCCGCTGCTTCGGGCTTCATATGCCGGGCAGAATAGCGCAAATGCGCGCCTTGAACAGTGAATAATCATTATTTTACAGGGCGTTGAAGTGTACAGAAGTATACCGACCCGTAAAATGAAAACGCCCCACCGGTTCCAGCAGGGCGTTCATCTGAGGCAAGTGCGGGAATTTTTTGAAAATTCCCGCCCGTTTTCTTTAAAAGAAAGCGGCGCTTAGTCGATCAGCGGCAGCAGCTTATCAAGGCTGGCTTTCGCATCGCCGTAGAACATCCGCGTGTTGTCCTTAAAGAACAACGGGTTCTCGATGCCCGAATAGCCCGTGCCCTGCCCGCGTTTAGAGACAAAGACGGTTTTCGCCTTCCAGCATTCCAGCACCGGCATGCCAGCGATGGGGCTGTTGGGATCGTCTTGGGCCGCCGGGTTCACGATGTCGTTGGAGCCAATGACAATCGCCACATCGGTGTTGGGGAAATCGTCGTTGATCTCGTCCATCTCCATCACGATGTCATAGGGCACCTTGGCCTCGGCCAGCAGCACGTTCATGTGACCGGGCAAACGGCCTGCCACCGGGTGAATGGCGAAACGCACATTCTTGCCCTTGGCCCGCAGCTTTTTGACCAATTCGCTGACCGCGCCTTGAGCCTGTGCCACCGCCATGCCGTAGCCGGGGATGATGATGACGCTGTCGGCCTCATTGAGCGCCTGTGCGACACCATCAGCCTCGATCGCCACCTGCTCGCCTTCGACTTCCATCGCCGGGCCGGATGTCCCGCCAAAGCCGCCGAGGATCACGCTGATGAACGAGCGGTTCATCGCCTTGCACATGATGTAGCTGAGGATTGCACCCGAGGAGCCAACCAGCGCGCCGACCACAATCAGAAGATCGTTGCCAAGCGAGAAGCCAATCGCCGCCGCGGCCCAGCCGGAGTAGCTGTTCAGCATCGACACAACCACCGGCATATCCGCACCACCGATGCCCATGATCAGGTGATAGCCGATGAACAGCGCGGCTAGCGTCAGCACAAACAGCGGCAGGAAGCCCCCGGTGTTGAAGTACCAGATCAGGCACAAGAGCGAGATTGCCGCCGCGGCAGCGTTCAGCAAGTGACCGCCCGGCAGTTTCGTCGCCGCAGAGCTGACCCGGCCTGCGAGCTTGCCATAGGCGATGACCGAGCCGGTAAAGGTCACGGCACCGATAAAGATGCCGAGCACCAGCTCGACCCGCAGGATCGCGATCTCGACGCTGTCCTTCTTGGCCAGAAGTGCTGCGAAACCTTCGGTAGACGCACGCGCCACCTCGTCCATCGCCAGCACATTGTTCAACTCAATATGCGCGTTATAGCCGACGAAAACCGCAGCCAGACCCACTAGGCTGTGCATCGCCGCGACCAGTTCGGGCATCTGCGTCATCTGCACGCGGGTCGCCAGCTGATAGCCAATGGCGCCACCGGCGGCGATCAGGATCAGCGAGAGGAGCCAGAACCCCGCCCCCGGCCCGATCAGCGTGGCGATAACCGCCAGCGCCATGCCTGCGATACCGTACCAAACGGCGCGCTTGGCGCTTTCCTGGCCGGACAACCCGCCCAAGCTGAGGATGAAGAGAACCGCTGCAACCACATAGGCTGCTGTCGTAAATCCATAGTCCATGATGCGTGCTCCTTCAGGATTTCTGGAACATGGCGAGCATGCGCCG
>Ga0209345_10001670_pt1 | contig 26133 bp, 20 predicted proteins | sample Cruoilmetagenom7_FD_187294 | JGI IMG/M metagenome (GOLD analysis project Ga0209345, IMG submission 187294) | Oil polluted marine microbial communities from Coal Oil Point, Santa Barbara, California, USA - Sample 7 (SPAdes) (version 2) | ecosystem: Environmental > Aquatic > Marine > Oil seeps ...
ACAGATAGAACATTTCAAGTATCAGTTGTTTCTGAAGAAACAACAATCGATGCTGAAAACTTTTCGTTTAACTCATCTGTAGTAATGCCTGCAAATAATAATAGCGCAACATTTACTTTCACAGCAATTGATGTTTCTTTACCTACATCTTTTGGAGATGTGTTTTTAGCTTTTGAATCTGATGTAATTGGTGATGTTACTTTAGAAAGAAAAATTAATTTAAAAGTAAAAACTGACAATTAAAATACCAATATATTTTTAATTGTTAAAATTAAAAAAGGCTGTTCTATTTATTAGAACAGCCTTTTTTATTTATATTTTTTTAATAGTAAAAAACAAGTAATTATTCTTCGGCTTAGAAAATGATTATAGGTCTTAACTATTACCTTTTTAAAAATCATTTTATTTATACTATAAATAATCATAGTTGTTTTATTTAGTTAACCCCTTTCATTTTGTTGATTTTTCATAAAAACTAGGTTGGTAAGATTGGGGTTAACTAATTTTATTTCTTTATTTTAATTACACTTTCATATTTTTCAATCCAATCCTCAGGTGTCATTTTTGAAACTAGTTCTCCAATTAGTTGATATGGAATTTGATCCATTTTCTTAAACCTCACACAACTTTTACCCATATCTAACTTTGTTTTTACATATTTAGGGTATTCAGAAGTAAACCAATCCATAAGTTTTGGATCACTGTATATCCCTGAATGATATAAGGCAATAAAGTTTTTTTGTGAAGCAAAATTCATAAAGGGTAAAGGTAATTTTGGATCACAATGATATCCATCTGGATAGGTTTCAAAGGGAACTACATACCCAGGCATTCCATAATTAATTTGTTCATTAAAACCATCAGGGATATTATCTATTATTGTTTGCCTTAATTTTTTAATAGGTTCTATTCTATCTTCAGGTAATTGAGCTATATATTCTTCTACTGTTTCTGCTTTATATTGCATAATCTTATTATTTAATCAATAAATATAATAAAGATTTAATTTATGAAGCAATTGTGTTTTTTACCTTAGCAAACTGAAAAACACATATTCGTGACTTTATCACAATACACAAAAGAATTTAAATATAACATAACACTTGCTACACCTGTAATTTTAGGAATGCTTGGGCATACCTTAGTTGCATTCGTTGATAATATCATGGTTGGACAATTAGGTACTGCCGAATTAGCTGCAGTTTCTTTAGGAAACTCCTTTATGTTTATCGCTATGTCTTTAGGGATAGGTTTTTCAACAGCGATCACACCTTTAGTTGCTGAAGCTGATGGAGAAGGTAACTTTGAAAAAGGAAAATCTGCTTTTAAACATGGACTTTTTTTGTGTACTGTTTTAGCGATAGTCCTTTTTGTTTCTGTATTTATAGCAGAACCCCTTTTATATTTCATGAAACAACCTGAAGAAGTTGTTAAGCTTGCAATTCCCTATTTAAATTTAGTGGCTGCTTCATTAATACCATTGATTATTTTTCAGGCTTTTAAGCAATTTAGTGATGGAATGTCCATGACAAAATATCCTATGTATGCTACATTATTAGCAAATGTGGTGAATGTTATCCTCAATTACTTATTTATCTTCGGAAAGTTTGGATTTCCAGAATTAGGAATCGTTGGAGCTGCAATTGGAACTTTAGCTTCACGTGTTATCATGGTTATTTACTTATGGTATCTATTATCACAACATCATAAATCGAGAGAATATGTGTTAAATATCAAGATTTTTACCTTGTCTAAAAGTATGATTAAAAGGATTATAGATTTAGGCTTTCCATCTGCCATGCAAATGTTTTTTGAGGTAGGGATATTTACTGCTGCTATTTGGCTTTCTGGTATTTTAGGTAAAAACCCTCAAGCTGCTAATCAAATTGCTTTAAATCTATCCTCAATGACCTTTATGGTGGCTATGGGAATGAGTGTAGCTGCTATGATTAGAGTTGGAAATCAAAAAGGATTAAAACGATTTAGAGAATTACGTAGAATTGCCTTTTCTATATTTTTACTTTCTACTTTGTTTGCTGTTGTATTTGCAATCTTGTTTTTTATATTTAATTCGAGCTTTCCGAAAGTTTATTTAGATTATGATGATCCTACAAAATTTGCAGATAATTATGAAGTTTGGACTATTGCATCAAAATTATTAATTATAGCAGCTGTATTTCAAATATCAGACACCATTCAAGTTGTTGCCTTAGGTATTTTAAGAGGAATGCAAGATGTTATGATTCCTACTTTTATTACTTTTATTGCTTATTGGTTAATTGGATTTCCAATAAGTTATTACTTAAGTATGTATACCGATTACAAAAGTGCAGGTATTTGGATAGGATTATTAGCAGGTTTAACAGCATCAGGAATTATGCTTTTTATCCGATTTAATTATCTTTCAAAAAAAATGATTGTACATTTGAATTCATAAATTAAAATTTTGAAATCTATGGAGCTCCCTAAGTTTATACTAGGTGATAATACAGACCATCCTGAAGCTATTTTTGTTATTCATACTGAATTTCCTCGGTTCATCATTAACTTACAAGATGATGAAGTAGAATGGTTTGAAGAATTTGATCAGCATGACCAAAAAGAGATTGAAGATGAAACAGAAAATTTAATAAAGGAAGCTACCGATTTTTACGATAGAGAAGTAGCTCGTTACAAAGATGATTGAAGAATTATTAGCATTTGATACAGAAGTTTTTTTATACCTAAACAATTTAGGAAGTCAAACATGGGATTTATTATGGCAGATCATCACTAATAAATACACATTTATACCTTTATATGCCTTTTTATTATTTTTAGCTTATAAAAATCATGGAAGTAAAGGAACTTTATTTGTAGTATTATGTGCTGCATTAATGATAACAGCAACAGATCAATTCTCTTATTTCTGCAAGCATTATTTCGAAAGACCTCGTCCTTGTCAAGAAGAAAGTTTACAGGGAATAATGCGATTTGTTGTAGACCGATGTGGCCCTTATGGATTTTTCTCTGGACACGCAATAAGCTCAATGGCAACTGCTGTTTTTATGGGATTACTCTTAAAACCTAAATATTACTATTTACCTTTTATCCTATTGTTATGGGCATTTTTTGTAGGCTATAGTCGCATTTATGTTGGAGTTCATTATCCATTAGATGTGCTAGTTGGGATGATATTTGGTGGTTTATTTGGTTGGATTTTTTACCGACTTCAGCAAATTTTAGAAAGAAGATTCGTTAAAAGTAACTAAGTATAAATCTCTCCATAAACGAGGGCGATGCGATTTACTTTCAGGTCCTTTTGGATTCATATCGTAGCGTGTTATTTTTTCTACGGAATAATTTTTATACATTTTTCTGAAATTAGCTTGTTGATCTTCAGAAACAAGTATTCCGAATTTTTTTTCTGAAGGAAATTCTCGAATTCCATTTTTTTGAAGGACTTTTATGGGTTTACCATAATCCCAAATCATTTCAGGAGTAAAATCATTAAACTCATATACTTCTAATTTTGAAGTTGCTTGCCAATCATTCAAAAGGGATAAGCTTTTATACTCAGGATTTACAGACAAAGATTTTGCAAGAGGCATTCCAAAACACATAATAGAAACAATAAATGCAATTGTTAAGTAAAATACAGATTTTATGTTTTTACGATATAGGTTTTTAAACATAATAAAACCAATACTAAACAATGCAATTGAAAGAAGTATATACCAAATTAAATTTTCATCTAAAGGATTTTCTTGACCCGAAGTCAATGATGAAAAAGTTAAAAATAAATAACCTCCTAAAGGAAATAATACGCCAATACTAGCTATCAATCCAAAGTTAAAATAGACAGGAATTGTTTCTTTTTTGTTTTTTATTTCAGAAAAATAATTAATAAGATATTCAATATAAAATCCTGTGTTTAGTGCCAAGGGAATGAGGACTGGAAGTAAATATCTAGATTTTTTTTCAGGAATTATTGATAGTAAAACTACGGATGCTAAGGTCCAGATTAATGTAAATGTATATGCTTTTTTGTTTGAAACTTTATTTTTTAAATAAGGATATAAAAGACCTATAAAAGCAGGGATTGTCCAAACACCACTCTGTGTAAAGAAACTCCAGTAATAATAGAATGGGCGTACATTATATCCTGTCCAGTTTGAAGTTTCTTTTTTAGTAATTTCAGTCACAGAAACGGGATCAAAAGTATAGGTGTACCAATGCCACCAACCAGAAAGCAATAAACCAACAATTAAAAATAGAACTAATGGAATAATTCTTTTTCTGAAGTTTTTAAATTTATAAACAATTCCGAAGGAAATTAAAAACGGTAACCATAAAGCATATAATGAAACAGGTCCTTTACTCATAAATGATAATCCAAAGAAAATGGAAGCTAGGATTGCTCTATTGTAAAGTCTTTCATCATTCTTAAAAAATAAAAATAACTGATAGATAGACACCATCATAAACCCATGAGTAAATATATCCCACTGTCCATTTCGTCCTGCAAAAACGATATAAAATGAAGTAGATAGAATAAGAGAACTTATAAAAGCATGCTTCTTATTATTTGTTATTTTAAAAGATAATTTATAGGAAGTTATAATGAGGATCAAGGTTATTATAGCCGCTGGTAATCGTAAAGCAAATAAGTTTTTGAGACCAAATAAGGCTGCTGTAAAAGCAGTCAGCCAAGTAGGTAATGGAGGTTTTTGATATCTAGGCTCACCGTTTAGTGTAGTCAAAATCCAATTACCATCGTGTAACATTTCTCTGGCTGTAATAAAATTACGAGCCTCCATAATATTAACAAAAATAGCATCTAAATTGACAAAGAAAATGCCTACTACACAGAGTAGTAATATTACGATATGATTATTTTTAATCGAGGCTATCATCTTGTTTTCTCCAGATAAATATATTACGAATATAAATAATTAAACCTGCTCCATGACCAATAAATAAAACTGGGTCTTTTCTGAAAGTAGCATAGGTTAAAATTAATGAAGCCCCTAAAACACTTAAAATCCAAAAACCTACAGGTAGGTGAGAAGATTTCTTTCTTTCAGAATACAACCATTGATATACAAATCTAAATGTGAAAAGTAATTGTGAAAAGATTCCTAGTAATAAAAGCCAAAAAGGAATGTTTTCATTGTTAAATAACTGGTATAAATCATACTCTCCATTGTTATATGTGTAATAAACAATTAACACAGGAAAAATAAGTAAAAATATTCGAACCCATTTAGGAGATTTCTTCCATTCACCTTGTAATTGTAGATTTCTTATATAAATAAAATAAGTTAGTGATTGACCCAACATAATAGCAAAGTCATCCCTTAAGTATCCATAAATAAATAAAAGAAACGAAGCTAATAAACTTAACTTCCAGAATAAGGAAGGTGTGATAATTTTTTTATTTTTTTCAGAAAGAAACCATTGAATAAATAATCTTCCTGAGAAAAGAATTTGAGCAATAAACCCAACACTGTATATCATCCAGTCGCTCATCCCTTATTTTTAACTTCGTAGTTGATGTATTTTTTTTTCATCCATAAATAGGCAAAACAATCCATTAAAGGGCCTAATAAGCGATTCCAAACACCAAATTTTGCAGTTCCTGCAATTCTTGGAAAATGTTGAACAGTAACTTGTAAGACATTCCCATTTTGTAATAATATCATTGCAGGTAAAAATCGATGAAGACCTTTAAACATTGGTATTTTTTTGGCATACTCTGTTTTAATCACTTTTAATGGGCAACCAGTATCATCCATACCATCATGAGTAAATGCACGTCGAATACCGTTGGCAATTTTAGATGACATGTTTTTTACAAAGGAATCTTTTCTATTAGAGCGTACTCCAGTAACTAAATCGAATTCTCCTATTCTTGCTAGTAACAAATTAAAATCTTCAGGAGCTGTTTGTAAATCAGCATCAATATATCCAGTTAAAGGGCTTTCAATATGGTCAAATCCAGCTTTTATAGCAGCACTTAACCCTCTGTTTTCTTTAAAATCAATAAATTTAAAACACTCATTTCGATTACAAATAGCTTTTATGAGTTCTTGACTTCTATCTTTAGAGCCATCATTAACAAAAAGAATAGCAGTTTTTTTCGTCGCTATTTTAGTATAAGCTAATAATTTTTTTTCAACACGTTCTAAATTTTCCTCTTCATTATAAACAGGGACAATAATGGTGAATTCGTACATTTTTAAAATATAAAGATGATTACAAAAGTATTTCTTTTTTCAAGATTATAATAGAACTGTAAAAAAGATGTTATTTTTGTTAAAAAATAGATTGTAGATGAAAGTTTTAGTTACAGGAGCAGCAGGTTTTATAGGGTCTCATACAGCAGAACGGCTTCATGATTTAGGTCATGATGTTATCGGTATCGACAATTTTTCTGCCTATTACGATGTTTCTTTAAAAGAATTAAACGCTAAAACACTTTCAAAAAAGAATATTCCTGTTCATAAAGTAGATATAAGAACAGATCATTTAGAAAATTTTATTCCATCCGATTTAGATTTTATTTTTCATTTTTCAGCTCAACCAGGAATTTCATCAACCTCTACTTTTGAAGATTATTTCACCAACAATGTTTTAGGAACACAACGATTATTAGATCTTTTTGAAAAAAGAGCAAAGAAACCTTTCTTCGTAAATATTGCAACTTCTTCTATTTATGGATTAGTAGCAACATTAAAAGAAGACGATGCACCTTTACCAGCATCTTGGTATGGTGTTACCAAATTAGCAGCAGAACAATTGGTATTGGCTTACTCAAGAAGAAACCTTTTAAAAAGCACTTCTTTGCGTTTGTATTCTGTGTATGGTCCAAGAGAACGTCCAGATAAATTATATACTCGATTAATTGATTGTGGTTTAAACAATAAGAATTTTCCTTTGTATGAAGGAAGCGAGAAACATCTAAGAAGTTTCACTTATGTGCAAGATATTGTTGATGGAATCGTAAGTGTAATTGGTAAGAAAGAAGTAGCTAATGGTGAAATTTTTAATCTAGGAACTGAAACTGAAAGTACAACTGCTGAAGGTATAGCAACTGTAGAAGCTATTTTGGGAATAAAAATTGATATGGAAATTAACCCAAGTAGGGCTGGAGATCAATCTCGCACAAAAGCAAATATCAACAAAGCTAGAAAGCTATTAAATTATAATCCTCAAACTACATTAAAAGAAGGATTAGAGGCTCAAGTTGAATGGTATAAGGAAAGTTTTTGTTAATATTAATTACATTATCTTCATAAAAAAAACCTCATGAAAAATATTTTACTTTTTGTAACTTTATTTCTGCAAATGCTCAAATTGGTTTTCAGACTACTGAAATAATAGATTTTTCAACTTCATCAGTACATTCTAAAAATATATTGACCGTTGATATGGATGGTGATTTAGATTTAGATGTAGTTGCAGCCTCTAAAATTGATAGTAAAATTACTTGGTATGAAAATTTAGATGGTTTAGGTAATTTTGGTGTTCAACAAGTTATAAGTAATGAGGCAATTTTTGCATCTTATGTGTTTGTTGAAGATTTAGATGGAGATGGAGATATGGATGTTATTTCTGGATCTGAAGACGATCATAAAGTGGCATGGTATGAAAATCTTGATGGTTTAGGAAATTTTGGACCACAACAGATAGTAAGTATAGATGTTGAAACACCTGTTACTATTAAAGCAGGTGATTTGGATGGTGATGGTGATATAGACTTGATTTCTACGGATAGAGAATATTCTTCTAATTTTTTAGTTTGGTTTGAAAACCTTGATGGGCAAGGTACTTTTGGAAATGCAATAACCGTAAGTCAACAAAGTGCTTGGGGATATGATGTTTTTGTATCTGATTTGGATGGTGATGGAGATATGGATCTTTTGGCGACAGCATCGCCACCCGATTTATTGGTTTGGTATGAAAATTTAGACGGTCAAGGTACATTTAGTGCAGAACAAGAAATTAACACAAATGTTGAAGGACCTAGTAGTGTTATTGTTGAAGATATTGATAATGATGGTGATTTAGATATTGTAGCTACAAGAGGTAATACTAATACAATTGTTTGGTATGAAAATGAAGATGGTTTAGGTTCTTTTGGTTCTGAAAAACAAATTTCTCTGGTTGAATTTATTGCGTTTTCAATTCATACAGCAGATTTTGATGGTGATGGTGATAAAGATTTAATTGCAGCTTTTTATGGTGAAGATATAATTGCTTGGTATGAAAATGAAGATGGTTTAGGAAATTTTGGACCTATTCAATATATAATAGATGATGCACAATCGGCATACTCTGTTTATTCTGGAGACATGGATGGAGATGGAGATATCGATGCACTTTCGAGTTCCTTATCGGATGGGAGTATTGCTTGGTATGAAAATCTTGATGGTTTAGGAGATTTTGGTGATCGAATGCTAGTTAATAATTCTAGTTATATCCCTCAAGCTGTAACAACTATGGATGTAGATGAAGATGGTGATTTGGATATTTTATATTCTTCGAACGGACATAATATTATAGGTTGGTTTGAAAATATTGATGGACATGGAACATTTGATGGTCGTAAGAAAATATTAACCACGAAACAATATCATGCAGCTTTTTTAAATGTAGTAGATTTAGATAACGATGGTGATTTAGATATTTTATCCGCTTCTAGTGAAGAAGATGCAATAATTGTATGGTTAGAAAACTTAGGAGGAGGAAATTTTAGTGACATACAAGTAGTAACATCTGATGCTTCATCAGCAAATTCAGTTTTTGCTCAGGATTTAGATAATGATGGTGATTTAGATGTTATGTCTACTCATTATTTTGAAGATATTGTATCATGGTATGAAAATATTGATGGACAAGGTACATTTGGAGTAAGACAAATTCTAAGTGATCAAGTAAATGGAGCGATTTCAGTTACTTCAGCAGACTATGATGGTGATGGAGATGCTGATATTGTTTCGGGATCTCGTCTTGATGATCGAATCGATTTTTTTGAAAACACTGATGGCGCAGGTAATTTTGGTCCAGCACAAATGATAACTGATTTTGCATTTTCAGTATCAGCTATTATTTCAGAAGATATTGATAATGATGGAGATATTGATCTTATTTTTTCCAGAGGAAATGGTGTAGCCTGGTTAGAAAACGAAGATGGTCAGGGAGATTTTTCTCCTACAAAAACAATTGATGCCTCTATGAATTGGGCTTGGTCAGTAAGAGCTGTTGATATGGATAATGATGGTGATTTAGATGTAATTGCTGGAGATCGTCTTGGTAATACTGTTAGATGGTTCGAAAATTTGGATGGTTTAGGAGATTTTGGTCCATCCCATATTGTACAATCAGATTTAATAGGTGTCTATTCTGTGAATTTTGGTGATATAGATGGAGATGGAGATCAAGACATTGTCTCTGCTTCAAGAAATGATTCGAAGATTGCATGGCATCAAAATATATTGACAAGCAATCGAATTTCAGGGAATCTTAGCTTAGATTTAGATGTAAATGGTTGTACAGATTCAGATTTACCTTTGCCAAATGTGATGGTAATTTCAGAAAGTGGTTCAGAATCTATTGCAACATTCACACAGAATAATGGAAACTATATTCTCTATATGAATGAAGGTGGTTTTACAACTTCTCTTTCAACTGAATTTCCAGATTATTATGAGAGTAATCCATTAAGTTATTTTACAAATTTTTCAAGTCTTGGTAATTCTGAAATTGCAGATTTCTGTTTAGTACCTTTAGCTTCTGAAAATGATCTAAGTATCGTATTATATCCAACAAATTCTGCAAGCCCAGGTTTTTATGGACGTTATAAAATGGTGTATAGAAATACAGGAACTTCACGTATGGATGGTACAGCGACACTAACTTTTGATAGTGTAAGATTGAATTTTGATTATTCAAATATTGAACCTAATTCCGAAACAAGTAATACACTAATTTTCGATTTTGAAGATTTATTACCTTTTGAAACAAGAACAGTGTATTTAAGGTTTTACATATTACCACCACCAACCAATGAAATTGATGAAATTTTAGATTACGAAGTTCAAATTGAACCTATTTCTGGTGATTATAATGAAACTGATAATAATTTTGAACTTAATCAAGTAATGATAGGCTCTTTCGATCCCAATGATATTCAGGTTCTAGAAGGCGAAGAAATTTATTTAGATGAAGTAGATGAGTACTTACATTATATTATTCGTTTTCAGAATACAGGAACAGCTCCTGCAATTAATATACTTGTTGAAAATGAACTAGATCCAAATTTAGATTGGACAACTTTACAAATTGAAGATATAAGTCATCCAAATCGAGTTGAGATTACAAATGAAACTCATGTAGAGTTTATTTTTAATGGTATCAATTTACCAGATAGTACTAACGATGAGGAAGGGTCAATGGGTTATATTGCTTATAAAATAAAACCAATAAATTCTTTAAACATTGGAGGTTCAATGTCTAATACGGCAGATATATTTTTCGACTTTAACACGCCAATAACCACCAATACTGTAATTACAACTGTTGTTGAAAATCTATCAAGCGATGATCATGATATAAGTCAATTGTCTTTATATCCTAATCCAACGGAAGACATACTTAATATATCTTCAGAAAATACGATAGTATGGGTTGAAATCTATAATCAATTAGGACAGTTAATGATTCATGCTTCAAATAATGAAGGAATAAATCAAATGCCACTGAATCAATTAAGTGCAGGACTTTACTTTATTCATTTAAAAGATTTTGAAGGAAATGAAGCTATTCAGAAATTAATAAAAGAATAAAATTAACGATTTAGTTTCAATAAAATATCTGCAGCTTCGAAAGGCGTAGTTTTATTATCGCCTAAATTTTTTAATTGCTTTTATACTCAAGTAGTTTGCAACGTAGAGAGTTCGATTTAGTTGAATCAGGTATATTTGTATAAATAATTTTAATTATTATGAAAAGAACCATACTTCTATTTTCTTTTTTATCAATCTTATCACTTAATGCACAAATAAATTTCCAAGAGAATATTATAATGGATGAGGATTTGGTTATTGGAGGCTCAAATTTTTATCCTGCAGATTTTGATGGTGATGGATTTAGTGATGTAGTAACAACAAGTGGAGTACTCGCTTGGTTTAAAAACATGAATGGGCAGGAATTCGGACTTCCAAATATTGTATCCCCATTTGAAGAAGGTGATTCTTATGTTTCTGCTGCTGATATTGATGGAGATGGCGATTTGGATATATTGGTTGCTTCTGAAGATAATGATACAGTTTCATGGTATCGAAATGAAGATGGTCTAGGTAACTTTAGTTTTCGAATAGTTATTTCATATTTAACTGATGGAGCAGGTGATGTTCTTGGAGCAGATATTGATGGAGATGGAGACCTTGATGTGGTTTCTGCATCTCATTGGGATAATAAAATCGCTTGGTATGAAAATTTGGATGGCTTAGGAGATTTTGGATCACAGCAAATTATTAGTACTCAAGCTACATGGGCTATGGATGTATTTGTTGCTGACATAGACGGAGATCTAGATTTAGATGTTTTGTCAGCTTCAGCAGATGATCAAAAAATAGCTTGGTATGAGAATTTAAACGGTGCAGGTAATTTTGGACCTCAACAAATAATACTAAGTGATGTTGAAGACAAATCAATAGTCTTTTCTGCTGATATTGATGGAGATGGCGATATGGATGTATTATCAGATTATGGGGAAGATGAACAAATTGTTTGGCATGAAAATTTAGATGGTTTAGGAATTTTTTCTGCCCCAATTATTATTAGTACAGATCAAATAGGTTTTAGTTCATTATATGTTGAAGACATTGATGGAGATAACGACTTAGATGTTATTGGTTCTGTTGGCAGTGATAATAAAACGATTTGGTATGAAAACCTTGATGGTACAGGGAATTTCGGGACACAAAATATTATTTCTGATAATGCCTATAATTCAGGATCAGTTTTCCCTGTAGATATTGATAACGATAATGATATAGATATTTTTAATGGAATAAATACTAATATAAGTTGGAGTATTAATACCAACGGTCAAGGTAACTTTGACAATCAAAATATTATTTCAAAATTTATATATGAACCTATTAAATTATTGAGTGCAGATTTTAATAATGATGGTGCATTAGATTTACTTTCTACTTCAGGATCTGGTTTTTCTAAATTGGCTTGGTATACTAATCAGAGTGGTAGCTTTAATTATGGTTCTCAAAATATAATAGACACACAGCATTACTATATTACTCAAATATCTGTGGGAGATATTGATAATGATAATGATATAGATATAGTCGCAGCAGTTAATGGATTTGATGACCCTGATTCTATTTATTATTGGTATGAAAATCTTGATAGTCAGGGGAATTTTTCAGAACCAATATTGATTGCTGAGTACCCTTATGTTGTAATGTCACCAATGAATGTCACTTTAGTTGATATTGATCAAGATGAGAATTTAGATGTATTAATGATTCAGAGTGATGGACAAAATGTAAATGAAATTAGTTGGGCAAAAAACTTAGATGGTTTTGGAACTTTTGGAACAATACAACAAATACAAAATACTCTAGAAGGAATTAGAGATGCTTTTATAGAAGATATGGACTTAGATGGAGATTTGGATTTAGTTTGTAGCACTCCTGAGCAAGGGATTTGGTTGTTTGAAAACCTTGATGGATTGGGCAATTTTAATGAAGGAACAGAAATAATTTCTAATTCTGGTGGATTTGAAAGTAGATTAATATCATATCATGATATTGATTTTGATGGTTATAAGGATATTATAGCTACTGATGAAATTGAAGGAAAAATAATGTGGTATAAAAACTTAGGTGCTCTAGAGGGCTTTGGTTCTGAAAATATTATTACAACACAAGTTGCCTATCCTAACTCTTTGGGAGGTGTAGATATTGATTCAGATGGAGATATTGATGTTATAAGTTCCTCTGGAAATGATAATAAAGTTTTTTGGCATGAAAATTTAGATGGACTGGGTAATTTTGGAGCTCAACAAATAATAACAGAAGGATTTAATTATCCTAAATCTATTTCTTTTGGGGATTATAATCAAGATGGGGCATTAGATATTTCTGGCATGGGATTAAGGAAACTTGCCTTATATCAAAGTCAAGGAGTAGATTTTAATACGATTTTTGGTTCAATAAAATTGGATATTAATACTAATGGTTGTGACTCAGATGATTTGCCTATGGAATCTTTGATGTTGGTTTCGACAGATGGAACAAATAGCTTTGCTACGTTTAGTTTACCAAATGGATTTTATCAGTTTTTTGTTGATGAAGGATCATACACAACAACTATTAATTCAAGTTTACCTTCTTATTATAGTTCAAACCCTGTTTCTCAAAGCTCAGTTTTTACTGGTGTAGGTACATCGTCTATAGCTAATTTTTGCGTTGAGCCTATTTCAACCATAAATGATTTAAATATTGTATTATACCCATTAAATGAAGCGCGTCCCGGTTTTAATGCTAGTTATCAAATTGTTTATGAAAATATTGGGACAACTATTTTAAGCAATACTATTGAATTAATTTTTGATGGCAGCAAAATATCTTTACAAGATGCAAGTGAGCCAATTACTTCACAAACTAGTAATAGTCTGGTTTTTGACTTTGTAAACTTGAATCCTTTTGAAACCAGAACAATAGATATAAATTTTAATGTAGCAACTCCACCAACTACAGAGATTGATGATGTTTTAGTTTTTGAAGCAACCATTAATCCTATCATTGGAGATAATACAGAAAGTGATAATATATTTATTTTGGAGCAGATAGTTGTTGGGTCATTCGACCCTAATGATATACAAGTACTTGAAGGGGATGAAATATTTTTGAATCAAACAGATGATTTTTTACATTATATCATTCGTTTTCAGAATACAGGTACAGCTTCAGCAATAAATGTAAGAGTAACTAACGAATTGGATGTTAATTTAGATTGGACAACGATGCAATTGGAAAATATGAGTCATCCAAATCGCGTTGAAATTACGAACGGTTCTTCTGTAGAATTTATTTTTGAAAATATCAATTTACCAGATTCTACTACAAATGAGCCAGAATCTCACGGTTATATTCAATATAAAATAAAGCCAAAAAATACAGTTGATATTGGAGATTCTATGTCTAATAATGCAAATATCTATTTTGATTTTAATCCGCCGATTTTAACTAATACTGTTGTTACAACTGTAGTTGAAAACCTATCAAGCGATGATCATGATATAAATCAATTATCGCTATATCCTAACCCTACGGAAGACATACTTAATATATCTTCAGAAAATACGATAGTATGGGTTGAAATCTATAATCAATTAGGACAGGTAATTATTCATGATTCAAACACTGAGGGAATTAATCAAATAGCACTTAATCAATTAAGTGCAGGACTTTATTTTATTCATTTAAAAGATTTTGAAGGAAATGAAGCTATTCAGAAATTAATAAAAGAATAAAATTAACGATTTAGTTTCAATAAAATATCTGCAGCTTCGAAAGGCGTAGTTTTATTATCGTCTAAAAATTTTAGTTGTTTTTCTAATTCAGATTTTACTTCCTTCTGTTTGAAGAAATTTGTTTTTAAATGTTCTTCAATCGTTTGAAGTAACCAAAACTTATTCTGTTCTTTTCTTCTCTTCTGAAAAAATCCATTCTCTTTTGTTAAAGATACATATTGGTTGATTACATCAAGAATATCAGAAACACCTTCATTCTTTATAGCGCTGCATACTAAGGTTTTTGGAGTCCATTTACTTTCCTTTGGAGGATATAAATGCAAGGCTCTATTAAACTCTACTTTGGCAAGTTTAGCTGCTTTTATGTTTTCACCATCTGCTTTATTAATGACAATGGTATCAGCCATTTCCATGATACCTCGTTTAATTCCTTGTAATTCATCTCCCGCTCCAGCCAATTTTAATAATAAAAAGAAATCGGTCATAGAATGAACAGCAGTTTCACTTTGTCCAACTCCAACCGTTTCAATAATAATGTATTTAAAACCTGCAGCTTCACATAAAATAATAGTTTCTCTAGTTTTTCTTGCAACACCACCTAAAGAATCTCCAGAGGCAGAAGGACGAATGTATGCGTTTGGTTCGTTTACCAATTCTTCCATTCTAGTTTTATCACCAAGAATACTCCCTTTACTAATCGAACTACTTGGGTCAACAGCAAGAACAGCGACTTTGTCACCTTTTGCAAATAACTTTCCAAATTGTTCAATGAATGTACTTTTTCCAACGCCTGGAACTCCTGTTATTCCTATCCTAACTGAATTGTTAGAGTGAGGTAAACAAGCTTCTATAATTTCTTTTGCTTTTTTCTGATGTTTTTCAGCTTTACTTTCAATTAATGTAATTGCTCTACTTAATGCAGTTAGGTTTCCTGCTAAGATTCCTGTTACTAATTCCTTTGAACTAGGAATTTTTTTTCGATTCTTCTTAAGTTTATTAGCAATAGGTTGACTGATAGGATTAGGTCGTGGAATACCCTCTACTTCCTTTAAAGTCTCTGTATTTTTTTTATCCTTAGCCACGATGTGAATTTAAAAAATATTTATGAATTTAATTTTTATTTAACTCTTTAATTAAGGTTTATTTTAATGTATATAATTGTTAGTATTAAAGCTAAGGTTATTTTTTTAAATTGAATTTAAGGCAGTATCTTAGTATATTAATTTAAAAAATAAAATCGATGAGTACATTATATCAAGCAGTCGTTACTGCAGAAGGAGGAAGAGCTGGACAATTTAAATCTGATGATGGTGTGTTAGATCACAATCTATCTGTACCTGAAAGTATGGGTGGAGATGGTGGAGATGGTACAAATCCAGAACAATTATTTGGCGGAGCTTATGCAGCATGTTTTGGTGGTGCATTACAAGTAATTGCAAAAAAAATGAGAATAGATTTAGGAGATGATTTCTCTGTTACTGCAACAATTGGTTTTAATAAAACAGAAGAAGATGGTGCTTATTTAAGTGCAGATCTTGATTGTTATTTACCAACAGTAGATCTTAAAAAAGGAGAAAAACTTATTAATGCAGCGCATGAAATTTGTCCTTTCTCAAAAGCAACAAGAGATAACATTACAGTAAATCTAAACTTATTACTCGATGAATAAGTGAAAAAAAAAGGGTTGAAAATTTTCAACCCTTTTTTTTATTGTTTTACTGAAATTTTTAAAGGCACAGCGACATCATCCCAAGCGATTGTCATTATAAAAATTTCTGGAGACGTTTCAAGAAAGCTTATTGAAAAGTTTTCTGTTGTAGTTAAACTTTTTGAAACATTTGCTTCAGTAATTAAAGCATCGTGTTTAGGATCTCTTGAAGGAGATTGATCTGTAAATTTCACACCCCATCCATACATTTCAGAATTAAAAATAATTTCCCAAGACTTTTCATTAGGAATAGTCCAAAGCGAATAAGTTCCAGCTTTTAATAGTTCACCATTAACATTTAAATCTTTATTTGTTGTAAATGTACTAGCTTCATTAGCGCCAGTTCTCCACACTTCATTGTAAGGAACAAGTTCTCCAAATATCTTTCTGTCTTTTTTAGCAGGACTGCAATAAAATGCTTTAACCTCAAGATCATTCTGAGTATGAGTTATATGTTGTTCGGGACTATGCTTTTTTGTTTGACTTTTAATAATTGGACCAATCACAAAATTGAATAAAAGTACAATTCCAATGATAACACCTAAGATTCGTAGTAACCATTTTGTTAACTTTGACATAACTTTAAATATTAGATTTTAAAGATAATGAAATAAATTGTTAGCATTTTGCAACATTTAAAATTTTGTATCGTCTTTATATCGAATAGCAACCAAAAAAACCATCATTTTGTCAATTTTATTACTAGTTGAACAATGTAAAAATAATGAGCAGAAAGCACAAATGGCTTTGTATAAGCAATACTGTGACGGAATGTTTATTGTAGCGCAACGGTATTTAAAAGACACGCATGCAGCAGAAGATGCCATGCAAGAAGCGTTTATAAAAGCGTTTCGAAAAATTGACCAGTTTAAAGGGGACGTCACCTTTGGAGCTTGGTTAAAAAGAATAGTTATCAATACTTGTTTAGATACAATAAAATCTAAAAAAATTGATGTTGATTCGTTAGATGAATCTGTTTTTGAAATAGTTGAAGATGATAATGATTGGAATGTTTCAGATGAAACAACTGTAGAAGAAATTAAAACAGCTATAGATAATTTACCAACAAATTATAGACAAGTAGTACAATTATTCTTATTAGAAGGGTATGATCATCAAGAAATAGCTAGCGTGCTTTCTATTTCAGAAAATGCATCAAGAACAAATTTACATAGAGGAAAATCACTCTTAAAAGAAACATTAAAACATTTGCAATATGGCACAGGATATTAGAGATTTATTGAAAAATGATCAAGAAAAATCGCCTCTACTTCCTAATGAACATGAAGCTCGATTTGAAGATAAATTAAAAGCTGTTTTTTCAGAAGAAAAGCAAACAGAAGCTACTACTAAAAAGGATACCTTCTTTTGGATGAAAATTGCTGCAATGATTGTAGTTGTTTGTAGTGTATGTTATTTTGGATATGTTAGTCTTCAAGACGAACCTAAACCAATTATTGCAGAGGTGCCTACTACTGTTGAAGAAAATACGAATCAGATTTCATTAGGTGACATTTCACCCAATCTTAAAAAGATGGAAGATTTTTATACCAATGGAATCAATGTTCAATTAGCTTCATTAGCAGATTCAAAAGAAAATAAAGAATTAGTCGATGGATATTTAATTCGATTTAAAGAATTAGATACAGAATATGCAAGACTAACGAAAGAGTTAAATGAAGTAGGACCCACAGAAGAAACTATCAATGCATTAATAGATAATTTAAAATTACGTTTGGAATTGCTGTTCAAACTTAAAAACAAATTAAAAGAACTTAAAAATCAAGAAAATGAACAGTTTAATAGTATTCAGTCGTAAAATAGTTGCATTAGCACTATTTTCGATGTCAGTTATTGTAGTTGCTCAGAGCAATTATAAAGAGAGCTTTAAAGTAGGAGATGACATAGTTATTTCTGTAAATACTTCGCATACCGATGTGGTTTTTGAAACTTGGAATAAAGATAAAGTTGAGGTAGAAGCTTACATTGAAGGAGAAGATCTTTCAAAAGAAGAAAAGAGAAAGATTTTTGAAAATTGGAACTTAGATGTTTTAGGCAATAGTAAAAAAGTTGTCATCACATCCAATAAAGGGAGCCTTTGGAGTGGCGTAGAATCTATGCCTAGTTTAGAAGGTTTAGAAGGACTTGAAGATTTAGAAATTAATCTAGAAGGACTTGAAGGTTTAGAAGGATTAAATATTCTTGAGGGACTTTCAGATTTAAAATTTAATATTTCTGTACCAGATATTCCAGATTTTAGAGATTTCCCGAAATGGCCATTTAGTGATAAACAACCCATCGTTTTTTCAGGAAAAAACAAGAACAAACATGGGATTCATATAAATTTTGATACAGATGATTATGAAAAAGACAAAAAAGGCTATGTTGCTAAATTGAATAAGAAATACAAAACCAAAGTAAGTGTAAGAGAAGTTGATCAATGGTTAGAAGAATTAGATGAATGGTCTTCTGAATTTGAAGGCGTAATGGAAGAGTGGGGAGAAAACTTCGGAAAAGAATTCGAAATGAATTTCGGCCCTGAATTTGAAGAGAAGATGGAAAAATGGGGAGAAGAATTTGGCAAAAACATGGAAGAATGGGGTGAAAATTTCGGAGAAAAACTTGAAGAGAAAATAGCTGAATGGGAAGAATCCTATGGAGATGATATTGAAAAATGGGCAGAGCAGTTTGAAAAAAGTGCTGAAGAATGGGCTGAAGATATAGAAGATAAATATTCAGATGATGATGAAAAAAACACTATTTTTTATAATAGCTCTAATCACGATAAAATAAAAAAGAAGATTATTATTCGCATGCCTAAAGGCACAAAAACAGAAGTTAATGTGCGTTATGGAGAACTAAAAATGGCAGATGCTTATAATGTGCAAGCTACATTAAATTATGCGTCATTTATAGCAAATAGTATTGATGGGGGTAAATCCCTCATCAATGCTTCATATGCTCCTATTTCTGTAAATAATTGGATCAAAGGTGATCTACAATTAAAATATGTAGATGATTGCAAATTGAATAATGTAAAAACAATCAATTTACATGCAAATACAAGCAATGTGAAAATTAATGTATTAGAAAAAAATGGGTTTTTATCAGGTTCCTTTGGGACCTTATTTATAAATAAGGTATCTAATGATTTTGAAGCAGTAGATATTGTATTAGAAAATACAGATGCAACGATTAAAATACCTTCAACAGCATTTTCATTTCATTATAATGGAAAGAAATCTAATTTAAATGCAGCTTCATCTTTAGAGTTGGATAAAACGACAAATGGAGATCGTGTATTAGAAAAAGGGTATAATAACTCGCCAAATTCAGATAAGTTATTTACTATACATGCAACGTATAGTAATGTAGTTGTAAAATAAAAACTGAAAAAAAACGCCTACACTTTATAAGAAAATAGTTTTTCTACATAGAGCATATTTATTATATGCATTTAATTCAACTTGATTTTATCAGGTTTTTTTTGTTTTATAGGAAGTCGAATAATTTTTTATTGAGTATATTTATAGTAAAATAAAATCCAACCAAATATGAAAAAGAAAATTTTACTGTTATTTGCAATAGCATTATTTGTAGGGACATTTACAAGTTTTGCTCAAGAAAAAAAAGAAAAAGAAGATCCTCTAATCGATACTAGAATCGATAATATGGGATATTGGAAAAAATTAGCTAAAGAAGGACTTGTTCCCGTACAGCCTGAAAGTTTGCCTCCGCAGGCAACCTATAAAGGTTCAAAGTTAAAAGCTAAAGGAGTTTCAGAAGATTCACCAGATGTGCCAGTAAGTGCTGGTGGTGATAATACTCAAAGTGAAACCTCAATTTTTGTAAACCCAAATGACAATTCAAAAGTTTTCAATTCGAACAACTCATCAGGTTGGACAGGTAGTACAATAGGCTCATTTTATGGCACAAGCTATTTTATGAGTGATGATTCAGCATTAACTTGGGGCGGAAGTGTACAAGGAACTGGAGGAGCTAATAGTGGTGATCCAGCAACTATAATTGGCCTTAATGGTAGATATTTTAATGGGTTTATTCATAGTAATTCAGGACAAGGAGTTGCTTATTCAGATGATGAAGGTGTAACTTGGACAAGTGTTGTTGCAGGAGCACCAACAGGAGGGACTATATTAGATAAAAATCATTTATGGATAGATAATAGCCCGAGTAGTCCTCATGAAGGAAATATTTATGATGCGTGGACAGATTTTAATAATGGAAATGATATATATTTTACGCGTTCAACAAATAATGGTGTTTCTTATAGCGCTCCTGTAAATTTAAGCTCTGCTATTGGTGGAGGAAGTCATGATCAAGGAGTAAATATACAAACTGGACCTAATGGAGAAGTTTATGTAACATGGACGATTTATGATAGTTGGCCTTCAGATGAGACAGCTTTAGGATTTATAAAATCTACAGATGGTGGAGCAACATTTGGTACTCCAGTTAGAATTATAAATAATATAAGAGGAATACGATCTACTGAAACTTCAAAAAATCAACGTGTAAACTCATTTCCATCAATGACTGTTGATATTAGTGGAGGTACAGATAACGGAAGTATTTATATAGTATGGACAAATGTAGGGGTTCCTGGCACTAACACGGGAACAAACCTAAGTGTTTATATGATTAAATCTTCAGATGGAGGGACGAATTGGGCAACACCAGTTCGTGTTAATCAAGGAAATTTTCAGAACGGAAAAGAGGCTTATTTTCCATGGATTACTTGTGATCCAGAATCTGGTGTTTTAAGTGCCATTTTTTATGATGATAGAAACGTGAGTTCTACTCAAGTAGAAACTTGGGTTTCTAATTCATATGATGGAGGGGTAACTTGGGAAGATTTTAGAGTGAGTGATGTGGCATTTACACCACAACCTATCTCTGGTTTAGCTGGAGGTTATATGGGTGATTATTTAGGTATCTCAGCAAGAGGAGGTATTGTATATCCAGTATGGCCAGATAATAGAAATGGTTATGTACAAGCTTGGGTTTCTCCTTTTGAAACTAATACAAGAATTAAACCTGAAGATCTTACTGTAGTTCTTACTAATGATGTGACAGGTCAAACCGATTTAACATGGACTTTTGCGGGATCACCTTCATTTCAACATTTTGTGGTGTATAGAGATGGAACTCAAATAGACACCACTACCGATCAATTTTATACAGATATGTTACCAGATTTTGGTTTGTATTCATATACAGTTACAGCAATGCATGATGATGGTGAGTCTTCAGGAATTAGTGGTGCAGTACAATGGGGAAACCCTCTTATTTCTGTTGATCCAACTTCATTAGAAGAAACATTAGTGCCAGATGATACGTCTGTGCAAACATTAACTATTACAAATACGGGTCAATTAGATCTTATTTACAATATAGAAACTGATATAACAAATTCACCTGCACCTGTTCTTCCTATTTGTGATGCTAGCGGTGGTGGTGGTGATGAGTTCATAAGTCGTGTGCAATTTGGGGATATAGATAATTCTTCAGTGCAAACTTTTTATGGAGACTATACAAATCTATCAACTGAAGTAGAAGCAGGGAATACTTACCCTATAACAATAACAAATGGAGAAATTTTTGCTTCAGATGATTTAGGAATATGGATTGATGCTAATCAAGATGAAGATTTTGAAGATCCAGGAGAACATGTAGTATGTACTATCAATGATGGAGCAAATGGAACTTACAATGTAACAATTCCTTCGGATGCATTAGGCGGAACAACACGAATGAGAATTAGAATAAAATTTAATGGTTCAGATTGTGGAAATCCATGTGGAACTACACAATGGGGTGAAGTAGAAGATTATAGTATTAATGTTAATTCGTGGTTGCAAGTAGATACTAGTGATGGTATTATTGCTCCTGGGGATTCAGAAATAATAAATGTAAATTTCGATTCTACAGGTTTAACGTTAGGTGATTATTTTGCATCAATTTTTGTTGGATCAAATGCATCTAATACTCCTTTAGTTGAAGTACCTGTAACTTTACATGTTGTAGATAGTAATATATTACAAACAACAGCAACAGCAGATGATGATGAGGTTTGTGCTGGTTCATCTACAATACTTCATGCAAATCCAAATGGAGGTTCAGGAAGTTATTCTTTTTCATGGACTTCAGTTCCTGCAGGATTTAATTCAACATTAGAAAGTCCTACAGTTTCTCCATTAGTAAATACAGTTTATACTGTTGTAGTGGATGATGGAGTAGATTCAGTTTCCAGTAGTGTAAGTGTAGATGTTATTGATGTACCTTCTCAAGCAAATATGCCTTCAGGTGATGAAGATCTTTGTCAAGATGCAGATAGTAATAATTATACAACAGATACAGTTGCTAATACTACTTTTTATGAATGGTCAATAGACCCTGCATCAGCAGGAACCATTACAGGAACAACTACGACTGCAAGTGTAGATTGGGATGCAGCCTTTAGTGGAAATGTCACGATAACAGTTACTGCTAATAATGTTTGTGGTGCTGGACTTGAATCTCAAGCACTTTCAGTTACAATAAATGAATTGCCAAATGTAGTATTAACAGGTTTTGACGATGTTTGTTTCGATGAACCTGCTTTTGAGTTAACAGGAGGAGAGCCTTTAGGTGGAACTTATTCTGGTATAGGTGTTTCAGGAGGATTCTTTGATGCTGCAGATGCAGGTGTTGGAATTCATACAATTACCTATGCATATTCAGATGCAGAAGGTTGTGAGAATTTTGCAACTCAAAATATTGAAGTAAATCCACTTCCTGTAGTTACTTTAGCACCTTATGCAGATGTATTTGATACAGACCCACCTTTTGCTTTAACCGGTGGAGATCCTGTTGGTGGTGAGTATTCTGGTCCTGGAGTATCTGGGGGGGTTTTTGACCCAGCCGTTGCTGGAGTAGGTATTCATATTATTACCTATTCTTATATGGATGTTAATGGATGTGAAAATTTTGCAATGCAAACTATTGAAGTAATTGAATTAATAGGTGTTAATGATTTTGAAAATGGTATCAACTTTATATTGTATCCAAATCCAAATAATGGTTTATTAAATCTAGAATTAAATTCTACAATAGTGAATGATTTTGAAGTGAGAATTGTGAATCAAATAGGAGCAATAATTTTTATGAAACAAATAAATGTTTCTGATGCTTCTGAATTTACATTTGACCTTTCAGGTTTAGCTAATGGAATGTATTATTTCATATTAAATAGTGATAAACAGAACTATGCGGAAAAAATAATTGTAAATAATTAATTTATAATAGTTCTAGTTTTTAATAGAAAAGCCCATTTATGAAACATCATAAATGGGCTTTTTTATAGTCGATTAGTTTATTCTTTAAGCGTCGCTATTTAATTTTTTAGTAAAGTAGAAACCAGAGAATAATCCAACTCCCGCCATTAAAAATATTGTTCCTGGATAGGCTACTTCTTCATCCATATGAAGTACTTGGCTTAAAATTGCAGCAATGAAAATTCCTATCCCTATTCCCATTAATAATAAAGCAAGGTTGATAATAATTACTTTCCACATTGGCGTTACCTTTCGATCTTTACCATAGAATATAGAGGCATCTGCTCCTTTTTCAATTAAAGCTAATCGCTCTTTGTTTCTTGCTGAAATAAATAAGTAAAAAATACCGAAGATTACTCCGAATATAATTGGTATGATAATAATTTCTGGTCCCATAATAATTCGTTTTTAGTTTTTGATTTATGTTTGATTTCTATTAAGACGCAAACTTATTTCATCTGGTTACAGATTTATTTAATTATTTTTATTTGATTATAAGTGTAACCTATTTTATAATACTGTCGTCTTATACCAAATGCATCAGCACACTGACCAATATTATATCGATAAGATACTGCAAGGCGATAGCCAAGCTTTTGGAGTTTTGGTAGAACGATACCAAACGTATGTATATACAATTGTGTTGCGAATGGTACGTATAAAAGAAGAAGCTGAAGAGATTGCACAGGATACTTTTATTAAAGCGTATCAATCGATTGCTAGTTTTAGAGGTGAATCTAAGTTCTCTTCTTGGTTGTATAGCATTGCCTATCGGAAAGCATTGGATAATATTCGAAAGAATAAAAAATATAAAGCATCCGAATTAAATGAAGAAATAACAGAAGGGTCGATAGAAATAATTGAAAATGCTTTGTCATTTATAGAAGATAAAGAACGAAAAGAAATGATTCAACAATGTATACTTAAATTGCCCGAACAAGAAGCAGCAATCATTACATTGTATTATTTTCAAGAACAATCGGTTAAAGAAATTTCAAAAATCACACAACTAACGGAAGATAATATCAAAGTGAAATTATATAGAAGTAGAAAAAAAATGTTTACTTTACTTCAGAATTCTGAAGTGTTTAAAATGTACACCTAAAATGGAAAAGTCAAACAAAGAAGTAGAAAAAAGCATATACAATTTAATGAAGAATGCTGAGGTTGAACAACCTTCAGTTAATTTTCTTTCCAATGTAATGGAAGCTGTTTCAAAACAGTCGGTTGAGCAAAAAGCGTATCAACCCTTAATTTCAAAAAATGTTTGGTTGTTTATAGCAGCTACATTAGTTATAGGAGTTGTATTATTAAGCTTGTATCCAGTTACTTCATTAGGAATTTTCTCTCAGTATTCAATTTCAGAAGCATTAAGTTTTAATATACAAATGCCAGAAATTAAAGTTTCAAAAACAATGATATATGGTATTGGATTTTTAAGCCTCTTTTTACTTCAAATACCTTTTATCAAGCATTACCATAATAAAAGGTATATATAATTATTTAATTGTTACTCGAACTCCTTCGCTGTGACTGCTAAATTCTGGAGCATACATGCTTTGAATCGTAGTGATTCCATTGCTAAAATCTCCAGTATTATTCACTCTAACATCATATTCAAATACATAAACTCCTTTCGGTAAATAGTCAAAAAAGAAATTGGTAGAAGCATCTTTCGTGCTTTCATAATAACCTAAACCATCTTGCCATTTATATTTTGAAATTACATTAATAGGTTCAAAACCTGCTGCACGCATGTCTTTCATATGAACAAATTCCATGGCACGATCTGAAGTTAGTTCTATTCGAACTCTTACTAAATCACCAACGTTTAATTCAGTCTTGTTGGTAATTTCAGTAATTTCTTCACCAACATCTGTATTCTTTTTTAAGAACAGTTTTTTCTTTAAAGTTAAAGGTGTTTCAGCCGAAGTTATTTTATCTAAATCTTCAAAATATTGCCAGTACATAGCGCCCCAAGCAATTCCATCTCCTTTTTTAGTTATTTGTACCTCTGCCATTTCAGAAGTAACTTCTTTATTCTTCCACGAAGTTTTATAATATCCTGTGCCTGCTTCCACTTTTACATCTTCTAATTTTGAAGGCTCAATGGCTTTATTTCCAATAATTACATCGACCATTTCAGTAACAGAAAGCCAATCACTTCCTTGTAATAAAAGTGCATAAACAGCTTCAGTAGTTGATTTAGTAGTCTTCCACTGATTGGTTTGTTTGTTCTTTAATAACCAAATTTTTAAGTTATCTATGGTTTCAGTATCGTTATTTATTTCTGAAAAAGCTTCAATCAACAAAGCTTGTGTTTCAATAGGAGCTTGATACCAAAACCAAGAATTTGTATTCTCTTTCCAATACATTCCTAATTCATCTGAAGTGATACTGTTTTCTTTTAACGAACGTAAAATTTTATCAGCTACTTTTGTCTCCTGATTTCTATGCATTACTAAAGACATTAAGCCTTTAGCATATAAAGATCTTGAAAGCCAATATTTTTCAATTTGCGTAAAATAATAGCCCTGAATCTTTTC
>Ga0209345_10001671_pt1 | contig 26126 bp, 20 predicted proteins | sample Cruoilmetagenom7_FD_187294 | JGI IMG/M metagenome (GOLD analysis project Ga0209345, IMG submission 187294) | Oil polluted marine microbial communities from Coal Oil Point, Santa Barbara, California, USA - Sample 7 (SPAdes) (version 2) | ecosystem: Environmental > Aquatic > Marine > Oil seeps ...
CCCGTCCATCGCCGCCTGTGCATCTTCATAGGCAATATTGCCGGCCAGCTTCACAATCGCGCGGGTGAAGCGAGAGCCGATCACCTGCCCCTTCGCATTGATCGTGACATGACAGACCAGCGCCGCCCGGTCGACGCCCTGTTTCAGGGAACAGTCATCGGTCGACAACGCTTCCGGCAGCATCGGTACCACGCGGTCGGGAAAATAGACGCTGTTGCCGCGCTTATAGGCCTCGCGGTCGAGCTTGCTGCCCGAACGAACATAATAGGATACGTCGGCGATGGCGATCAGCGCTTTAAAGCCACCCTTGTTGTCCGGACTGTCATCCGGCTCGGCCCAGATTGCGTCATCATGGTCACGGGCATCCGCCGGATCGATGGCAACGATCGGCAGATGCCGAAGGTCTTCGCGCTTGTCCTTTGACACCGGCAGCTTGGTCACCTGCTCGGCTTCCTCTTTCACCGCCTCGGGAAAATGGAGCGGAATCTCGAATTTGTGAATGGCGATCAGGCTGAAGGATTTGGGTGCGAACGGATCGCCCAGGATATCCTTCACCCGGGCCTTGACCTCGGAGCCGCGCTTGACCGGTTCGGCCAGCACCAGATTGCCCGGCTCGGCCTCGCCCAGTTCGATAATCGGAGTGCTGCGCCGGATTTTCCGGTCCACCGGTTTCAGCCAATAGCGGTCGCGTTCGTCTTTTTCGACCACGCCCATCAGCATCTCGCTGCTCTGCGCGAGTTTCTTCATCAGAAAGGCGACATGCCCCTGCCCGCGTGTTTCGGTGCGTGCGAGAACGCGGTCGCCGATGGCCAAGGCGGCACGCCGGCCTTTTTCTTTAATTCTCAGTTTCGGAGCGGGCGCATTGTCTGCTTCCCAACGCTCGGGGACGCCTATAGCCTCGTTGCCTTCAATCTCGACAATCTTCAGCACCGTGACCTTGGGAATACCGCCCATTTTGTGAAAAGCCCTTCCCGGTGTGCTGTCGATCAGCCCTTCGTCGGCCATGTCCTTGAGCAGCGCTTTCAGCGCAATCTTGTCCGATCCCCGCAACCCGAAGGCTTTCGCGATTTCCCGCTTGCCGACCTGCTGATCGGACCGCTCGATAAAATCCAATATCTGTTTGCGTGTGGGAACCTGCTTCGGTTTGTGGGATTTTTTCGGACCTGCCATCAATACGCTTTGCCGATGATGATCCGCTCTACTGCTGGTTTACCAGTAAAGATGCAGGACCCATTAGCCGGCTCTGCGTCCATCGGAACATTGCGGAAAGTCAGCTTCAATTTTTTCAGGCGCTCTTCGATCGCGTCGAGTTCCTCGCCAGTTGCTTTGTACCACTGGACTTCCAGCCAGCCCGGATATTTCTTATTCTCTTTGTAGAAACGCTCGACATCCGACCAATGTTCCACACCGCGAGTTATATTGCCGTCAAGACGCTGTCTGGCTTCGGCATGAAGGGACGACTGAATTTCTGAAAGCAGGGCGGCAATTTCCGGAATGAATTCCGCCTTGGCGAGAAATTTCGTGTCCAGTTTTCCGCTGTCCTGATAGAGCGCATCGCGCCGGATCATTGCGACTTTGTCGTCCGCCATATCCCGCGGTCCGATTTCCAATATAATCGGTGCGCCTTTCTTGATCCAGGACCAGCGCTTGGTCTGGGTTTTCGCGCCGCTGATATCCAGCTTCACCCGAACCGGCTCGTCAAAGGCTCTCAACTTGGCAATATCCTTCGCCAGCGCCTTGCAATAATCCAGCACCTGTTCGTCTTCCGGCTTGTCGCGCAGCATCGGCACGATGACCACCTGATAGGGCGCAATCAGTGGCGGAACCCGCATGCCGTCATCATCGCCGTGGGTCATGATAACGCCGCCAATCATCCGCGTCGATGTGCCCCAGCTCGTGGTATAGGCAAACTGGAATTCGCCATCCTTGTCCTGATAGCGAATATTTTGCGCCTTGCTGAATGTCTGGCCGAGGAAATGGCTGGTGCCGGCCTGCAAGGCCTTGCCGTCCTGCATCATCGCCTCGATGGAATAGGTTGCATCGGCACCGGGAAAGCGTTCATTTTCCGGCTTCTCTCCGGCGACAACCGGCATCGCCAGTACGTTTTCCGAAAATTCACGATACATTTCCAAAGCGTTGAGTGTTTCGTCCATCGCTTCAGACCTGGTGGCGTGAGCCGTGTGACCTTCCTGCCAGAGAAATTCGGTGGTCCGCAGAAACATCCGAGTCCGCATTTCCCATCGCACGACATTCGCCCATTGGTTGATCATCACCGGCAGATCACGCCAGCTTTGCACCCAGCGGGAAAAGGCGGTGCCGATCACCGTTTCGGAGGTCGGGCGAACGACCAGTGGCTCTTCCAGCTTTGCGTCCGGGTCGACAACCAGTCCGCCATCGTCGCCCTTGATCAGCCGGTGATGGGTGACAACCGCCATTTCCTTGGCAAAACCGTCAACATGTTCGGCTTCTTTCGAGAAATAGCTGAGCGGAATGAACAGCGGGAAATAACAGTTTTCATGACCGGATGCCTTGATCCGCTGATCCATTAGATATTGCACCCGCTCCCAGATGCCATAGCCCCACGGGCGCATGATCATGCTGCCGCGCACGCCGGATTCTTCGGCCATGTCGGCTTCTGTAATCACCTGTTGGTACCATCCCGCAAAATCTTTTTCACGGGTGATGGAAAGGGCATTTTTCTTCACTGATTTTTCCTGCGGATTAAGGGGTGCCGATGATCAGTTGTCGATCTTGTCAATTTTGGACTGAATATCCGCCAACTGTTTTTTCAGCTCCATAATTTCAATATCTTTGTCGGACAATTGATTTTCCGCTTCACCATCGGTTTCGGTCCGGTCGCTCTGGCCGATACTCAAGGCCTTTTCGAAAACACCGGCCAGCGGGCTGGCCTTCAGGGCATTTTCAATCGCTTCCTGAAACTGTTTCTGGTTTTTGACCGCCATCTGACCGAGCGGGTTTTTGTTGAGCGCTCCTTCGACCGCTTCCTGAAACTGCTTTTGATTCTTGCGAAAATTATCCATCGACGCTTCGAGATAGGACGGCATCAACGACTGCATGCTGTTGCCATACATGGATATCAGCTGGCGCAGGAATTTGACCGGCAGCATCTGTTTGCCGCTGCTTTCCTCATCAACGATGATCTGGGTCAGCACATTATGGGTGATATCGTCTCCCGTTTTCGCATCGACAACGATAAAATCTTCGTCATTGCGGGTCATCTCTGCGAGGAAGTCGAGGGTAATATAATTTGATGTCTGGGTGTTATAGAGACGCCGATTTGCATATTTTTTTATAATTATCGGTCCGTCCTGAATCTTCTTTTTCGACTTGGCCATATAAGCTCCCGACAGGTTAGAAATATTGAAGGCTTCCGAGTTTTCCAACCATCCTGTATTTGCATGTTGCATCAGCACTAAACCTATTTGTGCATTGCCGCAACTTTTGTTGTTATGCAGCATTTTTGCGCAGCATTTATGTTTTGTGCAACTGCGTTGAACTTCCGGCTATCGACGCGTCAAGTCCACTGTCTCGCCAGTCGATTGCCGAGTCCGGTAATCAGTTCATATTGCGAAAGGCCCGATTGTGCAGAGGCAACGCCAAGATCATATTCACAATCAACCCGGCTCCCTTCTGTCAGGTCAGGCGCATCGGCAATATCTATAGCAATCATATCCATCGAAACGCGGCCGAGTACCTCTAGCCTTTGCCCATTGTGCAGAAAGCCCCCGCTACTGGAAAAACCTCGCAAATATCCATCCGCATAGCCCATCGCCAATATCGCAACATCATGGGAATGGTCTGCAACATATTGTGCGTTATAGCCGAGCTTGTCACCGGCATGGAGCGAGCGTACCTGAATGACTTCTGCCTGCGGGACGGCCACCTGCTTGATGATGCCTGCCTGCTCTGGACGCTGAACACCGCCATAAAGCGAGATCCCGGGGCGGGTGACATCAAAATGAAAATCGCTGCCCAATGCGATACCGGCGCTGTTGGCGAGACTCGTCCGCTTGCCCGGAACCATTTTCAGTGCCGCCTGGTAACATTTCAGCTGATCGCCATTCTGTGGTCCATCTGCGTCGGCGGACGCCAGATGGCTCATCGCAATATCAATGCTCATTCCCGCGAATAGATCCTGGCGGAGGTCGTCCAGATTTATTCCAAGCCGGTTCATGCCGCTGTTGATCATGATATCGCATGGTCTGCCCGATGAGCGCCAGCGAACAAGCTGTTCGAGACTGTTAATAACCGGCTTTGCCGTAGATTGCAGTGCAAAAGGCATGTCCAGAGCTCGAACGCCGTTGAGCACGGACACAGACGCCTTGCCAGCGGTCAGATCTTCAATTTCCCGCGCTTCCTGCCAATTGGCGACAAAAAAATCAGCGCAGCCAGCCGCCATCAGTTTTTGCACGACAGCTCGCACGCCGAGCCCATAGGCATTTGCCTTTACAGCGGCTCCGGCGCTGGCTTTTCCCGACAGCCGGTCGAGCGCGCGCCAGTTTGCGACGAGCGCGTCAGAATCAAGCCTTACTGTCGCTGTGGGCGGGATACTGGGTTTTGCGTCACTCATGAGCCGAGCGATACAGCCTTTAAGGCGCGTCGTCGAGAGCCGCTTCGGGATCATTGGGAATGCCCCACCACGCAACGACTACTCCGAATGCGACAACAACCCACGTGTACCAGAGGCCGGCGTAGATATCACCGGACCGGGCCACGATATATCCAGCGATGAGTGGCAGGAAGCCGCCCAGATAACCCGCACCGATATGATAGGGTATGGACATCGAACTATAGCGAATTTTGGCGGGGAACATTTCCGACAGCAGCGCGGCAACCGACCCGTAGGTCAAGGCGCTCAAAGCGGCCAGAATCAGCAAAATAACAACAATTCCTAATATGTTGACCATGCCCGGCTGTTGTTTGGAGAAGTCATAGCCATATGCGCCGAGGGCGTCGTGAATACCTGTTCTTCTGGTATCGCCGTCCTCCAGCCATAGCGGATCAATGGCGATGGGATTGCCGCCGGCGCTCAGGCTCAATTCGTTGCCGTCAGCAAGCGTATAGGAAACACCGGCAGACGTCAGTGTTTCCAGAATTTTTCCGCAATCGCTCTGCTCTCGGCTGAACAGTTCGGCAAAAGGATCCGTGTGACAATCCTTGCCCTCAACGCGAACCGGATTCGCCTGTGCCGCTTCCGTCAGGCCGGGATTGGCAAGCTGGCCCATTCCCCAAAAAGCCGGAAATAATAATAGCAGGGTCAACAGGGCCCCGACGATAATCGGTTTCTTGCGTCCGACTTTGTCCGACCATTTTCCGACGACCAGATAAAATGCCATCGCGATAATTCCCGACACGAACAATATGATATCCACGGTCCGGGCTTCCATGTTCATAGGCCCGCGAAGGAATGACATGGCGGAGAAAAAGGCGGTGTACCAGATGGTTGTCAAAACGCCGGTGATCCCGAAAAGCGCAACGAAAATACGCTTTTTGTTTCCGGGATAGGTAAAGCTTTCGACAAAAGGATTGCCGGCCATCTCACCGGCCTCTTTCATGGCTTGAAAGACCGGACTCTCATTAAGCTTTAGTCGCATCCAAAGTGATATCGCCAGCAGGATGATCGAAAGTAGAAATGGTATCCGCCATCCCCAGTCATTAAATTCCTGCTCTGGGATCAGGAAACGGCACGCCAATATGACAGCGATCGACAGGACAAATCCGCCCGCGACGCTCGCCTGAATGAAGCTCGTATAATATCCGCGCTTGTTGGTCGGGGCATGTTCTGCGACATAAATTGCTGCGCCCCCATATTCCCCACCAAGGGCGAGCCCCTGCAATATTCGCAGGAAGATCACGATCAATGGAGCCGCCAGTCCGATCGTTTCCGCGCCCGGGATGAATCCGACCCCCGCGGTTGCGATACCCATCAGGGTGACGGTGACGAGAAACGTATATTTTCGCCCCAGTTTATCGCCCAGAAAACCGAAAAGGATTGCACCAACAGGACGAAAACCAAAGCCGATGGCAAAGGTAGCCCATACCATCAGAATTTCGAGCGTCGGATTGCCGCTGGGAAAGAATGTTGGCCCGATAATATAGAATAAGGTGCCGTAGATGAAAAAATCATACCATTCGAAAATGGTGCCGGCGGAAGACGCTGCTATGACCAGACGGATTTCCTTGCTCGTCGGTTCCCGATGGCCGGAAATAGCGGCTTCACTGGTCATAGAATGCCCTCCCCTTGGCGATAATTATTCCAGTTCGAGTATCACAGCATCAACGGCAAGACTATCTCCTTGTGCAGCTTCCAGTGATTTCACCACACCATTTTTCTCGGCGCGGAGAATGTTCTCCATCTTCATCGCTTCAACGACAGCTAGCGGCTGCCCCTCGACAACCGTCTCGCCTTTTTCGACGTGCAGGGCGACCAGCAGGCCGGGCATCGGGCAGAGCAGGAATTTTGAAAGATCGGGCGGAATCTTCTCGATCATGTGGACAGCATGTTGCGCAACATGGACGGGCAATATCCGCGCTTTATGCGTCGCTCCGTGGCTGTTGAGCGCGAAACCGTCGGCGGTCTTCGCGATCTTTACCGAAAGAGGCTTGCCCCCGATTTCCGCAAGGATCAGACTATCACCCGGCGTATATTCGGTCGACAAATCGACTTCGACACCATCCACCGTGATTTCTTCTTCGGAAACCGACACGGCCATGATCTTGTCGCCGATTTTCACTTCCCATTCGGATGGCGGATCAAGCCGCTTGCCGAGTTGATTGTCTACCCGGCGCGCACGATCGGCATGGGCCGTTGCGGCGAAGGCGCCGATAGCGGCGAGATTTGCCAGCAGTTCGTCGGATGCCGGCGCGCCGTGAAAACCGTCCGGATATTCCTCGGCAATGAAATTGGTGGTGATATTGCCCGCGCGGAACCGCTCGTGCTGCATCAGCGCCGAGAGAAAATCGATATTATGGCCGGGACCCTGCAGTTCAAACCGGTCAAGCGCATCAATCTGGCGGTCGATCGCCTCGATCCGGGTTTCGCCATAGGTAATCAGCTTGGCAATCATCGGATCGTAGAAGATCGAGACCTCGCCGCCTTCTGCAACCCCGTCATCCACCCGGATACCTTCTTCCGCTTCGGGTGGCCGATATTTGACCAGACGCCCGGTCGACGGCAGGAAGCCGCGATAGGGATCCTCGGCATAGACGCGGTTCTCGACGGCCCAGCCGGTCAGCTTAACCTCGTCCTGGGTCAGCGGCAATTTCTCGCCATAGGCGACGCGGATCATCTGTTCGACCAGATCCAGTCCGGTGATATATTCGGTAACCGGATGCTCGACCTGCAGACGGGTATTCATTTCCAGGAAATAGAAACTCTTGTCCGCGCCGACGATCAGTTCGACCGTGCCGGCACTGTGATAGCCCACGGCCTGCGACAGCGCGACGGCCTGTTCACCCATCTTCTTGCGCATTTCGGGATCGACGAAAGGCGATGGCGCTTCCTCGACAACCTTCTGGTGGCGCCGCTGGATCGAACATTCCCGTTCGCCGAGATAGATAACATTGCCATGTTTGTCGCCAAGTACCTGGATTTCGATATGGCGCGGCTGTTCGATGAATTTCTCGATAAACACGCGGTCATCGCCAAAGCTGGCAAGCCCTTCGCGCTTGGTCGCTTCAAAGCCTTCGCGAACGTCATTTTCGTTCCACGCGAGGCGCATGCCCTTGCCGCCGCCACCGGCGCTGGCCTTCATCATCACCGGATAGCCGATTTCGCTGGAAATCTTCACCGCATGTTCGGTGTCATCAATCTCGCCGATATGGCCCGGAACAACACTGACGCCGGCTTTCTCGGCCAGTTTCTTCGACTCGATCTTGTCGCCCATCGCCGCAATCGCGTTCGGCGGCGGTCCGATGAAGGCAATGTCATTATCCGCAAGCTGCTGGGGAAAACTGGTCCGTTCGGACAGAAAGCCATAGCCGGGATGCACGGCTTCTGCGCCGGTTTCCTTGCACGCCGCGATAATCTTGTCCGCGATCAGATAGGATTCCGCTGCCGGGGAAGGACCGATATGCACGGCTTCATCCGCCATGGCGACATGCGGAGAGCGCGCATCCGCGTCGGAATAGACGGCAACCGTCTTGATACCCATTTTCTGGGCAGTACGGATGACGCGGCAGGCGATTTCGCCGCGGTTAGCGATCAGGATTTTCTTGAACATAGGTTATTCAGCAGCCTCTAATTGATTGTCTCTCGGTTCCGCTTCCATCGGAACCAGTCCCAGTTTTGCAAATAATGTCTCGTCCGCGTCATCGCCGGCATTGCCGGTGGTCAGCAATTTGTCGCCGGTGAAGATGCTGTTGGCGCCAGCGAGGAAGCACAGAGCCTGGGTGCTTTCCGACATGCTTTCGCGGCCAGCGGACAGGCGGACCATTGAAGCGGGCATGGTGATCCGGGCGACCGCGATCGTGCGGACAAATTCGATATCGTCGATCTTCGTCAATGGCGTGTCGGCGAGCATGTCACCGAGAACCGTGCCCTTGACCGGGACCAGCGCGTTGACCGGAACGCTTTCCGGATGTTTCGGCAAAGTTGCCAGCGCATGGACAAAGCCGACCCGGTCTTCACGGGTTTCCCCCATGCCGACAATGCCGCCGGAGCAGACATTGATCCCGCTGTTGCGGACATTTTCGAGCGTTTCGAGCCGGTCACCGAATGTGCGGGTGGTGATCACCTTCTCATAATGTTCGGGCGAGGTGTCGATATTGTGATTATAATAATCAAGACCCGCTTCGGACAGCATTTCGGACTGTTCCTTGGTCAGCATCCCAAGCGTCATACAGGTTTCCATGCCCATCTGGCGGACGCCCTTGATCATCTCGATGATCGCCGGCATGTCGCGATTCTTGGGGTTGCGCCAGGCAGCGCCCATGCAGAAGCGCGAGGAACCGCGATCTTTCGCCTGCGCCGCAGTTTGCAGCACGGTGCGAACGTCGAGCAGTTTCTCCGCTTTCAATCCCGATTTTGCACCGGCAGACTGGTTGCAATAACCGCAGTCTTCCGGGCAACCGCCGGTCTTGATCGAGAGCAATGTCGAAAGCTGGACTTCGCCTGCCTTGTGATTGGCCCGATGGACGGTGGCCGCCTGAAATACCAGATCGTCAAACGGCAGATCGAACAGCGCCGCGATCTCCTCTCGTGACCAGTCGTTGCGCACGGTGTTTTCGCCGTTCGTGTCGAGCGAAGTCGAGACGCTTTGGTCTGGACGCTTCTCGCTTTCGCTCGAAGCGAACGGTTTTACTGTTTCATTATCGCTCATTCCGCAGCTTCCTCTTCAGGGGGCATATTATGGCCCAGCAATCTCAATATGTCCGCGGCACATTCCACAATATTGCTGCCCGGTCCATAGATTCCGACAACGCCGGATTTCCGGAGAAATTCATAATCCTTGGCGGGGATAACGCCACCGGCGAAAACCTTGATGTCGCTGCGGCCTGCTTCTTTGAGCAGATTGATCAGTTCGGGGATCAATGTCTTGTGTCCCGCGGCCAGACTAGACGCTCCCACCGCGTCGACATTTTCCGCCAGAGCGAGGTCGCGGGTTTCTCCAGGTGTCTGAAACAAGGGGCCGGAAATCACGTCAAAACCCATATCGGTAAAGGCACTGGAGACGACATTGGCGCCACGATCATGGCCGTCCTGCCCCATTTTCGCGACGAGAATTTTCGGTTTGCGACCGAGACGTTGCGACACTGCATCGACACCCTCGATCACCATCGCATAGCGTGCGTCGCCCTCATAGGCCTTTCCATAAATGCCTTTGACCGGTGTAGGCTGTGTTTCGTAGCGACCAAAGACCGCCTCCATCGCATCCGATATCTCGCCGAGCGAAGCGCGCTGGCGTGCAGCATCGACTGCGAGCGCCAGGACATTGCCGCCGCCTTTCGCCCCATCGGTCAGCGCCTTGAGCGCTGCCTGACAGGCCGCTTCATCACGATCAGCGCGCATTTTTTCGAGCCGCGCAATCTGGCCCTGGCGGACCTTGGCATTGTCGATGTCCAGCGTTTCCATCGCGTCTTCTTCGGGAAGCCGGTGTTTGTTGACCCCGACGATAACGGCATCGCCCTTGTCCACGGCGGCCTGACGACCGGCAGCGGCTTCCTCGATCATCGCTTTCGGCCAGCCATCGGCGACCGCTTTCGCCATGCCACCTTCGGCACCGACGCGTTCGATAATTTCCCAGGCATTCTGGACCAGTTCGTCGGTCAGCGCCTCGACATAATAGCTGCCGCCGAGAGGATCGACGACCTTGGTAATGCCCGCTTCTTCCTGCAACACGATCTGGGTATTGCGCGCGATCCTCGCCGAGAAATCGGTCGGCAGAGCGATCGCTTCGTCGAGCGCGTTGGTGTGCAGCGACTGGGTCCCGCCCAATGTGGCCGCCATTGCCTCGATCGTTGTGCGGATAACATTATTATAGGGATCCTGCTCGGTCAGGGAAACGCCCGACGTCTGGCAGTGCGTCCGCAGCATCTTGGACCGCTCCGACTTTGCGCCAAGGTCCGTCATCACCCGGTGCCACAATGTCCGGGCCGCGCGGAGTTTCGCGACTTCCATGAAGAAATTCATGCCGATACCGAAGAAGAAGCTCAGGCGCCCTGCAAAAGCGTCTATATCCAGACCAGTGGCCATTGCCTGTTTGGCATATTCGCGGCCGTCGGCAATCGTGAAGGCCAGTTCCTGCACCGCGGTCGCGCCCGCTTCGTGCATATGGTAGCCGCTGATCGAGATGCTGTTGAACTTCGGCATATGTTCGGACGTATAGCCGATAATGTCGGAAATGATCCGCATCGAGGGCGCGGGCGGATAGATATAGGTGTTGCGCACCATGAACTCTTTGAGAATATCATTCTGGATCGTGCCGGACAGTTTTTCCTGCGAAACCCCCTGCTCTTCCGCCGCAATGATATAGAAGGCCAGACACGGGATCACCGCGCCGTTCATTGTCATCGATACCGACATTTCGTCGAGCGGGATCTGGTCAAACAGGATTTTCATATCCTCGACGCTGTCGATCGCCACGCCAGCCTTGCCGACATCGCCGACGACGCGCGGATGGTCGCTGTCATAGCCACGGTGCGTCGCGAGATCGAAGGCTACCGAAAGACCTTTTTGCCCCGCCGCCAGATTGCGGCGATAAAAAGCGTTGGATTCCTCGGCGGTCGAAAAACCGGCATATTGGCGGATGGTCCAGGGCCGTCCGGCATACATGGATGCCTTGACGCCACGCGTGAACGGACCAAAGCCGGGCAGACCGGGATCAATCCCTTTTCCACTGGCATCTTCCGCCGTGTAAAGCGGTTTGACGGCAATGCCCTCGGGTGTTTCCCAGGTGAGATCGCGGCCTTTGACTTCCTTGTCGGCCAGTTCCTGCCAGTCTTTGATTGTCGGTTTGTCGGTCATATCTGCCCTGTTTATAAATATTCCAATATATCAGCCGTTAGTGGGGAGTCCGTTGAACCGCACCACTCGGATGCGTAGTGCGGTTCCATCAGATCAGAGCCAACGGTCTTCATTCACCCTTAAAATCCGTTTTACGTTTCTGCAAAAATGCAATCGCTCCTTCGCGGGCATCCTTGCTGTCGCCAGCGATCCGTTGTCCTTCGGCTTCGCGCACCAGCGCCGAAGCATAGTCACTTTCGAGCGCAGCTGCCAAATTCTGGCGCATGACACCCAAGGCTACGGTCGGACCGTCCGCAAGGCGTTTTGCCAGCATGTTCGCTTCGTTAATCAACGCAGCATCTTCAACACATTTATAGATCAGACCCCAGTCAGCTGCCTTTTCACCATATATTTTTTCACCGAGCAGCATCATTTCTGTCGCACGGGCCTTGCCAACAAGCCGCGTCAACATCCACGAAGCGCCACCGTCGGGCACAAGCCCGATGTTAACGAAGGCCTGTAGAAAATAGGCTGATTTTCCCGCAATTGCGAAATCGCTGGCCAATGCGATGGAGCAACCAATCCCTGCCGCTGGTCCGTTTACGGCCGTGATTGTCGGGATGTTCAGCTTGGCAAGCTTCAACATCAGCGGATTATAACGCTGCAGAAGCGCGGCATAGCTACCCTGCCCACCGGACAAGGCGCTGTCATTCTTCGCCTGCAGATCGGCCCCCGCACAAAAGGCGCGGCCTTCGCCGGTAATCACCAGTGCACGCGCGCCATCGAGCTTATCCAGCGCGATGAAGATATCATCCGCCATGTCAAGCGAACAGGCATTGAGCCGCTCTGGCCGGTTAAGCATGATCGTTGCCACCTGATTGGTGATGTCCAGCTTGATGTTTTCGAATTCCATATTTGATCCTTTTGAACTGAAACGTCATCCTGAACTTGTTTCAGGAGGTCCTGAAACAAGTTCAGGATGACGATCGTAAAATTAATGCCCTTTGGGCGTTTCCATAATCTCGGTTAGCATCCCGCCCATATCCTTGGGATGGACAAAAAAGATAAGCGTGCCATGCGCGCCAATGCGGGGTTCGCCCAGCACCCGCTTGCCCATCGCTTCAAATTCCGCCTTGGCAGCATGAATATCCGGCACTTCAAAACAGATATGATGCTGACCACCGAGCGGGTATTTTTCCAGCCATTTCCCTACGGCACTATCGGCCTGCGTAGGTTGCAGCAATTCGATCTGGGTGCCGGCAGTGCCACCATCCCCCGGCGTATTGACGAAACAGACGCGCACTTTCTGTGACTCCAGCACGAAGGGCTCGGTTATATCGGTCGCGCCCATCACATCGCGGAAGAAAGCGATCGAGGCGTCGAGGTCAGGCGTAGCAACGCCGATATGGTTAAACTTTCCGAGTTTCATTTCAACTTTCCTATTTCGTCATTCCAGCGAAGGCTGGAACCCAATCCAAAATCCGTGTCACTCTCGATATTGGTGTAGACCCCGGCCTTCGCCGAGCCGACCCAACGGTCGAATGAGAAAAGCACAATCAATGCCCTTCTCCATGCGGGACAAATCTGTGCACCAGCGGCGCAATCCCTGCACCGACTATTACGCCCAATATCCCCGACAGGAGGGCAAAGGCGATGCCGCCGACCAGCAGTTCGGCCGAGGCCGGAAACAGGCCGAGCAAGGGATGCGACAACCATTCTATCAGATGTTCGGGGCCATGCCAGCCAATGGCTGCAATATTATGAACCAGCAATCCGCCTCCGACCCAGGCCATGGCCAGAGTGCCGATGATTGACAGGGCAGCGAGAAATTTTGGCATCAGCCGGACCAGACCACAGCCAAAAGATCGCAACGCGCCATCGTTATTCTGCGCGATGTGCAGGCCGATATCGTCCATCTTCACGATCAGCGCAACCGCACCATATACGGCGATGGTAATCACGATACCGATGATCGCCAAGATGATCGCCTGTTCCCACCAGACTTGATCGGTCAGCTCGGACAGGGCGATCGCCATGATCTCGCCCGACAGGATCAGGTCGGTGCGGATCGCGCCGGAGACCATATCCTTCTCGCGCCCCGGCCCCTCGATAATCGCGGGTTGTTCATGCTTTGTGGTTTCGTCGACGTGGAAAAATTCCAGCACCTTCTCGGCGGCTTCGTAACAGAGAAACAAACCGCCGAAAATGAGAATGATTGGGATCAAAAATGGTGCAAATTGTCCCAAAAGCACCGCTGCCGGTAGCAAAAAGACCAGTTTGTTACGGAACGACCCCTTGGTGATTTTCCAGATCATCGGCAATTCGCGCGATGGATCAAAACCGGTCACATAAGTCGGCGTAACCGCCGCATCGTCGATCACCACGCCAGCGGACTTGGTCCCGGCGCGCGTTGCGGCAACGCCGATATCATCAACCGATGCGGCGGCGACTTTCGCAATAGCAGCGACATCGTCGAGAAGGGCTACTAATCCGGTTGGCATTAATTTCCACCGTCATCGCGAGGAGCGAAAGCCATGCGCAAAGCCGACGCAGCAGCGCGATTGCGAATTGCTTTGACTCGCTCGCAAAGACATGAAAATGATTTCATCCTGAAGCTATTACAACGGAATATTATCATGCTTCTTCCACGGATTCTCGAGCTGCTTGTTCCGCAGTTTCCGTAGTCCCAAAGCCACCCGGCGCCGGGTTGCATGCGGCTTGATCACCTCGTCGATAAAACCCTTTTGCGCCGCGATAAACGGGTTGGCAAAACGTGCTTCATATTCCGCCGTACGCTCGGCAATTTCTTCCGGTGTTTTGCCGCGGAAGATGATCTCGACCGCGCCCTTTGCACCCATTACGGCGATTTCCGCGGTTGGCCAGGCGTAGTTGAGATCGCCGCGCAGATGCTTGGACGCCATCACGTCATACGCGCCGCCATAGGCCTTGCGGGTGATGATGGTGATTTTCGGCACCGTCGCTTCGGCATAGGCAAAAAGCAGCTTCGCGCCATGTTTGATGATACCGTTATGCTCTTGTGAAGTGCCAGGCAGGAATCCGGGGACGTCAACCAGAGTTACGATCGGGATATTGAACGCATCACAATAGCGGACAAAGCGCGCCGCTTTCTTGGAGGCATTGATATCCAGACAACCGGCCAGCACCATCGGCTGGTTGGCCACAACACCGACGGTCGCACCTTCTATCCGGCCAAAGCCACAGATGATATTGCCCGCATGCGCTGGCTGGACTTCAAAAAAGTCGCCTTCGTCGACCATCTTGCGGATGACTTCGTGCATGTCATAGGGCTGGTTGGCATTGTCGGGAATGAGCGTATCGAGGCTTTCTTCCAGACGATCCCATGGATCAGCCGTTGGGCGCTCTGGCACCTCTTCGCGATTGGACAATGGCATGAAGTCGATAAAATCGCGTGCTGCGAGCAACGCTTCAATATCATTTTCATAAGCGACATCGGCGACGCTGGTCTTGGTGGTGTGGGTTACCGCTCCGCCCAGCTCTTCCTGCGTCACAATTTCGTTGGTCACGGTCTTGACGACATCAGGACCGGTAACGAACATATAGCTGCTGTCTTTCACCATGAAGATGAAGTCCGTCATCGCTGGCGAATAGACCGCGCCACCGGCACAGGGGCCCATGATAAGGCTGAGCTGGGGAATGACGCCGCTGGCGAGAACATTCTTCTGGAACACATCGGCATAGCCACCGAGTGATGCCACACCTTCCTGAATACGCGCCCCGCCGCTGTCATTGATACCGATAACCGGAGCGCCGACCTTCATCGCATTGTCGAGGACCTTGCAGATTTTCTCGGCATGGCGTTCAGAGAGCGAACCGCCAAAGACAGTAAAGTCCTGGGAGAAAACAAAAACCAGTCGGCCGTTGATCGTACCGGAACCTGTAACCACACCGTCACCGGGAATATGCTGTGCATCCATCCCGAAATCGACGCAATTATGTTCGACATACATGTCGATTTCCTCAAACGAATCTTCGTCGAGCAATATATCAATGCGTTCGCGGGCGGTCAGCTTGCCCTTGGCATGCTGGCTGTCGATCCGCTTTTGTCCGCCACCAAGCATGGCTTCTGCGCGCTTGGCTTCCAATTGTGCAATAATGTCTGACATCAAACCCCCGGCTGTGAATCACTAGATGCGATACGCCCTAGCCAATGCACAGCCGATTAGGCAATCGTCAATAGTAATTAATCGCGCGATTAAACTCCAGCTTTGGCCGAGCATGCCGTAACGTTATCTATTTAAACAGGACCAACTCTTCGGCCATGCTGGGATGCAGGGCAACCGTATCGTCAAATGCCCGCTTGGTTAAACCGGCTTTCACTGCAATCGCCGCTGCCTGCAAAATCTCCGGCGCGTCGGGGCCAATCATGTGCAGACCCAGAATTTTTTCGGTCGGATGCTCAACGATCATTTTATAAAGGCTGCGTTCGGGCCGGTCCGCGAAAACATTCCGCATCGCCCGGAAGTCAGACGAATAAACCTTGATATTGCCATATTGTTTTCGCGCTTCGCTCTCGGTGAGACCCACCGAGGCAATGGGGGGCTGTGAGAATACGGCTGACGGAATATTGTCATAATCGACGGTGCCCGGTTTGTCGCCGAACACGCTGTCGGCAAAGGCCTGCCCCTCGCGAATGGCAATTGGCGTCAGCTGGACGCGATCGGTCACATCGCCGACAGCATAGATATTTTCTATATTGGTCCGGTTATTTTCATCGACCTTTATGGCGCTCCGTTCGTTGATTTCAACGCCAGCATTTTCCAGGCCAAGACCGTCAATCTTGGGTCGGCGACCGGTCGCTGCCAACACCACATCAGCCTGCACGGGCGCACTCTTCCCATCCATATAGACGTCGAGAGCGCCATCATCGCGCTTCTCGATCTTGTCGAACGTGCAGTTGAATTTGTAGTTGATCCCTTTAGCGAGCGAGATCTGAATCAGACGGTCGCGGACGCTTTCATCATAGCCGCGCAAAATGATGTCCGAACGGTTCACGATGGTGACGTCGCTGCCCAGACCGTTGAAGATACCGGCAAATTCATTGGCAATATATCCGCCGCCCGCGATAATTATGGTTTCCGGTAATTCATCGAGATGAAACATGTCGTTCGATGTCGACATCAGGTCGCTTCCCGGGAAGTCGGCCACCGCAGGCCATGCGCCAACGGCGATCAGAATATATTTCGCGGTCACGGTCTTGCCGCCAGACAGTTTTATCTCATGCGGCCCGGTCAGCTCTGCGTGCTCGAGAATAATGTCGACACCGTGATTTTTCAGCGTATCGGTATAGGCATTATTGAGCCGGTCAACGTCCTTGAGCACATGGTCGCGGAGAGTTGGCCAGTGGAATTTGGCATTTTCCCAGGTCCAGCCAAAATTCTTGCCGTCTTCCAGCTCTTCTGAAAAATGAGAACCATAAACAAGCAGTTTTTTTGGTACGCAGCCCCGGATGACACAGGTCCCGCCAACGCGATATTCCTCTGCCACTGCAACTTTCGCACCATAAGAGGCAGACACGCGTGCAGCGCGCGTTCCGCCGGAACCTGCGCCGATAACGAACAGGTCATAATCATATTCTGCCATGCAATTTTCCTTATATCAGGTTCCGAATGCCCGCTTTTTCAGTTCTTCGGTCGAAACGTCCAATTGGTTACCATCGTCTTCTGCCAATGCGTTTGCCATTTGCTTGCCCAGTTCCACACCAAATTGATCGAACGGATTGATATTCAACAACGCCGCATTCACAAATGTCCGATGCTCGTAAAAGGCGAGCAGCGCACCCAGTGAATGTGCTTCCAAATCTTCCAATAGGAGGGTCACCGACGGTCTGTCACCCGGATAGTTTCGATCACTGTCATCGGATTTTTTGCCCGCCATCAGAGCCGCACCCTGGGCGAAGCAATTGAGCAGCAGGCCGTTGTGATGAGCAGGATTGAGCGAATCGCCCGGTTCGATAACCGCAAGGAACTCGACCGGTACCAGATGGGTTCCCTGATGAAGCAACTGGAAAACCGCGTGCTGGGCATCGGTGCCGACACCACCCCAGACGATTGGACTCGACTGAAGTTCGAGCGGCGCGCCATCCAGCGTTACCGATTTGCCATTGCTCTCCATCTCAAGTTGCTGGAGATAGTCGGGAAGCAGGCTCAAGCGCTCGTCATAGGCAAAGACGGCTCGCGTCTCGCATCCTCGTACCTGCGTGTAATATTGATCGGAAAAGGCCGCCAGTACCGGAATATTCCGATCCCACGGCGTGTTCATAAAATGCTCGTCCATTGCGGCGGCACCGGCCAGCAAGTCTTCAAATGCCTCATATCCCAGCGCCAGCGCCACACTGAAGCTGATCGACGACCACAGGGAATAGCGCCCGCCAACGGTTTCGGAGAATGGCAATATCCGGGTTTCATCGATGCCCCATTCAACCGCCTGTTCGGGACTGGCGGTCAGGGCAATGACTTGCCCCAACGGATCGGATACGCCCTGCTCGCGCATCCAGTCCAGTACCGAGTTGGCGTTGAGCAAAGTCTCGGCGGTAGTGAAAGTTTTGGAGGCAATGACGAGTAATGTTTTCGTTGCATCAAATCGTTCCAGCACCGGTTCAAGCGCAACGCCATCGATATTGGACACGACCGCAAGTTCATATTTTTCATCACCCAGCTTGAGTGCTTGATGCAGCATTTTAGGCCCCAGCGCCGAGCCGCCGATGCCGAGATGGATGATCTGGGTAAAATCGCCGAGAGCGCCTGCATCAATCACCTCGATCAGGCTTTTCATACGCTGGTGTAGCGCCCGGGCATTGGCGACGCTCGCCGGATTGCCGGTACCGCGTTCCGCACAATGTTCGGCAGCCCGGCCTTCGCTAACATTGATCGCCTCGCCCGATAGAAACGCAGTCACTTTCGAGGACAATTCCATGTCGTTCGCCAATTTTTGAAACGCGTCAACCGCACCCGCGTCGAGATGGGTTTTCGAGAAATCAAAATAGATACCCGACTGCTCCAATCCGAATTTTGCGACTCGCTGGTCGTCTTCATCGAAAAGACTGTTCAGGGAAATGTGCGGGAGGGCTTTTATGGTTCGCCACTGGTCTGAAGTCATGCAATCATCCGATCTCTAGATACTGAAGTGCGTGCGGCCGTTGACCTGACCCTGCCCTATCTGCCCGATTAGCCGGTCTCAAGTTGAAAATTTCACTCGTGAGGAGAACGCAAGAAATCTTGACGCAACTGCCAATGTCGGCGAAGGGGCGCCATGACGCAAAAGAAAGCAGAAAAATCTGAAACGCGGGACTTTGTTGCGTTCCTTGTAAAACTTGCAATATTCATTTTGATTTTGCGCAGTTTCATCATTTCACCATTCAATATTCCTTCGGAATCGATGCAACCGCGCCTGGTTGTCGGGGACTATCTGCTGGTCGCAAAATGGCCATATGGATTTTCCAAATATAGTCTCCCGTTCAGCGTGCCGCTCATACCCGGTCGGATATTGCCCCATTCGCCAGAACCCGGTGATGTGGTTGTGTTCAAGGCACCCCCAAGCGCGCGTGATGATTATATCAAGCGGGTCATTGCCCTGTCAGGGGACATAGTGCAGGTCACCAACGGTGTTGTCTCTATCAATGGTGTCGCCGTCGACCGCAAGAGAGTCGAAGATTTCGAACAGCCCGTCACCCCCAATAGCCCCTGCTATCGCGACGAATTTGAATCGCCGGGAGCAAATGGTATGACCATCTGTCGCTATCCGCAGTTTCAGGAAACACTGCCCAACGGAGTGACTTATCGCGTTTTGGACATTTATGAAGATTCAGAAGGTGACAATACGCGGGCGTTCATCGTACCGGATGGTCATATGTTTCTGATGGGTGACAATAGGGACCGCAGCGCAGACAGTCGCTTTCCTGCTGAAGAAGGTCAGGCGATCGGCATGGTCCCAGAAGAAAATCTGGTCGGTCGGGCGCTGGTTGTGGTTTTCTCGACCGATGGTTCCGCAGAGTGGATCAAGCCGTGGACGTGGTTTACCGCCGCGCGTTGGGGTCGCATTGGAGGAGGGTTTTGAGCCGTCCTGACTTTCTTGAATGGATAACCGAGATCATCGGCAAGCCGCCCCTGTCATCAGAATTATATCTAAGAGCCGCAACACACGGCAGTCACGGTGAAAAGGATTATCAGCGACTGGAGTTTCTCGGCGACCGGGTCTTGGGGCTGGTCATCGCCGACCATCTCTACCACCAGTTCCCGAATGAACCGGAAGGACGATTGTCGCAACGTCTCAACGGTCTGGTATCCGGTCCGGTGTGCGGCGCAATCGCCAAGAAAATCGGCGTTAGCGATCATATATTGCTTGGAAAACAGGCACGGGATGATGGTGCGCGCCAAAGCGTGAAAGTTCTCGGCGATGTCATGGAATCGTTAATCGGTGCAGTCTATATTGATCATGGGATGGAAGCGGCGCGAGCCTTTATTCTGCGCCATTGGGAAGACCGGTTTTCGGCCACTGTAGCCGATATCCGGCACCCGAAATCCGCTTTGCAGGAATGGGCCGCGGCTCATAATCGCAAGGTTCCGGAATATGAACTGGTCGACAAAAGCGGCCCGCATCATGATTTGAAATTCACCGTCCGGTTGAGCGTTCGCAATGTCGGCGAGGTCAAGGCTACGGCTTCGGCCATTCAGGCCGCAGAAACGGAAGCGGCAAAGAAATTTTTGGAAAAATTCACATGACACAAAAATGCGGCGTTGTAGCTTTGATTGGTGCGCCCAACGCAGGAAAATCAACCCTGATCAATGCGCTGGTCGGGCAGAAGGTTGCTATCACCAGCTCCAAACCGCAGACCACTCGGACACGACTGCTGGGCATTGCGATTGATGAGGATACCCAGCTTCTGCTCGTCGATACTCCAGGTATCTTCGAACCGCATCGTCGCCTTGACAGAGCAATGGTGTCAGCGGCCTGGGAAGGCGCCGAAGATGCCGATATCATCGTGCTTCTGGTCGATGCCCGGGCGGGCCTCGGAACGAAGGTTACCTCGGTTGTTGAACGGATCAAACACCGGTCAGAAAAAACCATTTTGGTCATGAATAAGGTCGATATTGCCGCTAAAGACAAGATGCTCGGCCATGTCGTCAAGCTGCATGAACTCGCCGATTTCGACGAAACCTTTTTCATCAGTGCCAAGACCGGCGACGGACTGGAAGAATTGAGATCCTATCTGGTGAAAGAGATGCCCAAAGGCCCTTGGCATTTTCCCGCCGATCAGGTTTCGGATGCCAGCGAACGAATTCTTGCGGCAGAAATTACCCGCGAACAGGTTTTCCGGCAATTGCATGCAGAACTGCCTTATGCGACTGCCATCGCAATGGAGCAATATAAGGAACGGCCCGACGGATCGGTCGAAATTCATCAGCAAATTCTCGTCGAGAAAGCCAGTCAGAAAGCGATTATTCTCGGCAAAGGCGGTCACCAGATCAAGGATATTGGTGCCAAAGCCCGCGCCGAGCTATCCGGAATTTTGGGCAAACCTGTTCATCTCTATCTTCACGTCAAAGTCAGCGCCAACTGGGATGAAGACAAAAGCCTCTATCAGGATATAGGACTGGACTGGGTCCAGTAGGCGGGCTTTGCCCGGCTCGGGAGCAAAATCCCTAGCAGCCAGTACGTAGATTCCCTGATATGCGAGCCACGTGCTTGCGAATAACTGCAATCGCAAGAGGCGGTGGATCGGTTGGGCAACTATGAGCCAACCCAGCGTAGCTTTGAGAAAATGATTTAACCGCAAGAAGGAATTATTGATGAGCCACGTATCGCACGATCTCCATGCCGAATTTCCAGATGACGGCGACATTCTCCATCAATTGAAGGTCTCAGATCCGCATTTCCGCGCAATTTCGGACCGCTATCAAGAAATAAACAAGGAAATTCATCGCATTGAATCGGAGGTCGAAGCAGCATCCGATGAACGAAGCGAAGAATTGAAAAAACAGCGCCTGCTGATACTCGACGAGGTGGCCGCCATGATTACCAAAGCCAAAGCGGCTTGAATGCAAGCGGGTGCAGCTGACAATAAAATTGCCATCTGACGCATTGAAACATTCCGCGCCCACATCAGCGCAGGGAAGGGTAAATCTTTGCGCCCTCCCCATGCTGACCCGTCAGTAGCTTATTCGCTTTTCGCTTTTGCCGGTGCTTTCTTGGCTGCCGGTTTCTTTTTCGCCGCTGTTTTTTTCGTTGCCGCAGGCTTTTTCTTGGCAGCTGGCTTTTTCTTCGGTGCAGCCTTTTTCTTTGCACGCTTTTTTGCCGGACCCTTGGCGGCGCGATCGTCAATCAATTGAGCCGCCTCTTCGAGTGTCAGCTGGTCCTTGTCTACCGTCTTGGGTAAAGACGCATTGGTCGTTCCGTCGGTGACATAGGGACCATAACGGCCGTCCATCAGTTTGATTTCTTCATCGGTCCGCGGATGTTTGCCCATGATTTTTAGGGGCTCCATCTTGCCGCGACCGCGACCACCGCCATTTTTGACGGCATCGGCCAGTTTGGCTACTGCAGCATTCATTCCGATTTCGAAGACTTCCTGCGTATTCTCCAGTCGGGCCGATTTGCCGTTATGACTCAGATAGGGCCCATAGCGTCCGATTTGTGCGGTGACCGGTTCACCGGTTTCCGGATGGATACCGACTTCGCGCGGAAGCGACAGCAGCTTGACCGCCCATTCGAGTCCGAAATCTTCTGCCGGAATATCCTTGGGAATAGATGACCGTTTGGCATCCTTGCCTTCGCCTTTTTCGACATAGGGCCCGAAACGGCCGACCTTTTTGGTGATTTTTTCATCGCTGTCAGGATCAACGCCCAGTTCCTGCGGTCCTTCATCTTCATCACCATTGGTTCCGCCACCCTGCGCAAAGCGGCGGGTGAACTTGCATTCCGGATAATTGGAACAAGCAATAAAGGCGCCAAAACGTCCGCCACGCAAGGCGAGTTTTCCTTCGTTGCAACGCGGGCATAGCCGCGGATCACTGCCATCTTCCTTTTCCGGAAAAAGATAGTCGCTCAGGAAGGTGTCCAGTTCTGCCGTGACTTCCGATGGCAGTTTTTCCATGACCTCAACGGTCTTGGGCTTGAAGTCGTGCCAGAAGGCTTCCAGAATGGCCTGCCATTGTGCGCGCCCTCCGCTGACTTCATCGAGTTCATCCTCGAGTCCGGCGGTATAATCATAGGCTACATAGCGCTCGAAAAACCGTTCAAGAAACCCGATCAGCAGCCGCCCGCTTTCCTCTGCAAAGAACCGGTTCTTCTCAATCCGGACATAGGCGCGATCTTTCAGGGTCTTGATGATAGATGCGTAGGTTGACGGGCGTCCAATCCCCAATTCTTCCATTTTCTTGACCAGACTGGCTTCGCTGTAACGCGGCGGCGGCTGGGTAAAATGCTGCAGTGCTTCCACCGATTTCTTGGCTGGACTGTCGCCCTTGGACATTGCTGGCAGCAAACCGCTGTCCTCGTCCTTGTCGTCGTCCCGACCTTCTTCGTAAAGCGCGAGAAAGCCCGGAAATTTAACAACCTGCCCGTTGGCCCTGAGACCTGTTTTCCCGGTTCCGTCAAGCATTTCAACGATAGTGCGTTCTAGTCGGGCTGAAGCCATCTGACTGGCCATCGCGCGTTTCAATATCAGATCATATAATTTGGCATGGTCGCCGCTACCCACGGTGCGCGTAGTGAAACTCGTAGGCCGGATTGCTTCATGCGCTTCCTGCGCATTTTTTGCCTTGGTTTTGTAGATACGCGGACTGTCCGGAACATAACTAGCGTCATAACGATCCGCGATCGCCTTGCGCGCCGCAGAAATCGCACTCCCATCCATCTGGACACCGTCGGTACGCATGTACGTAATTGCACCATCTTCATAAAGCTGCTGGGCGATCCGCATGGTGTGGCTGGCGGAATAGCCCAGTTTGCGCGCTGCTTCCTGCTGCAAGGTTGACGTGGTAAAAGGCGGCGGCGGATTGCGGGTAAGCGGCTTGGTTTCGATCGATTCGACCGTGAACAAACCGTTTTCGACTGAGGTCTTGGCCAGCATCGCCTGGCTTTCATTGGCCAGATCCATTTTGCCGAGTTTTTTGCCATCGTGGAAAGTCAGCCGCGCAACGAAGGCTTGCCCATCCTGTTCCATCTGCGCGCTAACCGACCAATATTCCTGCGGCACAAATGCTTCGATTTCCCGTTCACGTTCGACGATCAACTTGAGCGAGACGGATTGCACACGGCCAGCAGATTTCGCGCCCGGCAACTTACGCCACAAGACTGGAGACAAGGTGAAACCAACCAGATAGTCGAGTGCCCGCCGCGCACGATAGGCGTCGATCAGATCCTCATCCAGCGCGCGCGGATGAGCCATGGCGTCGGTAACAGCAGCCTTGGTAATCGCATTGAATGTAACCCGGTCGACTTTTTCGGGAAGCGCTTTTTTCTTTCGCAACACTTCCAGAACGTGCCAGCTTATCGCCTCGCCTTCGCGATCAGGGTCAGTGGCAAGGATCAGACGCGAGGCTTTTTTCGATTCGTCCGTGATTGCTTTCAGCTGCTTGGTCTTGTCGGAATAATTCTGCCAGGTCATGGCAAAGCCATCATCCGGATCGACCGAGCCATCCTTGGGCGGAAGGTCGCGAATATGGCCGTAGGACGCCAATACCTTGAAATCCGATCCCAGATATTTTTCGATGGTTTTGGCTTTGGCGGGGGACTCGACAATAACTAGCTGCATATGTTCCGATTTTCTTTGTTCTCACGTATACGCGCGAGGCTGTGACAGGGATTGGCTGTAGGTCAAGGCCCTGAATGAAGATTTTTGTCAATGGCGATATAAATTGATGGGGTGCGCGACACCTAATTTTTCAAGCTTACACGAGCGCCGGCATGACGCACGAGTCGTCCCGCAAGCTCCAGTTCAAGCAGCGCAAATTGCACCGAAGACGGGGGGAGACCCGATTGCCGGACAAGTTCGTCAATCGGCACCGGCGCCGCGCTCAGCAAATTTACGAGTGGCGTCCGATCAAACTCTTGAACAGTGAAATTGTCGGCTTCGCGGATTGTCGAGATTTTACATTTACCGGCCATTTCATTGCGGGCATTCATATTTTCCGCTCGATCATCAAAGTGGCCGATCAATTCCAATATGTCATCGGCCGACTGAATCAGCACTGCTCCCTCCCGGATCAGCATATTACATCCTCTTGATCGAGGATCGATTGGAGATCCCGGCACCGCCATCACCTGACGCCCTGCCTCCGCTGCCAATCTAGCCGTAATCAGCGAACCGGAACGGGGTGCTGCTTCGATCACCACAGTGCCTCTTGCCAGTCCGGCAATGATCCGGTTGCGATAAGGAAAATGACGCGCGCGCGGTTCGGTTCCCGGTGGCTGCTCGGCGAGCAAAAGCCCCTGTTCCGCTATCGACCGCTGGATTGCCTCATTCTCCGGTGGATAATATATGTCCAGTCCGCCAGCGATTACGCCAATCGTTGCTTTTGCCAGTGAACCTTGATGGGCGGCGGTATCAATGCCTCGTGCCAAGCCCGAAACGACGGAAACACCTGCCTCGACCAGATCATTGGCCAGATCACGGGCAAAGCGACAGGCCGCGGCCGAGGCGTTTCGTGCACCGACTATCGCGACCACAGGCTTATCCAGCAGTTCTAGCCGGCCTTGCCAGAGTAGCGCCGGTGGAGGATTGCCCAGTTCCGCCAGCAAAGCCGGGTAGCCAGGATCACCGAGAAAGAGAAATCGGGCCTCCGAATCGCGTGCCGCTTTGATTTCACGATCGATTTTCTTCTTCTCGGCAATATGCGGCGCCCGTCCGCCGCCACGTGCAGCCATTTCGGGAATAGCGTCCAGTGCGCGCGTTGCAGACCCAAATCGTGTGATCAATTGCCGGTAGGTAACAGGCCCTATATTTTCGGATCGGATAAGCCGAAGTCGGTCAAACGCTTCTCGGCTTTTCCCCATTCACTTCAGACCTTCTTTGATGCTCCGATTTTAGGTTCTTCACCGGCGATCAGACGCTCTATATTGGAGCGATGTTTCCACAATACCAGCAGCGCCAGACCGACGAACATCGGTATCATGCCGGATTCTCCCAGAACGAAAGCCGCTATCGGCACTGATATGGCGGCAAGCATTCCTCCTACGGATGAATAGCGCCACAGGGCAAGCGAGCCAAGCCAGGTGACCGCAAATATCAACCCCGCCGCGGGAATTAGGGCGGTTACGACGCCGAGCAGCGTCGCAACTCCCTTGCCGCCTTTAAACTGTAGCCAGAGCGGGTAAAGATGACCAAGAAAGGCGCCCAGCCCAGCCAGAACGCCCAGTCCACTGGAAATCTGCATGGCGAGATAAACTGCCGCAAAGCCCTTTCCCATATCAAGCAGAAGGGTCAGAGCTGCGAGCCCTTTGTTTCCCGAGCGCAACACATTGGTTGCGCCGATATTACCGGATCCCGTTTTGCGCAGATCGCCGCCGCCTGTTGCTCTGGTCAGCAGAAGTCCAAAAGGAATCGATCCCAGCAAATAGCCGAACAATAACGCCAACACCGGTTCTACCCACATAGACTGCACTGAAAATACCCCTTTTCGCG
>Ga0209345_10001672_pt1 | contig 26119 bp, 23 predicted proteins | sample Cruoilmetagenom7_FD_187294 | JGI IMG/M metagenome (GOLD analysis project Ga0209345, IMG submission 187294) | Oil polluted marine microbial communities from Coal Oil Point, Santa Barbara, California, USA - Sample 7 (SPAdes) (version 2) | ecosystem: Environmental > Aquatic > Marine > Oil seeps ...
CAAATCAGCAACTCACCTTCAAATCCCAAATTCAATTCTCAAAAACCACCCTGACGGAAAAGTCGATTCAGGCAGCATATTCTCGACGGCCTGATTACCTAACCGACATGTCCACCAATTTAACATGCCCGTTTATCATGTGGCACCGTCGTTTGTGTGGCACTTGAAGCGGGCAGTTAACATACTTCAATTCCATTGACCAGCAGCACAGCGCCACGATTAACACGACTTTTGACCCACCACGGCAACCTAAATGTGCCTGATCATCCGGACTTTATCACCTCTTCGATCAAAGCATCACCATTCCACCGTTGATGTGGAGCGTCTGCCCTGTCATATAGCGGCTCTCCTCACTGGCGAGGTACACTACGGCTGCCATAATATCCGCGGGGATGCCAAAAGTTTTAGCTGGAATAGCCGCCATAATGTCCGACATCTGCTTTTCATTTAGGGCATCCGTCATTGGGGTTTTGATAAATCCCGGCGCAATGCAGTTGGCTGTGATGCCCCGCGAGGCAGTCTCTCGCGCCAACGATTTTGTCATCCCGATCATTCCTGCTTTCGATGCGGCATAATTAGCTTGACCCGGATTGCCAACGACCCCGCTGATTGATGAAATGTTGATGATCCGCCCGAAACCGGTTTTAGCCCGCATCATCGACCGCGCTGCGGCCCGCATAAGCATGAATGTCGATGTCAGGTTGACCGCAATTACCTCATCCCACTGCTCATCCTTCATCACCATGAATAGATTATCGCGCGTCAACCCGGCATTATTCACCAGAATATCCAGTTGCCCCAACACCTCGATCGACCTGTCTATGAGTGTTGCAACCTCGTCCTTGTTTCCCAGATCGCACGGCACCACAAACACACGCTCACCGAGTTCCTCGGCCAGCGCTTGCAGCTTATCTTCCTGACGCCCCGAGATCGCAACCACTGCGCCTCGTGCATGCAGCCCTCGCGCGATCGCACCACCGATACCGCCGGTGGCACCCGTCACGAGTGCCGTCTTGTTCGTCAGATCAAACATCTTCGCCAACCTTTTCTTACTCACTAAAAACTACTCGAACCCGAAAGTTCCAACACCTATTCTTGAAGCTTGAAACCGTCAATTCAGGCGCCCAAAATACCGCCCATGGCAGCAATTTCATCAGGACTGCCAATAGTCTGGCCTTCTGCGCTACGCTCAATCCGCCGAACCAGCCCTGAAAGTACTTTGCCGGAACCCACCTCATAAAAATTCGTCACGCCAGCAGCTATCATCGCCAACATACATTCGCGCCAACGAACGGTTCCGGTCACTTGCGCAATGAGTTGTGCGCGGATCTTGTCGGGGTCCGTTGTCGGCTGAGCTGTAACATTGGCCACAACCGGTACCTTCGGCGCCAGCATTTCCACTTCACCAAGCGCCTCAGCCATCACCACGGCCGCTGGCTGCATCATGGCACAATGAAACGGTGCGCTCACCGGCAACGGTATGGCCCGCCGTACATTGTGCGCCTTGCCAACCTCGGCAACCCGGTCAATCGCGGCCTTGGCACCCGAAAGCACAACCTGGGTCGGGTCATTGTCGTTTGCGACCTGACAAACCTCGCCCTGCGCCGCTTCGCTGGCGACAACCTTCGCGACATCCATTCCCACGCCGAGTAAGGCCACCATTGCGCCTTCTCCAACCGGCACTGCCGCCTGCATTGCCTTACCACGCGCCCTCAGCAATCGAGCCGCATCTCCGAGCTTAAACGTGCCCGCTGCCGCTAGCGCCGAATATTCGCCTAGTGAATGTCCAGCTACGAACGACACATGCTTTGCGAGATCCAATCCCTGCTCGGCTTCAAGCACCCGGATTATAGCCATCGAGACCGCCATTAAAGCCGGCTGGGCATTTGCCGTCAGGGTCAGTTGATCTTTCGGCCCGTCCCAAATCAGCTGAGAGAGCTTTTCGCCTAGCGCCTCATCAACTTCCTCGAATACGGCGCGGGCTGCGGGGAATGCCTCCGCAATTGCCTTGCCCATGCCGACATCCTGGCTACCTTGACCTGGAAAAATGAATGCTCTGGAGGACAATTTTTTCTCTCTTTCGTCTCTCTGACGTGGAAAATCCCTAGCCCACAAACAACTGGGATGATCGGGCCACAGCGCTTTAGGCATGTACTGATCCCCGCTGTCAAGACAGCCAATCGCCCGCCTGCCTTCAATATTTTTGCAAGGCAGGCAGTCATTAAGGGCTTGATTACAACCCAAATTGATATATAGACGCGCATTCGCTCCGGTTGGAGGCTGAACAGAGAACTGCCAGCAATTGCCTGTATTTTTGAGCCTGTCGTTACTAAACTCGGGTTCAAAGTGTTTTCGAGCATGCATTCGTTGGTGGTGCGGTTCTATATGACATTTTTTGCCATATGGGCCTTAAATACTCTCGTGTCTCCGCTCTTCTGGGTTGTCCTTTGGGCCTTTCCTCATCGTCACGCTGCGGTGTGAGGCCCATAAGGGGCTATGCGCCGGCGCAATAGTGATGGACGTTTGAGAGGAAAGGCCGCAACATGCCGCTTTATGAGCACGTGTTTCTTGCGCGTCAGGATGTTTCGCAACAACAAGTCGAAACTCTGACGAACGAATTCAAGAAAATCATCGAAGATGCTGAAGGTACAATCGGGAAAACCGAGTACTGGGGCGTCAAAACGCTGACTTACAAAGTCAAAAAGAACCGCAAAGCCCACTTCACGCTGATGAACATCGACGCACCTTCTCCTGCAGTTGCCGAGATGGAGCGTCTGATGGGACTGTCGACCGATATCATCCGTTTTATTACGATCCGCGTCGACGCCCATGAGACAGAGCCTTCAATTCAGATGCGCAAAAACGATCGCGACGATCGTCGCGGCCCCCCACGTGGTGGTGATCGCGGCCCCCCACGTGGTGGTGATCGTGGCGGCCCGCGCGGTGGTGATCGGGATGGCCCGCGTGGCGGTGATCGGGATGGCTCGACATTCCGCCCTCGCCCCGCGCGCGAAGATAACGCACCCCGACCAACAGCACCCAATCCGACTGAGGACTAAAACTCATGGCAGATTCAAGTGGCCAACGCCGCTCATTCCAACGTCGTCGTAAAACATGCCCGTTCTCTGGCGACAACGCACCCAAGATCGATTACAAAGATGTTCGCCTTCTTGGTCGCTACATCTCCGAACGCGGTAAAATCGTACCTAGCCGTATTACTGCCGTTTCAGCCAAGCGCCAACGTGAACTTGCACGCGCCATCAAACGCGCGCGCTTTCTTGGGTTGCTGCCTTATCTGATCAAGTGATCTGCGGCTCCGCCACTAAATTGAATACAATCTAAGCGACTGTCTAAAAATATATTTTAGGCATTAAATGACCCAAAGGTTGGGGCGGCTCACACAATTTGCCGCCTCTAACCGCCACCGAGCGGGACAGCTACGACATGCGCACCGGCCTACTAATTGGCATTGGTTCCGGCTTGGTTTCCGGCCTTGTTCTCGCGTCCGCCGCGAAGAGCACAACCGGTGGCTTTTTGCTGCTATTTTTCTTGTCACCACTGCCCATTGCAATCACCGGTCTTGGCTGGGGTTGGCTTTCGGCCCTCGCCGCCAGTATCGCCGCCGCTTCCGCACTCGCCGGCATCCTGCAAATGCAAACTGCTGTTTCGCACTTATTCGCGATCGGTTTGCCTCTTACGGGCGCCAGTTATTTACTTCTTCTCAATCGCCAATACCAGCCACAAGGGTTCAGGCAGCCTCTGGTGACAGAGTGGTATCCAATCGGACGCCTTCTGGCTGCCCTAGCTTTTGCCGCCGGTGCACTTGCCACTTTCGCTCTGCTCTCCGTTGCAAGCGATGCTGCTGGCCTCGAAGCCGTTATACGCACGGCATTCGAAGGTATTTCAGAGAAATTAAGCAATCTGAATATCGGCGCACCGGGGGGTGAAGCAAAAACCGCTGCAACAAAAGCCGCCGATGCTAAAGTCACTGCCGCCGACATTGAGCGGATTATCAAATACGTCACAAACAACCTCGGTGCCGTGATTGCCACAACATGGATATTGGTTTGGTGCGTCAATCTCTGGCTTGCGGCAAAGATCACCAGAACGTCGGGGCTCATGAACCGTCCCCAACCGGACCTTTCCACTATCTGTGCACCCCGCGCACTCAGCATTGCCTTCGCACTTGCAGCACTCTTGAGCTTCGTACCGGACTATCCCGGCATGATCGCGAAGAGTTTCGCCAGTGCCTTTCTCTCGGTCTACGTCCTGGTGGGTCTGGCGGTTCTCCACAATATCACGAGAGGCAATGTCGCCCGCCCCTTCATTCTGGCGGGCGTCTACTCCTCACTGGTGATTTTTCAACCCGTTAGCGCCTTGATTATAGCGATGATCGCCCTGGGGGAACCCTTCTTGCCTATTCGGCGAAAGGGCCCTTTTGATAGCGATTATCCCCCACCTGTTCAGCCGACATAGCAAATCAACAAACCCGCCAGATCGTGCCCTGACTCGACCCGGCCCGACCCGAACTTGTTTCGCAATTTCAAATAATTGATCTGAAAAAGGAAAGCCTACAATGCAAGTTATTCTTCTGGAACGCATCGCCTCACTCGGGCAGATGGGCGATGTCGTCACCGTCAAAAATGGTTACGCGCGCAATTTTCTATTGCCACAAGGCAAAGCACTTCGCGCAACGAGTGAGAACCAGGTAAATTTCGAACAACGCCGCGTTCAATTGGAAGCCCGCAACCTCGAACAGAAGACTGAAGCAGCAGCCGTCGGCGACAAACTTGACGGCACCACTTTTATTATCATCAGACAGGCTGGCGATACTGGCCAACTCTACGGCTCTGTTTCTTCGCGCGACATTGCCGAGCTGATCGTTGAAGGCGGTTACAGTATTAATCGTCGTCAGGTCGTACTCTCCCAACCTATCAAAGCACTTGGGTTGCACGCCATATCCGTCAGTCTTCACCCGGAACTCGAGGTTGCTGTCTCTGTCAACGTGGCCCGCTCGGAAGATGAAGCACAACGTCAGGCTCGCGGTGAAGATGTCACGATGATTCACGACGAGGAACTTGACATCGAAACCTACGACCCCGATGCCGACGATGAAGGCAGCACACCATCACCTAGCGATGGCGATGACCAAGCGGAAGCACCCCAAAACGAAACACCAAAAGACGATCAAGCCTAAGTCTGATTGCGGATACTAAAAACTCAGTCAATCTCGGCCGCCAACCGGCTCACGCGAGCAGGCAACATTGAGTAATGCGTCAACATGCATATCGAACTAAATTGCGGAGGATAGGCTTGCCTCCGCAAACGATATTGCAATAAAGCGGCGTTCTGATTCGGACGCCGCTCGCAAGCATCATTTGCACGCCTGTGCAAACCGGGGATGACCGGTGCGAAAGCCAAAACGAGTTGCTCCGAATCGGGAGGCAAATCGTCTAGATTGACCGCATGACACAAAACGCCCCAACGCCCTTCCTCGCCGAGCAGCTCAAAGCCCAAGCCGCTACAGGCGAACCGCTCCCTATCCGCAACCCGCCCCACAATATCGAGGCGGAGCAAGCCTTGCTGGGTGCCATTCTCGTCAACAACGAGGCTCTCGACCGCGTATCGCAATTCCTGGAGCCCCAGCATTTCTTCGAGCCTATCCACCAGGAAATCTTCGAAGTCACTTCGAAGATTATCCAGGCCGGCAAGCAAGCCACACCGATTACCCTTCGGACATTTTTTGAAAACGCCGAACCAATCGACACCGATATGACTGTGCCGCAGTATCTGGCCCGGCTGGCCGCCAGCGCCACTACGGTCATAAATGCCGTTGATTATGGCCGTACAGTCTATGATCTGGCGACCCGACGTTCGCTGGTTATGATCGGCGAAGACATGGTCAATATGGCCTACGATTCGCCCGTAGACGCCGCTCCTCAGACCCAAATCGAAGATGCTGAGGGCCGACTCTATGATCTTGCAGAAAGCGGCAAATACGGCCAGGGCTTCCTCAACTTTGGCTCCGCCCTCACTCAAGCCATCGACATGGCCAACTCTGCCTATCAACGCGATGGGCACCTCTCAGGCATCTCTTGCGGACTAACGGATCTCGACAACCGCATGGGCGGTCTCCAAGGCTCCGACCTGATCATACTTGCCGGTCGCCCTTCGATGGGGAAAACGGCCCTGGTCACAAACATTGCCTTCAATGTGGCCAAGGCATACCAAACTGAGCAGCAGCCCGATGGCACCAATAAAGTCGTAAACGGTGGCGTGGTTGGTTTTTTCTCGCTGGAAATGTCGGCCGAGCAACTCGCCACACGCATTCTCTCCGAGCAAGCCGAAATCTCGTCGGAAAAAATCCGTCGCGGTATGATTACAGAGGATGAATTTCGACGGCTCGTCCAGGTCAGTCAGGTGATGTCACGTTCGCCGCTCTACATCGATCAGACCGGCGGCATTACAATTGCCCAACTTGCCGCCCGCGCCCGCAAACTAAAACGCCAGCGTGGCCTTGACCTATTGATCGTTGACTATCTGCAGTTGTTGTCGGGCTCCAAACGCGGCGGTGAAAGCCGGGTCCAGGAGGTTACCGAAATTACAACCGGCCTGAAGGCGCTGGCCAAAGAGCTTGAAGTCCCAGTTATTGCTCTCTCGCAGCTCTCCCGACAGGTCGAACAGCGCGACGATAAGCGTCCCCAGCTCTCAGACCTGCGAGAATCAGGTTCAATCGAGCAAGATGCCGACGTTGTCATGTTCGTCTATCGTGAGGAATACTACGTCGAACGCACCAAACCCGATGAGGGCAAACCGGAGTTCGCCGAGTGGATGCAGAAAATGCAGATGGTCGAAGGTCGTGCGGAAGTTATTATCGGCAAACAGCGGCATGGGCCCGTTGGCATCGTGCAGTTAGCCTTTGAAGCCAACTTTACCCGCTTCGGCAACCTAGCCCACGGAGACCGGATGCCGGAAATTCATGAATAAACGCCCACCATTCAGTGTTACAAAGCCATGCAATGAAGTCAGTTAGCCAACATGATGAAGGCATATAGTCATCAATCCTAGCGGAGCACACCACGCAACAGCCATCTACCATAGAGCATTATACGAAAGGCAGCGGTTTAGTTCCATCAGACGCGCGCGCGGTGCTGGAAATCAACCTTGGTGCTCTGCGCGCCAACTGGACCAAACTCAAAAATCTTGTTGGACCGTCAGTGGACTGCGCCGGGGTGATCAAGGCTGATGGTTACGGCCTTGGCCTTGAGCCAATAGCCAGGGCTCTCAGCGCCGAAGGTTGCCGGACCTTTTTTGTGGCAACTCTCAATGAGGGGCAACGCCTGCGGCACACGCTGCCAACCGCCACCATTTATATCCTCGACGGGCTTCTGCCCCTCACTGCCGCACACTGTGTTGAAAGCGAGCTAAGACCCGTCCTCTCAAGCCTTCCCGAACTTGAAGAGTGGGCCTCTTACTGTCGGAATGAAGCTGGCTCCCGCCCTGCCGCCATCCAAATTGACACCGGTATGAACCGGCTTGGGATCGCATTACCTGAGCTTGAAAAACAGCCAGATCTGGCGGGCCTGTGCGCGGACTTTGATGTTGCACTGATCATGAGCCACCTGGCTTGTGCTGACCAGCCAGCAAGCCCGATGAATGCAAGGCAATTACAAGCGTTCCAAGACGCCCGCTCGCTCCTGCCATCAGCGCCAGCTAGCCTGGCCAATTCCGGTGGTATCTTCCTCGATCGATCGTACCACTTCGAGCTCGTGCGCCCCGGCATCGCCCTTTATGGTGGGCGCGCCTTTGAAGGCCGACCCAATCCGATGCAGTCTGTCGTCCGCCTGGCGGCCCGCATCCTCCAAGTCCGCGATGCAAACCCCGGCGACACAGTGGGCTACAGCGCCGCGCATACCCTTTCAAAACCCATGCGTATAGCCACCATCGCATGCGGCTATGCAGACGGATTGCTTCGCGCGATAACTAGTCGCGACAAATATCCCGCGCCGGTCGTCTACATCGATAATCATCCAGCCACCATCATTGGCCGCGTATCAATGGATCTCATCACTCTTGATGTTAGCGCCGTTCCACGTGATTTGGCCGTCCGCGGTGGTTGGGTTGAAGTGATCGGCGATCGGGTGACAATTGACGACCTGTCCGATCGCGCTGGCACCATCGGTTATGAACTCCTCACGCGGCTCTCAAATCGCATCCACCGGATCTATTCCGAAAACCCGGTAGACAACGAAATCCACACCTAAATAACTCGAAGCCGGTTTTCTGATTGCAAAAAGGTACGTCCTCCGATGGCTCGCGCAGCAAAATCAAATTTCATCTGTCAAGGCTGTAGCGCCACCTCTCCCCGCTGGGTCGGCAAGTGCCCCGGATGCGGCGAATGGAACACTTTGGTTGAAGACACAGCCGGCATCGTTCCCCCAGGAAGCGGACTAACTAGCCGTAGCCGTAGCGGTAAAACCGTCAACCTGGAAAGCCTAGTCAATACTGAAGATGAAATAGCCCGCATCCCCACCACTCTCGCCGAACTCGACCGCGTGACCGGCGGCGGGATCGTCCCCGGCTCAGCCATTCTTATCGGTGGCGAGCCCGGTATTGGTAAATCGACGCTTCTGCTGCAACTCACCGCCGCGCTTGCGAATGCCGGTCGCAACGTGATTTATTTCACCGGCGAAGAAGCCACTACCCAGGTTCGCTTGCGTGCTGCAAGATTGAAGCTCACTGAAGCTCCAGTGAAGCTAGCTGCCGAAACCAACCTCGCGAATATTATGGCCACCCTCAGCGAGGGCCCCCATGCAGACCTCATTGTCATAGATTCAATTCAAACCCTCTGGGCAGAAGCACTTGACGCGGCCCCCGGCACTGTCAGTCAGGTCCGCGCCGCCACTCAAAGCCTCATCCGCTTTGCCAAACAAGCAGGCTCTGCCCTGGTCCTGGTCGGGCACGTTACCAAAGAAGGCCAGATCGCGGGGCCCAAGGTCGTTGAGCACATGGTTGATACCGTGTTGTATTTCGAAGGCGACCAAGGCATGCCATTCCGGTTGCTTCGGGCGGTCAAAAACCGTTTCGGCGCTACCGATGAAATAGGTGTTTTCGAAATGGCCACCGAAGGCCTGCGTGAGGTCCTGAACCCATCAGAGCTGTTCCTGGGTGATCGCGACACCCAGGCCCCCGGCACGGCCGTTTTTGCCGGTGTCGAAGGTACCCGCCCCCTGCTCGTCGAAATTCAGGCATTAGTCGCGCCTTCAGTGCTGGGGACACCACGCCGTGCCGTCGTCGGCTGGGATTCAAATCGCCTTTCAATGTTGCTGGCGGTCTTGGATGCCCGCTGCGGTGTCTCTTTTTCCAATCACGATGTATATCTTAATGTCGCCGGTGGCCTTAAGATCACCGAGCCTGCTGCCGACCTTACCGCGGCCGCCGCTCTGTTGTCCTCGCTGTCCGGCGTGCCGCTGCCAAACAACCATGTTTACTTCGGTGAAATAAGCCTTTCCGGCGCCTTACGAACTGCCAGTCATATGAATAATCGATTAAAAGAAGCACAGAAGCTCGGCTTCAAAGCTGCCGTTATCCCAGCTGCCGGCGAGGTCGAAAAACGCGGGATAACGTTAAACCTATCTCGTCTGAAACATCTCAAAGATCTTGCAGATGCGCTTCCATCATGCAACTGATCAGCAGTATTCGCCTGCCGAACAGGGCATCTTGTGAACGCCAGACGCTTGGGACACGAAAACTATGATCGGGCCTCTCACGTATCTCGACGCAGCGCTTGTCGCCATCACATTGCTCTCGGGCTTGCTGGCAATGTATCGAGGATTAACACGCGAACTGCTCTCGATCTTATCTTGGATCGTTGCAGCCGCAGCCGTGCTCTATTTCGTGCTCTTTCAGAAGGAAATGGCTGCGGACCTAGCCAAACAGATTGGCACCAAAACCCCCATTGCCCAGGTGGCTATTGGCGGCATCGTCTTTCTTATAGTTCTGGTGATTGTGCATTTAATCACTTCGCGGATCTCAGATTCGATTCTCGACAGCCGCGTCGGTATGTTCGACCGCATGCTTGGCTTCATCTTTGGCGTCCTGCGCGGTTTCTTGCTGATTGTGATTCCCTACATCGCGCTTTTCGGCCTCTACATGCCTGACTATCCTGATAAAACCCCTTGGATTCGAGATTCCATCTCCCGCCCCTACATCGAGAGTGCAGGCCAATCCCTTCGCGGCTCAATCGAACGTTTGATGGAGCGCGTGGACCCTGACGCCACGTCAAAAGATCCACAAAAAAGTTAGTCTCGTCTTCCATCCGATAAAACATTGGTAAATGCGGCAATTTGCACTAGTATTTGAGCGATAAATTCATATATCTGTCACTCAGATTTCAGGTTGCTTCAAAGTATAACGGACATCTTCAATGTACTCGCGTATATCTCAGTAACGTGGCGTTCGATAGGATCTGGGAGACTGGCATGACCCGTTCGGCAGAGCTTGGCGAGCTAGACCCTACGCTAATCACCAATCCAGTTAAATACGACGATGATCGACTGCGTGAGGAATGTGGCGTTTTTGGCGTCATCGGCCAGCCCGATGCAGCTGCCCTCACAGCCCTCGGACTGCACGCGCTCCAGCATCGAGGCCAAGAGGCTTGCGGCATCGTCACCCACTGCGATGGGCAGTTCCACTCAGAACGTCGGCTGGGGCTTGTCGGTGATGCTTTCAACCGCCAAAGCGTAATGGATCGACTACGTGGCGCCAGCGCCATCGGCCATGTTCGCTACTCAACCACGGGCAGCACAATTCTTCGTAACGTCCAGCCACTGTTTGCCGACTTTGAAGATTGTGGCATCGCCGTTGCTCATAACGGCAACATTACCAACTCCCACACCTTGCGCCGAGAGCTGGTCAAGTCCGGGGCAGTATTCCAATCAACCTCAGATACTGAAGTTATTATCCATCTCATGGCTCAATCCAGACGTCAGCGCCTGGTTGAACGCTTCATTGATGGGCTCCGCCGCATTGAGGGTGCTTATGCCTTCGTCTGTCTCACTAATGGAATGCTGATTGGCGCCAGAGACCCTGTCGGTATTCGGCCGCTTGTCATTGGTACCCTTGGGGATGGCTACATCCTCGCATCAGAAACCTGCGCCCTTGATATTGTTGGAGCGAAATACCTCCGCGACGTCGAGAATGGCGAAGTCGTGGTAATTGATGAAAATGGCTTACAAAGCCACCGTCCGTTTCCAATCCGACCAGCACGCCCATGCATCTTCGAATATATTTATTTTGCGCGCCCAGACTCAATTGTCGGCGGACGCAGCGTCCATCGCGTCCGCAAGCAAATGGGTATGGAGTTGGCCAGGGAAACTCCGATTGACGCCGATCTTATCGTGCCCATTCCTGATTCCGGCTTCCCCGCCGCCCTCGGATTCTCTGAACAATCCAGTATTCCTCTCGATTTTGGCATTATCCGTAACCGCTATGTCGGACGCACCTTCATCGAGCCCGAACAACATATCCGTGCCCTTGGCGTGAAACTCAAACACTCAGCCAATGCCGAGATCATTCGTGGCCGCCGTATTGTCCTGATTGATGATAGTGTTGTGCGCGGCACAACATCCAAAAAGCTGGTCTCATTGATGCGGGAAGCCGGTGCGCGCGAAGTCCACATGCGCATTGCCTGCCCTGAAATTAAGCATGGCGATTACTACGGCATCGACACGCCGAAGAAATCAGAATTGCTGGCTGCCACAAAAACCACCGAGGAAATGCGCGACTTTATGGGGGCCGATAGCCTGTCATTCCTCACTGTTGACGGCCTTTACCGTGCCATGGATTGCGAGCGCCGCGACCCTGCAATGCCACAATTTACCGATCACTGTTTCACTGGCGAATATCCGACCGATTTGACCGATCTAAATGGCGGCTCCGTCCCTCAGCAGCTTTCGCTTCTTGCCGAAGTGCAATAACTGTTTCGGATTGGCTAAATACTCCTTTTGTAAAGCCCCATGGCAATCCTCTAAAACACGCGCATCTCTTCACATCGCTGTCTTTTTAGTGAAACCTGTCGCTTAACAGCACGATACCCTAGCCAGACAACGTAACGCCTGCGCAACACGTCCGGGGCTTACTTTGGAAAACAGCGCAAACGGGAGGTTAGAGTGAAAGGCAAACTTGCTTCATATCTCGCGGTTGGTTTCAGTCTATTTGGAATGACATTACCACTTGCCCACGCAAACCAGATCAATACTGGTGGCGCAACAGGGGCCTATCATTCCACTTTCTGCCCCTTATTAAAAATCCGCATGGGCGCCATTGGCGAAGCCTACCAGTGCACCACCTCCTTGGGCTCCTCGGAAAACCTCCGCCGGATAGCGAAAAATCCCAAACATTTTGGCTATAGCCAACTGGATGTTTTCGCCCTTGAAAGTCCGCGCCACGGCGGCAGCCGCGCATATCAGATTGTGCGCTCCGACGATGCCCGCGAATGTGTGTTTGCCGTAACCCGCAACAAGCGCCTCACGAACTACGGCGAGCTTGCAGTCTACGCCGATACCCTGCGCTTTATTCTTCCTCCCAAATCCTCCGGTAGTGCCAGCACATTCGAATACCTCTCCAGCATTGATTCCAAGGGGCTTGGGCGTGCGCGTACCATCGTCCACGCCAACGACACCGACGAGGCAATCCGCCAGGCACTTGCAGACGATAAGGCCGTCACACTCTTCGTCCAATTTCCAGACCCTGAAAACAAGCGCTTCAAGATGATTAAGCGTCTGGGTGGTCATCTTGTCCCTGTCGTTGATGGCCCAATTCTGGATCAAAAAATCAACGGTCAGCAGATTTACTTCGCACAGGAAACGGATATTTCTCAATTGCGCTGGCTTCGCCTCGGCCGCACCGTGGTTACAGCCTGCACACCACTGGTCCTTTTCTCAGGCAGAACCAACCGTATTTCTGGAGCGGAAGAGCGCAGTATTCATCGAGAGACTGTCAGAATTATCCGTTCCATGCCGACAAGTGACCTGATCCCGCAGGGCAGCGCTATCGCCCGAATCATCAGGCAAACACGCGAAGTATCTGCACGCGCACGCGGACACTTTCTGCGCGTCTCACGCAATGCTCGAGAACGGGCCCGTCCCTTCGCTGAGCGCATGTATCGATCAGCTCGCGCCACCATCAGTCTCATGATCCAGAAGGCGCAACCTCAATAAAGACAACAGGCCCGGAAAACCCAGGCATGACACAAAGTCGCCTGAGCAGGCGGCCCCACAAGTGGTAAAAAACCTCAATATCTAATCTTCCCATAGGGGGCACGTGGCCGCATGACGACGAAGCAATTTCAAGACAAACTGGCCTTGGTGACGGGTGCATCGCGCGGTATTGGGCGGGCTGTCGCAAAGGCTCTGGCGCGCGAAGGTGCGCACGTCATCATCACGGGACGTCGCGTTGGTTCGCTTGAAACTCTGGATGATGAAATCCGCGCCGAAGGTGGGGCGTCAACGCTGGTCAAACTTGACCTCGCCCAAGGCGATAAGATCGATGCTCTCGGCCCAACCATTTACCAACGCTGGGGCAAGCTCGATATCCTGATAGCCAATGCAGGTATCCTCGGCCCACTCTCGCCACTACCCCATATTTCCATGGAAGACTGGCAGGGTGTGCTCGATATTAATTTGAATGCAAATATCAGGCTGATCCGCACCTGCGACCCGCTACTTCGCGCGGCTGAGGCAGGACGCGGAATTTTTGCAACCTCGGGCGCAGCCGATGCTCGTAATGCCTATTGGGGGCCCTATGCCGTCTCTAAAGCAGCGCTAGAAGCACTGGTGAAAACCTACGCCCGCGAACTTGATAACACTGCGGTGCGCGTCAATCTATTGAACCCCGGCCCAACGGCTACCGGCATGCGTGCCCAGGCCTTTCCCGGCGAAGACCCAGATACTTTGCCAACGCCGGAAGATCTCGCACCATTATTCATTGAGCTTGCCGCACCGGATCTCGAAGCTAATGGCCAGCGGTTCAACTTCCAAACTCCAAAACGCTGACCCATTTTATGGGGGATGCTCTTTAGCACTCGATAACCATGCCATCGTAAGCAGGTTCAACACCCTCTGGCAGTTCCCGCCTCAGCTTCTCATAGTCAAGATCAACATTGAGGTGAGTAAATATTGCCCGCTTTGGCTTAAGTTTCTCAATCCATGCCAGCGCCTGTTTCACGCTAAAATGCGAAGGATGCAATGTGTAACGCAAAGTATCGACAATCCACACATCAAGCCCCTCCAGCAGTGCTGCCGAGGATGCAGATAAATCGCTGACATCGGGCGAATAGGCGACATTGCCGAACCGAAAACCCAGTGACGTAATCGAACCGTGAGCTTGCGCGATCGGCAATATCTCAACATTGCCACCGGCTCCTGCAACTTGGAAAGGAACCGGTGGGCTGATTTCATGCGAGCGCAGGATTGGTGGATAGTCCCGCCCCTCAGGGGTCTCGAAACAATAGCCAAACCGCGTCGTTAAGTTATTGGCCGTCGTCGCGTCGGCCCAAATATCTATTCGCCGCCGCATCCGATATGCCAGCATACGAAGATCATCAATCCCGTGGGTATGGTCCGCATGATCGTGCGTGTAAATCACGCCATCAAGTTCGGTTAGCCGTACACTGAGAAGCTGTTCGCGAATATCCGGCCCCGTATCGACCAGCACCGTTGTTGTAGCGCTACCGCGCCGTTGCTCAAAAAGTGCTGCGCACCGCATCCGTCGGTTCTTGGGATTTTCCGGATCGCACTTGCCCCAATCATTGCCAAGCCGGGGGACACCACCTGATGACCCGCAGCCTAAAATGGTCAACCGGTTTTTCATGCACCCAATCCCTCAGCGGCTTGACTTATCGTTGCCGCACAACGTGGAACTTTCTTAAACAATCGGAAGAAATTTTCCGTCGTCCTGCACGCGAATTCAATTTGAGAAACGCCGTGTACTTCAGCCAATGTCGCGGCTGTGTAGGTTATGTGCGCCGGCTCATTGGTTTTGCCGCGAAACGGCACCGGGGCCAGATAGGGTGAATCCGTCTCGACCAAAATCTGATCTAGCGGCACAGCAGATGCCACCTCTCGCAACGCCTCGGATTTCTTAAACGTGACAACCCCCGTAAATGATACAAACAATCCAAGCGCCACCGCCCGCATAGCCAGGTCCATCCCCCCCGTATAGCAATGCAGAATCGCTGGAAAGGCACCCAGCGCATACTCTTCCTCAAGTATCCGAGCAGTGTCGGCGTCGGCGTCCCGAGCATGGATCTCAAGTGGAAGTCCCGTCTCACGAGCGGCCACTATATGCCGGCGGAAGCCTTGCTCCTGGCCCTTTTTTGAGCTTCTTTGATAGTGGTAATCAAGTCCGGCCTCACCAATTGCCACCACCTTCGGGTGGGCCGTGTGGCCAATGATTTCCTGCACTGAAATGCTCGGTTCCTCGTCCGCATAGTGAGGATGCGTGCCTACCGAGCAAAATACGTTGGGATGCGCTTCAGAAATCTCGATCAATTCGGGCAGGCGTTTTATTCGCGTTGAAATCGTCACCATTATGCCGACCCCTGCCGCGCGAGCGCGCGCAATCACCCCCGCGCGATCTTCCGCGAGCGACGGAAAATCGAGATGGCAATGATGATCGATCAACATCTCAAGTCTTTCTCTTCTGACAACAAGCTTCCTACAATCAAACGACTTTGTTCGAGGTTATGCTAAACGACATACTCTGGCTTTATGCCCACACTCAAGCTTCATAATAAAAGCCCTTTAAGCTTCAGGCTCAACATAGCGCGGGAACACGCCCATTGGCTTCGGCAGCTCAGTACTGGAAGCCAGACGCCCTTCTTCACCAAGTGCTGCGAAGGAGCGCGCATCATTGTCTTGGGCCAATAAATCCAGAAGCTTATTTGCTCCATCAGGCGCCACCGGCTGCGCAAGAATAGCCACCTGCCGCACCACTTCAGCGGTCACATATAACACTGTTGCCATTCGTGCCGGATCGGTCTTCCGAGTGGCCCAGGGCTCTTCACCAGCAAAATATTTGTTTGCGTTTCCAACCACCGACCAAACGGCATCAAGGTATTGTTTGACTGCCTGTCGATCCATCAACCCGCGGACCACACCATGCAGCGCATCCGTTTCAGCCAGGATCGCTTTATCCTCATCACTCAGCGCACCAGGCACAGGCACCCGTCCCTCGCAATTTTTCGCAATCATCGACAGCGACCGCTGTGCGAGATTTCCAAGATCGTTCGCCAAGTCAGCGTTCACCCGGTTGACGATCGCCTCGTGCGTATAATTGCCATCCTGCCCAAACCCAACTTCTCTCATGCAGAAATATCGGATTTGGTCCAACCCGTACTTGTCGACAAGTTCAAACGGGTCAATCACATTGCCCGTCGACTTCGACATCTTTTCACCACCACTCAACAACATTCCATGTGCGAAAATACGCTTCGGCAGCGCCAATCCCGCCGACATCAGAAATGCCGGCCAGTAAACCGCATGGAACCGCAAAATATCCTTACCGATAACATGCACATCGGCCGGCCAGAATTTTTTCCAAAGCGCACTGTCTTCATCTGGAAAGCCCACGCCGGTGATGTAATTGGTGAGTGCATCTATCCAAACATACATTACATGATCCGGCATGCCCGGCACCGGGATGCCCCAATCCAATGTGCTGCGCGAGACCGATAGATCCAACAGCCCGCCTTTAACGAAACTCACAACTTCATTGCGCCGCTCGCGTGGGAGGATGAAATCCGGGTTAGTCTCATAGAAGTCTAACAATCGGTCCTGATAGGCCGACAGACGGAAAAACGAGGTCTTTTCTTCCTGCCATTCAACAGGCGTGCCTTGCGGACCAACCCGCACGCCATCTGCGCCAACTGTCGTCTCAGCCTCAGCGTAAAACGCCTCGTCACGCACCGAATACCAGCCTGAATAATTGTCATCAAAGATATCGCCGGCAGCCTCCATCCGCGACCACACCGCCTGCGCCGACTTGAAATGCCGTTCTTCAATAGTCCTGATAAAGTCGTCATTGGACAGCCCGAGCTTCTTAGTCATTTCAATGAACCGCCCGGTGTTTCGATCAGCCAGCTCGCGCGGCTCCAATCCCTCCCGCGCTGCCGTTTGCTTCATCTTGAGCCCGTGCTCGTCAGTCCCGGTGAGGAAAAATACATCACGGCCGTCTAGTCGCTCAAACCGCGCGATCACATCCGTTGCTATCGCTTCATAAGCATGCCCGAAATGCGGCGGACCATTCGGATAGCAAATTGCTGTGGTGATGTAGAATTTTTCTTTTACAGTCATCGTTTGCTTTCATTGTTCGGCGCCACTTCGACATACTCAAAACTCTAAACAGCGTTATGCACCGATAGCGCTTAACGCCAGCGGCTAATACCTGGTGCTCGCTGACGCCTGAAACCCTAACGTGCCGCCGCTTGATCCAGCCGCGCCACTGTCTCTAGAATAAAAGCCTTGCGGTCGAGATTCAGTGCCAGCACCAAGGCCTTATCGCGAACAATTGTCTCCCACAGCTCAGCCCAACTCGCAACCCGCTCTGGGTTAATCAAACGGGCAGCAAGCTGGCCATCAGCGCCTCCCAAATCGTTCATCGCACGCGCTTTGACGATTTTTGAAATGCGACTTGTCAGCAGTTCATAAAATGTCTCAAACTTCTGCAGGGCTGCCACCCCCCCCAGTTCGTCAGCTAACGCATGCACCTCAACCCAATTCGTTTGCGCCCCCCGCGCCATATTGAGGCCGTCAAAGAGCTGATCGATACGACGCGACAAACTTGCACCATCCTTCGTTGCCAACGCCAGAAACCGTCGCACACTGCCCCCTGACAACCCCATAAGCCGCTGCCACTCCTGTTGGCCCGGCGACTCTACCCCCTCAGCCCCTGCAAATGCCCCTTTTAGTGCTCGTTCCAGATCTTCATTTCCCAGCGGATTGAGTTGTAGCCGCCTACATCGCGACCGGATCGTCGGCAATAGCCGCCCTGGTTCTGATGTCACAAGCAAAAATACACATCGCGCAGGTGGCTCTTCTAGTGATTTCAGCAGCGCATTCGCGGCATTCGTATTAAGCTCATCCACCGGGTCGACAATCACCACTCGCCAGCCATCGTTCCCGCTTTTGTGGCCGAGAAAGTCCCTCAGCCGACGCACTTCCTCAATTGTGATTGAAGCCTTGAACCGCTTTTCCTTTAAATCGTACGGCCGCCGGATGACTAATAATCCCGGATGCGATAGCGACGCCACCTGCCGCGTGCCACGCCCCGAGACTGAGCACTCCAGATTGCCCGGTACTTCCGACCGGTCCGCCTTCTCCGATAATAAGAACCGGGCAAACCGATAGGCCAACGTTGCCTTGCCAATGCCTTCCGCTCCGGTGATCAACCAAGCATGATGCAGTCGCCCAGAAGCAAAAGCATCCGCCAGCGCGCCTTCAGCGGCAGCATGACCAAAAATATGTGAGGTTAAACGCGGATGTGCAAAACCCTCCAGTGCGTCTGCTTCAGGCACCGGTATTTGCTCAACTTGGCGTGCTGCTCGTGCCATATTATCCGGCTCCAGGCAGCAATCGAGCCTCGACAGCCTGCCAGATCAAACCCGCCACGGTATCTTCATCCTGAGTACCATCGATCAATACACACCGCTCAGGCTGTCCTTTTGCAATAGTCAAAAACCCTGTCCGCAATGCCTCATGAAAATCCAAGGCCCTTGCTTCATAGGGATCACCATGGTCGGACCCAACGTCGCGTCCTGCTCGTAAGCCAACGCGGACCAATCCCTGCTTTGCCGGCAGGTCCAGGATGATCGTTAGTGCGGGCCGGCAATCTTTTAATACCAACGCCTCCAATGTATCCATTGCAGCATCACTAACTCCACCAGCCGCCCCTTGATAGGCTCGGGTTGAATCCGCGAACCTGTCGCAAATCACCCACTCCCCGTTGGCCAGCGCCGGGGCGATAACCTTCTCGATGTGGTCAACCCGTGCCGCGCTAAACAATAGTGCCTCGGCAAGTGCCGGATGTGGCGCTGTATCCGGATCAAGGATGAACCGGCGTACCTGTTCACCAAAATCGGACCCACCTGGCTCTCGCGTCGCAATGGCGCCCAATCCATGCTCCCGCAGCCGCTCCAGCAACCGCGCTACCTGGGTTGACTTACCCGCACCTTCGCCACCCTCGAAAGTAACGAACCGGCCTCGCTTCATAATCCTGGGCTCCCAGGTACTATTGGATACATATTTCTCACATTCAATATGCTGCCCTCACCTTAAGCCGGCGCGGCCGGAAGCACACCAAAAGCTAAGGCAACCAGCCAAAACCAAGGTGTAAAAGAGAATCAAGCCCCTTCCACCAAGTGCCCGCCGGTTTAACATCCTCAGTAGCATAGAGCGGCACTTCATTACGCACTCCGCTTGAGTTGGTCACCCTTAGGCTTGCTATTTGATCACCTTGCTTTATCGGCGGCTTCAAGGGCCCTTTGTAGACGACAATCGCGCGCAACTTTTGATTGACAGGAAAGCGCGGCAATAAGACCTTCACGTTGCCTTTTCCGCTTAGTGATACGAACATACGCTCGCCCCCCCAAACCCGCGCCTGACCAACGATCTCGCCTGCGCCAAAAAGTTTGACCGAGTTAAACCCCCGAAAGCCCCAATTCAACATACGCCGCGCCGCCGTCCAGCGCTCGTTCTTGGTTTTCAGGCCTGCCACAACCGCAATAAGGCGTCGCCCATCCCGAACTGCCGATGCCACAACTCCATGCCCTGCCTTCGAAATGTAGCCGGTCTTCAGTCCGTCGACGCCGAGTTTCATGAATAGCAATCTGTTGCGATTGCGAAACAAGTGCCTGCGGTAGCGGAATTCCTTCTGCGCGAAGAGCTTGTATAGCTCCGGATACTCGGCAATGAGATGCGCTCCCAGCGTTGCCAAATCTCGCACCGTCATCAAGTGATCGGGATGCTCAAGTCCGGTTGGATTAGCAAACGTAGAATTTTGCAACCCTATCCGCTTGGCTTCAGCGTTCATTACATTTGCAAAAGCTTCCTCAGACCCGGCTAAACCTTCGGCCACAGCTATTGCCGCATCGTTGCCGGATTGGACAACAATGCCTTGGAGCAACTGGTTGAGCGTCACGCGTTTATTGACCGGCACCATCATCGCAGATGTGCCGGAAGGTGCGCCACCCGTGCGCCAGGCATGCACGCTCATCACAAACTCGTCCTTCATCTGCAACTGGCCAGCTTTCACAGCCTTAAACACAACGGCAAGCGTCATAAGCTTGCTCATGCTGGCTGGAGAGATGCGCTTGTCGGCATCCTTCTCAAACAAAACAGCGCCGCTCTTCGCATCAATTAAAATTGCATTCTGCGCGGCGGTCTTAAATCCAGCAGCAGCCGCCTCAAGCCCCCCCCAGCCGATTATGAAATTTATAATCAACGCAGCAACCGCAAACCTGACCCGAGCATTTGGCCCTCTAGAACCCAGATTTATTAAAAAACCAGTTGATCCGTTCAATTCCGCCTCCACCATGCCCCCCGGGATATCAGCAGCGAATCCAATGTGGAACCCGCCCACAATCACTATTCACCACCAAGACTAAACCATACTATGGGCCAATTCGGCCAAGCACACTACAGCGATTAGCCTGCAGGTATCTTTCAGGTGTGGGTAGCCGAAGTCATCAACAACAAAATCAGCACTGACAATGATCGCCAGTTCTTATGGCTTGTCTAACGCAGCTTGACACAGTAGAAGGCTCACCTCGTGTGTTTTACGGCTAGCTTCATACTAATCGAAGCAGGCCCGAAGCGGCACAGCGAACGTGATCGTGAGCACACTTGCGATTCTAGATCACGGAGGGGTGGCCGAGCGGTTGAAGGCACCGGTCTTGAAAACCGGCAGGCGGGAGACCGTCTCGTGGGTTCGAATCCCACCCCCTCCGCCAGAATCACAAGGCAACTAATTGAAAATATTGACTATTATTAGATTGAATTCAGGCAAGCCCTAGCAAATACCCTAGGACTTTGCTAATTGACCGGATCACCGAGTATTTTTTGGGCGCTGCAAGCGACGCGGTTGATCCATACAGCGTAACACCGAACAAACCGCGATTTTGATGGCTTTGAACCTGCATCCCCCAAAGTAGATGTTGATTTCCGTCTACTGCTGATGCTGCACCTCACACAACGTCACTGTTGTAGAGGCTAAGGCAGGAACCCGAGGACTGAATTTGAAACCCGCTGCTTGCCACCATCTTTGATATCCATTTCTGCTCCTCTGATTCGTAAAAAATATCAAAAAAGCCCTCCACTTTTGCGGGGGAAGTCCACGGCATGGATGGCGCTGGAACCTGATGAATGGTCTCACAGCAGCGGCATGACAGTTTAGGACGCACGGTTCGGGTGACTTTGAACCGTCCGGGCACATACTCCAGCGTCTCGCTTACGTCTTCGCCGAGATGACGTAATGCACCACCACACTGATCACACGTCTCACCAGGAGACAGCACGACGTTTTCGCGCGGAAGATGATCGGGCAACGGTTTGCGGGTCGGTTGCTGCTTGGCCTTCGTCTCAGCGGACGGTGGCTCGCAATGATGATGTCCCGCCGCTGCTTGCGCTTCGACAAGTGCCAGCTCAAGCTGATCAATGATCTTGTCCAATGCTTCGGACTTCGTACCAAACCGTTGCCGGCGCAGGTTGGAGAGTTGCAGCTTGAGCTTTTCAATCAGAAGGCCACGCGCCAGAAGCTCTGCTGATTGTCTGGCAATCTCGGCATCGCGCTGATCAAGCAACCGTCTAAGGTCAGCTTTGTTCCGGTACGTATGGCCAGCGTCGGTCGTCATGACCAAACCCATACGTTATTTGGCGGGCCTGTTGAAACCACAATGTCAAAGAGCAAACAAGACTGTTGCTATCCTGCCTTCAATGGACGCCATGTTCGAACTGGTGCTCGCCAATCAATCCCTTCCAGCAACATCGCCAACTGGGCCGAGGTGATCGCAACCTTGCCTTTTACCGGTGACGGCCAAACGAACCGCCCCTGCTCCAGGCGTTTGGAAAACAGGCAAGCACCTTGACCGTCAAACCAGATGATCTTCACCAGATCACCGCGACGGCCACGAAAGACAAACAGATGCCCTGAGAATGGATCTTGCTCCAACGCGCCCTGGGCCAGCATACTGAGGCCGTTGAAGCCCTTGCGCATGTCCGTCACGCCCGACGCGATCCAAACTTTCGTGCTTGCCGGAACCGGGATCATCGCTTCGATCGTACAGCGGCAATGATGTCAGCGACCAGCTCGGTGTTTGCGTCCGCATAACACCGAACTCTCGTGCCGCAAGGCAGGTCAATCTCGATGCAGGACGGCGACCGATCGGCTGACATCGGGAAGTGGTCATCATCCGTTGTGACTTCCACCGGCACCAGGGCCGAACCGGAACCGAACTTGGTCTTCCAGTTCGATATGCGCTTTGCATCAAGATCATATCGACGAGCAATCTGCGCCACCCTCATGCCCGGCTGGTTTGCTTCGGCGACAACGCGCTTCTTAAAGGTATCGCTCCAACGCCGGCGCGAAGTTCTTGGTCGTGATGCCATGACGGTCCTGCCTGTTCAAATCCAGGTGACATTGTCGGCATGTTCGCATCCGATTGTAAGGCGGTCTTCGGCGTACGCTTACTATGCTGGGAGGAGCCCTCTTGTTCAGCAGAAGGCGGCAGCCTTCGTGCGATGGCATGAGCCGGATGATGCGAGAGTATCATGTCCGGTTCTGTGAGGGGCTCGGGGTGAAATTCCCTGGGCCTACTCGGCAACAGCTGACGTGGCCCCAAACCCGCAAGCTGTTTGTTGACCGGGAGAGACCTTGTCGCAATGTGGGCAGCAGCTAGGCTTCAACCCCGTGGGAGCTATTGTGCAAGAAGCCTCTTTAGCCAACTCGATTCTTCATTCTGGGCATCTGGTACATGCCAAAGTAGCTGAGAACCGTTTTGCAGGCGGAGCTCAAGTGTGACGTCGCTCTTGAATGCGACGTGGCGAATGCCGTCGGGCAAACTGATCGGCGCCATATCGGTGAACCGAAACAGTTCATATCGGTCTGAGGCCTTCTTGTAGGTTAGAACAAGGTCGCCACTCGGCGAGAGCTTCGCGTCCGAGATATAGTCAAAGAAGTTCTCGGTTAAGTTCGGTGTGCCGCGCAGGACCATCGTATCCAAGTCCAGTGTCCAGCAAAAGCGACTGTGTCCCGAACTGCCATTCCCATATCGGTAAAATATGGCGCGTCGTCCTTTGTTGGCCATCATAATCGTCGTTGCACCGACAAACGAGTCGATGCGGAGACTGCGCAAACTGAAATCAATGGTCCGAGCGGATTGCTGACCCTCACCTGTCGTGGAAAAATCTGCGATGCGCACGTTCGAGTTTTGCCCGGCTAGCGTTTGACGCAATTGCAAGAACGCCAGTTGGTTGGTGAGGGTATCCCAACTCAACAATCCGCTGAAGCCGTAGGCTCCTATTAGATATTTGTTGTCGCTCCGCTGTATGCCGACTTGCTTTAAGTGACCATACGGGAGGTCCGGGAATGACGCGACGCAATTCAGTACGTATTGTGCAAGCAGAGTAGTCCCGTTGGCAGCCAGGAACGCTAGTGTTCCTGGCTGCTCGTCATTCTCGCCCTGAGGTTTGCATGTCTTGTTCCGCAGGAATGCAAGGTAGTTGCCGCTCCCAAGCTCTCTGACTGCAATTGCACGCGTGTCAATAATCGTCTGTGTTTCTGAATTCGCTCCTTTGAACTTGCGAAACTTCGACAGGCGATCTTGCTCAACTTCGCTCGCTAGCGGCCCTTCACCGCGTCGTCCTGCTTCAACGCTGATTTCGCGAAGTTGAACGTCGGCGCCTTGCTTAACGACTTGCGCGCGTGGCAAGTGGTTGATCTTGACGACGCTGTTGTCGGTTAGCGCAAACAAAAGACCTTCGACGCCACCAAAAACGACGGCTTGGACGTTGCGGCCGAGGTCGAAAGTCTTGGTTGGCTTGTTCTTCCCCAAAGGCGTGAACTCTGCACGATCGAGGGTCAGACGCGGCAATGACCAGATGTGCAGGAGGTTGTTCTCACCGATAGCTGCCCAACGGCCGTCCGGGCTTATCGCGATTGCGTTTCGTGATGGTGTTGGTTGGAAAAGCTCCTTGATAACGCGTGTGAGGTGAATGTTCGCGTTCGTCTTCTGGGCATTGTCGCCGTCCCGGGACGTTGGATTGCGGCGCCATAGGTTGAACTCGGATATGTCGCCACGCGCGCTTGCCGCGGGATCGACCTCGGCCGTCAGACAAACCTCGGCGTTCAGCGAGCAAACAGCCGGTCTTTTTAGAATCGGCGGGCGGCGCAGCGGGTTGGCCGTACCATCGGTCATTGCGAAAAGGGAGATGGGTGAAGCAACTGCATCAAGACCACCGCCCAAGTGGAGTGGGGGACTTTCTGAAAAGAACTCGCCGTCTCCTCCAACGGCCGTTGCAAAGTGTTTCCCCTGCCAAACCAGGCTCTCGGCAATGGTATTGAATTGAGCCAACCTCGATCGGTTGGCTGGCAACATATTGGTCGCCGGCGAGCCATCATGGGGAACCTTGCCAACTCTAACATCTTGCCCGTCGTCACCCTCAGTCACCGACAACACGTAAACGTAGTTGTCATCCTTCAATAGGCGGAATTGTTCCTTGTTGTTCGCCACCGGCGCGCTTGAACACCCGCCTCCATCAGAATTGCAACGCAGGACAATGCCGGTCGGCGAATTGGAAAACGATCCGAACAATCGATCCTTGGTGACCATCAACTCACCGCGAAGCTGAAGAATACCGCCGCTTAGCCGTGCCAAAGGGCCAGTCTCAAAACGATGAATGACTTCGGCAACTCCGAAATCGAGGGTTTCACGAGCGAGGGAGTTAGCAGAAGAAGTAGTCGCCAGCAGGCGATTTACCGGGCTTGTCAGGACAGCTTCCACTTGCCTGCGAGCATCGACAATCCGGCCGCTCTTTAGTGTGTTTCGTGCTTGATTGATTGATGAGTCGAGACGAAAGAAGAGAGAAACGAGTCCGATCTGCGTAACGACGGCGACCAAGACAATTGTGCCAGTAATCCACCAGCGACGTCGCGATGTCGCCGCGCGGCGGCTAACGAGGATGAATTCAAATGTTTCACTGGGTGGTTTTGGCGATGTCGCTGTCTGCCCTTTCGCCCAGTTTTCTGCATCTCTAAGTGCAAACCCGCGGAGAAGCTGAGACCTGTCTCGCTGCGATGCTATCCACTTGCGCGCCTGGTTCGCTAGCTGAGTGCTCGATTTGATCCATGCGCGGTCCGCATGCAGCGCTTGGACCAGCTGGACACGATGCTGCTGTAGATTGAAGAGGCCTTCAGATGGCAACAGGTGAATGCGTCCGATGCTCTCAGGCAATTGGTCAGGGCGAACATCATCGATTTTGACGGTGACCAGTCTTTTGCCAAGGCGGCCAACTTCGCCCAACTCCCATCTCACCCATTTGGATTCAACAGATGCCCGCGAGACCAGCCACAAAACTATGTCTGATTCGCCTATGAAGTAGGCCAGTTCCTTTTGCCACTCTTCCCCGTACGGCAGGTCTCTTCGATCAATTAGGACCTCGAATCCTGCCTTCTCGAGTGCCAAAACCAAGTTGTCTGTGTGGGCTAGATCTCTTCTGGAATATGAGATGAAGATTTTGAGTGTATTTTTATCTGTTCGGTTGGATTGGGTTTCTGGCATTCATTACTTCCTATCTCGGACCAGCGCTCACGATCATCATACACAAGCGCAATAGTGACCTCAATCCGAACTGTTTTCGGACCAACGTCCTCTCACACTGCATCGACACGATTCGGACTCTGCCATCCGCAACTGTACCAGCAGACGAGGTCAGGGAGCACTGTAGATATGTCGTTACTCGTGGGACATCTTCTTTAGCCTCCCAGAACTGGGAAGAAGGAGATGTTCATGACCAAGGATCAACGCGAGATCCAGCGCAAGCTTCGGATACTTCGGCACGCCGAAGAA
>Ga0209345_10001675_pt1 | contig 26108 bp, 27 predicted proteins | sample Cruoilmetagenom7_FD_187294 | JGI IMG/M metagenome (GOLD analysis project Ga0209345, IMG submission 187294) | Oil polluted marine microbial communities from Coal Oil Point, Santa Barbara, California, USA - Sample 7 (SPAdes) (version 2) | ecosystem: Environmental > Aquatic > Marine > Oil seeps ...
GAGGCGATTAGAGAAAACTGACGTGCCTGCCCCCCTTGAACCCCCATACCGGGGGGACTAATCTCTGGGTAACAGTTTTGCGGGTATGGTCCCGCGAACAGGAACTGAGGCAGGCACGCATGAACGACCCGATCAACACCTATATGAATACGCTTGTCCCGATGGTGGTTGAGCAAACCAGCCGGGGCGAGCGGTCCTACGACATTTTCTCGCGTCTGCTGAAAGAGCGGATTATTTTCGTCAACGGCCCGATCCACAGCGGGATGAGCCATCTGGTCGTCGCCCAGCTGCTGCACCTTGAAGCGGAAAACCCGACCAAAGAAATCAGCATGTACATCAACTCGCCCGGTGGCGAGGTTACGGCGGGCCTGTCGATCTACGACACCATGCAATACATCAAACCCAAGGTCTCCACTCTGATCTGCGGCATGGCGGCCTCGATGGGGTCGGTCATCGCGATTGGCGGCGAAAAGGGCATGCGTTTCGCGCTGCCCAATGCCGAAGTGATGATCCACCAGCCGTCGGGCGGCTCGCAAGGCATGGCCGAAGACATCCTTATCTCGGCCCGCCATATCGAGCGGACCCGTGAGCGGATGTATCAGCTTTATGTCAAACACTCCGGCCAGCCGCTGGATGTCGTGCAAAAGGCGCTCGACCGTGACCTCTGGATGACACCCGAGGAAGCCAAAGAGTGGGGCCATCTGGACGAGATCGTCGAGAGCCGTGGCAAGGCGGAAGACGCCGCAGCCACCGCCAAGGGCAAGAAAGACAAGTAATAGAAGGAGCCCGGCGCTGCATATTTTGCGATTGTAGCGCCGGGATCACTGGCCTAAGCTTGAGGCCAAATATCGCAGCCCCAAGTTCGGGGCGGACATACACGACAGACCTGAAAGGTTTGAGATGGCGAATAATTCCGGCAACGACAGCAAAAACACGCTCTACTGTAGCTTCTGCGGCAAGAGCCAGCACGAGGTGCGCAAGCTGATTGCGGGGCCGACCGTGTTCATCTGTGACGAATGCGTCGAGCTGTGCATGGATATCATCCGAGAAGAGACCAAAGCCTCGGGCCTCAAGGCGACCGACGGCGTGCCAACACCCCGCGACATCTGCGGGGTGCTGGACGACTACGTGATCGGTCAGGCGATGGCCAAGCGCGTGCTCTCGGTTGCGGTCCACAACCACTACAAACGTTTGAATCACGCCCAAAAGGGCGGCGATATCGAGCTGGCGAAATCCAACATTCTGCTGATCGGCCCCACTGGCTGCGGCAAGACGCTGCTGGCTCAGACGCTGGCGCGCATTCTGGATGTGCCCTTCACCATGGCCGATGCGACCACGCTGACCGAAGCCGGTTATGTGGGTGAGGATGTTGAGAACATCATCCTCAAGCTGCTGCAATCGTCCGAGTACAACGTGGAACGCGCGCAGCGCGGGATCGTCTATATTGACGAAGTTGATAAGATCACGCGCAAGTCCGAAAACCCCAGCATCACCCGTGATGTGAGCGGTGAGGGCGTGCAGCAGGCGCTGCTGAAGTTGATGGAAGGCACCGTGGCCTCTGTGCCCCCGCAGGGCGGGCGCAAGCATCCGCAGCAGGAATTCCTGCAAGTGGACACGACCAACATCCTCTTCATCTGTGGCGGTGCCTTTGCGGGCCTCGACAAGATAATCGCGGCGCGGGGCAAAGGCTCGGCCATGGGCTTTGGCGCTGACGTGCGTGACAACGACGCGCGCGGCATCGGTGAGATTTTCACTGACCTCGAGCCCGAAGACCTGTTGAAGTTCGGTCTGATCCCGGAATTCGTCGGCCGCCTGCCAGTTCTGGCGACCCTCGAAGATCTGGACGAAGATGCGCTGGTCACCATTCTGACAGAGCCGAAGAACGCTTTGGTGAAGCAGTACCAGCGTCTGTTCGAGCTTGAGGACACGCAGCTGACCTTCACCGATGATGCGCTGACCGCGATCGCCAAACGCGCGATTGAACGGAAAACCGGCGCGCGGGGCCTGCGCTCCATCCTCGAAGACATCCTGCTCGACACGATGTTCGAACTGCCGGGGCTGGACACGGTGACGGAGGTTGTCGTCAACGAAGAGGCCGTGATGTCGGAGGCGAAGCCCCTGATGATCCACGCCGACAGCGAAAGCAAAGAACCGGCAAGCGCGGGCTAAGACCCGACGCGAGGCAAAGAGATAGAGGGCGGGCCAATGGGTCCGCCCTTTTGCATGAAAGGAACGGTCATGAAGCGTATTTCATCGGGCGGTGCCTATGAGGAAAAGATCGGCTACAGCCGTGCAGTGGTCGCGGGCGGCATGGTCTATGTCTCGGGCTGCGTAGGCGAAGGGGTTGATGTGACAGCACAATGCGCCGCGGCACTGGCGACGATTGAGCGGGCACTGGCGGAGGCGGGCAGTGATTTCGCCCATGTGGTTCGTGTCACCTACATGCTGCCCGACGCGGCTGAGTTCGAGGGCTGTTGGCCGCTGCTGCGCGCGGCCTTTGGCGCGCATCCCCCCGCGGCGACGATGATCGAATGTGGGCTGATTGATCCCAAGTACCGCATTGAGATCGAAGTCACCGCGATGGTGCGCGAGGATGCCGGGGGCTAGTCTTTCTCTGGCGCGATTTCAAATTGATCGCCCAGCCGTGCGTGAACATCGGCAGGACTTAGATTTGCCCATCGCGGTCCGCTGCCATCGATAAAACCCGTCGCTTGCAGACTGTCTTGCAAGGCGGCCATGTCGAGTTCTCCCATCCAGAGCCTGGACTTGGCCTTCCCGAGAGGTTTCCATGAGCGGGTGAGATGGCACAGGGTGACAGCAGTGATCCCTGCGAAACTTTGCAAATGCTGCTCTAACCCACGCGTGGCGGAGGATGGGCGCCGCACAACAATGGCAACTTGCTGCTCCGGGCGGGCGACCATGGCCAGCAGGTGCAGGGCCGAGCCTTCGGCGGCAATGATCTGTTTCGCGGCCTTATAGACCTCAATCTGTGCGCGGAGCCCGTGTTTTTCGGGGTGGAATATGGTGTATCCTTGGGCGGCAAGCTGCGTTTCCAGTGCCTCTTCGCCCAACAGGTTACCGTGCCCGGCGGACAGCCTGCTTCTGCTGATATAAAGCTTTTCCGGCCCTTCGGGCGCGATATCCTTTGCGAAACGACGGGCGATTGTCGCGCGGTAAGGTGCTGTGCCTGTGATGAGACTGCCCAGCCCGAAACCTTGGCCCGGCACAATCAACCGCTCAACCTGCACTGGCGCATCGATACAAATCAGCGGCTTGTCACAGCCCAAAAGATCGAGAAACTCTCGATGGTATCCCGATACCTGTCCGCCATGGCGGGCGCGCTTTGGAGCAAAAAGGATGCCGTCGATTTCGTCGTCAAGATGGTCCAACGCCCAAAGGCGCGAGGTGCTTTCAACCAAGAAATGCCCAAAGTGCAACCACAGGACGCCCCCCCAAAGCCAGTTCCCCTCAAGTTTGGCGACCGGGCCTTTTGGCATCTGCGGCGGTGTGGTGAGCGTGCGCCCGTTGCGCCAGAGTGCGGCCTGCGGGCAGGGGCGGCCATCGCCCTGCAACACACCGCCCGGCTGGACAAGACCGTCACTTTCGGGAAGCTGGACAAGTGCATTGTCTAAAGTCGTAATCTCTGTCGACCAGCCACCATCGGGCATGGGCGGGCGTTCTGCTGGATCAAACGTACAGGTCCAGACCAGCCGGGTGCTATAATCGGGCCATTTGCGAAAACCGGCACGTTCTAGGATCCTCTTACATTCGCGCATGCCTTCGCGGCCATAGGCCTCGGGGTGAAACTCAATCACCACCGCGCGCAAACCGTCGAGCGACGCATGACGTAGAAACTCTAACTCGCCGCCTTCGATATCGATCAACAGAACATCGGGTCTGAAGCTACGGCGAACCTCCGAATAGCTGGTGGTTGGCACGCCTACTTCGGTCGTCTCGCGGGTGTCGCTGTCGATCAGCGACGAGCCAAGAAAAGAGTTGCGCAGGTGGAAAGGCAGCTGCTCTGGCTGATCGGAGGCGCTGATAACCAACTGATTTCGAACGGTGATCTTGTCCTTTAGTCCGTTCAAATCGTATAGCGCGCGGATATGGGGGATCAAGTTTGGGTTCGCCTCGAATGACAGCACCGCTTCGGGCCCGGCTTTGCGTGCCGCGATTGCGCCCACCAGCCCCAGCCCCGCGCCCATTTCGAGTACCCTGTCACCGGGGCGGATCACGGCCAGGGCACCGGCGATCTCTTGCCCTTCATAGCGGCCCGCGTTGATCCGCTGAATGCGCGTGTCGTTCAAGAAAGGCGATTGCGGCACCCGAACGCCGTGGCACTCTGCCGCCACTGGCGGGGTCTTGTTCGCCTCGATCATCACTGCCCTCGTTTGTTTTCCAAACCTTAGCCATAGGCCGCGCACAGGCCAAGCACCTTTGCGGCGAGGCTGGACGCCAATGCCTCCATGGTGCATATAACGAACAACAGGAACGGAGACCTCGATGGGCATTCTCAATTCACTTCTGCGAAGCGTCACATGGTGGAACGGCCAGACGTTGAACACCCAGCTTTTCACTTGGCGCAAGGGCAGCAAGGTGGGCGAAGACGCGCAGGGCAATATCTATTACCGCAACGCCGATGACAGCAAACGCTGGGTCATCTTCAACGGTGAGGCCGAAGCGAGCCGCGTGAGCCCCGATTGGCACGGCTGGTTGCACCGCACATGGGACGAGCCGCCGACCGACAAGCCGCTGATCCACAAACCGTGGGAAAAGGCGCATGTCGAGAATCGCACCGGCACGGCAATGGCCTATGCGCCCGCAGGGTCGCTGCGCCGGGCTGAGCCGCTTGAGCGCAAAGACTACGAGGCCTGGCAGCCTGAATGATCGGACGGCCGCGCCTGTCGCGCGGCCCCAAATTTCACGCAATCCGGGTGGGTTCATGAGAAAACTTCTGATCGCCGCGCTTCTGCTGGCAGCGCCACTTCATGCACAAGAGGGCCCTCAGGTCGCCAGTGCAACGGGCGGCGTCTTGCGGGTGTTGGATAAGATTTCCGGCGATACGATTGATCTAGAGATCACCAAGGGTGACAGCCAGTCGCTTGGGAATCTGCAGATCACTATGGTTGATTGCCGCTATCCGGTGGGCGATCCGGCGGCCAATGCCTACGCGGCGCTTGAGATTACCGAGAGCGGCGATTCCGGGACGCTTTTCTCCGGCTGGATGATCGCCGCTGCCCCGGCGCTGCACGCGCTTGAGCACTTTCGCTATGACATCTGGGTCCTGCGCTGTAGCACATCGTGAAAACTGTCTAAGGCCGGCGCGCTGAACGCAGCGCGCCCGCGTTTGGCCACATCAAGCTGCGCGTGATAATCGGCGCGGCTGATCTCTTGTGCTCCGAGGGAGGCGAGGTGATCGGTCAGAAATTGCGTATCAAACAGGATAAAGTTTGCACGGCGGAGGCGGTCCACCAAGGCCGCCAGCGCCATTTTTGAGGCGTTGGTCCGGCGCGAGAACATGCTTTCACCAAAGAACGCGCGGCCCAGCGTGACGCCGTAGACGCCGCCAACCAGTGCCTCTGCGTCCCAAACTTCAAGCGAATGGGCATGGCCTGCGCGGTGCAGCGCGCCGTATAGGGCGGCGATTTCTTCGTTGATCCACGTGTCTTCGCGGTCTGCACAGGCGGCGACGACACCATCGAAATCACGGTTGATCGTATGGTGAAACGAACTGCGCCGCATGGTGCGGGCCAATGAGCGTGAGATGTGAAAGCCGTTGAGCGGCATCACCCCACGCCGCCGCGGATCGACCCAGAAAATCTCTGGGTCGTCGCGGTGTTCGGCCATTGGGAAGATCCCGATGGAATAGCCGTGCAGCAGAATTTCGGGCGTAAGCTCCGACATCAGGCGTCAGGCGTTGCCGAGGTTGGTTTCCAGCCAATGCTCAAGCCAGTGGATGTTGTAGCCGCCCGATTGGACGTCTTCCTCGGCCAACAGAGCGTGGAACAGCGGCACGGTGGTGTCGACACCGTCCACGATCAACTCACCCAAAGCCCGACCCAGACGCGCCAGCGCCTCAGGGCGGTCACGACCATGCACGATCAGCTTGCCGATCAGACTGTCGTAATATGGCGGGATCGAATAGCCGTCGTAAAGCGCGCTGTCCATGCGGACCCCAAGGCCACCCGGCGCGTGATACTGCGTGATCCGGCCCGGGCAGGGCGCGAAGTTCGGCAGTTTCTCGGCATTGATGCGGACCTCAATGGCGTGGCCGTTGATGGTCAGATCGTCTTGGGTGAAGGACATCGGCAGCCCTTCGGCCACGCGGATCTGTTCACGCACCAGGTCGACGCCAAAGATCGCTTCGGTCACCGGGTGTTCCACCTGAAGACGGGTATTCATCTCGATGAAATAGAACTCGCCGTTCTCATAGAGGAACTCGATCGTGCCCGCGCCGATGTAGTTGATATTGGCCACGGCGTCGGCACAGACCTTACCGATGCGCGCGCGCTCTTCTTCGGTGATCGAGGGGCCGGGAGCCTCTTCGAAAACTTTCTGATGGCGGCGCTGCAGCGAGCAATCGCGTTCGCCCAGATGCACGGCGTTCCCCTTGCCATCGCCAAAGACCTGAATCTCGATGTGGCGTGGGGTGGTGAGGTATTTCTCGATATAGACTTCGTCATTGCCGAAGTTCGATTTGCCCTCGGCGCGCGCGGTTTGGAAGGCGCGTTCCATGTCCTTGGCGGTCTGGGCAACTTTCATGCCCTTACCGCCACCGCCTGCCGTGGCCTTGATGATGACCGGATAGCCAATCTCTTCGCCCAAGCGCTTGGCTTCTTCGAGCGAGGCCACACCACCTTCGGATCCCGGCACGCAAGGCACGCCGAGCTTCTTCATCGTGTCTTTGGCGGTGATTTTGTCACCCATAACACGAATATGCTCGGCGGTCGGGCCGATGAAGGTCAGGCCGTGGTCTTCGATGACCTGCACAAAGCCTGCGTTTTCCGACAGGAAGCCATAACCGGGGTGAATCGCTTCGGCCCCGGTGATTTCACAAGCGGCAATGATTGCCGGGATCGACAGGTAGGATTGCTGGCTGGAGGGCGGGCCGATGCAGACGGATTCGTCGGCCATGCGTACGTGCATCGCGTCACTGTCAGCGGTGGAATGCACCGCGACCGTCTTGATGCCCATTTCGCGGGCCGCGCGGATGACGCGCAGGGCGATCTCTCCACGGTTGGCGACTAGGATTTTGCTGAACATGATCTGCCCTTATTCCAAGATCACCAGCGGGGCGCCGAATTCAACGGCATCGCCGTCACCGACGAGGATACGTTTGACGGTGCCAGCGCGGGGGGCGGGAATGTGGTTCATCGTCTTCATCGCTTCGACGATCAGCAACGTGTCGCCTTCGGAGACCGAAGCACCGACCGAGATGAAGGCAGGCGCGCCGGGTTCACCTTGCAGGTAGACCGTACCGACCATGGGGGAGGTCACCGCGCCGGGGTGATCCGCTGGATCGGAATCGGCAGCGGCTGGGGCGCTCGCAGTCGCGCCGGCCGGGGCCGCCGCGGGGGCTGCGGCAGGGGCGGCCTGATACTGCTGCTGCGGGGCGGCCATGATCTGCTGAGGCGGCTTGCGGCTGACGCGCACGTTCAGGCTGTCGTCCTCGGCATAGTCGCGTTTTACCTGAAGCTCAGTCAGGTCGTTTTCGTTCAGCAGCTCGGCGAGGGCCTTGATGAAGGCCACGTCACTGTCATGGGTATTTTTTGTCATTGGATCCTCGAAGATTTCGACAGGCCGGCAGCCCGTCGCTGCGCGATTGATTGTGCTCGCTTATAGGGCATGGGCAAAGCCATGAAAAGCCAACTGTTGTCTAGGGGGTAGGATCGGTTTTTTGACGCGCAGATGCGGCCCGGCGGGAGATAAAGCGGTATCAGCTTGGCTCCGCGCCGGGCTGGGGTGGCAAACTGGTCAGATCGCGAGGTACTCGGCGCGCAATTCAGCGTTATCAAGGACTTCTGCTGCCGTGCCGTCAAAAACGATGCCGCCGGTGTCGAGGATCACCGCGCGGTCGGCCAGTTTCAGCGCGCGCACGGCGTTTTGTTCGACTAGAATTGTCGTGATACCCTGAGACTTAATCAGCGCCAGTGTTTTCTCGATCTCATCGACGATCACCGGGGCCAGCCCTTCGTAGGGTTCATCCAAAAGCAGCACTTTGATGTCCCGCGCCAAGGCCCGCGCAATTGCCAGCATCTGCTGCTCGCCGCCCGAAAGGGTGGTGCCCTCTTGGTTCTTACGCTCGCCCAAGCGGGGGAAGAGGTCATAAAGCCGGTCCAGCGACCAGCCGATGGGCGGGGCGATCTGGGCAAGCTTCAGGTTCTCTTCGACCGTCAGCCCCGCGATGATGCGCCGATCTTCTGGCACCAGCGCCAGCCCCGCCGCCGAAGCCTGATGGCTGGCCATATTGTGCAGCGGTTGATGGTCAAGCCAAATCTCGCCGCGTTTCAACTCTGGGTCACTGACCCGCGCAATGGCCCGCAGTGTTGAGGTTTTGCCCGCGCCGTTGCGGCCCAGCAGCGCAAGGATTTCGCCCTCATGGACGTTAAAGCTGACCCCCTGCACGATATAGCTCTCGCCGTAATAGGCGTGAATGTCCCAGACCGAGAGGAAGGCCGGGGCGGTTTGGGCGTGGTTGGCGTTTTTGTCTAGCGTGTCGGTGCTCATCGGGGTGTCCTTGGGGTTCGGCGTCAGGATAGATCAGGCGGCGTCTTGGCTCTCGCCCAGATAGGCTTCGCGCACCTTGGGATGGCCTTTGATCCGGTCTGGCGTGTCTTCGACCAGCGGCGTGCCTTGGGCCAGCACGGTGATGCGTTCGGCGAGCGAAAAGACCACATGCATGTCGTGCTCGATGATGGCGATGGTGATGTCGCGCTCGTCCTTGATCTGTTTCAGCAGGTCGATGGTGTTGTTGGTATCGGCCCGCGCCATCCCGGCAGTGGGTTCATCCAGCAGCAGCAAACGCGGGTCTTGGGCGAGGCACATGGCGATCTCAAGCCGCCGTTTATCGCCGCGTGACATGGAGGCCGCGTGCATGTGGCGTTTGTCGATCATGTTCATGTCGCGCAGCATCTCTTCGGCCTTGTCGATCATGTCCCGCTGGCCCACGACCCGCGACCAACCGTTGAGCTGGAAGGCCCCATCGCGTTTGGCAAGACAAGGGATCAACATGTTCTCCATTACCGTGAGATCGCCAAAGATTTCAGGCGTTTGGAATACGCGGCTGATGCCCATCTGATTGATCTCATAGGGTTTGCGCCCCAGCACCGATTGCCCGTCGAACATGACCGATCCGGTATCGGGGATCAGCTTGCCCACCAGACAGTTAAGCAGCGTGGATTTTCCTGCCCCGTTGGGGCCGATGATCGCGTGGACGGAGTTCTCCGCCACGCTTAGGTTCACATCGCTCAGCGCTTGCAGCCCGCCGAAGCGCTTGCCGACATTTTTGACTTCGAGAATGGCCATCAATTTCTCCTATTCAGCAGCTTCGTTGCGTTGTTGGGCGGCATCAGCCTCGACCGAGCCCGCGTTTTTGTCCTTGCGACGGAAGACACGGCCCAGACGTTGCCCCCCTTCGACCAGCCCACCGGGCAGGAAGATCACGACCAGCATGAACAGCAGGCCCAGTGTCAGGTGCCAGCCTTTGCCAACGAAAGGGTGAATGATCGCGACCATCGCATCTTCGATCCCATCGGGCATGAAGGCAAACCAGCCGTGCAGTACGTTGTCGTTGATTTTGGCAAAGATGTTTTCAAAGTATTTGATAAAGCCCGCGCCCAGCACCGGCCCGATCAGCGTGCCTGCGCCACCGAGGATCGTCATCAGAACAACCTCGCCCGATGCCGTCCACTGCATCCGCTCGGCCCCGGCCAGCGGGTCCATCGCGGCAAGCAGGCCACCGGCCAGACCGGCATACATGCCCGAGATGACAAAGGCCGCCAGCGTGTAGGGCCGTGTATTCAGACCCGTGTAGTTCATCCGCTGCTGGTTCGACTTCACCGCCCGCAGCATCATGCCGAAAGGCGAGCGGAAGATGCGGATGGCGAGGTAGAAGGCAAGGATCAGGAAAATCGCGCAGAAGTAGTAGCCGACCGAAAAGGTGAAGGTCCAACCGCCGAAGAACAGCGTGGTCGAAGAGTTCATCGCCGCGCCGAAGAGGTTCGGGAAGGACGGTGCGGTGGCGGATTGGAGATATTGTGGGTCAGAGTTGTAAATCTGCAAACCCGTCTCACCGTTGGTGATCGGCGTCAGCACCGAATAGGCGAGGTTGAAGGACATCTGTGCAAAGGCCAGCGTGAGGATCGAGAAGTAGATGCCTGAGCGCCGCAGGCTGATAAAGCCGATGAGCGCCGAGAACAGTCCCGCCATGATGACGGCCAGCACCAGTGCAGGCACGACGTTGTAGCTGAGCAGTTTAAACATCCAGACGGCGGAGTAGGAACCGACCCCCAGAAAGGCCGCGTGACCAAAGGAGAGGTAGCCGGTCAGCCCGAAGAGGATATTAAACCCGATGGCGAAGATGCCAAAGATTACAAAGCGTTGCATCAGGTCGGGGTAGCCCGCATTGAACTGCGCCAAGGCGGAGTTCGCCGGGAAAGGGTTAAGGAGGAAGGGGGCGAAGAGCGTCAGTACGACGACGACCCCCAGAAGAAGCGTATCGCGTTTTTCCAGTCCGAACATGTCTTATTCCTCCATCACGCCGCGGCGACCCATCAGACCGCGCGGGCGGACCAGCAGGATCACGATGGCAACGACGTAGATGATGATCTGGTCGATACCGTAGATGATGCTTTTGATTTCATTCATGGAGGCGAGGCTTTCGAGGATGCCCAACAGGAACCCCGCCAGCACCGCACCGGGCAGAGAGCCCATGCCGCCGACAACAACGACGACGAAGCTTAGCACCAAAAAGTCCATGCCCATGTGATAATTGGGTGAGTTGATTGGCGCATACATGACGCCCGCAAGCCCCGCCACGGCGGCGGCGATGCCGAACATGATGGTAAAGCGGCGGTCGATGTCGATGCCCAAAAGGCCCACGGTCTCACGGTCCGCCATACCGGCGCGGACGACCATCCCGAAGGTGGTGAATTGCAAGAAGGCAAAGACCGCAGCGATGATGACTGTGGAGAAGCCGAAATAGACCAGACGCCAGTAGGGGTAGGCCAGCGAGGTGTCCAAACCCAAGAGCGGCGCAAAGTCAAAGCTGCCTTTGAAAACTTCAGGCGCAGGCGTGGGGATCGGGTTGGCACCGTAGAAATACTTAACCACTTCCTGCAGCACGATGGCGAGGCCGAAGGTCACAAGGATCTGATCCGCATGGGGGCGCTTGTAGAAATGCTTGATCAGCCCGCGTTCCATGATGAAGCCGATCAGCAGCATCACCGGGATCGCAAAGAGGATCGCCAGCGGCACCGACCAGTCAATTATGGCCTGTCCCGTCTCCGTGCCAAACCAATTCTCGACATAGGGGGTTTTGACCTTGAGCGGGTTGCCCAGAAAATCCTTCTGGGTCTCGCTGACCGTCTCAACACTCAACGTGAGCAGGCGTTGCAGCGTGACCGAGCAGAAAGCCCCGATCATGAACAGCGCCCCATGGGCGAAGTTGACCACGCCAAGCGTGCCAAAGATCAATGTAAGCCCAAGCGCGATCAGCGCATAGGCCGAGCCCTTGTCGAGCCCGTTAAGTATTTGCAGAAGAACAGCGTCCATGGACCCCACCTGTTAGGGATGCGTTCACATGAGGGCGGGCCTCATGTGGTGAAAGGGGCGCGCCGGGTCGGCGCGCCCGCGAGCCTTAGTAGATCAAGCGCCCGGGTTGCACTCGCCCAGCTCACCACCGGCAAACATCGGGTGGTCGGGGGCATATTCGACCTGCGCGCGTGGCGTGACTTCGACGATTTCCAGCGTATCAAACTCGTTGGTCGGGTTTTCTTTGCCCTTCATAACCAACACGTCTTTGAAACACTGGTGGTCATCGCCGCGATACAGCACCGGACCATTGCCCAAACCGTCGAACTCGAAGTCTTCGAGCGCTTCGACCACACCGCAGGGGTTGAAGGTGCCCGCGCGCTCAACCGCATCCGCATAAAGCAGCGTCTGCACATAGCAGGTGTGCGCGGAGTTGGAGGGCGGACGGCCGTACTTCTCGCCAAAGGATTTCACGAAGGCTTTGGAGCCTTCATCCTGTAGCTGCCAGTTCCAGTTCATCGAACCGATAACGCCTTGCACGTTGGCACCGGCACCGGCGGCCATGAGCTCAGAGTAAAGCGGCACGACGATCTCGAACTTCTTGCCGTTCACTTCTTTATCCAGAAGGCCGAACTGCACTGCGTTGGTCAGCGAGTTTACCATGTTCCCGCCGTAGTGGTTCAGCACCAGCACGTCTGCACCGGAGTTCAGCACCGGCGCGATGTAGGAGCTAAAGTCGGTCGAGGCGAGCGGCGTCAGCACGTTGTTGACGGTTTCCCAGCCCATCGCTTCGGTTGCGGCGGCGATGGACTCCTGCTGGGTCCAACCCCATGTGTAATCCGCCGTCAGGTGGTAAGCACGGCGGTCTTCGCCATAGGCGTTTTTAAGCACCGGGGCGAGGGCGGCGGCAGACATATAGCCGTTAAAGAAGTGGCGGAAACCATTGGCTTTCTTGTCTTTCCCGGTCGTGTCGTTCGAGTGGGTCAGACCGGCCATGAAGATCACGCCCGCCTCTTGGCACAGACCTTGAACAGCCACAGCCACGCCCGAAGACGAGCCACCGTTGATCATGATCGCGCCGTCTTTTTCGATCATCGCCTTGGCGGATGCGCGGGCGGCGTCGGATTTGGTCTGGGTGTCCCCGGTGACATATTCGACCTTCTTTCCCAGAATGCCGTTCCCTTTCAGCGCCTTGGAGCTGAAAGTGTTCATCATGCCGCCGTCGCCCTCACCGTTGAGGTGCTGAACCGCGAGTTCCTGCGCGCGGAGCTCATCCAAACCCTCTTCGGCATAGGGGCCGGTCTGGGGTACGTTGAAGCCCAGTGTGACGGTGCTGCCCGTGGGGGCGTTGGTAAAGCCGGCGTGCGCCTCGGCGCGCAGATAGGTCGGCAGCGCCAACCCTGCACCGGCAACCGCGCCGGTCTGGATCAGCCCGCGGCGTGTCAGTTTCGTAAACGACATGAAGTCCTCCCATGTTTTTATGAGCCGTGGCAGCGGAACCTCCCCCCGATGCCACGGCGCGCAAGAATGCAAAGAAACTATGGCGCGGAAACTGAAAACCGATCAATAACCTGCTTGATCAAAACGATATTTCTGTAAATATATTCGCAATAGCTTCGCGAGGTTTGTAAATAACATGATGTTGCGCCGCAGAAAGACCTTGAAACAACGGGCGAAAACACGCGCGGGGCGACCCCATGCGTGAGGGGCTGACCGGCAGCCGCATCCGTGAGCGGCGCGTGATGGCCGGGTTAAAGCAGGCCGAGCTGGCGCAGCAGAGCGGGATCTCGGCCAGCTATCTCAACCTGATCGAACACAATCGCCGCAGAATCGGCGGGAAACTTTTGCTCAATATCGCGCAAGCGCTAGGGGTGGAGCCGCAGGCGCTGACCGAAGGGGCTGAAGCGGCCTTGATCGCGGCATTGCGCGAGGCGGCAGAGGATGCGGGGCTGGCGGGGCCCGAGAGCGACCGGGCTGACGAATTCGCAGGGCGTTTCCCGGGTTGGGCCAAAGTGCTCGCCACCAGCCAGCGCCGTATCGATGCGTTAGAGCAAACGGTGGAGGCATTGTCAGACCGGTTGGCCCATGACCCGCAGCTCGCCACGTCGATGCATGAACTGCTCAGCACCGCTGCGGCAATCCGCTCGACCGCTGCAATTTTGGCTGAAACGGACAGTCTGCAGCCGGAATGGCGGGACCGGTTTCATGCGAATATCCACGAAGACAGCCGACGGCTCTCGGACAGCGCGCAGGCCTTGGTGACCTATTTCGACAATGCCGCCGAGACCCGTGAGGTGGCCCATTCGCCGCAGGGGGAGGTAGAGGCATTTCTCGCGGCACATGACTACCGCTTTGATCCATTAGAGCAGGCCCGGGCGCCGGAAATTGCGATTGCCGATTTGGTGGAACAGGCCGAGGCGCTGAAAACCAAGGCTGCGCGGCATATTGCAACGGGGGTGTTGCAACAGATTGCGCGGGACGCGGCGGCGCTGCCGTTGGACCGGTTGGAGGGCGCGGTGACGGAGCGGGGCCATGATCCGGCCCTACTTGCGCAGACGCTGGAGCAACCGGTGGGCCGGGTGCTGCGCCGCTTGCCCTCACTGCCCGATCTGGGCGCGGGGCTGGTGGTCTGTGACCGCTCGGGCAGTGTGACTTTCGCCAAATCGATTGATGGCTTCACCGTGCCGCGTTTTGGCGCTTGCTGCCCGCTTTGGCCACTGTTCGCGGTGCAGGGCCAGCCGGGTCTGGTGGTGAAATCACGCGTCATGCAAATGGGGCGCGGGCAGGCGGAGTTTGAGGCGATTGCGACTTGTGAGGTTCAAGCCGCCGCCGCGTATAACACGCCACCCTTAAGCCAATCCGTTATGCTGCTGTTGCCGGTCCCTTCGGGTGCGGCTCCGGCCCAGCCTGTGGGGGCCACCTGCCGGATCTGTCCGGTGGAAGGATGCCGCGCGCGGCGTGAGCCTTCGATCCTGCGGGACGGGATCTGAGAGCGGCGCTTCAGGCAGTTTTTGACAGGGCTGCCAAACCGATGCATGCTCGCCCCGGTGCGCGCGACCCCGCTACAAGACGGGAGGGCCGCACACCGAGGGGGGAGATTTTTGCCGATGAGCAAACTCGTAGTTCTGGTGGAGGACGAGGTGAATATCGCCGAGGCCATCCGCTTTTTGTTGAGCCAAGAGGGCTGGCGGGTGGAGACGCTCGCCAATGGATCGGGCGCTGTGGATGTGATCCGCAAGGCTGCACCCGATCTGGTGATGCTCGACGTAATGCTGCCGGGCAAGAGCGGGTTCGAGATACTCGATGAGCTGCGCGGCGACCCGGCCATGGGCGATCTGCCGGTCTTGATGCTGACTGCGCGCGGCCAAAGCCGGGACCGCGCGATGGCCGAAAAGGCCGGGGTCAGCCGCTTTATGACAAAGCCATTTTCAAATTCTGAGATGTTGGACGCGGTGCGCGACCTAATCGCCAGTTAACCCGCTATGGCCCGGACTCCGATCTTTCTGGAAAAGCGCGGCTATCGTCGGCGGCGCATGATGGACGCGGTGCGGCTGCTGCCGTTTTTGGGGCTGATGCTGTGGATGGTGCCGCTGCTCTGGCCCGTCCCCGAGATCCTGCCTGATGCCACCCCGGAAACCACTGAGCCAGCAATCGCGATGAGCGTGGCATTGCGCTATCTTTTCGGGGTTTGGGCGTTGCTGATCTTGGCGACATGGGCGCTGTGGCGGCGCACGCGGGACGTCGCGTCGGGAGATGGTGCCGATAACACGGACGGGCAGCACTAATGGTCTCGCTCAACCAGTTGGTCGCGGTCTGCCTGATGTATGTGGCGGGGCTGTTCATCGTGGCCTTCGCCGCCGAACGCGCGGCGTTGCGCGGGCAGGGCGGCTGGCTGCTGCGCTCGCCGCTGATCTATACGCTGTCACTGTCGATCTATTGCACTGCCTGGACCTTTTACGGCGCGGTGGGATACGCCGCGCGCTCAGGGTTGGAATATGTGACAATCTACCTCGGCCCTTCGCTGGTGATGATCGGCTGGTGGTGGGGCTTGCGACGGCTGGTGCGCATCGGGCGGAGCCACCGGGTGACCTCAATCGCTGACCTGATTTCGTCGCGCTACGGCAAATCCAACACGCTGGCGATTGTGGTGACGATCATGGCCGTGATCGGCGTGACACCCTATATCGCGCTGCAATTGCAATCGGTTATCCTGTCGCTGTCGATCTTTGCCGCTCCGGACGTGCCGCTGGCTGAGGCGGGGGGCGATGTGATTAACCGCGGGCAAGCCGCCCTTTGGGTGGCGGCGGGGCTGACGCTGTTCACGGTGCTCTTCGGCACCCGGAACCTGAATGTGAATGAGCGGCACCACGGCGTTGTCATCGCCATCGCGGTAGAGGCTGTGGTGAAGCTGTTGGCGCTGGTGGCGGTAGGGGTCTACGTCATTTGGGGGCTCGCCGGGGGTTTGGGCGAAACGCTGGCGCGCATTGATGCGTCGGACATCGGTCAATGGGAGGTGCAGGGCAGCCGCTGGGCCGCGCTGACCGTGCTTTCAGGGGCTGCGCTTTTGTGTTTGCCACGCATGTTTCAGGTGATGGTCGTCGAGAATGACGACGAGAGGCAGTTGCAGATCGCGAGTTGGGCCTTCCCGCTTTACCTGATGTTGATGAGTCTTTTTGTCGTGCCGATCGCGGTGGTGGGGCTTGATCTGATGCCTGAAGGCTCAAACCCCGATCTGTTTGTTCTCAGTCTGCCGCTTAGCCAAGGTCAGAACGGTCTGGCGATGCTCTCTTTCCTCGGGGGGTTTTCGTCAGCCACTTCGATGGTGATTGTCGCCACGCTGGCGCTGTCGACCATGGTCAGTAACCATATCGTCATGCCGATCTGGCTGGCGCTGCGACGCGACGGGGCGACGCAATCGGGTGACGTGCGCAATATCGTGATCCTTGCGCGGCGGCTGTCGATTTTTTGTGTGGTTGGGCTGGGCTACCTCTACTACCGCGCCTCGGGCGGCAGCGGGGCGCTGGCGGCGATTGGCACGATCTCTTTCGGCGGGGTGGCGCAGTTTCTGCCCGCGATGCTGGGCGGCGTCCTGTGGCGTGGGGCCACGCGGGCAGGGGCGCTTTGTGGGCTGGGAACGGGCTTTGCGCTGTGGGTTTTTACCATGCTGCTGCCCAGTTTTGGCGCGGATGTGGCACTGTCGAGCGCGACCTTGGAGCGCGGACTTTGGGGGCTGGCGTGGCTGCGGCCTGAGGCGCTGTTCGGCATCGCCGGGATCGACCCGACCGTGCATGCGGTGGTCTGGAGCCTCGCGCTCAATACGCTGGTTTTTGTGGTCGTCTCGCTCTTCAGTTTCCCCGCGCCGTTGGAGCGGCTTCAGGGGGCGCAATTCGTGAATGTCTTTGACCATTCCGGTCCGGCACGGGGGTGGACGGCCTCCGTGGCGGGCAGCGAAGACCTGATGATTATGGCGCAGCGGATCTTGGGCGCGCGGGAGGCGCAGGCGTTCTTTGCGCGCGAGGCCGAGCGGCAAGGGCAGGGCCAACGCCTGCCGGAACCCACGCCGCGATTCGTGCAGGCGTTGGAGCGGGAATTAGCAGCCTCGGTCGGGGCGGCCACGGCCCATGCGATGGTGGCGCAGATTGTCGGCGGGGCGTCTGTCTCGGTGCAGGATCTCTTGGCGGTGGCCGACGAATCCGCGCAGATGTTGGAGTATTCCAGCCAGCTTGAAACGAAATCGCGCGAGTTGACGGAAACGGCGGCGCAACTGCGGGCCGCGAATGAGAAACTGACGCAATTGTCGCTGCAAAAGGACAGTTTCCTCAGCCAAATCAGCCATGAGTTGCGCACGCCGATGACTTCGATCCGGTCGTTTTCGGAGATCCTGCGCGATGCGCCGGGCTTGTCGGACGCGGACAAGAACCGCTACGCCACGATCATCCACAGTGAGACGATCCGCCTGACGCGGCTTTTGGACGATCTGCTGGATCTGTCGGTGCTTGAGCATGGGCAGGTGACGCTGAATCAGCGGGAAGGAAATCTGCGGGATCTCCTAGATCTGGCGGTGACCACGGCGCAGGCCGGCGCCGCGCGCCCGCTGGATGTGCTGCGCGACCCGGAGGCGGAAGACATCACGCTGACCAGTGATATTGACCGATTGGTGCAGGTCTTTATCAACCTCGTCACCAATGCCCGCAAATACTGCGCTGCTGAGACCCCGCAACTGGTGATCTCGCCTCAGGTTACCGCGAGAGGGCTGGTGATAGATTTTGTCGACAACGGTCACGGGATCGACGCGGGATCAGAAGCGCTGATCTTTGAGAAATTCTCGCGGATCACGGGGGAGGGTGACGGCGCGGGGCTTGGCCTCGCCATTTGCCGCGAGATCATGCACCGTTTGGGGGGCGAGATCAGCTTTCTGAGCGATGTGCCTGGCACGGCCTTCCGGGTTCAATTGCCCGCAGCGGCGTTGTCTTCGCCGGAGTAGGAGACCGGCCCCCGTATTTAGAGGCCGGCAAAGCCCTTAGCTGTAGCTTTGGCCCAGCATCGGGCGCATGTTTTCAAGGTCATAGCCACCCTGACGTGCAGCTTCGATGATCGCGTCACTGTCCATCTCACCAGCTTGACCCAAAGCCCAGGCGATGGTCGAACGGGTGCCTGAGGCGCAATAGGCCAGCACGGTGTCGTCCGTTTCAACGCCAAGCGCGCGGTTGTTGGCGATTACATCGGGGGTCATGGTCTGATGGGTCAGCGGCTGTTCGGCAAAGGCGATGCCTGCGGCCTCGGCCGCATCGCGCATGGCGGCGGCTTGGTGGCTGGGCGGCACTTCCGCGTCGGGGCGGTTGCACAGGATGCGGGTGATGCCTTGGGCGCGCAGGCTTTCCATGTCACCGGGCTCAATCTGCGGGGCGACGAAATAGCGGGGGGTGATTTGGCGAATATCCATGCGCTGATTTAAGCAGATGCAGCGGCCCTGTCCAGCACCGCTGAGACATAGCACTGCTAGGCGCAGCTTAGCCCAGCGAGATGCCCAAAATCACCATCATCAAACCGAGGACCGACAATAACAGCGCACCCATGTTCAACGGCACAACTTTGCGCAACACAACGCGCATCGCCTCATCGTCAAGCTGCGCGCGTTTGGCACGGCTCACTTTGATGATGCACCAGCCAAGACCAAGCAATCCCAGCAGGGACAAGCCTGCACCGCCCCAGACCATAAGATCGAATATAGATGTGTTTGCGCTTTCCATGGCGGCAGAGCTACGCCAAACCGCCAAGGGGGGCAAGACCCGCTTGCGGGCGCAGCATCCTGCCTGTAGTCAAACCCGCCAGAGCCAGCCATTCCGTGAGGACTTTCCATGAGCGATACCAGCACCAACCCCCCCGTCGTCGAATCCGAGGGTGACGCCACCTACCGTGTGACCGCCAATGAGCTGCGCCAGTTCGTGGAGCGGATCGAGCGTTTGGACGCCGAAAAGAAAGACCTCGCCGAGCAGCAAAAAGAGGTGATGTCCGAAGCCAAATCGCGCGGCTACGACACCAAGGTGCTGCGTAAGGTCATAGCCCTTCGCAAACGCGATAAGGACGACATCGCCGAAGAAGAAGCGGTGCTGGACATGTACAAAGAAGCCTTGGGCATGTGAGCGCCGGGCCGCAGCGGAAATGAATTTTTCGCGCGGCCTTGAACGCCCCCGGTCCGTGCCCATTTGCATCAGGCGTCTGCGCGGTCTCCGCGACGCTTGATGACCTGAGACCGGTGAGACTTTTCTCGTGAACATTCTGTTTGTCCTCGGCGGTTTGCTGGGGCTCGTGCTCGGCGGCGACTATCTTGTGCGCGGTGCCGTGGCATTGTCGCAGCGGATTGGGCTGTCGCCGCTGGTCATTGGCCTGACCATCGTGGGCTTTGGCACCTCGACCCCGGAACTGGTCACCTCTGTGCAGGCCGCCATGCTTGGCGCGCCAGACATCGCGCTTGGCAACGTGGTCGGCTCGAATATTGCAAATATCCTGCTGATTCTCGGCGTCGCTGCGGTGATCGCGCCTTTTGCCATTAACCGGCGGAGCTTTGCCCGTGACGGGTCGGTGATGTTGGCGGCCAGTCTGCTCTGTCTGTTTGCGGTGCTTTTGGGGCGTGTCGACCGTGTGGCCGGGGCCATCTGTATCGCGGGGCTGGCAGCCTATCTGATCTACACGTTCCGAAGTGATCGCAATAGTGCGGCAGAGGTTGCAGAACCCTTGCCCGATCAGGTGCAGGTTTGGCTGGCGCTTGTGTGGTTGCTGGGCGGTCTGGCGCTAACCATCTTCTCAGCGCGTTTCCTAGTGATAGGTGCCGTGGCACTGGCGCAGGCAGTGGGGCTGTCGGAGGCTGTAATCGGACTGACCATCGTTGCGGTTGGCACGTCCATGCCAGAACTGGTCACCTCTGTTATCGCCGCGCGGCGCGGGCAGAGTGACGTCGCTTTGGGCAATGTGGTCGGCTCCAACATATTCAATATCCTCGGTGTTTTGGGTGTTACGGCGGTGATCCAGCCTGTGGGAGTTGCGGCGCAGATTGCCACGCTCGACATCTGGATCATGCTGGCGGCGACAGGGGCGCTGATCGCCTGCGGCGCGTTTGGGGGGCGAGTGACGCGCGGGCAGGGGGCGGTGTTTATCTTGGCCTATCTGGGCTATATCGGGGTGCTATTGGTCTAGCTGCCACTGGCCCCCTAAACTGACGCGAGGTCGTGGGGGTCGGGTCAATTCTTGCGGATGCGATCCAACCCGCAGCGGACCCCCTTGCGCAGGCGGTTCAACACCCATAGAAGGGCACAAATTTTCGCCCGCGCCCCGGCTGCGCGGCCTTACCCTATGGAGCACACATGCAGGTCAACGAGACGCTGAACGAAGGTCTGAAACGCGGTTACAACATCACTGTGACTGCCGCCGAACTCGAAGCTAAGGTCAGCGAAAAGCTGAAAGAAGCGCAGCCCGAAGTCGAAATGAAGGGCTTCCGCAAAGGCAAGGTTCCTATGGCGCTGCTGAAAAAGCAGTTCGGTCAGAAAATCATGGGCGAAGCGATGCAGGAAAGCATTGATGGCGCCATGGCCGAGCATTTCGAGACGTCTGGCGACCGCCCTGCGATGCAGCCCGATGTCAAAATGACCAACGAAGACTGGAAAGAAGGCGACGACGTCGAAGTTTCCATGGCTTACGAAAAGCTGCCCGAAATTCCTGAGGTCGATCTGAGCAAGATCGAGCTGGAAAAGATGGTTGTGAAGGCCGACGACGCCGCTGTTGACGAAGCGCTGGCAAGCCTTGCCGAAACTGCGCAAGACTTCAAAGCGCGCAAGAAAGGCTCGAAAGCTCAAGACGGCGATCAGGTTGTGATCGACTTCAAAGGCTCCGTCGACGGCGAAGAATTCGAAGGTGGCGCTGCCGAAGATTACCCGCTGGTGCTGGGCTCAAACTCCTTCATCCCCGGCTTCGAAGAGCAGCTGGTCGGCGTGAAGGAAGGCGAGGAGAAATCCGTCGTCGTGAACTTCCCCGAAGAGTATCAGGCTGAGCATCTGGCCGGTAAAGAAGCGACATTCGCTTGCACCGTCAAAGAAGTGAAAGAGCCTGTTGCTGCTGAGGTCAACGACGAGATGGCCAAGAAATTCGGTGCCGAGGATCTCGAAGCGCTGAAGGGTCAGATCGCTGAGCGTCTGGAAGCGGAATATGCCGGTGCTTCGCGCGCTGTGATGAAGCGCAACCTGCTGGACGCGCTGGACAAAGAGGTCAGCTTTGACCTGCCGCCGTCGCTGGTTGACGCCGAAGCCAAGCAGATCGCGCACCAGCTGTGGCACGAGGAAAACCCTGACGTTCAGGGCCATGATCACCCTGAAGTCGAGCCGACAGACGAGCACAAAACACTGGCGGAGCGCCGCGTGCGTTTGGGCCTGCTGTTGGCTGAGCTGGGTCAGAAGGCCGAAATTCAGGTGACCGACGCCGAGATGACCCAAGCGATCATGAACCAGGCGCGTCAGTACCCGGGTCAAGAGCGTCAGTTCTTTGAATTCGTTCAGCAAAACCAGCAGATGCAGCAGCAGATGCGCGCGCCGATCTTCGAAGACAAGGTTGTCGATCACGTGGTTGAGCAAGCCAAAGTGACCGAGAAAGAGATCTCCAAAGACGAGCTTCAGAAAGCCGTTGAGGAACTGGAAGACGAATAAGTCTTTTCGTAGATTCAGATTGGGGCAGGGGCGACGGTTTACCGTTGCCCCTGTTTCGTTTTGGCGACGCTTTTAGTGAACTACCGCGGGGCGCGCTGGCGCTACGCTTGAGTGCTTTCAAGCCCCGTCGTCTGAGCGGCATCGGAGGGACGGCAAAGGCTGTGGCCTTCCCATCCGGGGGAGCCACCGGCATCGCGTGCCTTTCCGCCGACAGCGGTTGCGCATGGTTGGTATGAGATAAGGCTTTGCTTACCAGCTGCTGCTTAATGCGCGCTTGGATCGCCGCTTAGGGAAGGCGGTTACCGAAGTTCTGGATCTGCTAGGAGGTTGGGAGATCGGCCATCATGGGGGCGGCCGACCTCCTCTTTCTTAAGTCTAAAGCGCAATTCGGAACTGTGCGAAACCAGCCTCGGTATCGCCCACCTGTTCCATCTCCACCCCTGTCACCTCATCCACGTATTCCGCAGCCTTCGGGCCGGTTTCGAACAACACGCTGGTGCCCTCCATCGGCGCAAAGCGCCAGTTGGCGTCTGCGCGGGGGCTGATGGTGCCTTTTTCGACGATGTAGCGCACGATCACATCGCGGTTGGTGTCGGGGCCTTCGAAGACGATGGTGTCGCCCAAGGCACCGGGGAATTCGCCGCCGCCGCTGGCGCGGTAGTTGTTGGTGGCGATGATGAACTCGGCCTTGGGATCGAGGGGCTTACCGTCGAACTGAAGATTGGTAATCCGGCTCGCCTTAGGGTTCTGTACCTCACCCTTTGATCCGAACTTGGAGGGTTGGCTGAGATCGATCTGATAGCTCACCCCGTCGATCACGTCGAAGTTGTAGCTGGGGAAACTGTCGCTGAGCAGCGGCTGGTCCTGCTGACCCGGGGTGATCTGGTTGAACATGCCGGCAGACCGCTCCAGCCAGTCTTTCACCTGCGCCCCGGTCACCCGCACGGCGCGGGCGGTGTTGGGGTAGAGGTAGAGGTCTGCGACGTTCTTGATTGCCACATCGCCTTTGGGCACGTCCGTATAATACTCAGGTCCGCCCCGGCCCCCCGCTTTGAAGGGCGCGGCGGCTGACAGGATCGGCAGACCCTCATGCTCGGTCCCCTTGAGCATTTGTTCAATGTACCATGTCTGCGCGTTTGAGACGATCTGAACCGAAGGATCATCGGCAACCAGCGCGAAATAGCTGTGCAGATTGGCGTCGGTCTTGCCCACGGCGCGGCGCACATAGGCGAGGGTCTCGTCATGGTCTTGCTGAACGGAGGCGAGGATTTCAGGATCGCTCTGTACCAGTGCCATGACTGAGCGGTCTTCGTTGCGTTGCGAAATGGCGCGGGCCTCGGCGCTGTGGCTGGCAATGCGCCAACTGCCGCCGTCCCGTTCAAGCATCAGGTCGATCAGGCCAAGGTGGCTGCCCCAGAAGCCGCCCATGGTGGCGGGCTTGCCGTGGATCGTGCCCTTGCTCACGTCCACGCCGGGATAATCGGCATAGGTGCCTGAGGGGAAGACGAGGTGACTGTGGCCGGTCATGATCGCGTCGATCCCTTCAACGGCGGCCAGCGGGACGGAGGCGTTCTCCATCAGGTCTTCTTCTTTCGCCGCGCCGATGCCGGAGTGCGACAGCGCGATGATGATATCGGCGCCCGCTTCCTTCATTTGCGGCACCCAGGACCGTGCGGCGTCTAGGATATCGCGTGCCTGTACCTTGCCTTCGAGATGGCGGCGGTCCCAGTTCATGATCTGCGGCGGGACAAAACCGATGATGCCGATCTTGATGTCATGTTGCTCACCCGCGCCGTCGGTCAGTTTGCGGTCGAGCAGCACATAGGGTTTCACGAGCGTTTCATCGTCGCTGGGCTTGGCGCCGACTTTCTTGACGACATTGGCGCTCACCACCGGGAAGTCTGCACCCGCGAGGGACTTCATCAGAAAATCGAGCCCGTAGTTGAACTCGTGATTGCCCAAGGTGGAGGCGTCGAACCCCAGCGTGTTCATCGCTTGGATCACCGGGTGCATGTCACCCTCTTTCATGCCGCGCTCATAGGCGATGTAATCGCCCATCGGGTTGCCTTGCAGGAAATCCCCGTTGTCGAGCATCAGGGTGTTCGTCGCCTCAGCGCGGATCGATTTGACGATGCTGGCGGTGCGGGCAAGGCCAACGGTGTCGACTTCTTTGTCGGCGTAATAGTCGTAAGGAAAGACGTGCACATGCAGGTCAGTCGTCTCCATCAGGCGCAGGTGCGCTTGATTGGCCGCGGCCCGGAGCGAAAAGGGGTGAAGGGCCAGCAGCCCGGCAGAACCGGCTAGAAAATGGCGGCGGTTAAGGCGGAGGGTCATGCGCGGTGTTCCTTATAGGTAAGTTATCCCTACCTGCGACAATCCGGCGCATCGCTGCAAGCCAGAAGTTGAATCACCCGTCCCGCAGGCCGGTTTCCACCAACATGCCACGTTTTTTGGCTTCGTAATAATAGCCGCGGGCGTACCATTTGATCGCTGTCCCTTGATCACCATCAGCCAACAGCCAAGCGCCGCGCAGGTATTTCAGCGAATATTTCAGATTGGTGTCGGCATCTAAAAGATCGGACGCGCTGCCTTGAAAACCCATCGAGCGGGCCGTGGCAGGCAGGATTTGCATCAGCCCATAGTAGGGGCCATTGCGGGCGCGGGGGTTATGGGTGCTTTCGCGAATTGCCAGACGATGAACCAAAGGGCGCGGCAGATCGTAGAAATCGGCCCAGTGGTTAATCTTACGCCTCAGGTCGGGCGTTTCGTTCGGGTGGAGCGGCAGAGCGGGGCGCGCGGGGGGCACATGCGACACCACCGGGGCTGCGTTGCAGGCGGTGAGAGCGGTCGCGGCGATGAAAGTAAGAAACATGCGGCGTGTGGTCTGAGGCATGATGCACCGTGGCTTGTTATATCGGTGCGAAGATCGCCCCAAGGGGTCCATCAGGCAAGCATGTTGGCAAAACATACGCGGCCCCTTGCCCAGCGGTTGGGGCGCAAAGCGCGGCTTTCCGCCACGCTTAGACGTCGGCTGCGATTTCGCCTTTCATTTCACCCGTCATGCGGGTTTGATCTTCGCGCTTAGCCAAGCGGCGGACCTCGTCAATTTTTAGCTCGGCGGCGTCGCGGGTGGCCTTGTCGGGCCATTCGGTGATCACAGCACTGGTCCGCTCAGAGGTGCGCACCACCGTGATGCGACTGGCGCCGAAGCCCTTGAGCGCGGGCAGGCGCTTTTCTTTGATCGTGCGCAGGGTCACGTCATAATCCGCCCCGTCGGCGTTTTCCCAAGTGGTGATGGTGATGTAACGCATCTGTCATCCTCCATACTGCATGGGGGTATCATAGCATAATTTTGCTGATTTTGCAGGGTCTTTCGCGTTGTGCAGGGCCGGGCCCGTGCCTGCGTATCGCACAACAAAAAACGCCACGCGGAGAACCGCGCGGCGTTTGTTTTTTTGGGTCGCTTGACGGATCAGCTGTTGCTGTCGTCCTGTGCGTCGCCCTCAGGGGTGCGCACAATGTCCGAGTCGCCGTCTTCGTCAGCGGCAGAGCCGATGTCGTCGAACAGTTCGGAGATCTCGAATTCAGCAGCGGCTTCCTCTTCAGCGGCCATTTCCTGAATCGATTTGCCGGACGCCTGAAGCTCGGCCTCTTCGGGCGAACGTGCGACGTTCAGCTCGATTGTGGCGGTCACTTCGGGGTGCAGAACAACCTGAACTTCGTGGACACCCAGATCTTTGATAGGCTGGCCCAGAACAACCTGCTTGCGGTCAACCGAGAAACCTTCGGCTGTAGCAGCTTCGGCGGCGTCACGTGTGGTGACAGAGCCATAAAGCGCGCCAGCGTCGGAAGCAGAGCGAATCACGACGAATTGCTGACCGTTCAGCTTTTCCGACATCTGCTCGGCTTCTTTTTTGGTCTCGAGGTTTTGCGCCTCAAGCTGGGCTTTCTGACCTTCGAAGGCTTCAACGTTGGCCTTGGAGGCCGACAGCGCCTTGCCCTGGGGCAGAAGGTAGTTGCGAGCGTAGCCCGACTTCACGTCGACGACTTCGCCCATCTGGCCCAGTTTGGCCACACGTTCCAGAAGGATAACTTGCATGTGCTCTCTCCTTACTTAACGGCGTAGGGCAGCAGGGCGAGGAAACGAGCGCGTTTGATGGCACG
>Ga0209345_10001676_pt1 | contig 26101 bp, 21 predicted proteins | sample Cruoilmetagenom7_FD_187294 | JGI IMG/M metagenome (GOLD analysis project Ga0209345, IMG submission 187294) | Oil polluted marine microbial communities from Coal Oil Point, Santa Barbara, California, USA - Sample 7 (SPAdes) (version 2) | ecosystem: Environmental > Aquatic > Marine > Oil seeps ...
AGACGGCCTGCGCTTCGCCATCCGCGAAGGCGGCCGGACTGTGGGTTCGGGCGTTGTGTCCAAAATCATCGAGTAACACCGCGTACGCGGTGTTACGGCGACAGGGGCTTTGCCTTGGCAAAGCTCCCGAAAGCCAAGACGGTGAAGACTAAGAAAAGGGCTCCCAACAGGGGGCCCTTTTGCGTGGGGGCACCAAAGGGTGCACCTTGCCAGATCGTCCCGGACAATCGCGTGTTGTTTGATCCGTGCCCACCGGACGAACGGGATAAGCAACATGCGACTTACTGCTTCGGAAGCGTCGCAGGCTTTTGCTTTTCGTCTTAAAAGAACCTATAGATAGGAAGAAATTTGAATTGGGTTGCGGTCATTTTATAGGAACCACATGGCGTTTTTTCTTGTATCCCTTGCGATCCTGTCCGGTATCGGTGTTGCTATTGCGCTTGTAATCCCCGGCTGGGTGGACCTTTTGCTGCTGGCCGGTCCTGTCGCTCTTGCCAGCTTTGGTCTGCTTCTGAAAAAACTGTGGGGTCTTCGATCAAAAGGGCCAAAAAACTGGGCGATCGTCGATGGCTCGAACGTGATGTATTGGCACAAAGGAAGCCCAAGTCCCGACCCCCTGGCGGAGGTGCGCAAACATCTTGTCGCGCAGGGCTATACACCCCGGTTCTTTTTTGACGCGAATGCTGGCTATCGGTTGGTCGACCGTTACCTGACCGACAGGGATTTCGAAGAGGCGTTGCAGCTGCCGCGGGGCGCGGTGACGGTCGTTCCAAAAGGCACGATTGCGGATGAGGCGATCCTGCATGCCGCGCGCAAACTTGGCGCGATTGTCATCACCAATGATCGCTATCGCGACTGGGCCAACCGCTTTCCTGAGGTCTCTGAGAAAGGCTTTCTGGTCCGGGGTGGGCACAGCTCTAAAGGCTTGACGCTGGAGCTTGGTGAATGGCCAGAAAACCAACCCATGCCAGCCTGACCTTGGAAGGGAACGCCGTGGAGAGCGCCGACTCCTACCGGTTTCCGATCAGAAGCAACCGTGGCCAACCTTTTTGGCGTCGCTGGGATCACGATCGGCGGCTGTCGCCGCGACTATGAGGCTTTTGGCCTGCGCCTTGGCTTTACCAAACCGCTTTGAAACCTTTTGACGGTGCGAAGCGACCGGTTTCACGCCGTCTGTCAATCAGGGGCAAAAACGCCCTTGAAAACCCTGCCGCCATGCCGTAATCCGAACCCCGGTCCTAGGGGTGTAGCTCAGTTGGCAGAGCGACGGTCTCCAAAACCGTAGGTCGTGGGTTCGAGCCCCTCCGCCCCTGCCAGGACCATTGGCCCGCCAAGCCACCAGACTTTGCACAGATCAGAAGTCCCCCCCGAATTCCCAGAATTCTGCCCAGTCGCGCCACATTCGTGCCCGGTTTTCACCTGTAGGTTGCTTTCAAAATACATTGTCATGCAGTGAATAGGAGAGCAGCCATGGGTCGTTTGTTGGTCCTTTTGTTGATTTTACCCTGGTGGGCGTATCTGCCCATGGCCGGGGGCATCGGTTACTTGGCAGAAACCGCTTACCAGAGTGCCTTGGAGGAGGAGGCCGAGAAAGCCGCTGCCCTCAAGGCCCCAGCACCCAAACTGGTGGATATCGCGCAGTTCAGCCGCACGCATCACATGAGCGATGTGAAGGAAATCAATGTCTCGGGTTGGATCAACTGGGATTACAATTACGAGCTGATCGAAAAGACCAACGGCATCACCACCAGCACGCGGTTCATGTATGTGCTGTTTGGCCAGGATGACACGGACACCACCAAGGTTGCCCGCGCTGTGATCGTTCTGACCAAGGCGCAGAAGGACCGATTCATTGATCAGCTGGAAGAACGCACGATCGGATTGACCCCCTATGGCATGGTGTTTGCCTTCAACGGCTTTGCCGGTTCGGGCAATGGGTCCAGCGCGCTGGCCTCGGACGCGTTGCGTGACGAGGGTCTGACCAAGGGCGACGGTTTTGTGTATATCGAACCCTTCTTTGATGGGCGTGCAGCAGCCCTCGCGCCCCATGGTGTGCCGACGAAAGAACGTCTGACCGTCTGGCTGATCGCCCTGTGCGTGGCGCTGTTTGGCATCGTCAAGATGGTGTTCAAGCGGGGGGGCACAAGCAAATCACGCAAGGCCGATCCTTTTGCCGAAGGCCCGATTGCTGGACAGGCCAGTTCTGTCGCCCGGCGGCCCGCCTCCCCGGTCGCAGGACTGGATTCACAGGCGCCGATGGCGGACAGCGTGACGGCTGATACACCGCTGGGGCGGATCAACCAACGCCTGGCGCAGCAACAGGCGCCGCAGGTTCAGCCTGAGCCGCAATTCGCTGAGCAGGTCGTCGCGACACAGGCGAAATCCGGGTTTGGCATCGGGGGGTCGCCTGCGCAGAAAGTGGTGATCGGAGTGGTGGTCGCGGCCGTGTTGCTGGGTGTCAGCGGCAATGGCGTCTATGTCAGCATGATCCTGGGGTTTGGCGTGATCGGTGCCTTCTGGTTCTTCGTCTATTCGATGTTTCGCAAGGCGGGAAACGGGATCAACAGCCTGTTCGGGCAGGCGCCCAAGGCGGCAAAGCCGACGTTTGGCGGGTTTGCCGGGGCTGGAGGCGGCGTCAGCCGCGATCGCAGCGCACAGACGCGGGCCAAGATGGCCGCCGACCCGTTTGACAAATTGGCCAGCCAGACGCGCAGCCGTTAAGCCGGTGGAAATCCGGGTGTGAAACAAGGGGCCTCACGCGGGCCCCTTTGCTGTTGCAAAGCGGTGGCAGAATGGCGATTTCCGTGCGCCTGCAAACACGCTATGATGCGGCAAACAACAAGGTAATGGTGAGGCCCGTGGCAGAGAATCCTTATACATCGCTTGGCGCCGAGGCGTTTTGGCGCAATGCGGTTGGCGCGTTGAACCCGCTTCAGATTAGCGGCTTGTGGGCACCGAAATTTCAGGTGACCAAGCAGATGAAACTGGTCACGGCGGGATCCTGTTTTGCCCAGCATTTCAGCCGCGCGTTGATTGCACGCGGATATCCCTGGCTGGACGCAGAACCGGCGCCGTCCTTCATGTCGCCTGATACGCGCACCAAGTTCAATTATGGTATTTTCAGCTTTCGCACCGGCAATATCTATACCGCCAAGATGTTGCGCCAATGGGTCGAAATCGCGCTGGATATGCGCGATGAGCCGGATGAAATCTGGCAAGAGGGCGGGCGGTTCTTTGATCCGCTGCGCCCGGCGATCGAACCCGGTGGCTTTGCCAGCGAGGACGAGCTGCGCACCAGTCGCGCCGCCTGCCTGTCGGCGATCCGCAGCGCGATTCGCGATGCGGGCGTGTTTGTCTTCACTTTGGGCCTGACCGAAAGCTGGGCCAACAGTGAAACGGGGTTGGAATATGCCAGCTGTCCGGGCACCGCTGCGGGCACGTATGACGCCAACAAACATGTGTTCGTGAACCATCGGGTTGATGCGATCCAGGCCGACCTGAACGCGGCCCTGGCGGCAATGAAGGCCGAAAACCCGGCGCTCAAGGTGCTGCTGACCGTGTCGCCCGTGCCGCTGACGGCCTCGGCCAGTGGCAACCATGTGCTGACTGCCACGACCTATTCCAAATCCGTGCTGCGCGCGGTGGCGGGGATGACGGCAGATGACAGTGACTGGGTCGATTATTTCCCCAGCTATGAAATCATCACGGCACCGGCGTTTCGCGGCATGTTTTATGCGCCGAATCAACGCAATGTGGTCAGCCAGGGGGTGGATTTCGTGATGAAAAACTTCTTTGCCGATCAGGAAGCGGTCTTTGGCAAGCTGAAGAAGGGCAAGAAAGCGGCGGAAAAACCGGTGCCGCCGCCCGCCGCCGCACAGTCCGGCGACGATGTCATTTGTGAAGAGGAGATGCTCAATGCCTTCGCAAAGTGAAGCTGCAGCCAGCGACAGCCTGTGCATTTACGGCGACAGCCATGTTGCCAGTGTGAAATTGGCTTGGGATCAGGGCCTGATTGACGCGCAGGGCCGCAAGGTCGGCTTCTGGGGCGCGGCGGGGCCATCGTTTCGCGGGCTGCGCTGGAAGCAGGGGCGCATCGTTGCCGATGCCGGGGCCCAGGCCGATCTGGACCTTGTGCGTGGCGACGGGCCTGAGACCCTGGGGGCCAAGGATTTTGGCGCCTATCTGTTTTACGGCGCACGCTTGCGGCTAAGCGAGTTTCTTCTCGAGCTGTCCGCTGCCAGCTATCTGTCGCAAGCAGCGTTGGAGGCGGCGACTTGGGAATTCATGATGTCGACCCGCACCTATCGCTTTGCGCGCAACTTTGCCAAGGCGGGCGCGCCGGTCTGGTTCGTGCCGACCTCTCTGCCGACTCAAGGGGTGTTTCCCCCCAAGGAAGAAGCGGCCAAGGTGGGGATCGACCTGGCCCCTCAGGAGGTCGATCGCGCCTTTGCCATGCTGCGCAAGCTGGCCGCGAAGGATCGTGTCACCATGGTGATCCAGCCGCCTGAAACCCTGACCGACGAGTTTTTGACCCGGCGCGAGTTCGCGGTTGAAAACGCTGATGCGGCGCGTGATGTGGTGCACAAGTCGCCCGAATTCGCCGCGCTGATGGTGGCACAGGTGTTGGATCAGATGAAAAACGCCAAGGCCGCGTAAGCGGGCGGCGTCCATGCGGGCTTGAAAACCCCGCGCGCTTTGCGTATCTGGTCGCCTGACCCCCCGGGAGTAGCAAGACAATGGCAATGACGAACCCTCTTCAATTCATCCAGCAGGTGCGCGCCGAAGTGTCCAAGGTCGTTTGGCCGACACGTCGCGAAGTTATGCTGACCACGGGCATGGTGTTTGCCATGGCCGCACTGACCGCTGTGTTCTTTTCGCTGGTCGATCTGGGCATCCGCTTTGGTCTGGGCCAGATCCTGAGCCTGGCGGGCTGACGCCCAGCCCCTTGAAATCGTGTGGTTTCGGGGGTACTGCGGGCGGACTGATCCAGGCTGGCGTGCGGCGATTCGAGTTGCGCGCCGATTTTTGTTCTGGGACATGCGGTGTAACCGCTTGGAATTTATAAACCTTTGGTGGCATGCCACCGGCAAGACAAGGCAGAGGCTGACATGGCGAAACGGTGGTATTCGGTGAGCGTGCTCTCGAACTTCGAAAAAAAGATCGCCGAGCAGATCAAGCTGTCTGTTGAGGAAAAAGGTCTTGAGGACGAGATCGACGAAGTTCTGGTCCCGACTGAAGAGGTGATCGAAGTGCGTCGCGGCAAGAAAGTGACCGCCGAGCGTCGCTTTATGCCAGGATACGTTCTGGTCCACATGGAAATGTCGGACGAGGGCTATCACCTGATCAACTCGATCAACCGCGTCACCGGTTTCTTGGGCCCGCAAGGTCGCCCGATGCCGATGCGCGATTCCGAGGTCCAGGCGATTCTGGGCCGCGTCGAAGAAGGCCAGGAAGCCCCGCGCACCCTGATCAGCTTTGACATCGGTGAAAAAGTTTCCGTCAACGACGGTCCGTTCGAAGGTTTCGACGGCATGGTCGAAGGTGTGGACGAAGACAACCAGCGCCTGAAGGTGACGGTGTCGATCTTTGGCCGGGCGACCCCGGTCGAGCTGGAATACACTCAGGTTTCGAAACAGATGTGAGTGTTTAATCCGTGGAAGGCGACGGGCCGCGGCCCTGATCCAGACCACGGCAATTTGAACCGGTGAAACGCGTTTTGCCGGGTTGTTAGAAGGAGAGGCCACATGGCCAAGAAGATTGCTGGCAAAATGAAACTGCAGGTCCCTGCAGGTCAAGCCAACCCCAGCCCGCCCGTCGGTCCCGCACTGGGTCAGCGCGGCATCAACATCATGGAATTCTGCAAGTCGTTCAACGCCAAGACGCAGGAACTCGAGGCCGGTGCGCCGTGCCCGACCATCATCACCTATTATCAGGACAAGTCCTTCTCGATGGACATCAAGACGCCGCCCGCGTCCTATTTCCTGAAAAAGGCTGCCAAGCTGAAGTCCGGCGCGAAACTGCCCGGCCGTGAGGTGGTTGGTTCCGTGACCCCCGCACAGGTGAAAGAAATCGCCGAAGCGAAGATGAAAGATCTGAACGCGAACGACATCGACGCCGCGATGCAGATCATCCTGGGCTCTGCCCGCTCTATGGGCATCGAGGTGAAGTAAGATGGCAAAGCTCGGAAAACGCACCACCGCTGCCCGCGCAGCATTCGCCGGCAAAGACAACGTCACCGTTGAAGAAGCCGTCTCGCTGATCAAATCCAACGCCAAAGCGAAATTCGATGAAACCGTCGAAATCGCGCTGTGCCTGGGTGTTGACCCGCGCCACGCTGACCAGATGGTTCGCGGCGTTGTGTCTCTGCCCAATGGCACCGGTAAAACCATGCGCGTTGCTGTGTTCGCCCGCGGCCCCAAGGCTGACGAAGCCAAGGAAGCTGGCGCGGACATCATCGGCGCCGAAGACCTGATGGAAGCCGTTCAGGGCGGCAAGATCGATTTCGATCGTTGCATCGCGACCCCGGACATGATGCCCATCGTTGGTCGTCTTGGTAAGGTCCTTGGCCCGCGCAACCTGATGCCGAACCCCAAAGTGGGCACGGTCACCATGGATGTGAAAGCCGCTGTCGAAGCCGCCAAAGGTGGTGAGGTTCAGTTCAAAGCCGAAAAAGCTGGTGTGGTTCACGCCGGTATCGGCAAGGCCTCGTTTGACGAAGCCAAGCTGGTCGAAAACATCCGCGCGTTTGTGGATGCGGTCCAGAAGGCCCGTCCGTCGGGCGCCAAAGGGGCTTACATGCAGAAGATCGCGCTGAGCTCGACCATGGGTCCGGGCATCACGTTGAACATCGACAACGCGACTGGCAACTAAGCTGGCAACTGGGGCTGACGTCTGCGGACGCTCCCTTAACGAACAGATTTGAAAGGGCGGGGCATCATGTCCCGCCCTTTTTCATTGCGCTGTCCCCGGTCCCGCGCGAAATTGGCGTCAGCTGAGGAGAGCACGATGAAAGCCTATGCCTTCATCCCCGCGCGGTCGGGGTCCAAGGGATTGCCACACAAAAACATTGCGCCGATTGATGGCCATCCGCTGTTGTCCTATGCGGTGGCGTTCGGCAAGGCGTTGGGGGTCGATCAGGTGATCGTGTCCACCGACAGCCCCGAATATCGCGAGATCGCCGAAAGCTATGGCGCGTTCTGTCCGGGGCTGCGCAGTGCTGCGGCCAGTTCGGACACCGCGATGGAAGAAGACATCATCGCCGACTTGACCCGGACTTTGCCCGCCATGGGGATCGACCTGCCGGATGTCTGGATTCGCCTGAAGCCGACCAATCCCTTTCGCAAGGTCGACAGTGTGCGGCGTGCGTTGACGGTGCTGGAGGAGGACGACAGCATCGATTCCGTGCGCATCGTTTCCAAGGCCGATTGCCGGTTGGTGATACAAAACGATGACGGGTTTCTGGAGCCGATGTTGGGCGACATCTGGGATCCGAACCGGTCCGTCATGCGGCGCACCGAATTCCCCGAGGCCTATTCGCCCTTCAACCTGGATGTGCTGCGTCACCGCAATTGGCAGGCGCTGGGCCCAGGCTATATGGGCAAACGGATTTTCCCCATTGTGGATCACGCGATCACCGGCATGGACATCAACGACGGCGAAGATTTCGAGCTGGTGAAAACCATGATCGAAATGCGCCCACGCCCTCAGGTGGTGGCGGATTATCTGGTCAGCCCTGCATGAGGCTGCTCCGCCGTCCTCGGGGGCAGGTGTACGTCCTGGCCCATTCGCGCAATCACGTGAATATCCTGCGCGGGGTGGTGGCGGATCTGGTGCAGGGCGGGGTCACGCCGCGCTGGCTGATCTTTCCTGGCAACCCTGGCGCGCGTCAGGCGAAACAGGTGTTGAACGCAGACGGGATCAAGTTGCTGAATGCCGCAAAGATGTTGCCGACGTTCAAGTCTGGCGACGTGTTGGTCTTTTGTCTGCGCACCCATTTGTGGGAGCCCAGTGGGGCCTTTGACCGTGTGCCCGAACTTCTGGCCCGCGGTGTGCGCCTGTTACAGGTGGTTGAAGGCGGGCGGTTCAATTTCCCGGATATCAGCCACCCGGATGTGCCGTTTCTGGGCTGGGGCCCGTCTGTTCATGTGGCGGGACGTCAGGCGCGGGTTGTTGGCTCACCGGTGTTGGAGGCTGTGCAGCTGGGCCTGACGCTGGACCAGCGCGCGCCGATGGCTGTCGTGAACTACAAGTTTCGCGGTGAACAGCGGGGGCCACACTGGTTGGCCGAGGCGTTGGCGGCCTGCAAAGCTGCTGGATTGCAGCCCGTGGTCAGCGGTCATCCGCTGTATGATGTGAGCCCCGGTGAGGGCATCGCATTTTCAGATCGCCCCGTGGCCGCGTTATGTGCCGAGGCGCAGGTCGTGATCTCGCGTCCCTCGACTGTGATATACGAGTCCTTGCGAGCCGGGGCGCAGCCGTTTCTGTTTCCCACACGTGGCGAGGCGCCGGTGGAATATGCCGACCCGCGGGGCGCCTTTCCGATTGCCTTTGACGGTTCTGAATTGACCGAACAACTGTTGCAATGGCAGACTGGGCAGCGGTCCTATGCGCCCCAGTCCTTTCTGAACGCGCATGTGGATATTGATGCCCGCCGCCCGGCAACACGGCGGATCGCGGATGAAATCCGGGCCGCATTGAAGGCCCCGAAACGGTCCTGAATGGGCGGGAAATCCCGACCCATGCAGGAAAAAGTTGACAACCCCCTTCACAGTCGCACGGAAAACACATAAATAGCGGCGGTCGGGTTGCCGTGCTGAGTCGCGTCGGCCCGATACTTCGTCCGAGATGGCGGGTGGGTTTCGGCCCATAAATCCTGCCTGAGATGGGAAATGAACAAGAATTCCTGGTCATCTGTTTCCAGGGGCGAACTTGCGAAGGACCCGTAAAGGACCCGATTGCCGGGTGCAAACCCGGTGAAATATGAGCCGGAGGGTCAAACCTCCATACTTGGAGTGAAACTGTGGATAGAGCACAAAAAGAAAAACTGGTCGACGAGCTCGGCCAGATCTTTGAAAGCTCTGGCGTTGTAGTGGTTAGCCACTATGCGGGTATCACGGTTGCCGAAATGCAGGACCTGCGCGCTAAAATGCGTGAAGCGGGCGGGTCTGTACGCGTTGCCAAGAACAAGCTCGCCAAGATCGCCCTGGAAGGTAAATCGAATGCTTCGATTGCTGACCTTCTGACGGGTATGACCGTCCTTGCCTATTCCGAAGATCCCGTGGCTGCTGCCAAGGTGATCCAGGACTACTCCAAAGAGAACGACAAGCTCGTGATCCTTGGCGGTGCTATGGGTGAGACGGCCTTGGATCCGGCCGGTGTGAAAGCTGTCGCCGCTATGCCGTCGCGTGAGGAGCTTATTGCTTCGATCGTTGGCTGTATCGCTGCACCTGCTTCGAACATCGCTGGGGCCATTGGCGCGCCTGCTTCGAACATCGCGTCCATCTTGTCCACTGTTGAGGACAAGGCGGCTGCTTAAGCAATCTTGATACCTGCGTGGGGTGAATGCCTACACGTTGGAACACATCTAAACTGAACGGAAACAGTACAATGGCTGATCTGAAAAAAATGGCTGAAGAGATTGTGGGTCTGACCCTTCTCGAAGCACAAGAACTGAAAACCATCCTCAAAGACGAGTATGGCATCGAGCCCGCCGCTGGCGGCGCAGTGATGATGGCTGGCCCTGCCGATGGCGGCGCTGCTGAAGAAGAAAAAACCGAATTTGACGTCGTTCTGAAGAACGCCGGCGCTTCGAAGATCAACGTGATCAAAGAAGTTCGCGCGATCACCGGTCTTGGCCTGAAAGAAGCCAAAGAGCTGGTCGAAGCTGGCGGCAAAATCAAAGAAGGCGTCGACAAAGCCGAAGCCGAAGACGTCAAAGGCAAGCTGGAAGCAGCTGGCGCCGAAGTCGAAGTGGCCTAAGCCTTTCGCTTTTGGGGCTTGAAGCCCTGCAAAAACATGGCTGGGCCCGGAGAAATCCGGGTCCAGCCGAACCTGTCTTGGAGAGGGCCCGTGTTCGGGTCTTCTCCTGGGAAAGGTTCACTGGATCGGGAGGAAGCCTTTGGGATGGCTTCCGGGAATTGGTCCGAACCCCCCTGTCTCTGACGAGGCGCCACCGATAACCCGACGGTTGGTGTTCAGTTGAGAAAATGGAAGGTAATTACCTTATGGCGCAGACCTATCTTGGCCAAAAACGCTTGCGTAAGTATTACGGCAAAATCCGTGAAGTCCTGGCGATGCCGAATCTGATCGAAGTTCAGAAGAGCAGCTATGACCTGTTCCTGAAGTCCGGCGATCAGCCTCAGCCGATGGACGGCGAAGGCATCAACGCAGTGTTCCAATCGGTTTTCCCGATCAAGGATTTCAACGAAACTGCTGTGCTGGAGTTCGTGAAATACGAACTGGAAGCGCCCAAGTATGACGTTGAGGAATGCCAGCAGCGCGACATGACCTATTCGGCCCCGCTGAAGGTCACCCTGCGCCTGATCGTGTTTGATATCGACGAAGATACCGGCGCCAAGTCCGTCAAGGACATTAAGGAACAAGACGTGTTCATGGGCGACATGCCCCTGATGACCCACAACGGCACCTTCATCGTGAACGGTACCGAACGTGTGATCGTGTCCCAGATGCACCGTTCGCCGGGCGTGTTCTTTGACCACGACAAGGGCAAGACGCACTCCTCGGGTAAGCTGCTGTTTGCCTGCCGCATCATTCCCTATCGCGGCAGCTGGCTGGACTTTGAATTCGACGCCAAAGACATCGTCTTTGCCCGGATTGACCGTCGCCGCAAACTGCCTGTCACCACGTTGCTGTACGCCCTGGGCTTGGACCAAGAAGCCATCATGGACGCGTATTACGACACGGTTCAGTTCAAGTATAAGAAGAACAAAGGTTGGGTTACCAAGTTCTTCCCGGAGCGCGTGTCGGGCACGCGTCCGACCCAAGATCTGGTCGACGCCAAAACCGGCGAAGTGATTGCCGAAGCCGGCAAGAAAGTCACGCCGCGCGCTGTCAAAAAGCTGATGGAAGACGGCAAGGTCACCAACCTGTTGGTGCCGTTTGACGCCATCGTCGGGCGCTATGTGTCCTGTGACATCATCAACGAAGACAACGGCGCGATCTATGTCGAAGCTGGCGACGAACTGACGCTGGAGCACGACAAAGAAGGCGAGCTGATCGGTGGCACGCTGAAGGACCTGATGGATGCGGGTATCACCGACATTCCGGTTCTGGACATCGACAACGTCAACGTCGGCCCCTACATGCGCAACACCATGGCGGCCGACAAGAACCTGGGTCGCGACACCGCGCTGATGGACATCTATCGCGTCATGCGTCCGGGTGAGCCGCCCACGGTCGAAGCCGCATCGAACCTGTTCGACACGCTGTTCTTTGACAGCGAGCGTTATGACCTGTCCGCCGTTGGCCGCGTGAAAATGAACATGCGCCTGGCGCTGGACGCCGAAGACACCCAGCGCACCCTGCGCAAGGAGGACATCGTTTCCTGCATCAAGGCGCTGGTTGATCTGCGCGATGGTCGCGGTGGCATTGATGACATTGACCACCTGGGCAACCGTCGTGTGCGCTCGGTCGGCGAACTGATGGAAAATCAGTACCGCGTTGGCCTGCTGCGCATGGAACGCGCAATCAAGGAACGCATGTCGTCGGTCGAAATCGACACGGTGATGCCGCAAGACCTGATCAACGCGAAACCGGCTGCGGCGGCTGTTCGTGAATTCTTCGGCTCTTCGCAGCTGAGCCAATTCATGGACCAAACCAACCCGTTGTCCGAAGTCACCCACAAACGCCGCTTGTCCGCGCTTGGGCCGGGTGGTCTGACGCGTGAACGTGCTGGCTTTGAGGTCCGCGACGTGCACCCGACCCACTATGGTCGGATGTGCCCGATTGAAACGCCGGAAGGGCCGAACATTGGTCTGATCAACTCGCTGGCCACCTATGCCCGCGTGAACAAATACGGGTTCATCGAAACACCTTATCGCACGGTGAAGGACGGCAAAGTGACCGATGAGGTCAACTATATGTCCGCCACCGAAGAAATGCGTCACACCGTGGCGCAGGCCAACGCGCATCTGGATGCGGATGGCCGGTTCGAAAACGAACTGGTGTCGACCCGCCAGTCGGGCGATTACATGTTGCAGCCGCGTGAAAACGTGGACCTGATCGACGTCAGCCCGAAACAGTTGGTGTCCGTCGCGGCATCGCTGATCCCGTTCCTGGAAAACGACGATGCGAACCGCGCGCTTATGGGTTCGAACATGCAACGTCAGGCCGTTCCGCTTCTGCAAGCCGAGGCGCCGCTGGTCGGCACCGGTATCGAAGAAGTCGTGGCACAGGACAGTGGCGCGGCCATCATGGCCAAACGTGCCGGTGTGATCGACCAGGTCGACGCAACGCGCATCGTTATCCGTGCGACCCACGATCTGGCCCCGGGCGATCCCGGCGTTGACATCTATCGTCTGCGCAAGTTCCAGCGGTCGAACCAGAACACCTGCATCAACCAGCGTCCGCTGGTGAAGGTCGGTGATACGGTTGGCAAGCTGGAGGTCATTGCTGACGGTCCCTCGACCGACATCGGTGAACTGGCTCTGGGTAAAAACGTGGTCGTCGCGTTTATGCCGTGGAATGGCTACAACTACGAAGACTCGATCCTGATTTCCGAACGCATTGCGCGTGATGACGTGTTCACCTCGATCCACATCGAAGAATTCGAAGTCGCCGCCCGTGATACGAAATTGGGACCGGAAGAGATCACCCGCGATATCCCGAACGTCGGCGAGGAAGCCCTGCGCAACCTCGACGAAGCCGGGATCGTGTATATCGGAGCGGACGTTGAGCCGGGCGATATCCTGGTCGGCAAGATCACCCCGAAGGGCGAAAGCCCGATGACGCCGGAAGAAAAGCTTCTGCGCGCCATCTTTGGGGAAAAAGCATCCGACGTGCGCGACACCTCGCTGCGCGTGAAGCCTGGTGATTTCGGCACGGTCGTCGAAGTGCGCGTCTTTAACCGCCATGGTGTGGAAAAAGACGAACGCGCGCTTCAGATCGAGCGTGAAGAAGTCGAAAGCCTGGCGCGTGACCGCGACGATGAGCTGCACATCCTTGAGCGCAACATCTATGCTCGCCTGAAGAGCATGGTGATGGGCAAAGTGGCTGTGAAAGGCCCCAAAGGCGTGAAAGCCAATGCAATCGTTGACGAGGACCTGCTGCAAAGCCTGTCCAAAGGTCAGTGGTGGCAGTTGGCGCTGGAAGACGAAGATGATGCGATCATCGTCGAGGCCCTGAACGAACAGTTCGAGGCACAGAAGCGCGCGCTTGAGCATCGTTTTGAGGACAAGGTCGAAAAAGTCCGTCGTGGCGACGATCTGCCCCCGGGTGTGATGAAGATGGTCAAAGTCTTCGTGGCCGTGAAGCGCAAGCTTCAGCCGGGCGACAAGATGGCCGGTCGTCACGGGAACAAAGGTGTTATTTCCAAGGTTGTGCCGATGGAAGACATGCCGTTCCTGGCCGATGGTACTCCCGTTGACTTCTGTCTGAACCCGCTGGGCGTGCCGTCGCGCATGAACGTCGGGCAGATTCTGGAAACCCACATGGGTTGGGCCGCACGCGGTCTGGGTCTGGATATCGACGAAGCGCTTGGTGAATACCGTCGCTCGGGTGATCTGACCCCGGTCCGTGACGCGATGAAAATCGCCTATGGCGACGATGTCTATGAAGAAGGCATCGCTGGCATGGACGAAGATCGTCTGCTGGAAGCGGCTGGCAATGTCACCCGCGGTGTTCCGATCGCCACGCCCGTCTTTGACGGCGCGAAAGAGGCGGACGTGAACAACGCGCTGACACGCGCTGGTTTCGACACCTCGGGTCAGTCGGTGCTGTTTGATGGTCGCACTGGCGAACAATTCGCCCGTAAGGTCACCGTCGGCGTCAAGTACCTGCTGAAACTGCACCACCTTGTGGACGACAAAATCCACGCACGTTCCACCGGGCCCTACTCGCTCGTCACGCAACAGCCGCTGGGTGGTAAAGCCCAGTTCGGTGGTCAGCGTTTCGGCGAAATGGAAGTCTGGGCACTGGAAGCTTATGGCGCTGCTTACACCCTGCAAGAGATGCTGACTGTGAAGTCGGATGACGTTGCGGGTCGGACGAAAGTCTATGAAAGCATCGTCAAAGGCGAGGACAACTATGAGGCCGGCGTGCCCGAGTCCTTCAACGTGCTGGTGAAAGAAGTCCGCGGCCTTGGCCTGAACATGGAACTCCTGGATTCGGAGGGTGAGGATTAAGGGCCTCGTGCCCTGCCTACCCACCCTTTCCGAACGAATTTGAGGATATCAAAATGAACCAGGAACTGACGACCAACCCGTTCAACCCCGTCGCACCGGTCAAGACCTTTGATGAAATCAAGGTCTCGCTGGCGTCGCCCGAACGTATCCTGAGCTGGTCTTACGGCGAGATTAAAAAGCCTGAGACCATCAACTATCGCACGTTCAAACCCGAACGCGACGGTCTGTTCTGTGCGCGCATTTTTGGCCCGATCAAGGACTATGAATGCCTGTGCGGCAAATACAAGCGCATGAAGTATCGCGGTGTTGTCTGCGAAAAATGCGGTGTCGAGGTCACGCTCCAGAAGGTGCGTCGCGAGCGTATGGGTCACATCGACCTGGCCGCGCCCGTCGCCCACATCTGGTTCCTGAAGTCGCTGCCGTCGCGCATCGGCTTGATGCTGGACATGACGCTGCGTGATCTGGAACGCATCCTGTATTTCGAAAACTATGTTGTGATCGAACCGGGCCTGACGGACCTGACTTATGGTCAGCTGATGACCGAAGAAGAGTTCATGGACGCCCAGGACACGTTCGGTATGGACGCGTTCACCGCGAACATCGGTGCCGAAGCGATCCGCGAAATGCTGGCCGCCATCGACCTGGAGGCCGAAGCCGAAACGCTGCGCGCCGATCTGGCCGAAGCAACCGGTGAGCTGAAGCCCAAGAAGATCATCAAGCGTCTGAAGATCGTGGAAAGCTTCATTGAATCGGGCAACCGTCCCGAATGGATGATCCTGACCGTGATCCCGGTCATCCCGCCCGAGCTGCGCCCGCTGGTGCCGCTGGACGGTGGCCGTTTCGCGACTTCGGATCTGAACGATCTGTATCGCCGCGTGATCAACCGCAACAACCGTCTGAAGCGTCTGATCGAACTGCGTGCGCCCGATATCATCGTGCGCAACGAAAAACGCATGTTGCAGGAATCGGTCGATGCGCTGTTTGACAATGGCCGTCGTGGCCGCGTCATCACGGGGGCCAACAAGCGCCCGCTGAAATCGCTGTCCGACATGCTGAAAGGCAAGCAGGGTCGTTTCCGTCAGAACCTTTTGGGCAAACGCGTCGACTTCTCTGGTCGTTCGGTCATTGTGACCGGGCCCGAGCTGAAGCTGCACCAATGTGGTCTGCCCAAGAAGATGGCGTTGGAGCTGTTCAAGCCCTTCATCTATTCGCGACTGGAGGCCAAAGGCCTGTCCAGCACCGTGAAACAGGCGAAGAAGCTGGTCGAAAAAGAGCGTCCCGAAGTTTGGGACATTCTGGATGAGGTCATCCGCGAACACCCGGTCATGCTGAACCGTGCGCCCACGCTGCACCGTCTTGGCATCCAAGCGTTCGAACCCACGCTGATCGAAGGCAAAGCCATCCAGCTGCACCCGCTGGTCTGTTCCGCTTTCAATGCCGACTTTGACGGTGACCAGATGGCTGTTCACGTGCCTCTGTCGCTTGAGGCACAGTTGGAAGCCCGCGTGTTGATGATGTCGACCAACAACGTCCTGTCGCCCGCCAACGGCGCGCCGATCATCGTTCCTTCGCAGGATATGATCCTTGGTCTGTACTATATCACCATGGAACGCGACGGCATGAAGGGCGAAGGCATGGTCTTCTCTGACGTGGACGAAGTGCAGCACGCCCTGGATGCTGGTGAAGTTCACCTGCACGCCAAGGTCACCGCACGGATCCCGCAGATCGACGAAACCGGTGCCGAAGTCATGGTGCGGTTCGAAACCACACCGGGCCGCATTCGTCTGGGCGCGCTTTTGCCGCTGAACACCAAAGCGCCGTTTGAACTGGTCAACCGTCTGCTGCGCAAGAAAGAAGTGCAGCAGGTCATCGATACCGTCTACCGCTATTGCGGTCAGAAGGAATCGGTCATCTTTTGTGACCAGATCATGTCGCTGGGCTTCAAAGAGGCCTTCAAGGCAGGCATCAGCTTTGGCAAGGATGACATGGTCATTCCTGACGCCAAATGGCCGATCGTCGATGGTGTGCGCAACCAGGTGAAAGAGTTCGAACAGCAGTACATGGACGGCCTGATCACCCTGGGCGAGAAGTACAACAAGGTCGTTGATGCCTGGTCAAAATGTTCCGACCAGGTTGCTGACGCCATGATGAACGAGATTTCGGCCATGCGTCGGGACGATGCGGGTGCCGAAATGGAACCCAACTCGGTCTATATGATGTCGCACTCTGGTGCGCGTGGTTCGCCCGCGCAGATGAAACAGCTGGGCGGTATGCGTGGTCTGATGGCCAAGCCGTCGGGCGAGATCATCGAAACGCCGATCATCTCGAACTTTAAAGAAGGTCTGACCGTGCTCGAGTACTTCAACTCGACCCACGGTGCCCGTAAGGGTCTGGCCGATACCGCGCTTAAGACGGCGAACTCGGGTTACCTGACCCGTCGTCTGGTCGACGTTGCACAGGACTGCATCGTGCGGGCGAAAGACTGCGGCACCGAAAACACGATCATGGCCGAAGCGGCCGTGAACGACGGTGAAGTTGTTGCATCGCTGGCCGAACGTATCCTGGGCCGCGTGGCAGGCGAAGACGTGGTGAACCCGGCAACGGGCGAAGTGATCGTCGCCAAGAACGAACTGATCGACGAACGCAAAGCTGACGCGGTGGAAGCCGGCGGCGTGGTGACCATGCGCATGCGCAGCCCGCTGACCTGTGAAGCCGAAGAAGGCGTTTGCGCCATGTGTTACGGTCGTGACCTGGCCCGCGGTACTCTGGTGAACCAGGGTGAAGCGGTCGGCATTATCGCCGCCCAGTCGATCGGTGAACCCGGCACACAGCTGACGATGCGGACCTTCCACATCGGCGGTATTGCCCAGGGTGGTCAGCAGTCCTTCCAGGAAGCTGGACAGGAAGGCAAGATCGAGTTCCGCAACGCGATCACCCTGGAAAACCGGGATGGTGAAGTGGTCGTCATGGGCCGCAATATGGTTCTGGCGATCATGGACGAAAACGATCAGGAACGTGCGTCGTTCAAGGTCGGCTATGGCTCCAAGGTGCACACCAAAGAAGGTGCCACTGTGCGTCGCGGCGACAAGCTGTTCGAATGGGATCCCTATACGCTTCCGATCATCGCCGAAAAGACGGCGACCGCGAAGTTCGTGGACCTGATTTCGGGCATCTCGGTGCGTGACGAAACCGATGATGCGACTGGTATGACGCAGAAGATCGTGACCGATTGGCGTTCCGCGCCCAAAGGCAGCGATCTGAAGCCCGAAGTCATCCTGGTCGGCGAAGATGGCGAACCGGTCCGCAACGATGCGGGCAATCCGGTGACCTATCCGATGTCGGTGGATGCCATTCTGTCGATCGAAGAAGGCAATGTGGTTCAGGCCGGTGACGTCGTCGCGCGTATCCCGCGTGAAGGCGCCAAGACCAAGGACATCACCGGTGGTCTGCCGCGTGTTGCCGAACTGTTCGAAGCCCGTCGTCCCAAGGACCACGCGATCATCTCGGAAATCGATGGTTACGTGCGTTACGGTCGCGACTACAAGAACAAGCGCCGCATCGCGATCGACCCGCAGGAAGATGGCAAGGACGCCGTGGAATACATGGTGCCCAAGGGCAAGCACATCCCGGTGGCCGAAGGCGACTTCGTTCAAAAGGGCGACTACATCATGGACGGCAACCCCGCGCCGCATGACATCCTGTCCATCATGGGTGTCGAAGCGCTGGCCGATTACATGATCGACGAAGTCCAGGACGTGTATCGACTGCAGGGCGTGAAGATCAACGACAAGCACATCGAGGTGATTGTTCGCCAGATGCTGCAAAAGTGGGAGATCCAGGACTCGGGCGAGACGACATTGCTGAAAGGCGAACATGTCGACAAAGCCGAGTTTGACGCTGCAAACGAGAAAGCCGCCGCCGAAGGGCGTCGCCTGGCTTCGGGCGAACCGATCCTGCTGGGTATCACCAAGGCGTCGCTGCAAACCCGCAGCTTCATCTCGGCGGCCTCGTTCCAGGAAACCACACGCGTGCTGACCGAAGCGTCGGTTCAGGGCAAGCGTGACAAGCTGGTCGGCCTGAAAGAGAACGTGATCGTTGGCCGTCTGATCCCGGCCGGGACCGGTGGGGCAACCCAGCGAGTTCGTTCGATCGCTCAGGCGCGTGACAATGTGGTTATCGAAGAAGCCCGCGCCGAGGCTGAAGCGGCTGCTGCGCTGGCCGCCCCGGTTGAAACCGCCAACGACGTGTTCGGGGATGATACCCCTGAGGACGATCTGGGCCTGGTCGAAACCCCGGAAATGTCGGGTGACGAACAGCCCTGATCTGGGTCACATATCATCAGAAAGCCCCGCCATTTGGCGGGGCTTTTTGCGTTTTCGGGAAGGGGTTTTGGGGGGCGGACCTAGTGCAACAGGCGCCAGAAAAATACCGCGCTCATAGAAAACCCGACCAGGCCGATCAACCCGCGCACGACGGATTTCGGCAGGGCGCGCGCGATTGGCGCCCCGGTATATCCGCCCAGCGTCGAGGCCACCATCATGCCCAAAGCGAGGTGCCATTCGACCAGCCCGCCAATGGCAAACACCGCGACCGAGATTGCTGACAGCGCGAAGGACAGCCCGTTTTTCAATCCGTTCATCTCATGGATGTTGGCCATGCCCCACAAGGCGAACAGCGCCAACAGGACGATGCCAAGCCCGCCGTTGAAATAGCCGCCATAGATGCTGACCAACAGCAACCCAACCGTGCCAAAGGGCGTGACCGCGCGGCTTTTGTTTGCCGCCCAGCTGCGGATCTTGTCACCAAACAGAAAGGCCAGCGTTGCCCCCAGCAAGAGAAAGGGCACGACAACGGAAAACGCCTTGTTTGACGATAGCAGCAGCAAAAGCGATCCGACCAGCCCGCCAACCAGCGTGATGGCGACCAGACGCAGCATCTGTTTGCGATCAAACCGCGCCAGTTCCAGGCGAAAGCCGACCGCTCCGCCCAGGTATCCGGGAAACACGGCAACCGCGCTGGTGGCATTGGCCATCACCGGCGGCACGCCGATGAAGACCAGCGCCGGAAAGGTCAGGAACGTGCCGCCCCCGGCAATCGTGTTCAGCACGCCCGCGCCAAAGGCGGCGGCCAGGACAAGTAGCGTTTCCAGCATCTAGCGGTTCCTTATTTGATCCAGCAGCTTACGCCGCGCCCGTTTCAGGAACGTCGTCGGCAGGATGCGGGCGCGTTCCAGGGCTGCCTGGGCGGCGGGTTCCATCCGGGCCAGGCGCACGGGGTCAATCTGGCACAGCTCTTCGACCATCGGGCGCCATTTGCGGTTTTTATCCTGGCTCGAAACGATGTCGTAATCCACATCCGCGAAGGTGATGTCATAGTCACTGCGCATCCAACGGATGTCCATCGACCGGCGCTGAATGATCTCGGCGGCCTCGGGCAACAAGCGGGGGCGGGTGTATCCGGGGGTGGTCTGGTCGAGGTGCATCATCACCTCGCGCACCGGTTGCCAGACGGCCCGGCGTTCCGGGTTCTTCAGGTGGTCGACCAGCGGAATGTGGCGTTGCATCACCGCCATCGCCTCGGCTGAGATTGAGCTGTTCAGCTCACGCGTGCCATCGGTCTGGATCAGGTCCAGCACGTCCGGGGCATAGCGGCTGGTGAAATCCTGAACCACATTGCCCCCGGCCATCAGGTTGCGGTCAAAGACATGAAGATCCAGCTGGCCGGGCCCATGCATGTCCCAGGCCCGGATCACCGGCATATAGGGGCGCGGCTGCAAAAATGCCTGATTGCCGGCGGTTTTCAAACCCTGTTGATAGGAGGACAGAAAGCGGGACTGCGGGCTGCGCAGGTATGCGACGACGGTGATCTTGTCGAACAGATCGACCAGTCGGGCGCGCATTTCCTGCATCTGCCAGGTGCGGTGCAGCATGAAGAATCCTTCGCCGCTGAGCACCACCGTGTGGGGCTGAACCTCGTCCATTTGGCGCAGCACGTCGTGCCACATATGGGCCGATTGCCCCATCACATCGCCGCCCGGCCAGTGGGGCGAAAAGGCGACGTCGCCGGTGACCAGCTCCTTGGCGATCAAGGCCGGGATCAGGGCAGAATGCCGGTCGCTTTCCCGGTTCAGATACGGGTACAGCACCCCGCGCGCCGCCATTTCCTTGCGTTGCCGCAAGTATGTGCGTTGCAGTGAGGTCGTCCCGGTCTTGGGGTGCCCGATATGCAGGATCAACTGTACCATCACATTTGGTTTAGCGCGCCGATCCTTGACGCGCCATGAAGAAGGGCGCGGGTGATTGCGTTTTTGACCAATCCCGCCCATGACTTGGCGATGAGCCATTCGAACTCCAACATGCGCGGCGCGGCGCTGATGACGGTCTCGATGGCCGGGTTCACCTTCAATGACGTCTGCATGAAGGCGATGGCGGGCGATGTGCCGCTGTTTCAGGCGGTGTTCCTGCGTGGCATTCTGGCGACGCTGTTCATCTTTGCGACGGGCCGCGTGATGGGGGCGATCCGGCTCGATTTGCCCGCCCGCGACTGGCGGTTGATCGGGCTGCGCAGCCTGGCCGAGCTGGGCGCGACCTATACGTTTCTGACCGCGCTGTTCAATATGCCGATCGCCAATATCACCGCGATATTGCAAGCGTTGCCGTTGACCATTGCACTGGCCGCCGCGCTGTTGTTTCGCGAACCACTTGGTTGGCGGCGTCTGGCGGCCATCATGGTTGGTTTTGTCGGTGTATTGCTGATCGTTCAGCCAGGCGGGCAGGGGTTTTCGGTCTGGAGCACCTATGCCTTGGGCACCGTGTTTTTCGTCACCATCCGCGATCTGGCCGCGCGGCGCTTGTCGCCGGGCACACCGTCCATCACCGTGTCGCTGGTGGCGGCCATGTCGATCACGCTGGGGGCCGGGCTGGCCTCGACCACGGTTGTCTGGGCACCGATCGGGCTGCGGGAAGGCGGGCTTTTGACCCTGGCTGCCGGGTTCATCCTGTTGGGATACCTGTGCAGCGTCGCCGTCATGCGGGTCGGTGAAATCGGCTTTACCGCGCCGTTCCGATACACTGGTCTGATCTGGGCGCTGATCATGGGATATGTGTTCTGGGGCGACTGGCCTGATGTTCTGACCCAGATTGGGGCGGCAATTGTCGTGGCGATGGGGCTGTTCACGCTGTATCGCGAACGGCGGGCAAGGCTGCGTGCGCTGCGGGGGCAGGCTTAGACAGGCTTGGGCAGGGTTTTCGCCGTTGCCGTGTGATGCAGCCATCGTGGGTCGGCGCGATGGTCACGACCAGTAGCCGAGCAGAGCTCTTGCACGTAATCCGCGCAACACAGGTGGTGCAGGCGCATGACCCCCGGGATGGCGCACAGCCTGGCGTGTTCCGCGTCGAACCGCGCGGCATAGGCTTGGGTGTTTTCGATCAATTCGTCATTGTGATTGAAGCGCTTGAAGAACCGTTCGGTATACCGATTGCGGCCCTCCGCAGCCGAGGGCCGCCCCCGTTTCAGCTCGTATTGTTCCCAGCTCTGAAGGATATAGTGGTTTAGTTCTGCCACATCATGCGTGATCAAGTCGTTGTCGGTCCCGTTTGGGGGCCAGCGATCTGGGGTAAAGGCGTCCCATCGACGTCCGTCGGAAAGCACCCAATAATTGCCACCGGTGCCCCAATCCCCTGGGCCGTTCCAGTCCCGTGGCACATGGGTGTGCAGATCACCGAATTGCAATGGCTGCCGGACGAAGCTTTTCACACAATTGTTTTGGCGCGTATCGGTCTGGGCGGCGTGATCGAACCGGCGATGTACCGGCCCGTCCTCCCAACGCCGAACCCCGTTCGAGCCGAAAATGCGCCAGTGGATCGCCATTCCTGCAAAAGGCGTGTCGCCTCCGTTCAGCAACGCGTCAATTGTGCCATCGCCCTTGTGGATGACCAGAAACTCGTCCACGTCGCAATTAAACATCCACTCGCATTGCCGCATGAATGGATGTGTCCGGCAGGCCATCAGGGCCGAAGGCTGTGGCGACAGGCCGACGTGGTCCGGGTAATGGCGCTTGGTGGCGATCTCGCCCGCCTTTTCCAGCAATCGCAGCAAGGAAGGGGACCGATCTGTGCAGTCGTTGAACAGGATCAACGCCCGCTCGAACCCCAGCATCTTTTGCCAGGCGACCCATTCCAGGATAAAGGGACCCTCGTTCCGCATTGTGGTGAAAACCAGGCTACCTTTCATCGGGTCCTACTGTTATGAAAACGCTCGCTCAACCATGCCGATCCTAGGGGCGCGGCCGCATGGGGGCAATACTGTTGACAAGGATTGCGACTCCTCCTATACGCCCGACATCCGGCGAAGGGGTCTTTCCCCCCAGCCAATCAGAATCCAGTGGTCAAGATCGTTGCTACTTTGAAGCGGTGATCCTCTGAAAACCCACCGCGTCGTTTGCCTCGGAATGGAAACGATCGCGGGTTTTCGCTTTGCGGACGCGTAAGGCGAGTATCTTTCACCGCATGGGGACAGCCCATGCACCTTGAGTTGAGAAACGGGAAAAGCACCTTATGCCCACGATCCAACAGCTGATCCGCAAACCGCGCCAGCCTAAAGTCAAGCGTTCCAAGTCGTTGCACTTGGAAGCCTGCCCCCAAAAGCGCGGCGTTTGTACCCGCGTTTATACCACCACTCCGAAGAAGCCGAACTCGGCTATGCGTAAGGTTGCCAAAGTGCGCCTGACCAACGGTTTCGAAGTGATTTCCTATATCCCCGGTGAAAGCCACAACCTTCAGGAACACTCTGTTGTCCTGATCCGTGGCGGCCGTGTAAAAGACCTTCCGGGTGTCCGTTACCACATTCTGCGTGGTGTGCTGGATACCCAAGGCGTCAAAGATCGTAAGCAACGTCGTTCGAAATACGGCGCCAAGCGTCCCAAATAAGGAGAGGCCGAGATGTCCCGTCGTCACGCCGCTGAGAAACGCGAGATTCTGCCCGACGCCAAGTTTGGTGACCGCGTATTGTCTAAGTTCATGAATAACCTGATGATTGATGGTAAAAAATCAGTCGCAGAAACGATTGTCTATAACGCGTTGGATCGCGTTGAAGACAAGATCAAGCGCGCGCCCGTGGAAGTCTTCCACGAAGCGCTCGACAACATTCAACCGTCCGTCGAAGTGCGCTCGCGCCGCGTCGGTGGTGCCACCTATCAGGTGCCGGTTGAAGTGCGTCCCGAACGCCGTCAGGCGCTGGCCATTCGCTGGCTGATCAAAGCGGCCCGTTCGCGCAACGAGAACACGATGGAAGAACGCCTGGCTGGTGAACTTCTGGACGCTGTCAACTCGCGCGGCACCGCCGTTAAGAAACGTGAAGACACCCACAAGATGGCCGACGCGAACAAAGCGTTCAGCCATTATCGCTGGTAACCCTTAGAGGCTTCTGACTCATGGCACGCGAATATCCGCTCGACCGCTACCGCAACTTCGGCATCATGGCCCACATCGATGCAGGTAAAACCACCTGCTCGGAACGGATCCTGTATTACACCGGCAAATCCCACAACATTGGTGAGGTCCACGATGGGGCCGCCACCATGGACTGGATGGAGCAGGAACAGGAACGTGGGATCACGATCACCTCGGCTGCGACGACCACCTTCTGGGAGCGCACCGAAGACGGTGTGACCCCGGAAACACCCAAGCACCGGATGAACATCATCGACACCCCCGGCCACGTTGACTTCACGATCGAAGTTGAGCGTTCGCTGGCCGTGCTTGATGGTGCTGTTGCTGTTCTGGACGCCAACGCTGGTGTTGAACCGCAGACCGAAACCGTGTGGCGTCAGGCTGACCGCTACAAGGTTCCGCGCATTGTGTTCGTCAACAAGATGGATAAGATCGGCGCGGATTTCTTCAACTGCGTTCACATGATCCAGGACCGCACTGGTGCGACTCCGTGCCCGGTTCAGATCCCGATTGGGGCTGAAACGGAACTGGAAGGCATGATCGATCTGGTCACCATGCAGGAATGGGTTTGGGCCGGTGAAGACCTGGGTGCCACCTGGGAACACCGTCCGATCCGTGATGAGCTGAAAGATCTGGCCGACGAATGGCGTGCCAACATGATCGAGGTTGCCGTCGAAATGGACGACGACGTGATGGAAGCGTACCTGGAAGGCGAAGAGCCTGACGTACCGACCCTGCGCCGTTTGATCCGTGAAGGCACTCTGGCGATCAAATTCATCCCGGTTCTGTGTGGCTCGGCCTTCAAGAACAAGGGTGTGCAACCGCTGCTGAACGCCGTGATCGACTATCTGCCCAGCCCGCTGGACGTTGTTGATTACATGGGCTTCAAACCCGGTGACGAAACGGAAACCCGTGACATTGCCCGTCGCGCAGATGACGAAATGCCGTTCTCTGCCCTGGCGTTCAAAATCATGAACGACCCCTTCGTTGGCACCCTGACGTTCACCCGCATCTATTCGGGTGTTCTGAACAAGGGTGACACGCTGTTGAACTCGACCAAAGAGCGTAAAGAGCGCGTTGGCCGGATGATGATGATGCACTCCAACGACCGTGAAGAGATCACGGAAGCGTTCGCCGGTGACATCATCGCGCTTGCGGGTCTGAAAGACACGACGACGGGTGATACGCTTTGCGCCATCAACGGTCCGGTTGTTTTGGAAACCATGACCTTCCCCGATCCCGTCATCGAAATCGCGGTTGAGCCGAAAACAAAGGCTGACCAAGAGAAGATGTCGACCGGTCTGGGCCGTCTGGCGGCCGAAGACCCCTCGTTCCGTGTCGAAACCGACATTGAATCGGGTCAGACCATCATGAAGGGCATGGGCGAACTTCACCTGGATATCCTGGTGGACCGTCTGCGTCGCGAGTTCAAAGTCGAAGCCAACATCGGTGCGCCGCAGGTTGCTTACCGCGAGACCATTGGCCACGCTGTCGAGCACACCTACACCCACAAGAAACAGTCGGGTGGTTCGGGTCAGTTCGGTGAGGTCAAACTGTCGATCATGCCAACAGAGCCGGGCGAAGGTTATTCGTTCGAAAGCAAGATCGTTGGCGGTGCTGTTCCCAAGGAATACATCCCGGGTGTCGAAAAGGGCATCAAGTCGGTCATGGACTCCGGTCCGCTGGCAGGCTTCCCGGTTATCGACTTCAAAGTGGAACTGCTGGACGGCAAATTCCACGATGTCGACAGCTCGGTCCTGGCCTTCGAGATTGCCGGTCGTATGTGTATGCGTGAAGGCATGCGCAAAGCGGGCGCCAAGATGCTGGAACCGATCATGAAAGTCGAAGTGATTACGCCGGACGAATACACCGGTGGCATCATTGGTGACCTGACCTCGCGTCGTGGTCAGGTGCAGGGGCAGGACTCGCGCGGCAACGCGATCGCGATCGAAGCCTTCGTGCCGCTGGCGAACATGTTCGGCTACATCAACACGCTGCGCTCGATGTCCTCGGGCCGTGCGAACTTCTCGATGCAGTTCGACCACTACGATCCGGTTCCGCAGAACATCTCGGACGAAATTCAGGCGAAATTCGCGTAAGCGACGCCTTGTCAAAAAATACCGGGCGCGACGGACGCGCCCGGCCTTACAGTTTAAAGGAGGCCTCTCATGGCTAAGGAAAAGTTTGAACGCTCCAAACCGCACGTCAACATCGGCACGATCGGCCACGTTGACCACGGCAAGACGACATTGACGGCTGCGATCACCAAGTATTTTGGTGATTTCCAGGCCT